>JAANMY010000701.1_pt1 | contig 44481 bp, 103 predicted proteins | sample 7279691 | NCBI WGS metagenome assembly JAANMY01 (sample SAMN14094543, study PRJNA606508) | bioreactor metagenome | isolation source: A lab-scale SPAN reactor treating ammonium-rich wastewater day 388 | place: Ireland: Galway | collected 2018-02-07 | reverse complement strand
ATACGTGAGTAGGTCAGACGGAATTCAAGCAGAGATTAATGTTCCTATAGAAGTTATTCTCGAAAAATTATCTTATGATAAGAGTAGTGGTATGTTATCATGGAAAGGCAAAAGTAGAAACTCTGGTAAGCCTGCCGGGTACTACAGAATCAATGATTCAGGGATAACATACCTCATAGTAGGTATTGGATACAAAGGTAAGGTTTACAAGATTTTTGGACACAGGCTTGCTTGGTTAATAGTAACAGGTGTTTGGCCTGATGAAATTGACCATGTAAACGGCGATGGTCAGGACAATAAGTGGGATAATCTAAGTAACGGTAACAGAACAGACAACAATAAGAACCACAAGAGACAGATTAACAATTCCTCTGGACTGCCCGGTGTATCCTTTGTAACTTCTACGGGTAAGTGGAGGGTGTTTGGAAATAAGGAAGGAAAACAGGTACATTTGAAATCTACAGGGGACTTCTTCGAGGCTTGTTGCACAAGAAAGAGTTGGGAAGTTTACAATGGCTATTCAGTACGGCACGGAACGTGATCTTGGTTCTTTCTTCCGAAACAAAATTTCTTTTATTCAATTGGTATGAGGACTATGATGAACAAATGGGATAAAATGTATATGGATATTGCCCTCCGCGTTGCCAAGGAGAGCAAATGTCCTCGAAAGCAAGTGGGGTGTTGTATTCTCCTTGAATCTGGCTTGTTGGCTACAGGAATTAATGGGTTTCCAGCAGGACAAGAAGAGATGTGGACAGATGGTGAGGTTAGCAATCCTCTAGTAACCCACTCTGAGCTTAACGCTTTGGGCAAACTTCTTGAGCAAGGGGTTAGTGCAAAAGGGGCAACAGTCTACGTCTCAATGCAACCCTGTATTGACTGCTCGAAGCTGCTTGTCAGAGCTAAAGTGAAGCGTGTTGTGTACAAAGAAGAATATCGCTGCAAACAAGGATTAGAATATCTCATTAAGTATGGTGTTGAGATTGATCGGTTTATGGAAGGCTAAAAATAGTCACTAATAGTGTAGTATTTCTATCAATCATAAACCAACGATTAGCAAATTCAATGAAGAAAGTGATTGACACACAGAGGCCACTAGCTTATTCTCTTTACATAGAGATTGGTTAGTGGCTTTTCTTCATTCTGAAGAACGCCTTTTCTTGTTTATGGAGGATGAAAATATGAATAACAAAATAACTTCTCTTGAGTTTATCTGCTGGAGTGTTTTCTTGGGTGGCGTCTTGTTCTTCTTGGATGTGTGGTTATCTGATATGTATGAAGACCATCATAAGATTAAACAGCTTCCACCAGCACCAAATGGTTTTCAGCACACGCGAGAAGAGAAGGCTATTTTGTGTACAGGGTGGCCCACTTGTATGAAACTCTCAGAAGCTGTGGTGTGTATCGAAAAATAGGAGAAAATAGTTATGAAAAGACCATACAACTTTAAAAACTTGATAGATCAAATCTTTGGTAGACTCACCGTAATAGGTGAACTGCCTGATGTTTATTATCCGAGTGGTGCAAGGAGGGTGCAGTGGAAATGTAGGTGTGAGTGCGGAAAAGAGACTAATGTTCTGGCTTGCCAGCTCACATCCGGTAAAACTCAGTCCTGTGGTTGTCTGAAAAATGAAAATCTTGTTGATAGGACATTCAAACACGGAATGACAAAAACTAACGAATATATGATATGGGCTGCGATAAAAGATCGATGCCGCAATCCGAATAATAAGAAATATGACGATTATGGTGGGAGAGGTATCTTTTTGCAAAAGAGTTGGGAAGAAGATTTTCTAAAATTTTATAACTACGTCGGTCCAAAACCGGGGATGGGTTATTCAATAGATCGTATAGATAATAATAAAGGGTACGAGGAAGGTAATGTCAGGTGGGCTACTACTAAGGAGCAAAGAAATAATCAACGGAGGGTAAAAGGAAAGAATAGATTTAAATATGTAGCCTATCATAAAGCTTCTGGAAGCTACACCGGAGGTTTTAAATTTGAGGATAAGAGGGTAGGTCTGCCGTTGCATCGGGATGAGGAGGAGCAAGCTAGGAGGGTCTACTTGAAGTACAAGGAAATGTATGGCGAGTTTCCTAAATATATAGAGGAGGATTTGATTTACTTAGGCTTGTTGAGTGAAAGCGGAGAATGTAACGAAGAGGAAGACCTAAGTGAAGCTTGAAATTGTTGGTGGGAATTATGATGAGGCTGCGAGGAAAGCTTTTAAGATTAATCCTGCCTCAGCCTTCAGTTGGTGGTTGAGCGCTAGCCTAGCCTATTACTGCAAATATGAAAGCATCCTTAGTGACCCGGTTTTTGATAAAATGAGCAAATACTTGCTTGACAACTATGACAAGCTAGATCATATTAACAAACACCTCGTAACCAAAGATGGGTTGAAAGCAGGATCAGGATATTATCTAAAAGAGGAAGACTATCCTCTCAGAGTGAGGATCAGTACAGATGAGCTTGTAAGAAATCTTTTGGTTTGGCAATCACAAAACGGAGAGAATCAAAAATGATAGAACTACCTGTAGAATATAAATCGTTGGTTTATCTGCACCGATATGTCGGCTGCGTAAAGACCGTCGAGTTTGCCTGCAAAATCTGGAACGAGCTTCACCAACTGGACAGCTTGCGCATAAAGTGTGTCAAAGAACCTAGTACAATTGTAGTGACAGGTAAGTGCCAAGATTTAGAACTCTTCCTGTCCATCTGCCGATACCTGACAGCCCTTGGTGTTGATGTGCAGCACGAGAAGACTATTATGAGAGTAGAACTGGAGGTCTAAAATGACAGAAGAAATTGAAGAAAATATTATGGAAGGGCAAGTACAAAGTCCTTCTCAAGTTGCACGACTGTTCACCAACCTAGACGCACTGCTTGACTTCGCTAAATGGGCACGCCCCGCTGCTTTCACTGTGCAATCTGGTGTAGATGAGAGTGGTAAGGCTGTATGGCAAATTATCTATCATACGCAGAATCGAGGATAAGATGAGCTTGAGGAAGGATTTGGTCGTTATCAAACCAAAGAAACCCACATTGTTGCAGAGGGCTTCTACCTTGTGGAAGCACTTACTGACAAAGCTTGAAAGAAAATCGGGATTTCAGAAATATCGAGTTATTCGTTGGTATCATACAACTGCAAAAGGTATGGCCTACATGACAACAGTTGAATACCAGAATGTCTTGAACGGTGAGGTATTGGTAAAGGAGTTTCGTGCTGTACTAGACTGGGAAGCAGTTAGATTGTGGATAGCCACTAAGCGATAGAGGAGAATAGAGATGAACACACATTACAATGCAGCTTCTCAAGTGGAAGCTCTGAGCTACGTTCTTAACACTCTCGTAGAATCTTCAGCTAAAGAATCTGAAGGATGCGTAAGGCGTGTACGTCAGAAAGAACTCCTCATCAGCACCCAGCTCACTAAAAAGCTGTTGCAACAGGCTGAAGAGCTTGCTATGATGGAAGCAGAAGTTGAAGCATTATTTGAAGGAAATGCTTCTCTTGGAATTCACAACGAGTAATAGGAGGGTTTTATGACAAAGCGTTATGAGACGCGAGTAATGGTTGAGACAAGCGAGGCTGGCACTAAATACTACGCTCAGTATAAGTGGTATTTCCTTTGGTTGATTCCTGTTTGGGAGTGCTTCGATATTGTTTGGTCGCCTTGTAATGTCTCTCTGGCCGTCCGTAAGGCTCACAAGGACGAAAGATCGGAGAAAGCCAACATGCAAGAGTTTGCAGAATTGCAATGCGAAATTTATCACCGGATTTGTGATGGAGAGGATGAAAAAGAACGTAAAGAAAAGCTTCACAGAAAGACAACCAAAGTTTCATACTACAAACATCCATAGGAGAATACAAAATGCAAGAACAAAAACAAGAAGGCATTCTCTTGAATTCAGAGCGTAGAGCTTTGATGGATGAGATAGCAGAGCTTAAGCAACGTCTTGATGCTGCTTGGGCTACAAACAATCGTCGGATGAACAGGATTATCCTCGCTGCTGAATACCTTAGTGTAGAGCAGAAAGATAAAATCTTGTCTGCTATATGGGGGAAATAAGATGACTGACTGCTTAGAAATTACAGAGAATTACAAATCTCTTTTGAATATGTGTGACACAACGACAGCAGCAGATGTTATTATGCTCCGTAGTGATGAGCTTGCAGAGCAAATGCTTGTAGACATTATGTATTCAATGAAAGGGGAGCTTATGCTTCGACAAATGGAGGAAGGCAATTGAAAAAGATTATTATGTTGTTTGCAATCGGTGTAGCTCTTACCGGGTGTGAAAATTCTGTTGACAAGCAAATCGCAGAGATTAAGAAATGTAACGAATCCGGCCTTGATGCAAAAACTTTCGACTGGGGTAGTGAAGTTCGTTGCCAGCAGCCCGAACTTAAAGGGCTAGCACACTTGGAGCTTTTGTACCTCAAAGAACGTGTAAAAGCTCTTGAGGAGAAGCTGAAGTGAGCGTCACACAAAAAGAAATCCAAGATGCTGTATTCCTAATTATTGAGAATATCGATGAATGTACAGATAATACACTGGAACGTCTAAGCTTTAATATTTGGGCTGAGATGCAAGATCGCGGATATGAGGAGGAACATACATAATGTCTAAAGAATTTTGTTATGTTGTAGCATTTCAAGAGAATGCAAAAGAGCTTTATGTAGGGCTTGTGTTTGATGTGGTGTATTACCATAAACAAGAGGCTGATTTCTCTGCTGATAATCCTGATGATTTCTATGGATACACACAAATTGAATGGAATGTTGCACGAGCTGATATTTTCGATGATAATACGGACGATCTTATTACAACTCTAGAAAGTCCTGCAAAGCAGTATTGTGAAGAACGCTTCAATGTTGACACAGATTATCTTGAAGCATGGCTTGTTGAGCAAATTGAGATGGAGAAAGAAGATGAGCAATAAAATTCGTGTACGTGTTCCAAACGGAGCACAAATCTTTTACCTTGACACAGGTGTGATCCTTGATAACATTCGCTTTGTCAAATACAGCGTAGCTGATGATGCACCAGCTTTCACTGTTGTAAAACGAGATGGAACGTTCTACACACAAGCCCCTGTCAACGGGAAGAACATTCATTGCACCCTAGAACAAGCCATCAACCGTTATGGCTTGTCTGTATATTTGGTGAGTTGAGATGGATGTGCATGTAGTGAATGTAAGAAATGATGTGAGGGTTTTCTCGACATTTGAGAAGGCTTTTGCTTTCGTTTCTAAGCACAACAATAAAGTGGATAGTTGTTTTATATTCTCTCAAGAAGACAAACAGATGTATGATGCAATGATGGAAGAGCATCTTGGAAATGTGTGGGCTGATACAGCTTTCTACGAACAATGGAGAGAAACTAGGATGAAAGAGCTTGACATTACAGAACAAGATGTAGAAAATTACACATACAGATTGTTCATTCAAGGTGTGGAGGTGGAATGATGTCCCCGGAAGATAAAGTGGAAGCTGTTTGGGAAACCATCTGGAAAGAGATTCTTGAACATTCAGATGGAACACCAGATATGCAGGCTATCAAAAAGGAACTAGCTGACTACGCCGTCTTGTTCAAGAGTGTTCAAAGCGTATATTCTCGTTTGACAGGAGGAGAGATTAACCACCCCTTCACTCCCGTTGATTCTGTGATTGCTTATACAGATTTGTATTACGCTGATATGCAACAATGGGCCAGCAATCAAGCTGAAGAGCAACAAGAGGAGTTTCAGGAGGAGAGGGCTTCTCTTTTTGATATTCCATATTCAAAAGCAACGATTCATTGAGGAGAAATGAAATGACATTCTTTATCATCTATTATACAATTGGGCTTGTTATCGCCGTTGTTATTGCTACAGCATCCTATTACATGCTTGGTAAGCAAGGGCTTTATGAGCTTTACAAATCAGAATATGAAGACACAAAGCTTTCTCCTACACAAGTGGAGGTGTATGTGTACATCACGCTTCTTGTATTGCTTCCTTTTCTCTATGGAGTGTTTGCTCTGCACGAATTAGGAAAGAAAGCATTTAAAAAGCTTGCACCAAAGAAAAAGAGCTGATAACATGGCCTGACATTTAACGATGTTGGGCTATTTTTGTTTATGAGAGAGGAGAATTGCGATGTTTAAGTGGTTAGATAAATTCCTCAGCCGTCCTTATGAGAAGGCTGCTGATGAGGTGGAGAGGATGGTGAAAGAAACACAAGTCCCACCATTCAGAAATCCAATTAAGGCTTCTACCGCAAAGCCTCGTATCGGTGTAGATGCACAACACCTTGTTTTATGGCTTGAGCAGAATGACTTCTATTATGATCTAGTGGAGGGTTGGATTGAGACGGTGATTGTAAGTAGTCCTATAGGTGCGTACAAAGTTGAGATAATGTCCGACAGGGCTAAAGAGTATTACAATAGGGATGCGTATTCTAAGCATTTTACTGTTTTGCAATATACAAAAGAAGAGACAGAGTGGATCATGTACAATGCCCGAAAAATCAAACAAGCACATGAAGACAGAGAAAATCAAGAAGCCAAGAACATGTTTAGGAGTATGGTGTGAGAAAGACAAATGAAATGATGCAAGGAACAGACAGGCGCAATTACGAAGATGATTGGGAAACAGAGGATATGCTCGACCTCCTTGATAGCACAATGGATAAAGCTGTCCCTATTCCTAAATCTTTGTTTGAGCGTATGGATGAAATCAGAGCTAAAGCTGATGAGAATAGGAAGCGTGAAGCTGCAATAGCAAAACCTGTAGATATTACACTAGAGCAAGCATTTGCTATTGCATTTGAACGATATGAAGATGCTTTGAAGGAGCTTAGTGAGAAGTGAGAGAAGAAAGTCCTTACGTTCCAAGATACATACGTCAACACATTGAACAAACAGCTTGGATAGATGATGCTGCTGATGCTCTGATTGAGATGGGCATCTACAAGGCAGAAGACTTCCATCACGTCTGTAATGTTGTAGCACGTCTAATGCGTGTCAGTAATATGGACGAGGGAGGAGAGATTGTGGAGATTGATGCTGCTAAGTTTATGAGAGAATATATTAGGGAGACGATTGAAGAATGAATAACGATATGGTGTTGGTGTTTGAAAATTGTGAGATAGCTACAATCAAAGAAGATCATATTTCCTCTGTAAGTATCTCTGGTGTAACAGAGCAGGTGTTCTACAACACGTTTGGTAAAAGCCCTATCGTTACAAAACAGGCAGCTAAAGCAATCCTATCCTTTGTCAATCTTCCAGAAGAAGATGCTGAGCGAATTAACAAATACAGAGATATTACACAAGTGGTGTTTGGTGGGAGTGTCTATCATATGGATTGGCCCGATGATGCCGTGTACGACAATACACAACAGAAGAACAGAACAAATGGTAATCGTTTGGATATTTACATTAATTGGGAGGTTCCTGATGAATGAAGTTCTGAAAGGTGGTATATTTAACCCACGGTGGCTTATGGACGCTGCTATACTCGAAGCTCTTCAACAAAACAGGGAATTGACGATGCTGGATACAACACAAACCGAGTTTACAAAGCTTGCTTGGAAAGTAAAACAATTGGGCTGGCTGATCTTAAAGGAGCTTGGTCTGAAATGAACACTCCTAAAATACGTTGGTATACACAGAGAGATGTCTACGGGCACATGATCACAGCAGAAATATCATTAGGCTCTGCACGATACAAGGAGATGCAAATAATTCCCTGTTGGGAGCATTTAGTAGATCAGAAGAGTGTGCTTGCTTGCACAATAGAGAGAATGCAGAAGAATATGGAGGACGTGTTGAATGAACTCGTTTAAGTCGTGGGATGAAGTGAAAGATTGGCTTTTACAAGATGAGTATGTGTATACAGGCTCTTGGACAATAGGGCAAGCATACATGTGCTGCTGGTCAACGGCAGAAGGTGAGTCTTGTTGCGAGGACCACTATAATTGCGTTGAAGAAGCCCTTGAAGATGTAAAGCGTTTATCGGATGGTAAGATTCAAGAGGTGTATAAAGTATGAATTTCCCTGATTGGTATACACCAAAGCGAGATTACATTGTCGTCCATCCCTTGCACAAGCCAAACATGAAGGGAGTGGAGGCTCTGACGAATGTTAGGTATTTGGATTTTATTGAAGAAGGCCAGATGATCTTTATGCGAGGGGGCCAACCTTATTTGAACTACAGTCATTATCTTCCACAAAGAGACATTGGTGCTGAATATGAGAATACACTGTTGAATAATTTAGATAGTCTTTATGAGGAGTAAAGAATGAGCATTTACACTAAAGAAGAATTTGAAGAGTACAAAGGGAACAAGAAACTGCTAGCTGTAAAGTATTACACTAAAGAAGGTGGGGATTTTAAAGTAGGTTTTCATGGAACATACAACGAATATGTAGAATTCTTTAATAATTTCTACGAGCAAGAGAGGAAGGAGGAGGTGACTATCCCAAGAGAGCTTTTGTTGTATCTACAAGAGCGTGTTGATCCTCAGAATGAGTATTCTGTGTGGATGAGTATTAATAAATATCTGTCAACAGAGGAGTGAGACATGATTTTAAAAACTAACCCATATCCAACAGAGCTGCTATTACGCCTATTTGGTGTTAACGGGTATAAACCAATCCACCCTCTTGAGGGTCCGGGGATTGCAGAGATGATTAAAGATTATTACAACCAAATATCCAATCTCCAACGTGAGGTGATAACCTTGACACAAGAGAAAGGAATGCTTGAACAGGAGAACAAGTTTTTGATTGCACAGATGCAGGAGGAAGAATGAAAAATAGATTGATCGGTATCGCAGTTTTGCTGCTGTTGGGGTTCATGGTGTTTGTATGCCTTGCAGGATTTGGAATGCTAATAGCTGTTGTATTCCTGATAATGCACCCAGCAGTGGTTATCCTTGGGACAGTGGTGTCATCTTGCTTGGTATTGTTGCATTTGATGACTAAAGACAACAAAGCTCCTTAATTGGGGCTTCTTTTTATTGGAGGGTGAATGAAAACACAACTAAACGAGGAAGAAGTGGCCCTACTACAACGAAGGATTGTAAATGAGCACATATTCCACGACTGTGAGCAATTTGGACACCTTGAATATCTGTGTCAATACACAGTGGATGGGGTTAGGTATTTGTTTCATAAGAAAACGTTGATGGATGTTGAAGTGTATAGGTTGGAGAAAGAATGAAAGACGACGAATACAAGCTCCTAAATGATCCTGAATACACAAAAGAGTGGGTGGAGAAAGAGCTAGCACGAGGAACATTTTACTTTTATGAACAATTGGGAGTGGAAGACTCCTACATTTGTGATTGTCATAGAGCATATGGTAAGAAGTGTTTATCCCCTGAGAAATATCGAGAAGGAGGGTGTAGGTGACAGACATTAAAGTAGTAGATGCAATCTGCGGTAGTGGAAAAACAACGTGGATATTTGAACATATCAGGCAACACCCAGAACGTAAGTGGGTGTTTGTCTCTCCATACTTGGATGAGGCTGGAGACGGGAACGAGAAGGGGAGAATTCAGAAGGAATTACCTGAATTCAATTTCAAAGCCCCGTCAGGAACTCCCAGCAAAACAGCAGACTTCTTACGTTTAGCCAAGAAAGGACACAACATAGCCATCACCCATAAACTCTTCACTGGGTTTACTGTGGAGGTGGCTTCTGTGCTTGCAGAACAAAAATATCATTTGGTGATTGATGAAACAATTGACCTCGTTACTTTCTTTGAAGGAATTGGACACGAGGATGTTAAGTTTCTCATATTGGCGGGGATGGTGGTGTGTGCCCCTAATGGGCAACTGCACTGGAATGAAGAAAAATGGCCCAACTACGCAGGACGCGATGTTCACATAAAGCAATTGTGCGAACTTGGTTGCCTATGGTTGTACGGTGAAGATGTACTAATACAACGCATACCACCAACCTGTATGAAAGCTTGCGAGTCTGTGACAATCCTCACCTACTTATTTGAAGCAAGCCTTATGCACTGCTGGATGCAACTAAATGAGATGCAGTGGGAATACTATTATCCAGACACTCTAAGAAAACCAGATGAGATAAAACAAATACTCAGGGACAAGCTTCACTTTGTAAAGCACCCCAAGCTTATAACTGATTTACAACGGACACATCAGGGGCTGTATAAGAGCAATGTCTTTAATGTTGGTTGGTATCAGAAAGCAAGTAAAGAGACTTTGGAAAGAGTGAAGAAAAGTATTGAGGCAACCCTTAAAGAGCAAATGCCAAAAGGAGAAGTGTTCTGGACCACATTCAAAGATTATGAAAAAGATTTGGAAGGTGTTGGATACACCAGAGCCAAGAAGATAAACGGAGTGTTAAGAAAACCATTTGTCTCTAAGAACATGAGAGCTTCTAACGAATACAAAGACTGCACCAACTGTATCTACGCAGTGAACATCTACCCCCACGGTAGTCTAGATTCACACTTACGTCAGTTTGACGTACAGATAGATAAAGACCTGTTTGCCCTGTCCGAGGTGATTCAGTTCATATTCAGAGGAAGTATTAGGGAGCACAAAGACATGTACGTGTACATCTTGTCCGAGAGGATGCTTAAGCTTGTGAAGGACTGGTTAGCTTTAGACACCTAACTCTATCTCAAATAGTTGTTGAAATGGAGGGCACCTCCTCAACCCCTTATAAATCGGGACTTGTGTAGGTGCTGTCCTTAAAGAAATTATAATTACTAAATATCCTATTTTCAAATCCTCTATATTTCGGTGTAGGGGTACTTTTGTGTGTCTAAAATATCTGTATAGAAAATATCCTTATGGGGCTGACACTTCCAGAATTTTCTGGATATCTATCCTAGGGGCTTAACAGTGCCAGCCACCCTCTCCACCTATCCCTTCAGATTATAGAAATATCCATCACTATTCCTAACAGACATACATCCTAAGACTACCAGACAGGGTATACCATCGATAACTTATAGGCTACACCTATGGATAATCCTGTTATGCAATACTTCGTATTGGAATGGATACTGCTAGAGCTACCCTGTAGCTGGAGTGTAGGGAGTGATCATTAGCTGACGCTAATAGGTAGATATAGGGTAAAAAGTACCATAAGGAGGGTAATTAATACCGTTCATGCTTAACAACTACTCGTTGTACGCATTCACTCACAGGGTATTACAAAGGTTGTTTAAGGGTGTCTTTCGAGGGGAGAAGGGTATTAGAAGGATGCCTATAAGCAGCGTTGCTGCTGGCTTGTACATATTTGTAAGCTTGCGCTTACGGTGTAGTGAGATAGCTTGTTAGCAGAGCTAACGGAGAAAGCTTGTAAGGGGGAGTGCAGGAAGGAATTAAGGGCTTGTGTGATGGTTTAGAGATAGGGAGGAGAGGTTTATTGATGTTTATATGAGAGGCAAGAAAAAGCCCCGATTAAGGGGCTTGTATTGGTTACAGACTGTAAAGCTTTCGCATTGCTTCACAAAAGGAAACGAAATCGAGGTGTGTAGCGTTTGGGTCTCGATTCCAGAGAGCGTGTGCTATCTCTTTATTGCCTCTTTCATACTGCTCTTTCACCTTCTTAGCATGAGCCACGGCAGCATTCATATCATTGGCGTCGTATGCGTAATTCATGACCTCTTTCCTTCAGTTGGTGTTTCTGCTCTTGATGGGTTCATTCTAAGCCCATCTCAACATCACGTCAACCACCTTTTACATTCTTTTTGAATTTATTTTCGATGGCTGAGCAAGCCAGGAGAACACATGCGATGATGGCTAATGCAAGCATTAGCCAGGGACTCAATGGGCATTGTGTGCTCTCCTTATGCTTTCTTGTGTATGACGTATTGTTCCACCATGACGCCATCACTACGCTTTGCCAGCTCATCACATACAGCCTTAAACACTGCTTTGCACTTGGCCTGATCTTCGTTCTGCTTAGATTCGCCAGTGGCTTTGCTCTCCATGTAGGCGATGAAATCAGGTGGCTTTAGAATGTCGCAAAGCTTATCCCATGTTGTGAGGCGGATATGCTTATTGAATGTGACGACAGCCCATGCTTCGACTGTAAAAGCATATTCTTCCGTATGCCATGTTAGGCTGATTTTAGAGCGATTACCATACTTAACAATACTGGACATGATGACACGGCTTTGCTCGATGTTGTCTAGTGTTTCTTGTTTGATAGTGGTCATGCTTTCAACTCCGAAACGACGATTCCTGTTTTCCTTTGATCTTATACCAGCGTGATTCTTTCAGTCGTTATGCTGCAAGTTTTCCATGTCGTATGCTTTAGCCGTTACAGAATCTCCAGATATAAGTTATTACCGTTCATGCTATCCATGATAGCGCTGATGGTTTCCAATTGTACCTCGAACTTGTTGCGCATTGCAACAGCCTGCGGGTTTGTTTCGTCCTTAAACAACTCGATTGTTTCGGTGAGGTCGGCCTTCTTTTGTGCCAGTAGTTTGTATGTATGCTTTGCATCTGCTGCTTTTATGGTCATCTTTTGTTGCTCCGTGTTCGTTTCTGATGTCTTCCATTCTACAGTGTAGCGTTTAGGTGTCAAGCTTTTATTTTGTATCTAGTAAAGCTTCCATTTCCCCAGACGCGTATTTTTCCTCCTTTTCTGGCCTCACGTTTCATTTTCTTACTGTTGTTTGTTTAGTTGAGCAAATAATAAAGCCCTCAACGTATGCTGTCAAGGGCTTTTTGAGATTATTTACTGTTGTCTGCATCGTCCATATACACACGTCCGCTAGGAGTGATGGCGATCACAACATTGACCAGCTCAGAAGGGTGATAATTCAGCCCGTAGACAAAGCCAGCATTTGGGCGTGTTTTTCCACGATACAGCTTGCCATTCTCGTCCGTCAGAGTGAAGCTGTAAACAGGGTTTCCGAAGACGGTGTTATGCTCGCGGTTCCAATCGAGGGTGGTGGCTTTTGCGATGGTGGTTTTAGTGGTTTTCATGGCTTTTGGTTCCTGTTTTGGTTGGTATGGGTGCTATTCTAAAGGTTTATTTTGGTCAAAACTAGAGTGAACCCCTTGATATAATCACGCCCAAAATAGCCACCCGTTGTTATGTATTTATTGCAGGGCGTCACCACATGCCGCATTCCGATCTTCTCAAGGGCGACATTATCAATAGACGCCCGAATTCTCGCCTCTTTTGCAGAATTAAAGAACATTATCCCATCCTCTGTGTTTTCGTTTGCTGTTGGTGTTATTCTAACGCCCCTTTCGAGGCGCTGCAAGTTTTATTCATACTGCTTAGACATGAAATCTTCTTGCTCATACCCGAAAAGTTTATATTCACCTATAGCATAGTTGTAGTTGTTGTTGTACATTGGGTGGTTTGGGTCGCCATTATCGAATTGACCTAAGTTATGAAAAGATTCAATATCTTTTTCTGCTTGAATCATGGCTTGTTTACAGTGGTTAGATTTCTCAAAAGCTTTGAAGGTTGCTTCCGAAACTGTGCGAGTATTCATGATTCTATTTCCTGTGTGTTTGCTTTGTATGGGTTCATTATACAGCCTTAGACACTTGAGTATAATTGAACTTTTCTATTAGGTTGATAGCTATTCCCTATTGCTGAATAATGCCCACTCTCCCTGTTTGTCTCCCCGTTCTAGCCGTCTTGTGATCATCTTAGCGACATTCGATGAACATGTCAACAGCTTATTTCATCTTTTTACAGACAAAGAAAAGCCCTACTCGAAAGTAGGGCTTGTGCATAGATTGTTGATTACTCTTCGTCTTCTTCCTCTCCGCTTACCAGCTCCTCAAGGATAGCTTCTGCACGCTCTACCACCTTCACCATGTCCTGACCGTACAAACCATTGTCAAAGTCTGTAGCACGGCAGTCAGTGTTCTGGTATTTGCCGGAGTAGTCGCCGCACCAGATGTTGAAGTAAGCGCCGTTAACAGTGATGAGGATATCCAGCTCTTCGTTGGTGGCAACGATATAACCGTATTCGATAACTTCGTGGATGCTGTTCATGGTGTTTTTCCTTTAGCCCTTCGGGCTTTCTGTGTCTGTTGTGTGTAATCTTAGAGGAGGCTGGAGCCTGTGTCAACTACTTTTCTCGATTATTTTCTGTTTTTCTCTCAGTAGCCAAGCCAGATCAAGACAGCATGGGCTTCGTAGATGTTCCGCAGCCCCATGTCTTGTACAAACTCGTCCCAACTACAACCGTGCTTTTCGACTTCCTTTTTAGCATGTTCTGGGCTAATGATAATACCTTCTGCGCTTTCGTAGTAATCGTTCATCTCTTGTATCTCCGAGGCTTGTTTGCTTTCGATGTGCCCATTCTACCAACCTAAAAAGCTACGTCAAGCCCCTATTTCAAAAGAATTTCACTTATTTTCCCAAGGATGAGGCAGAAGACCGTTAGAGCTGCGAGTCCGCCAGTTAGCCCCATCAGGAAGCCTAGACAGGTTGCGAAAGCTTCCATAGCTGCCATTTGTGTGCTGTTAGGGAGCCATTCGTTAGGGGGCTTCATATCACAGCCCAACCATTGCAGCACGGATGCCAGCCTTGGACCACTTTACGCCATCGTCAGTGTGGGTAATTCCACGGCTGTGCAGTTCGTCAAGGACATTCTGAGCTGCTTTGTCCTTCGTACCAGAGCAATTATTTACATGTTCAACCATCATCTGATACAAGCCGTAATCGTTATTCAGCCAAAGCGATTGATTCCACTGGGCGTAGTTCTTGTGGCCGTTGTAGGATTTAGTGGTCATGTCTGCGATTCCTGTTCTATCTGGAAGACCCTATGTCTTCTCTGTTGTGTTCATTCTACAACATACAGCTTTGATCACAAATTGATTATTTCTATAGCTTCAATGCTTCACGATAGCTTCTTCCAATGACTCCTCTTCCATTTCCTCACAATAGCTATCAAAACCTTGTGCCCGTTGATGCGCCACTTCCATGACACATAATGTCATGTCGTCATAAATCTCAGGGCTGACTTCGTGACATTGCCCACTAGACAGGCATACACTCACCACAAGAGCATAGAGAATCATTATCAAACAACCCCATATTCTTCGTTTTGTGTTTCGATTACAGCAAGGCTCCAAGCTACAAGAAGCAAAGGAACCAAAGCCAATACAGGATGTTGTATAACAGCATACCCAAGCATTAAAAGACCCATGTTAATTCTCCTTAGCGCCAGTATCGGTGGTTTACCGCCAATCGTAAGAAAGACGTTTGTTTTGTGTAATTGCAGCAGCCTTTACATATGCTGCCATCCCATACGGAAAACTTGTCTGTGTCTCCATTGTAGCCGCTTTGTTCACAGAAAGCATCAGACGTTGACGGAACGACAATGGCTTTTTCATTTCTCAGCCCTCAAAATCTTCGATTTCTGACCCTTCGATGTAACTTACCAGTGTTTTCAGTATGGGTAACACTTTATCCCGATTTTCCAGAAGGTGCAGGCACATTTTAAATTGATCGTTTCGCGTTACATTGCCGTTAGTTGCTTTCATAGCCTCTAGCAGCAATCCGTCAAACTCCTCTCCAATACAATCCAGATCATGCGCTTTACAATCTTTCTCGTTTGTAAAAAGCTTACCATCTACAGCTTCAAACATAGATACCAATTTCATCTTCTTCACCTTAGGGGTTTTCGTTTCTGTTGGAGCTATTCTGACCCAACCCGCCTACTCCGTCAAGAGGTTTTCAAGGAAAACCCGCACAAAAGGTTCTATTGCTCTTGGCTCTTCAATAGCTTAAGTTTATCAGCAGCCTCTGTATGTGCCACTAAGCGCTCCATAGCTTCTAGCTGGCGTTGCTGTTGTGCATACTCAAGCTTCCTGTTGCTGTGAGCATTAGCCAGTAGACGCCAAATGTAGATGATGATCCACAATCCACCCGTTAGGAAAATCATCAGAATGTGTAGAATGTGCCATGTAGATTTCATTTTGTAGACTCCCATTTTTCGATGCAAGCCAGCACCCGGTCGTGTTCTGTGTAGATCACATAATCTCCTACAACATTCCGGCATGATTCGTCTATATACTCAAAACCGCCATAATATTGCAGCATTTTGTCATCAAAGAAGCTGACAATAACACAATCATCATCCACCCACAAACACCCAGCCCGACGGTCAAGACCAAGAACTTCCGCCGAGACTTTATCCATATTTCCGATTTGCTCTTCAATAAGGTTGTTCATTTCGTCCAGCAGGTCGTAGATAGTTTTGTCCATTACTTAACCCTCTTCAAATTTGGTGTTTTAAGGTCGCCACTCCTACGGCCTTCCTCTCTTGCTTCCAATCTTTCCAGAAGCATTAGAGCTTGCATCCGTATGCGTGGCATCTGGAGGTATAGTAGCCTATCCTCTAGCCGTGTCAAGTCTTTTTCGTTGCAATCAAGCATCCTTGAAAAGCTTGAGACAGAGAGCTTCAATGCTACACGACGCGAGCAGATGTTAGCCCCGATATCATTCCTAAGCCATTGATCGATTAAGGCTTGTTCGATGTGGCAGACAGCTTGTTCCATTTCCTTGCCCCCCTTTGTTGTGTTACAGGAAGATTAAGCTAGGATTAACCCCATGTCAAGAGCCATGATTAATCCGTTTGTCTTTTCTACAGGCAACAAAAAGCCCCTCACGGGGCTTGATTAGACTCAATGAGCCTTAGCGCTGGCTCATGCTACGGCTTGCCCATTGCCAACCATCCTTCCACATTTGGCTCTGAGTTTGGTCGAACGCATAACCATCAAAACAATCAAGCGCCCCTGTGCGGAACTCGTAGGGGCGTTCCTCAAAGCAAGTTTTTGAAGTCTTCATTTCTTCTCTCCTCAAAACAAAATTACAAACGTTATAAAGCTCAGAACAACACCCCCAATATAAGGGCTAAGCTTTTCTTTGTCAACAGACATTTTCTTATTTACTGCTGATTTTACTATGTCTTTTAGCTTCTTGTGTGTAAGGATGAAAACGTTTCCACCTTCCCACCAATCGCGTTTTTCTGTGTTGTTTTTCCCTACTATCTCCGCCCTATCTTGCCATTCTGGCAGCATTTCTTCGTCTTCTTCTTCTTCGTCAGCAGGGATGCCAAGAGCTTTACAGCGAGACTTCCACGCTCTTTGCCTCTTTTGCTCCAAAGCAAAGATGAGCTGTTTAAATTCTTCCTCGCTTATCTCTTGCTTTTCAAAAGCTTTGTAAAGCTCTGCTTCTTGTTTGTCCAGACGATCAAGTGTTTTCTCTTGTGGAACAATTTGATGTGCAATTGGAACAGTTTTCTTAGATGGGCTTTTCTTTTGATTAAGGCCCAAAGCTTCATCACTAAAAGCTTTAATATTTGGTTTTCCGTCTTTTGTCCAGACATCAGGCTTGATAATCTCATCAGCCGACTGAGCCTTACGGAGTTCCCAATACGCACTTCCCGAAAGGTTTCTCACTTCTCTTGTCAATGGGTTACGCCACTGTCTTCCGTTTCTCGACAAACCTTCCCAGTCTTCTTGTGTACCATCTTCAACCGTAGCACCAATCCCAGACCTAAATCCGTAACCTCTTGGGATGCTAATCATTTTTCTTTTCCTCTTACAGCTAAATTTGCTTTGTTGAGAGAAGAATAAAAGAAAAGCTCCGAGTAGTCAACCAAGGAGCTTATGAAAAGAATCTATTGGTGCTGTGTTTCTTATTAACTTTAATAATTAGTCACCGATGCCAAAAACCAAACTCAATAGCTCTCTCAAGAGCTTTGATTAGGTTTTTGGCATCTTCCTCAGAATCTAGCAGAACAAACTGATTATCTCCAACCCGACCAGACCTGTACTCACCGTCAGAATTAATAAAAACTTTACAATCATTTGGATAATAAGTTTGAATTTCAACAGCAGACGAGAGTTCCTCACCAGAAGCAAAACGGATAACCTTGACTGGCCCTTCATCGTCTGTACGAATGTCAATAGAACGCATTATGTCTCTCCTTAATAGATTATTTTATAATCAATCAGCCGATTGCCAACGGTTATTACGATTCTTGCGAAGCTCACGGAAGTTTTTATGCTCCTTACGCTCTTTCTGCTTACTATTGCTATATTCGTTGTGTTGCTCTTGTGCATTCATACGGATTTTCATTTCTAGAATTCCTTAAAAGCTCTTTGTTGTGTGTTTGTTTTCTTATTGAAGTTTAGGACGTTTTACAGACTCAACCCATTCCTGACAAGGGCTGGACATCACACCAAGATCAAACCAGTCAGGACGCTCACCACCCGACTCTCCATTGTAGCAGTCAACAAACTCCTCCTGACCATCTTTGTATTTCAGAAGCATAACAGGAGTTGCCCAACGAGAGCTAGAGATTCCTGCAATTTCTGGCTCCTCGCTAAGGTCGATTGTAAACTTCCCATCTTCATAAACTGTATCGGCAGTCCACCACCAATCTTCTTCCATGCCCATAAGAGCCTCTGAGAGAACATCAGATTTCATCTGAATCATCCGTTGGGCCAGCTCATAGTCATAACGCTTTGACATTTCGTTTCTCCTCAATACATTTTAGATTGCTTAAGCTGCTTTTCTCGGGCAGTTGAGATATTTTGGATCAACTGCCTTCCTTTGTCAACAGCTTTCTTAGCTTTTTCTTCGTCTTTAAACATGGCTCTAGCATCATAAGAGAGCTGAGCTGTAGCCCATGCTCGCCAATAGCCCAAGTCATAAGCGTTAATAGCCTTTGAAACGTATTGTAGATTTTTGTATACGTTCCAAGCTGCTGACAAGTGTTGGTTATAACCCAGCATCATTCCTCTCCCACTGTAAACAATTTATCTTCAAAATCTTTAAGTGCTTGGACATATCCTTTGTCTTCATCATCTTGTGCTGTATAGCTTTCCCAATGCTTCAAATGCTGCACAAGAACGCTGTAACCAAGCTTTATTGCATGTTCACAATCCTCGACTCCCAGGCGATACCCTTCGTTGTATTCTGTAGATGTGTTCATATCACATTCCTAATTCAATTTCAGCTTGTTTTAGAAGGCTTCCCAATGAAGCTGACCACAGAATAGGCTCTTTCTTATCAGCCGTCAAGCTAAAGATTGTCCAGAGCCTATCAATCTTTTCTACGGAAAACCCTGCTTCAATAAGCATATTGTATAGTTTAGATGAATATGTGTCCATTTAAAGTCGTTACTCGTTGAATGCTTTCCACATATTCAACACCTTTTGTTCCAACTTGTCAAGAGAATCCTCAACCTGTTTTCGTGTCAGGGAGTAGATTTTAAGATCGCACCACTCGCCATCTTTGTTCTCATGGCACAAACTCACTTCAAATGATTCGCTCTTATGTCCATGAATCAATAAATCTGAATGCACGACATTCAACAGGGTTTTGTCATTGCATTGACACAATGGGATGGAGAATTTTAGGATTTCATACTCTTGCAAACGCCTTTGGTAGTGCTTAACTACACCATAGCTTTCGTTGTCCGTTTTCCAGCATTTGTAGCCTTTGTCTTCTAGAATTTTCATCTTTAAATCCTCACGTTGTTGCGGAATTGCTTTGATTTGTCCCTATCTTACACAGAATCCTTGTGGATTCAAGGACTTTCTACCGATAGGGTGGCAATTTCTTCTGTAAGCCACACCACCTTGCGTTGTAGGTATTCAATTTCACTCTTTACGTCTGCGAGTTCCCGTTCTTTCTTTGCAAGAATAGCTTTCTTGCTTTTACCAACACCACGATCAACAGCATAAACTTTGTAACTTCCTTTCTGATGACTCAGATTATACACCTTATCGTATTCGTCCTTGCTACCCTCCGAAATAAACTCCACTTCGTTCAGGTTACAGACAAACTCAAGATCAGCTTCTGAGAGGCTTACATATTTTTCACAACTCGACGAATATTTACCATCCAAACATGTCCAGTAAGTATCAATCATTCCTTTCCCTTCACGGTAGATGCACTGATTGTCCATACACCAATAAGCTGTAGATAAGTTATTACGACGATATTCTGCATCGTTTTTGTAGTACCAGCGGAAAACATCACCATCTTTCATTCTATTTCTCCAAGCTTTTCAAGAATTCTTCACAGCAAATGCGCAGGGCTTTCAGCACATCCTCACAGCTCCGACCTTGTGCAATCTCAATAAACTCTTCCGGGTCACCATCTTCATTTTCTAAGCCTGTGTCAGCATAGATAACAAAATCACCGCCAAGCTCTTCCATGCTGATTGTAACACCATTAGCAATAAAGAACTCCTCATCTTCTTTATTGATCTTCGTAATATTAAGAATTTCTTTGTGACCATTTGGCGCTTTATAAAATGTGACTTTCATTTCCTATTCCTCAAAAAGCATCAGTTGTTTGGCATACTTTACAATGCGTTTGTGTCGTTGTCAACACCTATTTCTTACTAATTTTACAAAACGTTGTGTCCCCTAGAACCGCTTTCCAAGCCTCAACCATAGCTACAAAAAGATCAGTCTCTGCACTAGCTTTTACCATCACACTGTCGTGATAGGAGAGAACATCATGCCCCATCTCGCCCATTGCACCAACAATTCGCATCATAATCTTGCTGTCGATGTTTTGTAGCATGATCCCTGCGTCCGAGAAAAACATGTCCGCAATAAAGTCGTTGTGTTTTTGCACAGCTTCCAAGACTCTAGCCCACTCTTTGCAGGATGTCAAGGCATAAAAATCTTGCTCCTCTACTTTTAGTTTAAGCCGGTCCTGTTTCACCTTATTACCTAATGTCCAAGCGGCACTATTCTTGTCATTTGAATTCATCCCGATAAGGATTGCAAGCTTTGCAAGATTACGTACAGGATCATGTGTTTTTCCGGTAAGCTTCTCCCAATACTCTTTAGCCGATTCGTCAACCTTCAAAAAACCGAGGTCAGCACCATAGGGAGAGAAATCCTTACCCATCACATCATATACGTTAAATCCATCATTATTGTACATCATTTGATAGCAAATGTTTGGATGAATGCAGGAATAGTCCAGCTCTACGACTGGTTCTCCATCAATACGCAGCAATTCAGAACGAATCTCTTGTGGAAGCAATTGTACGCCACCCCCTAGAGTGTATAACCGACCACCTTTTTCAAGGTCGCCAGTAAAAATGCGTCGATAAGTGATATCAGCAATTGGTTTACCGTCAAACGTAATATCAGCACCTTCCAAACGAGTATTCATGTTCCTAACCTCTTCTTTAATTTGAGCAATCCCCCGCCTACCACGATTGGTTAGCGTCTCTTTTGTCAGTCTGTCTCGGACGATGGCTAGATCATTTTCATCTTGCTCTGTCCACAAATAGAAAGATTTATCAACGCCCTTCCACATCTCAACTGTTCTTTGTCTAAAAATCATACAAGATGGTATCACAGTTTCTGGGATGCGTTGTCCATCCACCACCTGCCACGTCTTAACATAGCCCTTGTAGACGTCAATATAACCCTTAGATTCCAACCACTCTACCAGCTTTTTAACTTTCTTATACCCAATACCTTGCTTGGATTTGCTATACGTCTCGGCTTTTAACGAGAACACAAACCCATAAGCATTCCTATTAAATGCTCTAGCACTGTTACTAACCCACCATTTGACAGCTTCATCCCATTTGTGGTTAGTAGCTTCAAGCATCTGATCCATTACAGCTTTGTAATACTTTGATTCGTGGTAATAGACATAGCTTCTTACACATGATAGGTTGATGGTATAGACATCCTTATCTGACATCTTACTAAGATCATAAATCAAGCATTATTCCTCCTATTGCTAATTGTTAATTACTAGTAAGTAGAGAGAGAGGATAGGCTGTATTGGGAAACCCAAATGCTCTACAACCCGCATGAATCCTCACTTTGTACCCCTAAAAACGTAGACTTTCTTTTTATTGACTACTTTTTATACAACTCTCTACCACCAATTCTCCACCCTCCTCCCCTAAATGTCAACACACCATCTCCTACAATTTCTTCTATCGTCCTCTGAATTCTCGATAGAAATTTACAATTATGATTTCTGAGATGTTGATGTAGAATATGCCCAACACAAACAAATGCAAGAGAGCTTGCGAGGAGAGATGAGATGATTGTCATTGACCACATTGTGCCCCACGACTGGAACAATCCAGAGTGGTATGAACGCACAAAAGTTCATGACTGGAAGAACTACGTCCTGACAGACTACCTAGAAAATATGTGGTCCTCTTTTGACGATAACCAAAAGAAGGTGCTAGCTTACAATCTTCAGCTCATAGCTGACGGCGAGGAATGGGATTAAAATGAAACAACGTAACATTGTCAGGAAACACACATTTCCCTTCAACAAGCCTAAAATTGAGCTTGACAGGAAGAAGGAAAGCCGTAAGAATGGTCACACAGATGAGCAAAAAGCTCGTTATCAACTGATGCTGGAGGAAGAAGAATGAACCCCTATTCTGAGGGTCAAGAGGCAGCTGAGCAGGGGTTGCGAACAGCAGACAACCCTTATAAGCTCTCTGAACAAAACCTAGAACACATTGATTGGCTTCTAGGGTTCATCGATAAAAATCTGAAAATTTGGTTTGACAAAGGAGACGAAGAATGAGATGGAGTATCGTTATTCGCAAGCCTAGCGGAAGCTACATCCACGAGACACAGATGTTCTGTCCAGATGAAGATGATTTGGACTACTTTGAGCGGGTTCACGGAGAAGAGTCTGAAGATTTGCTGACTCGGGCCACAGTTATTAACATTTTCGAGGTGAAAGAATGACCCTCGAATACAAAGTTGGTGATCGTGTAAGAATCGTTGAAGGTGGGTGGGGTATTTCTGACAGCGACGTAGAGTCGTTGAGTGGAGAAGTTTTTGAAGTTATTAGTCATCTACCTGACGGCTACTTTGGCGAAGACGGCTATCTTCTTAAACCAAGCCTCTTAAATCGGTTTGGATATGTGCCGGGTGAGGATGGTTTTATTGGTGGAGATGCTTTGCAACTTGTAGAAGACCTTCAAACATCAAACGAAAGTGACTATTTAGTGCAGAAAATCAGTGTAGAAAACGACGTTGTGTCTTCTGCTGTAAACACTTCTGACAATCAGTTAAAAGCTCAAGACAATTCGTGGTATGAAAATGGTGACCTTCCTCCTATCGGGGCAAAGTGCATCTACACAGGTGTGGATGAAGACTTTGCGGGTGTTATAGTTGCTCGTGTAGCGCAGGGAAGGGATTATCAAGCCATTATTCAGTGCGAAGGAGATTGGTGGCCGGGCGAAGCTGGGGAATTCCGTCCTTGGTGTTCAGATGAGAATATTGCAAAACAAGAGCGAGAGAAGGTCATAAATAAAATGGAGTTTGTAGCTGGTGGAGATTTATCCATCGCTGAGAGAATCTTAATGGAACGTCTTTACGATGCAGGTCTTCGTTTTGTAGAGGAGGGAGAGTAATATGGAAATTGATATCAACCAATATTTGAGCGAAGACGACAAGAAGTTGATTGCTGTTGAGGAGTACCGTGCAGCAATCCGACAATCAGTACAAGTAGATAAGGAGCGCATTCTTTCAAATTGCGCATACATAGTTGTACAGAAGCTGGTAGATGAGGCTTTCAATGAAGACCTGAACACGATTCTTGTTGAAAAGGTGAAAGACATCATTAACAATCTATCATCATACTCTGTATTTAAGCGCAAAGACGCTTGGGATAAGGATGAATCGAGGGGTCATAAATACCTAGAGAGTGCAGTGGAAGATAACAAACAGCCTATCGAGTCGAAGGTGCAAGAGATTATTGCAGAGCTGGATGTGTCAAGCTTCCACTATAAGCTGGAGGAATTGATGTACAACGTGGTTGAGAATCGCCTTCTTGGTAGGAGTTTCCAGAATGACTGATTTTAATATTGAAAAAGCCATTGACTATATGAAAACCTACATCAACACATATCGTAATCAGCCTTGCTACAAGGACTACAGCGAGGCTACATGGATTGAGGATATGCTTTACGGGATTGGTGTCTCGGTGAGTAACGACTACATGTTTGCTGATGGGTTTAAGCAATTCAAATGTAAACTTCTTGATGAGGGACACTTAAATGAATGACGATATGCAACAATGGCTTCCTGTAGCAGAGCATCTGAAGAATATTTCTTTGTCTGGCCTCTTTACATTCAAAGATATTATTGAAGCGGAAATCGCCTTACGGCAGAACGCATTTGAAAATGCTGTCCACATGAGGCAAGAATCGTTTTATAATGACTCTACGGAAAAGAAGTCAGCTATTAAATTGGAGGTGGTGAAGTGAATAAAGTAGATATTGCTTTGTTGGGGTATGCGATAGGTTCTGTAGCCACTTTCGCTGTGCTTCTTTTCTTGTATCAGGGGACAACAGCTAATAAGCTGGATACGGAGGCACACGAGGCAAAAGTGGAATGTGAAGCTAGTCTTCCACGCAACATCTCTTGTGAGATTGTTATCACTGCTGTTCCTAAAGAGGAGAACAAATAATGCAACAGACATTCCATAAATCAAAATCCTCTCTTCTGCGTGAGATTGATATGTATTTGAAGAACGGAGGGACACAAATTGCTGTCTGTATTTCAGAGGATGAGAAAGGAGCTACAGGCTATTTGTTTTCTCGTCCATTTGTTGTTAAGATGGTGGAACAAATTGAATACATGGAGGAATAGAGATGAATACGTGGGTTGATAGCGTTGATAAAGCCTTTGATGCTTTGAAGGCACAAGTGGAAGTGCTTAAGAAAAAGGCTGATGATGCTTTTCCTTCTCCTATGAAGATTAACGATCTTCCACGAGCTGAGAGTAGTAAATGGACTGTTGCTCATGGATGGAAGATTGAAGGCGGTTATTGGTCCAGCAACCGTGAACCTAACAGCGTTGAGGAAGTGGACAAGCTTCTAGAAAAAGCTCTTGGTGTTCTTACAGAAGATATTCAAAAGCTGAAAGATGCACACGAAGTAAACGTCCCGGCTATTGAGAATAACCTCAAGATTCACGAGAAAGTGACACTGCTGATGCGGGACACTCTCAAAATCCCGTCCGGTTACAGCACTTACGAATACAAATCAAGTCGTAGTCGAAACAAGACAGAAACACGTCACACAGCAGGCTACATTGGTGATTTGCAGCGTAATGTGAAGACTTCGGATGGTTATGAGCAAAAGTTTCGTGACCTTAACAGTTATCCAGAAACCTTTAAACGAATTGCAAACGATCTGAAAGGAAAGATTCGTTCTGCTGAGGCTGAGAAAGTGAAAGCAGAAAGAGCTAAGAAAGAAGTGCTGGCTAAAGCTCGCTTGCAGGTGAAATATGGTTTGACAGAAGATAGTGATTGGTCTGATGTGCTTGACATCCTCGACAGCAAGTGTAAATACTTGAAGCTTGCACGAGCAATGGAAGACACACGTAATGACTGGAACGATGGGTATGGTCGTGTACAATACGCCATTTCTTCATTCCCTGTAGAAACTCCAGAAGATCAGGAAATCTACGATGAAATCTTTGAGCTTGCCCATGAACATGATGATATTGATGGTCGGGTGTTCAGGGATTGTGCATACAACTACTCGGTTCTTTACGGAAAGGTTGACGCTGAGCTGATGAGCGACTACAATACCCTCAAAGAATACTACGACACTTCTTGGTGAGGACTGATTATGTTTGAAGCTTTCTTGATTACGTTGATTGTTGTTGGGTATTTTGTGGTGTTCTTTTTCTTGCTGACGCAATCACTGTATGACAACAAGATTGCAATGGTTGGCTTTGTATTTTGGTGTGCAATGGGCGTATTCTTCCTGATTTATGCTGGAATGGAAGAGTCTAAACGTGGCCCATGCATTGAATGGCAAACACAAATGATGTACAATGCTGCTACGAAAATGATGCAGCCAGCTAAATTCTGTGTACAACGTGGAGAATGGGAGGAATAATGACTAAACAAGAAGTTCTTCGTGAGAAGCTTGAACGCCGCCTAGAGCGAGCTTGTCGTAGAGCTGCCCATTATGATGAACGATACAGCGGTAGAGAGGAGTTCCTTACCTTCCACGGCGGTTATAATCAAGGTTATTGGGATGGTCGGGTGAGTGGGCTTGAGTCTGCTATTGATTTTCTTATGGAGGAATTTTTCATTGAGTACGATTGATATTTTAAAGGGCTTTCGTCAATATTCTCCAGAAGACCTCCGCTCCTACGCTTATCGGGGGTTGATTACGTGCGGCTCCTATGATATGAGCGATTTCCTTGAACACATCTTTCAGGGGATGATTTCTGAAGATGAGGCTGAGAGAATTGCTGAAGTTGCGGGGCAGGATGGTTACGAGGAAGGGTATAGTGAGGGCTGGAATGCCTGCGAGATTGATCGGGATTAAATATTGACAGGGGGTGGGGGTGAGTCGTGAAACCTGTTTCACTATTACACGCTACGGAGTAGACGTTGATCTTTCTGTAGAAGGCAAGACGCAGTGTCCACGTTGCCGCCATAATGGCCGAGACAATTCTCATAATAACCTAATGGTTTATGGACTAGATGAGAATGGAAAGCATCGTGGGTATTTCTGCTGGTCTTGTGAATTTAAGATGCCTAGCCAACAATGGCTGGAAGATAATGGCCAAGTTGAAGAAGAGGAGTATGAAGAGATCGTGGGCAGTCATTTTGATAAAGAAGTAAACGAGAAAATTAAGAAACAAACAGGTGTTGATTCAAGAGGGTATCGCGGAATTCGTACAGAAACTTCGCGTCCATTTGGCGTTCGTTATGCCTACTCGGAAGAGGATGGGAGCGTTTCTGCTACATACTACCCTTGCACAGAGGAATATGATATTTCAGGATACAAAGTTCGCAAGCATCCTAAAGACTTCTCTAGTCCTGTTGGGGAGACGGGTAAAGATTGTGAGCTGTTTGGTCAATTTCGGTTCAAGACAAATAATCACACAGTCGTGATTGTGGGTGGTGAGCACGATTGTCTGGCAGCTTTCCAGATTCTTTCTGATGCGCAAAAGAATAAAAACTTTGACCCAGTTGCAGTTGTAAGTCCGACCATTGGTGAGAGCGGGGCATACAAGCAGGTTCAGAAGCAATACGCTTTCTTCAATCAGTTCAAGAAGTGCATTATTGCAATGGATGATGATGAGGCAGGCCGAGCAGCAGCGGAGAAAATTGCTAAAGTTCTTCCCCGTGGCAAAGCATATACCATGAAAATGCGACTGAAAGACCCAAACCAATACGTTGTTGATGGTCGTGAGCAAGAGTTTGTTAGTGATTTCTGGGCCGCACAGCCCTATACCCCAGCGGGTGTTCATGCCTCGACTGCCCTCTATAAAGCAGCACTAGAGCGTATGGATTTGGACATGATTAGCCTCCCTTCGTTTATGTCAAAGGCTGCTGCTATGCTGGGAAATGGGATTGTGAAGCGCGAAATTACTCTCATCCTTGCCAAAACCTCGATTGGCAAGACCACTTTGATGTCGGGACTGACTCAACATCTTGCACTGAGTGAACAGAAAGAGATTATTGGAGTTCTTTCACTTGAAGCGGACGCTGGGAAATTCTCTTTGAATTTGCTATCATACCATTTGCAAACTCCTCTGCATCGCATGAGTAAGGATGAGCGACGCAATTTCCTAGAACGCCCCGAGATTCAGGAGAAGGTCGAAAAGCTCTATATGAAACCGGATGGTACTCCGACACTCTATGTCTGTGATGATCGTGGTGCGAATTGGGAGCAGATCAAAGAGAAAGTCTTGGAAATGATTATCTCTATGGGCGTTACGGTACTGGTTGTTGACCCGTACTCTGACCTTCTGTCTGGAATGAGTGTTGGTGAGCAAGAAGAAGTAGCGACATGGTTTAAGAAGATTATGAAAGAGTACGGTGTTACTCCTGTTATTGTATCTCACGTCCGTAAGTCTTCTACTGGAGCGAATGCTGGCCCACTAACAGAAGATGATGCCCAAGGAAGTAGTTTTCTCGTGAAGGCAGCAGGACAAACAATTTCACTAGAGCGAGACAAACAATCTGAAAGTCCTATTGAGCGTAACCGGACCTACATTAACATTTTGAAGAATCGTGATTTCAGTGAGACAGGCCCAGCAGGTTCAATGTATTACGACATTCAGTCTGCGAATCTTTTTGATTTTGATGAATATATGGCGGCTAATCCAGAATTGGCTGAATTTTAAGGAGAAATAAATGCTTGGTGAAAATGAAATCATTCTCGACATTGAGGCTGATGGCTTTATTTTTGAATCCACGAAGATTTGGACGATCTGTGCAACACATCTTCAGACTGGAGAGAAAATTAAACTCAATCCATTCAAAGACCCGGAAGCCAAGTCGAAACTGATTTCATTTCTTTTTAAGAAAGAAAATCCAACAATCGGTTTTCACTTCGGACTCGGCTATGACATGTTTGTGATCCAGAATCTTTTGGGCATTACATTCTCAGTCGGTAAAGATTTGATTGAAGGCCGTCCAGTTCAATTTGTTGATACACTGTACTTGTCGATGTTTTTAAATCCTGATCGCAATGGGCACAGTATTGAAGCTTTTGGTGAGATTCTTGGACTACCAAAAATTGATTACCGACAACGTGCAATCGATCTTGGCATCATTGACAAGAATGCTCCAAAAGGTGCTGAGTTTATGCAGCATCATCCAGAAATGGATGTTTATTGCGAACGGGACGTTGATGTAAACATCCGCGTTTATAACTACTTGAAGGAAGAGTGGCTAGATGTTTATGGGAAAGAGTTCTCAATCACTGATGCGTATAAGTGTGGCCAGAAAGCATTTTACTTGATGTCTTGTCAGGAATTGACAGGTTTCAAATTTGATGTACAGGCTGCTCTCAAACTGAAAGATCGGATTGCTAACATGATGGAAGAGATTCGCGCAGAAGTTGAGCCGAAACTTCCTCCCCGTGCATTGAAGAAGTCCGAAGAGAAAGCTTACACGATGCCTGCAAAACCATTTAAAAAGAATGGTGACTTCTCCGCGTCATGGACCAATTTTGTTGAGAAGCACGGAGGAGTGCTTGACAGTCAGACGGGACTTTGGGAGTTCTATGGAAAGAAATACCCCGTCGTGGCAGGGTCTATGCTTGATATCCAAATGCCTATGGAGATGGCAAACCAAGATCAGATGAAGGATTGGTTTATTCAGCAGGGTTGGAAACCTTCTCTCTGGAATTACCAGCGTGGACCTGACGGTAAGCCTATGCGTGATCCAAAGACTCGCAAACTAATCCCCACCAGTCCAAAGATTCAGGAAGCAGGGAAAATTTGCCCTAATCTGATGCAACTTGAGGGCGATATTGTAAAACAGGTTGTTAAGTGGTTGAGCTTGCGGAACCGCCAATCTGTGTTGGAGGGGTGGTTAACAAATGATCGTCTGAAGATGGATGGACGTATTGGTGCTGGACGCACGGGAATTGCTGCGACACATCGCCAAAAGCATCGAACTGTTGTGAACGTGCCTAAAGCTTCAGAGAAAGTTCTGCTCGGCAATGAGTTTCGGGAACTCTGGATTGCAGAGAAAGAGATGCTTATTGCTGCTGGAGATGCTGCGGCAATCGAGGGGAGGGTCCAAGGACATTACTGCTTTAAGTATGACAACGGAGCAACTGCTGAAGAACTTTTGAAAGGAGACGTACATAGTAAGAATGCTCTGGCTTTTTATGGGCACTTGAAGGACTTGGAAGGTTTTGACCCGTCAAGTCCTGACTTTGACAAGGAGCATCCAACGTTCAAACCGTTTCGTGATCGCAGTAAAAATGGCTATTACGCCATTATGTATGGCGCTGCCGGGCCTAAAGTGGCTAGTACATTAGGCCTTCCAGAGAAGATGGGACAACAGAAGTTGGAATTGTTCTGGGAAGTAAATCCGGGTACTAAGTCCTTGAAGGAAAATCTTGAAAAGTATTGGGAAAGCCGTGGGCGATCAACTTTTCTCCCTGCAATTGATGGTCGGATGTTACGTACCCGCAAAAAGAGTGCCCTGTTGAATACAATTTTCCAATCGTGCGGAGGTATCACAATGGATTATGCGTGCTGCTTTCTAGATCATTGGCTTGGAGGGTTGAAGTGGGCGGATCGTAAACCCTACTATTTGTATAAAGGGTTCGTTGTTAGGCGTGTTGCATACGTCCACGACGAGGTGGAATTTGAGTGTGAAGAGCCGATTGCAAAGGAAGTGGCCAAGATGATTGAAAAAGCAATTGAACGCGCAGGGCAACATTTGAAATTAAAAGTCCCACTTGCTGGTGAGGGCAAGGTAGGTAAGAGCTGGAAGGAGGTGCATTGACAATAGGAATCTACTCTCTTGTGAATCAGGTGAACGGTAAACGATATATTGGCAAGTCTAAGAAGATTGAGCACCGAATATGGTCTCATTTCAACCTACTTAAAAAGGAGACACCTAGCCGAATTGTAAACCGCCACTTATTCGCAGCAGCAAAGAAATATGGAGTCGAGAATTTCTCTTGGGAAATAGTGGAATCGTTTGATGTACTAGATGAAGCTGCTCTAGCAGATCGGGAGATTTTCTGGATGGAATTTTACAATACCACAGATCGGGATTTCGGTTATAATCTGATGAAGGATAGCTCGTCAAGGGTGGTTGTCCATCCAGAGACGATAGCAATCTTCAAAGAGAAGATGCTTGGGGAGGGAAACCCTAACTTCGGAAATTACTGGACAGATGAACAAAAAGAGACTATGAGTCAGATAGCTAAGGATAGACATGCAGCAGGCATCTATGGTGATGTGATTATGGATGGACGAGTTGAAAAGGTCGAGACAATGAAAGCACCACTGACAGAGCTTGACATGGGAAAGCAATATCGTATTACTCAAAATCTTTACGGGCACGAATTTGACATCGGAACGGTTGTTGTCGTTGTCGGCGCTGATGTCCAAGAAGGGGAATATAAGGTTGAACTACTGGACGGCAGTGACTATTGGTACATCCAACCAGAAGAAGTGGAGGAAATTTAAATGTTTGGTTCACTATTGAAAACTATCCTGTCTCCGGTAGATTTGGCTGTAGGGGTTGTAGCCGACACTGTAACCCTTGGGGGTGCATTGACAGATCAAGACAAACTATACACTGTGCAAGCAGCAGAGCGTCTTATGGACAATGTAGAAGATGTATTTAACCCGGAGGAAGATAAATGAACATTGAAAAGATTAAAGCATGGGCTACAACAGATGAGAAAGGAAATGTAATTGCTTTGTGTGAGACACGCGATCAAGCGCGTTCTCAGCTTCGTTATGCAAAGCGTCATGGACACACTAAATTTAAGCTTGTTAAGCTTTCATTTGATAGTTTTCAACGATAAGGAGGATGTGTCAGATGTGGTTTATTTTGGGAATGATGTTCCTGATTATGTTTGGACTGAAGCTTGCGGGAATTGCTACGATTAGTTGGGCTGTTGTCACTGCTCCTTTGTGGGCACCAGTGGTGATTGTAGTTCTTCTGTTCGTCTGCTCTACGATGTATTTTAAGAGCAAATAATTCAATTATTCTCTTGACGAAAAGAGAAAAGTTTGAAACAATACACAGCTTCAACGGAGGGGAAATTATGGAGGATGTTAAGAAACAGTAAATTTGCACAACAGATTATCTCGACAATGCGTCAAAACTTTTAATTAGCAAAATGAGGAAATAAATAATGAGCTTTACTTTCAATGTGGAACAAGTAGGTGGTAACGAGAGCAACACTTCGGATCGTCCTAAAGTAGATTGGGATGCTCGGGCACAGTATCTGGTTGAGAAAGCTGGTACTCAGAAGAAAGCAAAATCTCTGATTGGTATCATTAGCGGCATCATTGATCTTGGTCTTCAAGAACAGGAAGATGCTAAAATGGCTTTCACTGGCGACGCAGATGCTGAAGCTGCTGAGCTGGAAAAGAATCCAAACCAATACTTTGAGACTCTGCCGGATGATAAAGGTGTTCCTACCCGCTATAAGCGCTGGAAGGTTAAGCCTTGTCAACAAGTGGCTCTGACTATCGACTTCCCGAGTATCTTGGTTAATCAGGGTCAGTTCTTTGGTGATGAGAATGCAGAAGAACATCCGCTGCGTATGCTGCTTAACGGTGAATTCTATCTGAAAGAAGTCGGTAAGATCGTAGGTAAGCCTTACAATATCAAAGAGAATCGTAATGATGATGGTAGCTGGAGCTTCAAGAGTAATACACAACTCCATAAGCTGGCTGCTGCAACTGACGTTCTAGATGATAATGGTCGCTTCAAACCGAACATGATTGGGAAGCTTCTTGGTAAGGCTGCTCTGTTTGAAATCCAGTTATTCCTGAAAGCTGGTAACGATGGTAAGCAGTATCTGAACGAGAAGATTAAGCTGTCCGGTCAAGTTCCCGATGTGATGGAGTCGCTGATTCCTGAGCTGGATGATAAGTACAAGTACGGTGTAAACTTCAAAGGTGTGCAAGACCCGAAAGTCCTTAAGCAACTGCGTCAAAGTGTTATCAACACAATGAAGCTTGCTCAGAACTTTGAAGGTAGTGATATTCAGAAGGCTTTGGAAGCTCTGAGTAACGGTAAGGTGGATAGCCCTAAACAGGAATCCCCAAAGCAAGAGGAGAAGCCAAAAGCTGCTCCGAAGGCTAAGAAGGAAGCTGAACCTGCTCCTGACTTTGATGAATCGGAAGAGCTACCATTCTGACCCAGCTTGAAAACAAAGCCCGTCTGAAATACGGCGGGCTATCTTAGGAGAAATGAGATGAATTATGGCGTATATGTAGATGGTGGTAAGCTCGACGTTAATGGTATTAACGCTGTTTCTGACACTATTATGGCAATTCTTGAAAGCCCGCACAACGATCAACAAACTAAGCAGATGGCTTTACAGATTCTTGCGAAGTCTTGCAGTGCAGAGGCCCCAAGTAATCTGAGTTTCAGTAATATGAGTATTGATATGGGAACCAGCGTCCAACAAGAGAATAAACCTTCTATTGAAGATGAAAATCTCTCTGATGAAGTCTATGAAGATGATTGGGTAGAGTGAGATGAAAACCATTAGCCTAACAGACGAAGAGGCTTATATCCTTGCCTGTATCATCGGCTATATGAAGCCAGACAGTAAAGTGTATAGTCTTCTGGAAAAGATGGATGCTCTTGTTGATAAAGAGCTTGACTGTGATGACTTCGCCCGCGTAGCTTTTCAGATAGACATTGAGAAGGGTCAAGTAAGTAACGTAGAAATTGTATTTAATTAATTGAGGAGAAATAGAATGGAAGAGAAAGAACTGTTTCAAAAGGCATACCAAGTAGAATCTGAGCTGGCTATGCTGAAAGATGATCTTAAGGATATTAAGAGCACCTTCACCTACCACGCAGAGCACAATAGTTCGGGCCTAGACAAAGAAGTTGTAAAGAAAGTGATGCGTGCGGCCAAAGCTAAGGCTGCTCAAGACAATCTTCGTGATAAAGCAGACGAGCTTAATGAGATTGCTGAGATTCAAGACAAATATTCTTGATTGAAATACAACGGGGCTGTAAATCAGCCCCTTCTTTTAGGGGGTGTTTATGGGCATTGATGCGGACAGCAAGCTGATGGTTGGGTGCTCTTACGGAGAACTTGAAGAGTTCTTTGAGAAAATCATTGATGGTGGTGAAACGGACGAACACGGGGCCGAGCTGGATGCGGGAGATGTAATTGAGTGCTATTTTGATTATGCAAGCCCTTATTATGATTCAGATATTGAACATTGGTTTATTGGATATGAGATTCCCAACTACTCTGTTCCTGATGAAGACTGGTTTAATAAAGTTCACGAAGAGGCTCAGAAGTTTGAAGCTCTAACTGGAGTTAAAGCATGTGTTCGCGGTGGGTGTCATGTCTGGTAAGGAGAGAAAATGAGCTTAGTGGTGATAGACGGAGACTTGATTGGGTTCAAATCCTCTGCTGCTTGTGAGAAGAGATTTATTCGTGCCGTACACAAAGGCTCTAATCGGAGCAAAGAGTTTCAACATCGAACAGCTTTCCGTGACTGGTTGAAAGAGCAAGAGAAGTGGGAAGAAACGGACTTTGATATCATTGATGATAGGATTGTTGACCCTATAGAAAATTGCTTGCACACAGCTAAGGTGATGGTTGATAATATCTGGAAGGCTTCTGGTTGTGACGAGTTCAAGATTGTTGTGCAAGGAGAGGGGAACTTCCGTGATGACCTTCTCCTTCCAACAAAATACAAAAGTAACCGAACAGACAGCATCCGACCCTTCCATCTGAAAGAAGTGCAGAGCTATTTGATTGGTAAATACAAGGCAGAAAAAGCAAACGGCAGAGAGAGCGACGATGTTCTTTCTTCTTATGCCTACGAAGGTTTTAAGAGTAAAAAGCGCATTGTTCAGGCCACAATCGACAAAGACGCGAAGCAATGTGCTGGCTGGTTGTATGATTGGGATAAGATGCAAGAGCCACGCTTTATCAGTGGTCTTGGAGAGCTGTTTCTGAATGAGAAAGGGAAGGTTGATGGTTATGGCAGAAAGTGGTTGTACCTGCAGGCTACAATAGGTGATCCAAGCGATGCTTACAAACCAACGGAGCTTTGTGGTGCCAAGTACGGAGAGAAAGCAGCGTTGAAAGATTTTGCCGATCTTCAGACAGATAAAGATTGCTGGTTAAAGATGCAAGAGCTGTATAAGACTTGGTATCCAGAGGAAATCACTTATACAGCTTGGAATGGTCAAGACATTGTTGCCTCTTACCTCGATCTTATGCAAGTCTATCTTGATTGTGGTCACATGCAAAGGTGGGAAGGAGACAGGATCGATGTTCGAGATGTGTTTGACAAGATGGAGATTAGTGTATGAAAGAACCTTGGGAGGAATACCCACATATATTCAAAACCAAGTCTGCTTTCTTCACATTCCTTCGTGGCAAGCTTCGTCAAGCTCTTTGGAATCACTGGCCCGGAAAGATTGAGTTTAAGAAAGAGATGGCTTTTCTTCCACCAGAGGGTTACACTGGTAGGGCAAAGAAACTTGGGAAGTGTGCATTGACTGGAGAAATTGATGCAATCTCTAAAATGCAGGTCGATCACATCATTGGTAATGTGAGCCTGAGAGATTGGGAGGATGTACTACCCTTTATTCTCCATCTTTGTGCCAGTAAGGAGAACATGCAGCTTGTAGCTGTAGAGGCCCACAAAATTAAGAGCTTTGCTGAGAAGAAAGGAATTAGCTTTGAACAGGCCGTCATTGAAAAGGAGGCGATTGCAATTTGTAAAGCTAAGAAGGATGCTGATTGGCTGAAAGAGCGAGGAATCAAACCAGATAAAAACGGTTTGAAGAGACGAGGACAAATCATTAAAGCTCTGATGGAGGAGAAAGAAGATGAGTGAAATGGAAGCAGTAAAAGCACACGTCCGACCACTGGAGGGTGTGAAGCTTATGAATGTAAGGGAAGCTCTTAACGCTTTTATGGACGAAGATGGTCGTTACGATTGGATGTATGAAAACCAAATCTTCCTTGTTAATGGGATTCTTTACGAAGCCGAAGTTGAAGATTTGGATGCCTACGGCTTTATTGACAAGAAGCTGAACGAAGACGGATCAGTGGATATCACAGCCCTGTTTTATAATGGCGGAACTTGGATTGGTGAAATTATTGAGGAGGCTCTGAGAGAAAATGAATAAATATGAAGAGATGCTTGAGCTAGACAAGGATAATTTCTTTGCTTGTTGGTTCTTTGCAGAGATTGTTCAGTTTGGTGTGTTTGCTAATGTGTTTATGGGCCAGATTGGTGTTGTGTGATGGCTGGCCTAGTAGATGATGTAATTATCCGAGATGCCTTTCAACGAGAGTATGATTGTGGCTATGTCTCGGGATGTAAAAGCACATACGAACTCATACTTATGAATGTCAAAGAGCTAATCAATGAGCTTGGAGAAGAACAAGGGTTGAAAGCTCTTCGAGATTGGCTTAAACATGAGCTTAAGAATATGGGAGATGAAGAATGAAAGAAGATATTCATTACACAAATCTAATGCTAAAGCTTGAGAAGCTTGAAGAGAAAATAGAACGTCTCGAAAAGATTTTTCTTTCTGCTTCTGATTATGGTAATCACAAAGTTGGAGCTGAGGATTTTAGTCGGTTTTTGGATTTTGATAAGCTGAAAGAGGAGAGCATAGTTTGAATACAGTGCAAACAAGTAGTTGGCAAGAGCAGGCTGAGCTTCTGGCCCGTGAAGGAATCTCTTGGCGTCAGATCGCCAAGCATCTTGATAAGCCGCGCTCGACCGTGAGTGACTACCTTCGAAAGATTTTTTCTAAAGAGGTTGTAAACAACAAGAAATCGTCGGAGGTTTTCTCTGTACGGAAAGAGGATAAGGGTGAAGACAATAGCCGGGTTCTACTGATTAGTGACATGCACATTCCATATCATCACCCGGACCTGATTGCTTTTCTTAGCCACCTAAAAGAAAAGTACGAACCCACACGAGTAATCTGTTTGGGGGACGAACTTGATAAACACGCACTGAGCTACCACGACAGTGATCCTGATCTACCAAGCGCGGGAGATGAGCTTCGTAAAAGTTTGCCGGTAGTTGCTGAACTGTTCAAGCTCTTCCCGAAGATGGACATTATTGAATCCAATCACGGGAGCCTAGTGTGGCGTAAAGCTAAGACTTTTGGTATTCCAAAACATTACATCAAGAGCTATAACGATGTTTTGGGTGTAGATGGTGGTTGGAAATGGTCATTTGATTTGACTATTACCCTACCAACTGGTCAAAAGTGCTATATCCACCACGGTAAGTCGAGTGAAGTGATTAAACTCAGTCAACAGATGGGGATGTGTGCGATTCAAGGTCACTATCATGAGTCATTTAAGGTTGACTACTGGGGTAACCCGAATGGTTTGTTTTGGGCCATGCAGTGTGGTTGTCTGATTGACGATGACGCCTTGGCTTTTAGTTACAACAACGTTAATATTAAGCGTCCTGTAATTGGGACCGGGTTGATTATTGACAGTCAGCCAGTTCTCGAACCAATGCTACTCGACTCAAACGGTCGATGGGTCGAACGTTAACTGCTTGACAGATAAAAGAAAAGATGAAACAATACGCAGCATGGACGACGAGGAAGGGAAAGGATTCCCAAATAGGCACATGAATACATGTAAGAGGAGAAAGAAGTTGCTGGACATTAAAGAGCATTACAAGAAAATCGTAGAGTGGAATTCAAAAGCTGGGAATCAGTTTTACCACCACGACGATATTCAATTCTGGCGAGCTGTAGAGAATCAAGCTAAGCTTGTTGTAGAGGAAGCTAAAGAAACATTGGAAGCAGCTTCACGAGGAGATGCTGTTGAGCTGTTGGATGGGATTTGTGATATCATGGTGACATTCAGCTTCTTGGCTGAGCTTGTATATCAAGCAGACTTCGACACCGATCTTGCTATGGACCTTGTAAACAAGAATAACGACACTAAGATTTTCCGTACATACACCAAAGCTAAAGAAACTCTTGACCACTATGAGGAGCATGGTTTGAAAGGAGTTAAACAGGAAGGTTTGCACATTGAGGAGGTGACTCACAAGGGTGAGAAGTATTACACTGTCCGTAATGGAGCACGCAAAATCCTCAAGCCCATTGATTTTGTTAGTGTTGATTTGAGTGAGTGTATTCCAGAGTAAATGTCTAACATTCGTTACATCTAAGTGAGATTGTTATGCAGACGTAACAAAGGAGGAATGGAGATGAAGATTCGCGTAACTACAGATAAATATGAATATCAGGGGTTGAAAGAAGGCTCTATTCATAAGAACGCCAGTGATAGTTGGTGCAGTGGTAACTACCGAGGCATAACTTTCACGGCAAACGGTAAGATTTGGTATTTGACCGATCCAATGTTTGAGGTTGTGGAAGAAGACGAAGATGATTTCCCAGCATCAAACGAAAAGCTTCTTGATGTAATTAATACCAATTTGAAGCAACAAGGCCCGATTAAATCTGATGGCGGGAGTAGTTCATATTATGACCTCCCTGTCAGTGAATGGCTCCTGTATACTCTCAACGAGCGACAGAAAGAGGGTAAGTGCTACATTAAGACAGAAGAGATGATCAGTGCTTTCTTCGGTAATGATTTTTCCTTCGGGACGTTGCTTAAGAGTCTTGTCCGAGCCTGGGGAATTAAGATTGGGGCTGGTAAGGCTGGTAATGATATGAAGTATGAGACGGGTAAGATTCGTTATTACGCCGATAAGATTTTGGAACAACATGAGGAGAAGAAGTAGTGGCATGAAGAAGGGCGAATTAGTGTATGGTATCGGGATAAATGATGCGGACTACTCTGTTTATAGAACAGAGAAAGTTAACGGCAAAAGAAAAGTGGTTTGGTATTGCCCTTTCTATAAAATGTGGTCTAATATGATGCGAAGGGCGTATGACCAGAAGTACAAAGAAAAATATCCGACCTATTCGGAGGTGTGTGTTGCCGAGCATTGGCATAGATTCTCAAATTTCAAGGCGTGGTGTTCACATAAGGGTCAGATCAACGGCAAACAATTAGATAAAGATTTAAAGATACCCGAGAACAAAATATACGGTCCACATACTTGCTTACTTGTTCCATCATACGTAAACTCACTATTTACAGATCGAGCGGCATTACGAGGAGAGCTACCACTCGGAGTGGTCTACATGAAAGATAAGGGCAATTATATGGCACAAATTCAACTTGGAATTAAGAGAGGTCATAAAACGCTCGGTAGGTTTAGTAGTGCTTTTCTAGCACATCGTGCTTGGCAAGAGGCAAAGATCGGCGTAATTGATTTTGTAATCGAGTCTTATAAGGTAGATTACGAGTTAGATTTGGATCAAGAAGTTCTTCATGCTCTGATTCATAAAAAGACAATCTTAATGAACGACATTGAGAACAAAAGAGAGACAATTAAGCTTTAAGAGGAGGGTGTTTAAATTGGTCAATTTCGCAGAGATGCAAGTGCAATACGTGGACCACATGGGTTCGGATGTTAATGTAGTGAATGCTGCACGGGTTTCTTTCGCTAAAGAGGTGCAAGGCTTTGATCTTGAAAAAGATACAAAACTGATTAACTACCTTGCAAAGCATAATCATTGGAGTCCGCTGGCCCACACGTCTGTTCAGATTCGTGTTAAAGCCCCAATCTTTATGGCACGTCAGTTTGTAAAGCATCAGATTGGTTTGGTGTGGAACGAAGAGAGTCGGCGATACATTGACGATGAACCGGAGTTTTATTACCCCAGCAGCTGGCGGGGTCGCCCCACAAATGCAAAGCAAGGGAGTGCTGACTACTGTGTAGATATTATGGAAGAGAATGGGGAGTGGAACCCCGTTCTTGGAGTGGTTGATGAGTGCTTACGAGTCTATGAAAAGCTTATTCGATTTGGCGTCGCACCTGAACAAGCTAGAATGGTCTTGCCTCAGAACACTATGACCAATTGGATGTGGACTGGCTCTCTGGTTGCTTTTGCTCGTGTGTGTAAACTTCGTCTTGATAACCACGCACAAAAAGAGGCCCAGGAGCTTGCTCAAAAGATTCACGATGTTGTTGCTCCGCTGTACCCTGTATCATGGGTTGCTTTGATGGAGCATATGAAAGTTTGATTTAGGAGTAAATAAAATGATAGGCTTTCGAGAAGAGTTTCCCCTTGAGGATTGGATTGAGGAGCTTGCTGTTCTAATGAAGCACGTTGAAGGTATTAAAAAGAATGAGGCGTATCGTCGATTCATTGACAACGCCACAGAGTTCGTAGGCTATTATCAGATTGGTATGAGTCCTCGTGCTGCATTGAATAAGTTGTGGGGAGGCAGTAAATGAGCGGTGTACATTACGCAAAGAGTTTTTATGATTTGATGCAGAACGAAGAGTTTAAGAGTTCTGTAGTGAATGAAGATAAAAAGAAAATGGAAGAACTACTTTTTTCTATTGGCTTTGACATCGAACAAGGGTATGATCTGGTTTCTGTTTTGCATCGTCCAGAAACGACTAAGCAACCTTGGATGGGGATAAGGGTTGAGGGCTATGAACGTGAGGATAAGGCGTGGCTTTCTGGTCCCTATAGCACACTAGAGGCACACATTGCAGCTTGTCCAGATGCTAGTAAGCGAGTACACTTGGCAATGCTAAACCCCCGTGGAGCGATTAGCTCTTGGGAAGATGATTGATAGAAAAGAATTTAATAACATTAAGGAGAAAGAATTGAATAACGTAGGTAAAGAGATGATGGCTCAATCCAAATATTATATGGGGTATTCCCGTTGGATTGACAGTGAAGGTCGGTATGAAACTTGGGATGAGTCTGTTGAGCGTGTGATGAACATGCACCGTAAGAAGTACGAAGCTGTAATGACCCCGGAGCTTGAAGGGCTGATCCAGTTTGCTGAGAAAGCTTATAAAGAGAAACGTGTGCTAGGCGCTCAACGAGCTTTGCAATTTGGTGGAGAACAGTTATTCAAACATAACGCTCGACTTTATAACTGTGTCTCAACGCACATAGACCGAGCAGCAGCTTTCCAAGAAGCAATGTATCTATTGCTTTGCGGGGCAGGGGTAGGGTTCTCTGTTCAAAAACATCACATTGATAAGCTCCCGAAGATTCATAAACGCTTTGATAAGAAAAGTAAAGTTTTTGTTGTTGCAGATACAATCGAAGGTTGGGCTGATTCTTTTGGTGTACTGCTAAGCAGCTACTTTGAGGACGGGGGTACTTTCCCAGAATTTAAAGGCTGTAAAGTTCACTTTGATTTTAGTAAGATTCGTCCTAAAGGTGCAGAGATTAGCGGGGGCTTCAAAGCTCCGGGTAGCGACGGTTTGCGATCTGCACTGCAAAAATGCGAAGCTCTTTTGGATGCACAGATTGGTGACACAAAAGAAGCTGTTGAGATGAAGCCTATCACCGCATATGACTTTATTATGCATATGAGTGATGCTGTGTTGTCAGGCGGAATCCGACGCAGCGCAACCATCTGCTTATTCAGTAAAGATGATGAGGAGATGCTAAAGGCTAAGACTGGTGATTGGTTTATTAACAATGCCCAGCGCGGACGTTCAAATAATTCAATCATGCTTCTGCGAGATGAACTGACTCGTGAAGAGTGGGCGAGTATTATGAAGTCCGTAAAAGATTATGGAGAGCCTAAAAATACTATCTGGGCCGCTTAATAGTAATATTAAGTAGAAAGCAATCGAAAAACGGGGAAACTCTCTAGAAGACAATCCCGTGCCAACTCGAAATGAGGGGTGTAGAGACTTATGGAAAAGAAAGAATTTATTAAAATCGTACACGCAAGTATTCTTGGTGATGGGTATTTTTACAAAGTCGACCAAATGAATGATAAGGCAAACACACACTACATGCTGAAGCAAATTTCAGAGCACCGTGATTATGTTGAGTGGATGGCCAATATTCTGGAAGATTTGACTCGCGTCACATTAAACGTAACCGAGGAGTATACCGATAGCCGGGGTAATAATTGTAAGGAACAGATTATTCTCAAGACAATGCGTCACCCACTATACAAGAAAATGTATAATCGTCTGTATGACCATGTAGGAAATACTCACATTAAACGGCTGGACCCACATTACCTGAAGTTGATGGATTGGCAGTCTTTGGCGATTATGTATATGGATGATGGGTGGTTGCAGGTGAATGAGAATAAAACGAAAGAGGATTATGTAAGGATTGGTTTGGCTACACATGCGCTGAGCTACTACGAGAACATTACTCTTCGTGATTTGTTTGCGGAACGATTTAATATTCATGGTGAAGTAAAACACCACAAGATGCGGTCTGGTAAGATTTGCTATTATCTCTCTTTCAAGAAAGATAATGCTAAGCGTCTTGTAGAGGGAGTTACCCCTTTTGTGTTTCCTTCTTTTGAGTATAAAATTTCTCTCTAACCAGTGTGATTGCCCCCTCCTTTGAGGGTGAAGAGAAAGTCCGAACTATACAGTGATGTATAGAGTTGTGCAGAAATGTACAACCTCCAATATAGGAGTAACAGATATGGGATTTATTTTTACAGACAATTTGGAATTTACTTACAATCCGTAAACTAACATGCGGATTTAAAACCTTCTCTGATTGACTTGGAAGCCGAGCACAAGGCGACAGGGGGCAAGCAAGCGTAAGCTGTGCAGCCTGAGAGACTAAGCGAGAGGGACACGAAAGTGTATGCGATAGTCCAGCGCACGATTGGAACTGTGTTTGATTACTAATTGTGTGAGGTGTAGAGATTGGTAAATTACCGAAAACTCAAGATGGCCGCAGTGGTTTTCAAGGCTGTAACCTTTGCGAAATTAATGGCAGTATGTGTGTAACGAAGGAGGATTTTGAAGCTGCTTGTAAAGCTGCGAGTATTATTGGTACACTACAAGCCGGTTATACAGATTTCAAATATCTTAGTGAAGCCTCTAAAGAGATTTTTGAAAGGGAAGCGTTGATTGGTGTGTCTATCACCGGATTTATGAATAACCCAAATGTCTTGTTTGATAAGCAGAATATGATTGACGGGGCTGAGGAAGTTAAGAAGTGGAACAAAAAAGTTGCTAAGATTCTCGGGATTAATCCAGCTGCTCGTACTACTTGCACTAAGCCCAGCGGAAATGCATCGGTTTTGCTTGGTACGGCTTCTGGTATTCATGGTGAGCACAGTCCACTCTACTTCCGTAACGTGCAGATGAATGACCAAGATGACGCTCTTGCTCTGATTATTGAGCAGAACCCAAAGATGGTGGAAGATAGTGTATGGTCTAACACCGGAACAGATAAGGTTGTAAGCTTCCCTGTAGTGAGCAAAGAGGGTAGTATTTACAAATCTGATTTGATGGGTGTGAAGCAACTGGAGTATGTGAAGCTTGCACAGCAGTATTGGGTGGAGTATGGTACAAACGTAGAGCTTTGTGTTGATCCTAACCTTCGTCACAATGTATCTAATACGATTACAGTGGATGATTGGGATGAGGTGGAGCAATATATCTATGACAATCGTAAGTGGTTTGCTGGTATCTCTCTGCTGAGTGCTATGGGTGATAAGGCATATCCACAAGCTCCATTCACTGAAGTGTTTACGGCACAGCAGATTATGGGTAAGTATGGCGAAGCTTCGATGTTTGCTTCTGGTCTGATTGTAGATGGTTTGCATGCCTTCAATGAGAACTTGTGGGTGGCTTGTGATACAGTAAATGGCTGGGGTGTTAAGCTTGACCCTGAAAGCTCTGCTGATCTTCTCAAGCGTGACTGGGTACGTCGAGCTAAGAAGTATGCACAAAATTACTTTGATGGTGATGTGCTTGAGATGACAAATTGCTTGAAGGATTGCTTTAACCTTCACAAATGGAAGACAATTGAGCGTACAATGAAGCCCATTGACTTCACTACGGCTCTTAAAGAGAAGCAGTTTGTTGATGTTGATAGCATGGGGGCACAGGCGTGCAGTGGTGGTGCCTGTGAAATCAACTTCTAATGTTGACTCCCTGCATTCGTAAGTGTAAAGTGCAGGCTGGGATGTGCGTCTCTTGTAGGCGCACTCTCACAGAGATTAAGGAGGAATCGTTGTTGCACAACAATTCGCATGATGTTAGAATGAAACTGATGAAAGAGCTACAAAGTCGGACATCCACACACGCTTGTCCTGAATGTAGTTCTCCTGCCTACTGTGCTATGGAGGATGGTAAGAGCAGTAGCTTGTGTTGGTGTATGGATGTGAAGAAACCTTATGTCCCTGAGACGAGTTATGAGAGTTGTCTTTGTAAGAAATGTTTGACTAAAGGAGAATAAGATGTTTATCGTATACGGTGGAGAGAAATGCAGCTATTGCACTAAAGCTAAGATGCTGCTTGACATGCGAGAGAAAGAATATCAATATTTTGATATCTATGATCAATGCAACGGAGCAGAAGAGGGCGTGACATATCGTGACCAGCTTTTCACTCTAATGAAAGATATGGGACTTCCTCTTCCACGCAGTATTCCTCAATGCTTCATTATGAATGGAAATGAGATGGAATATATTGGTGGCTTTGATAATCTGAAAGAGTATTTGGGAGAGTAGGCATTGCTAGTGATATGAAAGGTGGATATCTGATCTACGGGCTACCAGATCAAGATGAAGTTAAAGAGGCAGTCAAGCTCTTAGAGGACAGTAATTTGTACTGTCAAGTCGTGGATGTATACAAGGGTTGGAAGCGTGTGGAAGATAGTGGTAAGTCGCCATTCTACGAGATTATTAGATTCACTGACGGTATCGGTTTTGAATACGTAGGTAGTCTATTGAGTCTAAAGCGCTCTCTTACATAGAGATACCCATTTACCATCTGACGGCCAGTGGGTAAATCTTGCTCATGACTTTTAGTCTTAGGTTCGTTCCGTTGGACGCGACGGTAATGGGAATCTCCCATTGCCGGGTGCCGAGTTTGCAAACTCCGCCGACGCCGTCCCGACAATACTGGTAATTGACGCTCAGAACCAGCATTCCGGTCCCCTCCTGTCCGG
>JAANMY010000698.1_pt1 | contig 44693 bp, 30 predicted proteins | sample 7279691 | NCBI WGS metagenome assembly JAANMY01 (sample SAMN14094543, study PRJNA606508) | bioreactor metagenome | isolation source: A lab-scale SPAN reactor treating ammonium-rich wastewater day 388 | place: Ireland: Galway | collected 2018-02-07 | reverse complement strand
ACGCTTCTGGGGAGCCTGGGCGCATGGGCCGCTCCGCTGGGGCTGTGGCGCTACCGCAAGCTCCGAAAGCCCGAACAAGCCTGATCGAACGGGCGGCACGTCCGCCCTGCCGTTGCGCAACCGCGCCCCGACCTTCTCCATTGCCGAGAAGGCCGGGGCGTCTGGCTTTCGGGCCCGCGTTGTTCTGCGCCGTCGCCGGACGGAGACCGTCCTGGGGCCGAACGTCCGTGCCACTCCGCCACTGGAACGGCGGGCCTACCTCGATTCTCTCGCCAACTCGGCGGCCAGCGCCTTGAGAAAGAGCACGTTATCGAGCTGGATGTAGTCGAGCTCCCCGCCCATCCGGTAGAAGGTCTTGCAGAAGCGCAAGTAGTAGGCCGGATGGTCCATGGGCGGCTCACCGGACGACCAGTCCCAGCCGCCGCCGTCCTGGATATCCGTTACGACCAGATAGTGGCCGGCAACGGTGGGGCGACCCTCGGCAATGGCGGCATTGTTGGCCATCGAGAGCGCCTTCTCGAAGATCATCGGCGCCATGACCGCGGAACCGACGGCGATGTGCACCCCGTCGGTGAGGTCGGACACCGAGCGCACGTAGGCATAGAAATCCCGGATGGCTCCCCGGCCCAGCGCGCCCCCCGAGACGAGGGGGTGGGTGTGGATGATATCGTAGCCCAGGCCGGGATGGACCGTGAACGGCACGCCTGTCGCATAGGCTGCACACTGCAGGCTGTAGCGGTTCCATGGATGCGGTAGGGAATGTGAGCCGGGCTCGACACCGCCCGATTGGATCAGACTGAGGAGATCGGCCATCGCCGCCGCCGATTCGGCGTCCGGGGCAGGTCCGGCGACCGCCTCGGCGATCCCCGCACGCAGCGCCTCCGGATCGGGCGCCGCAAGGCATTCCTCGGCGATCAGCCTCCCGACCGACTCTCCGTAACCGAGACCGTCAACCCCGCCGATGGCAACGGCGAGATTGATGCAGCGCCCCGTCTCGTCCCACGTGCCGAAGCGACCCGCGGCGGTGTTGGCCCGTACGTCCTCGGTGCTCTTGCCGCAATAAGCAAACTCCCAATCGTGAATGGACCCCGCGCCGTTGGTCGCCACATGGGTGAGATAGCCCTGCCGCACCATCCATGCGACGACCGGTCCGAGCCCGTTCTTGATCAGATGGGCTCCGAAGGCCATGATGACCGGACGCCCGATGGCCCGAGCCCTCAGGATCCGATCCGCGCAGCGGCGCACCTGTCCGGCGACGGCCTCCGGCAGAACCGGCCCGGGCGGGGAGGGATCGACGGCGATCTCCTCGATGGAGAGCCTGTGCCGCCGCTCGGCCAGCGGAAGCATCCGGAGCCGGGCCGTATCGAAGCGCGGGGAGGGGTGGCCGCTCATGCCGATTTGATGCCGGCGCTCGCGGTAACCGATTCGCCCGGGATGATCCGAAACGTACGAATCTGCCACGGAAGGATATCGAAGGCGATGTGGAAGCCGGCGGCGTCGACCGGACCGATCGGCTCTTCGAGGAGATTGCACTCCTCGGCTTCGGCGACAGCGCGGGTGAAGGTGAGCTGCACGGGACCGCGGCAACCCCGGGCCTCGTAGACGCGGACGATCAGCCCTCGCCCATCCTCGGCCATCTTCACGGTCTCGACGATGACCGACGGACGATCGACGGAGATGGTGGATCGGACCCGGGGCAGACGGCCGGCATGCGGGGTAACCGTGCGCGCGAGAAGAGGCGCGTTCAGTTCATAGGCCGCGTTGACGACCCGCTCGCGCCAGTCGCCCCGATGGGGCAGGAGCGCATAGGTGAACTCATGGACGCCTCGATCCGCTTCTGGATCGGGGCTCTCCGGAGATCGGAGCAGAGTCAGGCGCATCCGATCCCCTTCGATATCCCAGCCGTACTTCGAGTCGTTCATCAGCGCGACCCCGTAATCCCCTTCCGACAGGTCCGCCCATCGGTGGCCGGACACTTCGTACCGGGCTGCATCCCAGCTCGTATTCCGGTGGGTCGGGCGTTCGATGGCGCCGAACGGGATCTCATAGGTCGCTCGGGACGATCGTACCGCCACGGGGAAGGCGACTTTGAGCATCGTTTTCCGTTCCTGCCAATCGACCCGGGTGACGAAGTCGATGCGGGCGTCGTGGGCGTAGAGGATCATGCGCTGCTCGATAACGGAAGAGCCGTACCGGAGGGTCTGGCCCAGGATCAACCGGAGCGCGTTCTGCTCGATCACCGTCGGCGGACCGTCCGATTGGAACGCCCAGGCGCGATCCTGGTACGACGGGTCGATGTCCCATGCCTCGTCCCGCACGGGCTTATCCTCGAAGACCTGCAGGTGGTTGCCGAGTGCGCCCTCGGGCATCACCTCCCGATGGCAGGGGATGTCGTAGAGCCGGGTGATACCCCCGCTGTCCCCAAAGGTGATCTCGTAGAAGGGGCTGGTCGCCCGGCCATCGGCGTAGTGCAGACGCTCCCGAACCGGCTCCGAGATCTCGTCGACAATACGGTACACCGCATAGCCGCAGGAGGGGACGCGCTCGGCGAGGAACAGGAGCGTCTTCCCTTCGATGCAGGCGGGGACGGCCCGGCCCGACGGATCCCAGACCGTGCAGCGTCGAGCGCTCGCCGGCAGCTCGACTTCGACGATGGCATCCCGCGCCCACGAGAGCGAGTTGTAGACGATGACCGGAGTCCCGTCGCCGTCGGTGTTGATGAATCCCGCGACGTACTCCATGGCCTCATCGCGAAGCCGCAGCCCTGCTTCGATCGTCTCGGCATAATCGACTGCGGAATCCTCGTACACCTGATGGATGCTGGACCCGGGCAGGATGTCGTGAAACTGGTTCAGGAGGATCGTCTGCCAGCGGGTGCGGAACTCCTCGAACGGATACGCCCGGCCCAGGATCGCCGCCACGACGGAGAACATCTCCGCATCGCGATAGAGGAGCTCGCAGCGGCGATTATCCCTCTTGTTGGCGGCATGGGTGGTGTAGGTGCCCCGATGGCGCTCGAAGTACATCTCGCCGTTCCAGACCGGCAGCTGGTCGTGGTCCCCGGCCATGCGATCGAAGAAATCGTGCACTCGCCCCGTACGCGCCGCCGGCAGGCCCGGCATGGCCGCGAGGCGGGGCAGATACTCGAGCATACGCCGGGTAGGCCCGCCGCCGCCGTCCCCATAGCCGAAGGGGCACAGGATCTCCGGAGATTGGAGCTTGTCGGCGTAGTCGGCCCACTGGCGGAGCATTTCGGCGGGTAGGACGTGGGCGTTGTACATATTCTGCAGGTTGTGGACGAGGTGCGTGAGGATCCGGGTGCCGTCGATGCCCTCCCACCAGAAGGTGTTGTGGGGGAGGCGGTTCGTCTCGTTCCACGCCACCTTGGAGGTCATGAAGTACTCGAGCCCCGCCTGTCTGTAGATCTGCGGCAGCGACCATGCGTAGCCGAATACGTCGGGCAGCCAACCGACCCGCACATCGACGCCGAACTCCTCACGGAAGAACCGCTTGCCGTACAGGCACTGACGGACCATCGATTCGCCGGAGACGACGTTCGTGTCGTTCTCGACCCAGGTGCCGCCGATGGGTTCGAACCGGCCCTCGGCGATCCGCTCCTTGATGCGGGCGTAGACGGAGGGGAACTGCTCCTTCAAATAGAGAAACAGCGGGACCTGGCTGCATACGAAATGGTAGTCCGGGAACTCCTCCATCAGGGCGTCGACGGTGGCGTAGGTTCGGCCAACCTTCCGCATCGTCTCCTTCAACGGCCATAGCCAGGCGACATCGATATGGGAGTGTCCGGCGAAGAAGATGGTCCCCGGCTTCCTGCCGAAATCGATCGCCTCGAGCTCCGAACGGAGTCGATCGCGCGAGGCAAGCAGGGCATCGCGGAAGGCGGCCGCCGTCCGATCGCGAAAGTCGACATCGGCCAGAGCCGAGCGGATCGCGAAGAGGATCGCATCCCGTACAAGCGGATCCTCAACGGCGGCGGCCGACTCGATCGCCGTCAGATAATCGTAGTGGGCGGCTTCCAGATCCCGATCGACGCCGACGAGTCGGGCTTCGCTCAGGATATAGGGGCGGCTCACATCCCCCGCGACGTATTCGAGATAGCCGCCCGTCTTCATCTCGACCTCGCACGCGAACGCCTCGCCGCCGCCGGCCGACTCCGCAAGGCGGACGTACCCCCGGTTGTCATCGATGCCGTGCCGGGGTTCGCCGTCGACGACGAGGAGGCCCTCGCCGCCGGTTCGGAGCTCGAGCCCGACCTTGAGGCCCGCCCACTCCTCCGGTATGGTGATGGTGCGGCGCAGGAAGGCCGTCCAGCCCTGACGCGCCCAGATGTCGCCGACGTCGAGAGGTCTCCAATCCTCATCGGCGTAGTCATAGAGGCCGGGTCCGAGGTGTCGCGCCGAGCGCATCTCCCAGCCGTCCAGCCTCGCTTGCCGCACGATCACGGCGGAGCCGATTTCGGCCACACGAAGCCGAAGCGTTTCGATGAGGTGAGCCATACCCTTCCTCCCGTCGAGTTCGGAACAACCAGCGATTCGTCACATCGCCGGTCGACTCCTGCCCGAGCCAGGAGGGGCAGACCGATGCAACACCGTCCCGGATATTCGTGCAATACATCACAAAGCCGCTGGCCATCGGGTATACTCGAAGCACGTTCGACCGCCGTAGTTCCTTCTGGACTGTGGGGATTGCGTTGTTCCGTACACTATTCGGTATAGCAGGCCTTTCGTTTGTGCCGGGCCGCCTCCGTCTGGCGTGTTTTGTCAGTCTCGGCCTGTGCGCAGGCATGGCGTTCTATCTGGCGCAGGTCTCCGAAGCTGTGTCGTACCTGTCCGACGACCCCCGAGCCTGCATCAACTGCCATATCATGGTGCCGGAGTACGCTTCATGGCAGCACTCCAGTCATGCTCGTGTCGCCACCTGCAACGATTGCCACGTGCCGCATGACAACGTCTTCAGGAAATACTACTTCAAGGCGATGGACGGCAGCCGCCATTCGGCGCTCTTCACACTGCGCCGCGAACGGCAGGTGATCTTCGCGATACCGGCCTCGCAGGATGTGATTCAGGAGAACTGCGTCCGATGCCATGAGCATACGGTGTCGACGATGGCGCAGCACGGCTCGACGGATCGGAAGTGCATCGAGTGCCATCGAGAGGCGCCCCACGGCCGCAGCCACAGCCTGTCCTCGACGCCCAATGCCGCGGTGCCGCCGCTCGGGCCCGTCGTGACCCCGCTGCTCCGTCGGTCGGATCATTCACCCAGGGAGGTTGGCCCATGAACACCAGACAGACAACTGGAGGCCCTCGAGGCGCCCTGTTTGGCTGGGCAATCCTGATCGGTTCGGCGGTGGTCTTTGCCGTGCTTGGCCTCCTCGCAGGTTCCGTGATCGAGCGTCGCGCCGAGCGTTCGATCGCCCGGGTGCAGATGGTGACCCCCATCGACGCATGGGAAACGGACAACGCTAAGTGGGGGGTCAACTTCCCGCGCGAATACAACTCCTGGAAGCAGACCGAGAATACAGAAGAAGCGACGAAGTACGGAGGATCGGCCGAACGGGACTACCTCGAGGCGAACCCGCGTCTCGTCGTCCTCTGGGCCGGCACCGCCTACGCCAAGGACTTCACGCAGGCGCGAGGGCATTTCCACGCGGTTGAGGATGTCACCCGATCGCCCCGCGTCGGCGAGATGACCCGGGGCTCCTGCTGGACCTGCAAGAGCCCGATGGTGCCCAGGATCATGCACGACAAAGGGACGGCGGAGTTCTACGCAGCGAAGTTCTCCGATTTCAAATCGCAGATCAAGGATCCGATCGGCTGCCTCGACTGCCACGATCCAAAGACCATGGCCCTCCGCATCTCGCGCCCGGCCCTGAAGGAGGCCTTCTCCCGCCAGGGGAGGGATATTACGAAGGCATCGCACCAGGAGATGCGCTCGCTGGTCTGTGCGCAATGCCATGTCAGTTACTACTTCAAGGACAAGAAGACCAGCTACCTCGTCTTTCCATGGGACGAGGGTTTCGGACCCGATGAGTTTGATCGTTACTTCGAGAAGACCGGGTTCGTCGAATGGGTCCATCCGATCAGCGGGACGCCGATGACCAAGATGCGGCACCCCGACTACGAACTCTGGCGCCAGGGGACCCACGCCTTCCGGGGCGTCTCCTGCGCCGATTGCCATATGCCCTACAAATCGGAAGGCGGGGTAAAGTTCACCGATCACCAGGTGCGCAGCCCTCTCTACAACATCGCGAACTCCTGCCAGGTCTGCCATCGATGGTCCGAGTCGGAGGTGCGCGAGCGAGTGGTGTCGATCCAGGATAAGACCAGGGAGCTGCTGGACATCAGCGAAACCGCGCTGGTCAAGGCCCATATCACGCTCGGCGACGCGGTGAAGCTCGGCGCGGCCGACGACGAACTGGCCGAGGCCAGGACGATGCTCCGACGAGCGAACACGCTCTGGGATTATATCGCCACCGCCAACGGCATGGGCTTCCACGCCCCCCAGGAGGCCGCGCGCACCCTGGCCAAAGCGACGAACTTCGCGCAGGAGAGCCGGATCATGGCGGAACGGATTCGAGCCAGACGGGGGGCGCTGGGTCCGCTGCCGATGCCGGATCTCTCCACCAAGGCGAAAGCTGCCGCCTACATCAAACCGTTCGTCGACGCCCAGAAAGCCCGGGAGACCGCCGCGACGAAACAGGCGAAGCGGTAAACCCCGACCAGCGTCCGGGACGGCCGCACAGGGTGTCGAGAGCTCGTGCGCGGCGCTTCCCCGTTCGCGGGCATCGGGGAAGCGCCGCGTCATGCTAGACTGCCGAGAGAACGCCGGCATTGCCGGAGTTCGTGACAACATGAGAGGACTCGATACCATGGCTCCATCTCCGTCGCCCAGGCGCACCATCATCGGAGACGATCTGCCGAACATCCCCTGGGAGGACCGGCCGGAGGGCTGCTCCACCGTCCTCTGGCGCTACAGCGCCAATCCGGTCATCCCCCGGGACCTGATCCCGACCTCCAACAGCATTTTCAACAGCGCCGTCGTCCCCTTCAACGGGCGATTCGCCGGCGTCTTCCGGGTCGACGATACTTGCCGCAACATGCAGCTCCATGCGGGCAGAAGCGAGGACGGCATCCGCTGGACCATCGAGCCGGAGCGGATCCGGTTCGTCTGCGATGATCCGGAGATCGGCCGCTGGCAGTACGGCTACGACCCCCGCGTCTGCCGCCTCGACGACCGATACTACGTCACCTGGTGCAACGGCTACCACGGGCCGACCATCGGCGTCGGCTGGACCGAGGACTTCGAGACGTTCCACCAGATCGAGAACGCCTTCCTGCCGTTCAATCGGAACGGCGTCCTGTTCCCGAGGAAGATCCGGGGCAAGTACGCCATGTACAGCCGCCCCAGCGACAACGGCCACACCCCCTTCGGCGACATCTACTACAGCGAGAGTCCCGATCTCTGCCACTGGGGACGCCACCGCTTCGTCATGCGCCCCAACGGCGGCTGGCAGTCGACGAAGATCGGCGCCGGCCCCACGCCCATCGAGACCACCGAGGGGTGGCTCCTCATCTACCACGGGGTTCTGACCTCGTGCAACGGCTTCGTCTACAGCACCGGCGCCGCGCTGCTCGACATCGATGAACCCTGGAAGACGCTCTATCGCACCGCCCCCTATATCCTCGCGCCCCAGACGCTCTACGAATGCGTCGGCGACGTTCCGAACGTCGCATTCCCCTGCGCTGCCCTGTCGGATGCGGCGACCGGTCGGCTCGCCTTCTACTATGGATGCGCGGATACGGTGACTGGACTTGCCTTCGCTCAGGTCGATGAGCTGATCGCCTTCATCAAGGAGAACTCCAGAGTCTGAGGGTTCGGCCCTGCAACCGATGGACCAGTCCACTCCGCGGAAATCCGCTCTGCGCAGTTTCGGAGCGGCAGAAGGACTCACCACCGACAACGGCGTAATCATGGTTAGCTTTGCTAACAAAGCGAGGCAAGCACGACAGCAAGGAGCAAGCGAGTAATGCGTTGGCCAATACGTGCAACGGTCGGTACTGTGCTGGTCCTGATGGCGGCGACCTCGTCGGCCCAGGTGACGAACGGCGGATTCGAGACGGGCAACTTCTCCGGCTGGACCCAGTTCGGCAACACTGGGGCGGACGGTGTGACGTCCGACGGCTCGTACGTAGCCGAAGGCAGCTACGGCGCGCGCTTCGGGTGTTGGTTAGTCGCGGGGTCGGGCGTCCAGCAGGCAGTTCCGACGATGCTGGGGACCTACAACCTCTCCTTCTCGTACCGCTGGAGTGAACTTTACGCGGCAGGTTCCGGCGGCTACTTCCGGGTCTACTGGGACGGCGCGCAGATCTACGAGGACGCGACGCCCTACACGTCGACGACCGGCTGGTTCCACAAGACGTTCGCTGTGACCGGCTCCGGATCGCCGACAACGCTGCGGTTCCATATGTATAACGATTGGGACTACTACGCCCTGGACAACATTCGGCTCGACCCGGCGCCGGCGGCGGTCCCCGAACCGGCGCTGATCCAGCTCCCGGTCCTCCTCGGGCTCTCGGGGATCGGCCTCTGGAGACGCCGCCGCCGCACGGCCTGACCCCACATACCGACAGCCAGGCTGCGGTCCGCCGCTTCGACGGCCGGGCCGTAGCCTGGCCGATCCGGAGGTCGGCCTCGCGGAGAGCGGACCGCGGGGTCTCGATGCTGAGACGCGCCGTTTTCTGAGGCTCCGTTTATTCGTCGGAGGCCGTTATAATGGGCGTATCGACACCATGATCCTCCTACGGTTTCTCGCGGCGATTCTTCTGGGCATCGGCGTTGTGGCCGTCGATGCGAGCGGCGCGCCGGACGATCCGCAATCCGCCTTGCAGCAGGGCTCGATCCTCTACGAGACCGGTTTCGAAGGCGCTGAACCGCTCGCAGGCTGGATCGGGCCCGCCTCGATCGCCCCCGGACGTTCCGGAGGGCAGTCGATCCATGTCGTCAGGAAACCGGGCGAGGAGAGAGGTTCGACTCTGTTCCGCCCGCTGGATGCGCGAGCCCTGAGGGGGCACACGCTGCTGTGCGCCGCCTGGGTGCGAGCTTCAGACGTCTCGGAGAAGCCGAACACCTGGAACGGCATCAAGGTGATGCTGGCGATCGAGGCGCCGTCCGGCTCCATGTGGCCGCAGGCGGATCTGGGTACCGGGAGCTTCGACTGGCGACCGGTCCGTTTCACCGTCCGCGTACCGGACGACGCCGAGAAGGTCCACCTCCATCTCGGTTTGGAGCTGGTCACGGGCGAGGTCTGGTTCGATGATGTACGCATCAGCGTGCTGCAGCTCCCGGAAGGCCCTCCGCCGCCGCCTGCCCGACGACGCTACAGGGGCCACGATCTTCCCCGGCTTCGCGGGGCGATGATCAACCCGAAAACCGTCACGGAGGAGGATCTCCGAACGCTCGGCGTGGTCTGGAAGGCGAACCTCGTCCGCTGGCAGCTGACGTATCCTGCTCCTTCCGGCAGGTCGATTAGCGCTGATGACTGGGATCGGTGGCTGGAGGAGGAGCTGCAGCGGCTAGATGCCATGCTCCCGCTCTGCAGAACGTACGGGCTCTACGTCGCGCTCGACCTGCATTCGCCGCCCGGCGGTCGGGGAACTGCAGGCGGCTACGCCGGCTCCGATAGCGGTCTGTTCACCGATCGGGCTGCTCAGGACCAGTTCGTCCGTGCGTGGGAAGGGATGGCCCGCCGATACAAAGGGAACCGGACGATCTGGGGATTCGATCTTGCCAACGAGCCGGTCGAGAACGCGTGGGATGGAACGTGCGACAACTGGCATGCGCTCGTCGAGCGGACGGCGCGCGCGATCCGACGCATCGACCCATCGCGCACGCTCATCGTGGAACCGACGCTCGGCGGTGAGCCCGCAGGCCTCGCGTGGTTTCGGCCGATATCCGCGTCCAACGTAGTCTACAGCGTGCACATGTATCGCCCCCACGAGTTCACCCATCAGAACGTCTTCGCGCCGGGCCCGGCGGTCCGTTATCCCGGTGCGATTCGAGGCGTGATGTGGGACAGAGCGGCGATCCGCAAGGCGCTGGAACCGGCGGTGCAGTTCCAGAAGGCCTACAACGTCCAGATCTACGTCGGCGAGTTCTCCGCCATCCGTTGGGCCCCGGACGACAGCGCGTACCGGTACCTTCGGGACCTGATCGAAGTGATGGAGGAACTCGGCTGGGATTGGTCCTACCATGCCTTCCGGGAATGGGACGGCTGGAGCGTCGAACACGGGCCTGAGAAGGGGAACCACCAGAAGGCGACAGAGCCGACGTCAAGAGAGAAGCTCCTCCGCGAGTGGTTCTCGAAGAACCGTCGTCCGTCATTCTCCGGCCGGCCCTGATCCGGCGGTGGAGGGACCGACCTCGCGCCCGCATGGGTATGAGGGCGGGATGTCTGCTATAACAACCGGACGACACCGCCACGGAGGGCACGGCATGGGCAGCAATGAGCAAACAGAGAGGCGCGTGATGTCCGACGATCGGGGGATAGGCTCCGCCGCGGCGCGCGCGGCAACGCTCGTCGAGGCCCTCCCGTACATCCGGCAGTTCTACGGCCGCACGCTTGTGATCAAGTACGGCGGCAACGCCATGACCAGCGAGGCGCTCAAGGCGATGGTGATGCAGGATGTCGCGCTGCTCCACTACGTCGGCATCCGTCCGATCCTCGTGCACGGAGGCGGACCCGAGATCAGCAATCTCATGGGGCGTCTCGGGCACGAACCGACCTTCGTCCGGGGCCTGCGCGTCACGGACGCGCCGACGATGGAGATCGTGGAGATGGCCCTTGCCGGCAAAACCAACAAGGGCATCGTCGCGCTGCTCAATGCCCACGGCGCGCGAGCGGTCGGGCTGAGCGGCAAGGACGCGAACCTCCTCATGGCCCGCAAACTGCAGTCGGACGACGGCGATCTCGGCTTCGTCGGGGAGATCACCCGGGTCCAGCCCGATCTTCTCCGGCTTCTCGCCGACCAGGGCTATGTGCCGGTCCTCTGCTCGGTGGCCATCGGAGACGACGGGGTCACCTATAACGTCAATGCCGATCACGCCGCAGGAGCCGTCGCCGCCGCCGTGGGGGCCGAGAAACTGATCCTCCTCACCGACATCGAAGGCCTCCGGAGCTGCGCGGACGATCCGGACAGCCTCATCTCGGAAATGGACGCCGACGGGGCGCGCGGTATGCTCGCATCAGGGGCGGCGGACCGGGGGATGATCCCGAAACTCGAAGCCTGCCTGATGGCGCTCGAGGCCGGCGTCCCGCGAGCCCATCTCATCGATGGCCGGGTGCCCCATGCGCTGCTCATCGAGGTGTTCACCGATTCGGGCATCGGGACCATGATCGGACCGTAATCTCACAGCGCGCCCCGCCGCTCGATGCCGCGCAGCGCGTGCCATACTGGAGGGAGATCCACTGAATCCATCGGGAGGCCTACGATGCCCAGAATAGCCCTCGCTCTCGTGCTGGCCCTTGCCGCCATGCCCGCCCTGTCCCAGACCAAGAAGGCCGCAAGCAAGGTGCGGCTCACCGCCGAGCAGATCATGGACCGGGGCGCCGCGGCGCTCGGGTCCAGAGCGGCATGGGCCGCAATCCAGAACAGCGTGGTCGAAGGGACGATGGCGTCGCAGGACGGATCCATGCGCGGCACGTTCGTCCTCAAATACCAGCGCCCCGGCAAGTTCGTCATCGCCCATACCATGAAGGGCATGGGCGTGATCCGGCAGGGCTACGACGGCAAGACCGGATGGTCGCACGACCCGTCGCAGGGCCTGCGGAAGCTCGAAGGCGCGGAGCTGGCGGGCGTGAAGCGAGCGGCGGTCATGGACTCCCACCTCCAATGGCGCAAGCTCTATCGCAAGTGGGAGCTCGCGGGCGTGCGCAAGGTGAACGGGCGGGACGCCTATGTCATCCGTCTCTCCCCGGCGGTCGGCCGCGTTACGCTCGAATACCACGACACGAAGACCTTTCGCCTGGTGCGTACCGATATGGTCACCGAGACGGCCGGCGGACCCGTGCCGATCGAGGTATATCCGTCCGACTACCGGACCGTCAAGGGAGCGCTGATCCCCTTCGTCGTCCGCCAGAACATGAAGACGCCCGAGGGTCGATTGGTGATTACCATGCGGATCAAGTCGGTCAAAACCAACGTCGCGATCCCCGACAGCGCGTTCACAATGCCGAAGAAGTGAGCCGAACGACGCCTGCACGCGCGCCGATCGGGCCCATCCCAACCGCCTTCACGATACGGCCTTGAACGACCGCGAACCCAATGATGAGGCAGCCATGACCCCTTCGATACGTCATCTAGCCGCCGTGCTGGCGGCCTCTGCAACCCTCGGGATCGGCGCGTCGTCCGCGGATCCGCTCGCAGCGCGTCCGGCAGCGCAGCGGGCCGACTGGAGCCCCATCGGCGGCACGGTCCAGCGGATCATCACGCGGATGCGCCAGAGCCTGAGCCATGCGCAGATGCTCGCCATGGATCGCGCCACGGTGGAGCGCTTCATCACCGACGACGATCGCAGTGTCCTCGCCAATCGCTACTGGACCTTCCGGGTCGATGCGCCGGCGACGGTTTCCATCATGCGGCACACGGGTCAGGAGGAACCGCCCTTCTGGCTCAAAACCAGAGGTTTCAAGCTAACGCCGCTCAAAGTCCGGAGCCAGGAGTACGAGTACGAGGTCTGGCAGAAGCAGTTCCCGGCGGGCCCCGTCGGGCTGGGCATCAACTGCTTCAACAGGCATCGCGTGCACTATTTCGTCTCGGTCGGACCGCAGGGAGGAGGGCGACAGCCCCGGGTCACCGATATCGTGCCCGCCCTCCACGGCCAGAGCGTGATGCGCAAAGGCGCCTCCATGTACCACGATTGGTCCGACCTGACGCTGGTGGACGTGCCGAAGGAGCTCGAAGGGCAGGTTCTCCTGCCGACGATCCGGGGGCGCGCGCGGGAGGCGCACTTCGTCGGCGGTTTCCGTCAGACCGCTCTGCCGTCGACGCTCCGCCCCTCCGGCGTCGCGCTCACATGGCCCGACGACCCGAAGACCAGCGTCGCCATCCAGTGGAGAACCTCGCCCGCCGCCCGGGAGGGCTGGGTCGAATGGAGGCGCGCGGGATATCGTTCGTGGAGCAGAACGGAAGCCTCAAACGTCATGGTGGCCGACCATCGAATCCTGAACGATCCCGAGGTGCGGCTCCACACCGCGACGTTGGCCGGCCTCCGCCCCGATACGGCGTATGAGTACCGGATCGGCCCCGTCCCGGCCGGCCCGTTCGAGTCCTTCCGAACGGCCCCGGCCGCCGGGACGTCGGTCTCCTTCGTCTGGCTCAGCGATACCCACAGCAAAGCCGACACCGCTCGTCTGCTTGAGCGGGCGCTCCTGATCGATCCCGGTATCGCCTTCGCCGCGATCACCGGCGATCTCGTGGGCACCGGCCAGTTTCGGGATGACTGGGACCTGTTCTTCGCCCATACCGAGGCGTTCGCCAAGCGCCGGCCGATCGTGCCTACCATGGGCAACCATGACACGATCGACGGCCTCGGCGCCGACCTGTTCCTGAGCCATTTCGCCCTGCCGAGAAACGGCGCACGCACCATCGCGCCGGAGCGGTCCTACGCGTTCACCTACGCGAATACGCTCTTCGTCATCCTGGATTGCACCGAGGACATCGCGGCCCAGACCGGATGGCTCGAGGGTGTGCTCCGTTCGAGCAATGCACGATGGAAGCTCGCGCTCTTCCACTTCCCTCCCTATTCCACCGATGAGGACTATCCCGACATCCGTCAGGAATGGTGCACCCTATTCGATCGGTACCATGTCGATTTCGTCCTCAGCGGCCACGTGCACCAGCTGGAGCGGTCCCATCCGGTCCGGGGCGGGAAGGTGGTGTCGGATCCTGCGGACGGCACGATCTATCTGATGACGGTGTCGGTGGGTCAGGGCCCCGGCGTCACGCCTCCGCCGCCATGGGCGATCGTAAAAACCGCGCCCATCGTGCCGGTCTGCCATGTGATCCAGATCAACGACCGCGGAGCGCACCTGCGGGCGATCGATGCAGCGGGTAAGACATGGGATGAGTTGAACGTGACGAAACGGTAGCCGTCAACAACGTCGCCGGCGGCTCCGGCGGCACAGCAATACCCTCTGCTTATCCCGAGGCGCTAGCGAGGCGTACGCCATGGGATCCTACGTCGGCGCCCTGCTGGGCGTTCTCCTCGCACGATATCCCGTATCGTTCTCGGGCCAGGTCGTCAACGGCGGCTTTGAGACGGGCGATTTGACAGGCTGGACCCAGTCCGGCGACACATCCTGGGATACGGTCATGACCGCGGGGGTTTTCGTCTACAGCGGCACGTACGGAGGGCGGTTCGGCTCTGTTTCCGGCTCGTCCCTGGAGCAGCAGGTCCCGACCCTCCTCGGCGCCCAGGACCTTTCGTTCCGGTATCGATCGCTGGGCCAGGGCGTTGAGGTTCCGCCTCCGAGCTTCTTCCTGGTCTACCCGCCGGATCCACGCGGCATTTGCTGCCGACGGATTGAACTCCTCACGTGCTTCTCCGTCTATTCCGGTACGAACTCCGGATGGGGCGTCAGCCATATACCGGAAGTAATGGGGAGGAAGGGAATGAACGGACGGATGATGCGTACGCTGGGCGTCGCGGGCGCCTTTGCCCTGATGATCGCGACCTCGGCGCACGCCGATGTCGTGGTGCGCGCCAGCGGTCACGGCTCGGCCAGGAATGAACAGGGACAGATCGGCCACTTTGAGTTCGATGTGCGCAAGGCCACAGTCACCACGCCCAGCGGAGAGGGTACAGACGTACGGGGTTTCTCGAGATTCCAGACCGTCACGGCTGATCGAACCGTCATCGAGATCACCTGCAGACCCGTGCGCCAGATCGATCTGTCGTCGGACGGCGCCAGCGCCACATTCAGCGGCCCCGCCCATATGATCATTAAGACCGGTCGGAAAGTTCGACGGATCGCAGGCATGGTCCTATGGCTCGTTGATGACCGGGGACGACCCGGACAACACAATACCCCTGATCACGTGGGGCTGAGGTTCACACCAAAGGATGGTTCCGCTCTCTTCGAGTTCGGCGGGAAGGTGTTCCGGGGTGATGTCCGGGTCGGCGCTGGATCGAAATAACCTGTTCAGCGGTCCGGACGATCCTGCGGCCCGGCGACGTCGTCGTCGGGCCGCCGGGTTCTAACCTCGTCAACGCGCCGTTCGGAAGGGTCTGATGGACACCAGCGGCCTTTGCGCCCGGGAAGTCCGACCTCCGCTAGAAAGCGTACGTCACGGCTCCGGCGGCTTCGGTGATCAGCTCCTTGCGGAACAGGAAGCCGAGGGCGTTCGGCGCTGCATTATCGCATCGGATCCACTCCACTCGAGATCCGAGGCGCTGGGCGTTCTGCACCATCGAGATGGGAATCCTGGTCTGGTTGCTGCCCACGAAGATGCGGACGCGCATCCCATCGGGGATGGAGCTGAGATCCAGCGCCTGCACGTTCTCGTAGTCGACCAGCAGCAGAGCGTCCGACTTCGGTTCTTCCTTCACAGCCATCCGCTTTCCCTCCTTGGTGGGTCTCGGTTACAGGCGTTCCGACCGTCAGGTACTATGATAGCCTACCAAACGCCGATGCCACGGTCCCCTTCATCGGCTCGATACGGCGTCGGTTGTCGTCGACAGGGAGGAGCCGCAGATCCATGATGTACGGGATCATGCTGCTGATGACGATGACGCGCCTCGCGCCATCAGAACCGGTGGCGCTTCGAGACAACATCCGCCTCTACGACACGCCCTACTTCGAGAACACCGCCAAAGCCCTGCCCCCAAGCCGTCGCTTTCCAGGCGGCCGCATTGTCGTGAGCGCCGGTCAGCCGAGATCGACCGCCCGGCTCCTCTCACGCCCGATCTACGACGCCGACATGCAGATCGATCGGGTTACCCCGACCACCGCTAACCCGTACCCATTGCTCTCGACTCAGGCGATCGGCACGGATAACCAGATCGTTCGTTTGAAGGACGGAAGCCTGCTCGCGGTCAAGGATTCCTACCTGTGGGATGCCTTCCACGGAACTCCGCCCGGCTGGAGCAAGGAGATCGTCACCGGTCATGGCGACCATCCGGGCCAGCGGGGCGGGCTGCTCTTCTTCCGATCGACGGACGGCGGCGCCAGCTGGAAACAGCACAGCACGGTGGACTTCGCCACGTTCCTTGGCGGCAAGTACGGCGTTCCCCGCCCCATGGATGACGCGGGGCATGCCGATGTTGCGCCGGAGAATCAGGCGCGGAGGCCCGACGGCTCCCTTCGATGGTGGATCGGCGGCATCGATCGGACCGAGATCTACTCATGCCCCTTCACGGGCTCGGTCTACGTATCCACACGCACCATCAGCGGACCCTATGGCGAGGCGTATCCCAAATACGACCGCCTTCTCCTGCTGCGATCCCGCGACCTCGGACGCCGATGGGAAGCGATCCGGGAAGACCTCCCCTCGTGGGCGCCCCTGATGATGACCTCGACACCCGACGGCCGACTGTTCCTGATGCAGTACCTCGGCAGCCAGCCCACGGTCTACTATTCGACAAACCTGCCGCGCGGCAGCGAGCGGCCCATCCTGAGCCCCGGCTATCCCGTCTATTGGAAAGAGGGCGACACGAATGTTGAGGGGAAGGGCGGGACCGATGTCGACCTCTTCTTCCAGCTCGGACACCCGAGCATCAGCCGGGCCTCGAGCCGACCGGGGAGCTCGGCCGTCCGCATCGCCTATCAAACCTGTTCGGCAGCCGGCGCCCAGGAGGCGCGGATCATCCGAGTCGAAGTCCGGGATCCTTCGCGTCCGCCCATCGTGAGCAACGTCGCAACGATCCGGGGCAGCGATCCCGACCACTTCTCCGTAATGTACGGGTACTTCATCGACCCTGATTACGTGGATATGCCCCGCAATCGGCCCTCGAGCGTGAGCGTGTTCGCCTGGATCGAAGCGCCCCGCAAGAACGCGGCCAAACCCCGAAGGGCATCCCGTTGCGTCGTCCTGAGCGATGATGATGCCGTCAGCGCCCCGATGTTCCTCTCCGTCGCCGACGGCGCCGCCCGATGGTGGGAGAAACGCCAGGATCCGGGCGACTATATCAGCGGAGGGTTCTTCCGGATGGGCGATACGCTCAACTACGTAGCCCAGTGGCCCGAGCCGGACGGCATGTACGCCAACATCGTCACCGTTCCCTATCCCCGTCCGACGCGCAAATAGCCGGGACCAACGACGACGGCCCTGCGGGCGTGCAGGGTCCTCCCCGGTCCGCTATACTGATCGCAGAGGGACGCCGCCGCCAGGCGCCCCACCGGCATCGAGGAGCAACGACATGAAGTACCGACGATTGGGAAGCAGCGGTCTCAAGGTCAGCGAGGTCTGCCTGGGATCGTGGTTGACCTACGGCGCCGCCGTCGGCGAAGAGACGACGCGGGCCTGTGTGGAGAAGGCGTTCGACGCGGGCATCAACTTCTTCGACACCGCCAACGTCTACGCCCGCGGCGCGGCCGAAGAGGTCTGGGGGAAGGTCCTCCGCGACTACGACCGGGATGACTACGTTCTTGCGACAAAAGTCTACCACCCCATGGACGACGGTCCAAACGATCGGGGCCTGTCGCGAAAGCACATACGGGAGCAGTGCGACCGGAGCCTCCAACGGCTCGGCGTCGATTATGTCGATCTCTACCAGTGCCACCGGTATGACCCGGAGACGCCGCTGGAGGAGACTCTCCGCGCCCTGGACGATCTGGTGAGCGCCGGCAAGGTCCTCTACGTCGGCTTCAGCGAATGGCCCGTCAGCCGGATCGCCGAAGCGGTCGGCGTTCAGGCCCGGCTGGGTCTGGATCCCTTCGTCTCGAGCCAGCCGTACTACAACATCACCGGTCGACATATCGAGAAGGAGATCGTCCCCGCATGCGCTCGCTCAGGGATCGGCCAGATCGTCTTCTCACCGCTGGCTCAGGGCGTTCTCACCGGCAAATATCGGCCAGGCGCACCCCCGCCCGCAGGGACCCGCGCCGCCGATCCGTCTCAGAACATGTTCCTGGGTAACGGCAAGCTCGACGACGCGCTCCTGGAGAAGGTCCAGGGGCTGGCCCCGCTCGCCGAGCAGGAAGGGCTCACCATGGCTCAGCTCGCGCTGGCGTGGATCCTCCGGCTCGATAACGTCTCGAGCGTCATCATCGGCGCAAGCCGTCCTGAACAGGTAGCCGAAAACGCCGCGGCATCGGGCAAGACGCTCAGCCCCGAGACTCTGGCTGCCATCGACTCCCTCTTCCCGGCCACCTAGGCCGCACGGCCGATCCAGGCGGGGATCCGACGCCCAAACCCCGCCTGCCGGCCCTCCCGGATCATAACCGAATAGGCTCCGATCGGGGGCCCTAGCAGCCCGATGCGCCCGGACGCCCGAGCAGAGCCATGAACTCCGCGCGGGTGGCGGCGTCCTCGCGGAAGCTGCCCAGTACCGAAGAGGTGGTCATGAGCGAGTTCTGCTTGCCCACACCCCGCATCATCATGCACAGATGGCGGGCCTCGATAACGACGCAGACACCCTCAGCGCCGATCGGCTCCATCACCGCCCGAGCGATCTCCTCGGTCAACCGCTCCTGAAGCTGCAGGCGCCGGGCGTACATGTCGACAAGGCGAGCGATCTTGCTCACGCCGAACACTCGGCCCCGAGGGATGTAGCCGACATGACAGCGTCCGAAGAACGGCAGAAGATGGTGCTCGCACAGGCTGTAGAGCTCGATGTCCCGAACGATAATCATGTTGTCGATCTTCTGGCTGAAGATCGCACCGTTGATCAGCGCACCCGCATCGGTCCGATATCCGGAACTCAGGAACTCCCATGCCCGGGCCACCCGATCCGGGGTCGCCCGCAGGCCTTCCCGATCCGGATCCTCGCCGATCTCGACAAGGAGCTCTCGGATCAGCCGCTCTACTCTCTCATGGTCCATCGCTGCTCGCCTCCCTCCCTGCCGAATCGCCGCCCCGGGTCCGCGTAATCCGAACTCCGGCATTCGCGCTTTTGCCCAGCGCCCTCGGCTTTCGTACAGTGACCTGAACTTCCCGGACCCGCGGATCATCCAGGCATACCCCCGCGATCGCTTCGGCAAGAGCCTCGATCAGCCGATATCGGGAGGCGCGCACAAGACCGGTGATCCGGTTCCTCACAGCCCGATAATCGAGAGCCTGCGCGATGTCGTCGGATCGCCCCGCCGGCGCCGCGTCATGACCGAGCGCGAGATCGAGGATCACCGGCTGCCTGCCACGCCGCTCGGAATCGTCGACGCCGATGACGCATGTCAAACGAAGGTCCTCGATCAGGATGTAGTCCATTCGTTCGCTCCTCGGAGGTGGGCTCCGCCATCGACATAGATCGTCTGTCCGGTGATAAACCGGCTGGACAACAGAAACAGCGTGGCCGCGGCCACATCGTCTGCGCTGCCGTGCCGGCGAAGGGGCAGGCGGCCGCAGACCCTCTCCAGATACGCGTCGTCCTCTCCAGGAGGAGGCAGGACCAGACCCGGCGCGACGGCGTTCACCGTCATACCGGGCGCGTACTTCAGGGCGCACATGCGCGTCAGGACCGAGACGACGTGCTTGCTCAGGATATAGGCCGCATGGTTCCAGTCGTAATCCCGGATGCGGGTATCGAGCAGGTTCACCGCTGCGGTTTCGATCCCCTGCGCGGCGACGGCCCGGATCAGCGCGAACGGCGCCCACGCGTTCACCGCCATGTTCGACTGCACCTCATCGAGCGTGACGGTGTCGAGGGTCGAGGGATCGAAGAGGGAAACGTTGTTCACGAGAAGGTGCACCGGGCCAGCCAGCGCGATGGACCGTTCGACCAGCGAACCGGCCTCTTCCTCCGACGCGAGGTCCGCCTGCACCAGCCAGGCTCGACCCCCCTGCCGCCGCACCTCGTCCGCCACCTCCTCCGCGGCGACATCGGAGGTACGGTAATGGATCACGACGCTGGCGCTTTGCTCCGCCAGTGCCAGCGCGGTTCGACGTCCCAGACGCCTCGCACCGCCGGTGATCAACGCCGTCCTGCCCTGCAGCTCCACAGCCTGCGCTCCCTCTCGTTATGCGCTCACGCGCCGATCACCCGCGCGTTTTCGGAACGGCCCTTCGCTGGCACGGCAACCCAACCCGCCCCTATCCCGCGTCCGTTCGGTCAACGGTGCGGGTTAGCAAGGATGCCCGCGAGAGCCGGATAGAGGCGCGCGTATACCTCCCGCTTCTCCCGGTACCGCGCGTGTCTGGCCGGATCCGGCTCGAAGGTCCTCTCCCGCGCCGTCATCTGCTGTACCGCCCCGTCGAAGGAGTCGACGATGCCCGTCGCGACACCGGCGAGAATCGCCGCGCCCAGAGCCCCGGCCTCCGTCACACGCGGCCGCACAAAGGGGACCCCGAAGGCGTCCGCCTTGATCTGCAGCCAGGCATCGGAGCGGGCTCCCCCTCCGACCGCGACGAACTCCCCCGAGGCCAGGCCCAGGCCCCGGAGCGTGGCAAGGCTCTCGACGAAGTACAGGGTCACGCATTCCATAATGGCTTTCAGGATCTCGCCCCGTGTCGTGTCGGTCGTCAGGCCGACGATCGCGCCGGCGGCATCGGCGACATAGGCCGGCGGTCCCGTCGGCTCGAAATAGGGCAGCGCCAGGAGCCGCGTCGGGTCATCGGGCATCTCGGCGGTAAGGCGATCGTACACATCGGCGCCGCCATCGCCAGCAGCGAAGGTATCCCGGAACCAGCGGACCAGAGCGCCCCCCTGGTTATAGACGAACGTGAGAAAGAGGCCCGGGACGACATGGTGCTCGATGTTGAGGCCGAGACGATACATCTCGAGCGGGTTCTCAGGCATGGCAAAGGCCGGCGCATAACATTCGAAGGTGCCCGTGCCGCAGACGGCCAGTCCGGGCCGAACGACCCCGGCCCCGAGAGCCGTGCAGCACTGATCATGGCCGCCGACCACGATGGTCACGTCGCTGGGCAGGCCAAGCTCGGCCGCGATCCGGGGCGAAACCGTACCCGCGATGGAGCCGCTCGGCGCAACCTGAGGCAGCTTGATCGGGTCGATGCCGCTCAGCTCGAGGAGCTCCTCGGACCAGCGTTCTCCGTGAATATCGAAGAGCAGCGTGCGGTTCGCGTGCGAGCAGCTGGTGATCGGCTCTCCCCCGAGGAGATAGCCGACGAGGTCGCTCCACAGGAGGAAGCGGTCGGCGCGCCGATACAGCTCCGGTTCGTGGTCCCTGAGCCAGGCGAGCTTGGGCATCGAATAGGCGGGGGTCAGGATGTTGGGATTGATCCGATAGAAACCCTCCTCGCCCAGCTCGCTGCGGAAGACGTCGACGTAGTCCGCGCCCCGGGTATCCGAACAGAGGATACTGCGGCCTAGGATGCGGCGGTCGCGGCTGACCGGCGTCATGGCCTCGCCGAGGGAGCTGACGCTCAGGGCGCGAACCGGGTCGTGCGATGCGGCGGACGCCGCCTCCGCGATACAGGCCTGGACCGACCGCCATACCGCCTCGCTGTCGAGCTCCGCCCGCCCGGGGGCCTCGTGGAGGGTCGGGTACTCCCGATAGGCCGAGCCGACACAACGGCCTTCGACGCTGTAGGCCGCGGCCTTGCATCCCGTCGTCCCGATGTCAATGCCGAGCAGACTCACGGCTGTATGATAGAATGCCCGTCCTGCGCCCGTCAAGCGATCCATCGCCCATCCTCGGACGCCGTCAGGCGCGGTGCAGCGCCATGGCGATCGGGCATCGCGCCGCCCGGGGCGGGAACGCCGTTGCGGCCTGTGCGAGTACACTAGAACATATGGCTCGCACCGTCGCCCATCGCCGCACGTTGGCCCGAATCGTCGCCCTCATGGTGACCGCGATGGCCGCATGGCCCAGCGCCGCCTGGAGCTGTGCGGATGGACGCCCCTGCGCCTACGACTGCACCCACGGAGTCAGGGGCCCGTCGAAGGCCGCGCCTCCGGCGGCTTCATGCTGCCCGACGCACGCCGAAGGCGATTCGAGCACGATCCAGGCGCACATGGACTGCATTGGGCGGCTGACCGCGATGGACGCGCGCCTCTCGCCGTCGCCCACGACTCCGAGCCCGGATTCCACCGCCCCGGCCCCGTTAGCCCCGGATCCTACGCTGTTGCCGAGCCATACCCCCCGCTCGTGGTCACCGGCAGATCCCGAGGACCCGCCGGGTCCGCCTGTGCTCGCCTCGGAATCGGTCCGAGGCCCTCCATCTCTCCCATAACATCGTCGATTACGGTCCCGACCTCGCCTGGCGGGGTACGGGTCCGACGACTGCGTCGCCCTCCGCACATCGGTTAGCGGCGCACGACCATCCGGCGTTGAGCCGGATATGGGGAGGACTCCATGAGGTGGAACGTCAACATCGGCGCTGCGGCTGTCGCGCTGGCTGTCATGCAGCCGGCCATCGCCCGCGCCGCCGACATAAACATAAAAGAGGCCGTCGCGAAGGCTCTCGATCAGAGCCCTGCCGTTCGCGCCGCACGCCATCGCTTCGACAGCGCCGTCGCACGCCAACGCGCGGCGCGCGCCATGGCCGGCCTGCAGGTGTCCACCGGTCTCGTGGCGGGTGCGGCGAGCCGCGACGGCACGACGACGGTGGCAGGCGCCGATCCCGCCCTCATGGCCATGCTCGGGCGCGACATCGCCGTGGCCCATGAAACAGCGGCCATGCTCCCCATCCATACGGGAGGCAAGCTGGCCGCCGAGGTCCGACGCATGCAGGCCGAGGCCGAGGCGGCCGGGGCGGAGCTCCACGCCGTCCAGGCCGAAACGGCCGCTGCGGTCCGAGCGGAGTTCCTGAGAGCTTCGCTTGCAGCCGAAGAGCTCCGAGTGGCCGAAGCGGACGAACGAGCCGCCCGGGCCATGGCCGAGAACGTCCGGGCTTCGGTCGACGCCGGCAAAGCGATCGAAGCGGTCTACCTCCGAGCCGTCGCTCGGGTTCGGGAGGCCGAAGGGGCCGTCCGAACCGCCCGCGCCGACAGAACGGCCGCGATCATCGCCATGGCGGCTGCCATGGGATTGGATACCCCGGTCGATATCGCGCCTGCGGATCAGCTCGATCTGACCCCCTCGTTTCAGGATCTTGAGTCGGCCCTGAAGGCGGTGCGGGACCTCGGGCCAGCGATCCGCGCGGCGCGGCACATGCGCGAGGCGGCCCGAGCGGCCGTAGCAGCCGACCACGGAGATGAGCGGCCGCAGATCTACGCGTATGCCATGGGCGGATGGGCGGCGATGCGGGGGATGCGAGGCCAGGGTGGAGCGTCGCTCGGCGTAACGGTGGCGCTGCCTCTGTTCGACGGCGATCTCCGGCGTCGACGGCGCCAGAGCGATGAGGCTCTCGCACGGGCGTCGGACGAGGAACTCCGGGCGGCGCAGATCGGGGCTGAGGCCGAAGTTCGCAGCGCGTGGACCATGTTGGAGGCGGCCGCCGCCCGGCTCAAAGCCGCGGAGGCGGGGGTTGAGGCCGCCCAGGCTGCCTCAGACGTCCTCGCCCTGCGCGTTGCCAACCAGAAAAGCGTGCTGGTCGAACAGATCGATGCGCTGGCCGCCCTGCAATCCGCCCGTCTCGCCGCTGCGCGAGCGCGCCTGGACCATGCGATGGCCTGCATCACGATCGACCGGGTCACAGGGAGGTATTGAGATGCGACTGCTAACGTGGGCGACCGTGGCCGGCGCCCTCTGCTGGACTTCGGGGGCCGTGGCGGCTCCGGTTCGGGCGTCGGCGGATGGATACGAGGTCTCGATCGTCTCGAATCCTCCAGTCATCGTCATCGGCAAATCCGAACTCCGGATCTCGCTGCAGCGGAACGGCAAACCCGTCTCCGACGCTCGCGTCCGGGCGCTGGTCCGGATGCCCAACATGGACATGGGAGAGAAGGAAGCGGTCGCGCGGCCCGTGCAGGGCGAGGCCGGGGTTTATGCCGCTCCGGCGGTGTTCGCCATGGCCGGAGAGTACGTCGCCGAGATCAAGGTCGACTCGGGCGGCCGGGAGACGGTGATCACCGCGCCGATGGCGACCGGCATGGACACCGGTCCCGGAGCTCCCGATCGAAGGCCGTTGTACTATGGTCTCGGCGCGCTGATGGCCGTCATCCTCGCGGTCTGGACTCTGATACGGATGCGGGCGACCGGCCAATCGCTTGAGGTCCGCTCCGTGTTTCGGCTGCAAGTGGCGGTTAGTCTGGCGCTGCTGGTCGGAGCCGTGGCCCTATCGGTGTACGCGGTTCGCAACTGGCGGCGTCCGGGCGCAATGACACCCATCGAAGCGCAGGCGATGGAGATGGCGACGCCTCCGCCGCCGGGCACGGCGATCGTCAAGCTCGCGGCGGTGGAACGCGGATTGGTCGAGCAGACGGTTACCTGCACGGGCCAGGCGGTCGGATGGACGGAGCAGGAAGTTCTGCCTCGCGTCTCGGGATGGATCACCGAGATGCCGGTCTACGTCGGAACCAGAGTCCGGAAGGGGGATATCCTGGCGCGGCTCGACACATCGCAGATCGCACCGATGGTGGCCGAGCGGTCCGCCATGCTCCGCGCAGGGGTGAGCGCCAGCCGGACTGCCCGCTGGTCGGGGGAAGGCGCCGCCGCGATGGAACGGGAGGCAGCGGCGTCTCTCCGCTCCGCGCGCGCCGAAGTGCAGGCCGCCGAGTCCGAACGCGCTTCGGTGGCAGCGGAGGCGGAGGCAGCCGAGGCGATGCTCGCGTCCGCCCGGCTCTCGACGCCCGCGGCGAAGGCCGCGTTGGCTGCGGCCCGCGCGGATCAAGCCTACCGCAGCGCCGAACTGAAGAGGATGCAGGCCCTGTACGACAAGAAGGCCGTTTCCGCAGATGAACTCGACCAGGCCCGGGCCATGGCGGCCGCCGCGTCTGCAGCCGTGGAGCAGGCGGAGAGCGGGCTGGGTAAGGCCGAGGCCGACGTGCGGGGCGCCGAAGCGGCGCAACGCAAAGCGCTCGCGAACCTCGACACGGCCCGACGGAAAGTGAGCGTAGCCCGGGAGCGAACATCCGCCAGCGAGGCGTCGCTCGAGGCCGCGCGAGTTGCGGTGAAAAGCGCCGCGAGCGGCGTTGCCGAAGCCCGGGCGTCTGCGTCGGCGGCGGCGGCGGCGCTGGCCGATGTCAAAACACAGGAGGGATATGCCGTGATCCGGGCGACCGCCGACGGCGTGGTGACCCGGCGGCTCGTCTCCCCAGGAACCCTCGCAACGCCTGGCAGGCCGATCTTGCTCCTCGCCGAGGACCGCCCCATACGCCTTCAAGCCGCGGTGTCCGAGACGGACCTCGGCCGGATTCGGATCGGCGCTACGGTCCGGGTTCGGCGTCCGGGAGGGGACGGCGCCACAGTGACGACCCGGATCAGCAGCGTCGCCGGAGCCGTCGATCCCACAACCCGAACCGGCGTCGTCGAGGCTATCTGGCCCAATGCCGCCGAACGGTTCAACCCCGGTGAAGCCGTGGTCATGGAGATCGTTGTCGCCCGATCCGCCCACGTCCTGCGAGCGCCGTCGGAGGCCGTCAACGAGATGGTCCCGGGCGACACGGCCATCGAGGGCCGCACCGTGCGGCATACCGTGTGGCTGGCGGATCCTCTCGATAAGGGAACCTATACGGCCCGGAGGGCGAGCTTCACCGCGGGCATCGAAGGTCGACGGTTCACCGAGATCATCGACGGCCTCGACGAAGGCGCGCTCGTCGTCGTCGACGGGGGGCGCAACCTCCGGGACGGCGACCACATCGCACCGGCGGCGGAACCGGGCGATGTCTACGTCTGCCCGATGCACCCCGACGTTCGCCAGGATGGCCCGGGCACGTGTCCAAAGTGCCTGATGGCCCTCGAGAAGGAAAAGAGGAAGCCATGAGACCACCGGACACCGCGCGCAGGGCGGCTCGGACGGTCCGATCCGGCGGCCTGCACGCGCTCCATATGATCCACCGATGGTCGATCGAGCATCCGTACATCATCATCGCCTTCTATGTGGCCGTCGTCGCGCTGGCGTGGTTGATCGTGACCCGCGTCATGCCCCGCCGGTTCGCCCCGTACGTCGAAAGCCCCATGGTCGGCGTCGTCACGATGATGCCCGGCCTCTCGCCCGAGGACATGGAGCTCAACGTCACGAAGCCGATCGAAGAGCAGCTCGTGAACGTCCGGGGCGTCCGCTATATTCGATCTACCTCGCAGGAGGGCTTCTCCATCGTCGCGCTGGAGTTCGACTACGGCTACGAGATGGAGCGGGCGGTCTTCGATGTCCAATCGCTCATGAACATCGTCCAGGCCAGCCTGCCCGCGACGGGAGCCAACCTCAAGCCGTCGTGGGTCATCCCCATCGATCCGCTGAACCTGCCGGTGATCACGTTCAGCGTTCGGGGCGAACCGGGGAGCGACTGGGACCTCACCCGGGTTCGGGCCTTCGCCGACAACGACGTGATCAACAGGCTCAAGAAGATCCCGAGCGTCTACTCGGTCGTACCCTTCGGCGGATACCGGAGGCAGATGCAGGTCGTCGTCGACCGCGACAAGCTCGCGGCGCGAGGCCTATCGATCCTCGACGTGCAGCAGGCGATCGATCGGGAGAGCGTCAACCGCCCGGCCGGCAGCCTCAACAAGAACGATACCGAAGCGATCGTCCGCGTCGACACGCGAGTCCGGACCGCCGAGGATGTGCGCCGCTATCCGATCACGGCCGGTGCGGCCAGCGCCGAATCGGGCTCAGGGTCGGGCGGCATGGGCGGCATGGGCGGAGGCGGAGGCGCGATGGCGCCGGCCAGCTCGCCCGCCGCTGAGGCCCCTTCGCCTTCCGCGGGACCGACGACGGATCAGGCTCCGTCGATCGTCCGGGTGGGGGACGTCGCGCGCGTCTTCGATGGCCACTGGGAGCGCCGATCCGCCTATCACTACCTCCGCCATGACAAAGGCACGAAGGGCGAGGTGATCCCCTCCATTCAGGTCTCGGTGATCCAGGATCCCGGGGCCAGTTCGGCTCAGCTGGTGCCGAAACTGATGGATGCCGTACGGGAGATGGAGCGGGACAACCCGGGTCTGAAGTTCGACGTCGCCTATGATAACGCCCATTTCGTCGAGATCCTGTTCAACAACGTCTGGCACGAGCTGGCGCTCGCGGTGATCCTGACGGCCATCGCGGTCCTGCTATTTCTCGGCGAATGGCGCGGCACGCTCATCGCCCTCATCAGCATCCCCACGTCCCTGGCGCTGGCCGTTCTGATGATGACGCCGTTCGGGATGACCTTCAACAGCGGCACGCTCATCGGGCTCCTCCTCTCCATCGGACGACTCGTCGACGACAGCATCATCGACGTCCACGCCGTCGAACGGCACCTCCGTATGGGCAAGACGCCCAAGGCCGCGACGATCGACGGCATCGCCGAGGTTCGGCTTGCCGTCATCGCCACGACCATCGTCATCCTGATCGCGCTAAGCCCGCTGCTCTTCTCCGGCGGCATCACCGAGGCGATGTTCCGAGAGCTGGTCTGGCCGCTGATCTTCGCGCTGGCCGCCTCGATGCTGGTCTCCTTCACCCTGACCGCGCTGCTGTGCGCCAATCTCCTGCGGCCCGAATCGGTGCGGGACGCCGAGCGCCGCCATCCGCTGCTCCGCCTCCTCTACGCCGTGCTCGACCCGTTTCAGCGCCTGCTGGATCGGATGGAGGCCTGGTACGGTCGGACCATCGTCTGGATGCTCAAGCATCGCTTCGCGAACCTGTCCCGCATCATGGCTACGGTGATCGTGGGCTTCACGTTCTACTATTTCATCGGCTCCGAGATGATGCCGCTGGCCGATGTCGGACAGGCGGTGGGCATGCTGGAGATGGAGCCCGGGTCCTCCTTCCAGTCGACCGAGGACGCCATGCGCAAGGTCGAGGCGATCATGCTGAAATATCCCGAGATCGAGAAGGCCAGCATCGAGATCGGGGCCGAATCGATGTTCGAGACCTGGAGCCCCTACTTCACGGGCTACCAGATGCCCACGATCAGCGGAGCCGCCATCATGCTCACTCTGAGCGACAAGGACCGTCGCAAGAGGACGATCTTCGACGTCATCGACGGCGTTCAGAAGGAGGCCCTCGCGACGATTCCCGGCATCCGCCGCTTCCAGATAAAGGAAATGGGCTCCGACGTGATGGCCACGGCGGCCGCTCCGATCCACGTCAACGTCTACGGTCCGGATCTCGAGCGGCTGGATGAGATCGGCCGAAAGGTCCTGGCCGCAGCCGAGAAGATGCCCGAGATGTTCCAATCCTCCACGACATGGGCCATGGGCGTCCCCTCCTACCGGCTGAAGGTCGATCGGGATCGGGCCGCTGAAGTCGGCCTCTCCCCCGCTCAGATCGCCCAGCAGGCCTACTACTCGCTCCGGGGCGGCCTGACCGATGAATACCTGAGGACGGCCAACCGCCGACACGATACGATCCTCGTCCGATACGACGAGTCCCAGCGACGAGATCGGCAGGACCTTGAGGACCTGAAGCTGTCGGCGCCCGACGGCCGCTCCATCCCGCTCCGCAGCGTGGCAACCGTGGAGCCGGCCCCGGCCCCGACCGCGATCGAACATGACGGCCTCCGGCGGACGCTCGGCGTCACAGGATACTATCGGATCGGCAGCCTCCCCTCGATGGATGTGGTGATGAACCTTGTGGCCAACGCCTATGGAGGCAACGATAAGCTCGGGATCAAACCGGTCAACTTCCCGCCCGGGTACGGGCTCGAGATGCGGGGCGATATGATCCAGATGATGGACAGCTTCCGCCGTCTCCTCTACGGGCTGCTCCTCGCTCTGGCGCTGATGTACATGGTGCTCGTCGTGCAGTTTCGCGGGTTCCTCCAGCCGCTGCAGATGATCGCCTCGCTGCCGCTGGAGCTGGCCGGCGTCTTCATCGCCCTGTGGCTCACCGGTCAGGCGTTCAGCACGGTGTCGATCCTCGGCATCATCATCCTGACCGGCATGGACATCACCACGGCGGTTCTGCTGATCGACATGATCATGCGCTATCGCGATCAGGGCATGGAGCGGGATGAGGCCGTCGCTCAGGCCTGCCCGCAGCGGCTCCGGCCGATCCTGATGACCTCGGTGATCACCATGGTCGTCCTCTTCCCGGTGGCGGCCTTCCCCAAGACGGGCCTTGACGCCTACCAGCCGCTTGCGGTAGCCGTTCTGGGCGGGCTCGCGGTCGGGACGGTGCTGAGCCTATTCGACATCCCGATCATGCACACCTACGTGGACGACCTGCTGCGCTGGCTCCACCGCACCTATCTGGGCCGGGAATGGCGATGGCAGGCGCCTGCCCACGACGATGGCGAGGAGGAGGAGGCCGCTCGAGCGTGACCTCCGCTTCGTGGGCCGCATCGGCAAGCGTCGGTGCGGTCCACGAAGCCTGCCGCCTAGGACGCGCCTGCGTCTCGGGCGCGCGTCGCAAGAGCGAGGGGTTCGGGGCGGCCGTTTCGGCCCGGCGGTCGGGGCTTCGACAGGCTCAGCCGACGCGATCTATCCCTTCGGCGAACCGTGGGGGCTGACGTAGTCGCCGACGGGGGTTCGGAAGGCGACGTTGAGGCGGTTCCAGCCGTTGATCGCGATGATGGCCAGGGTGAGATCGACCAGCGACTTTTCGTCGAAATGCCGCCGGGCCGCTTCGTAGACCTCGTCCGGCACGTCATGGGTCGACGCGATGCCGGTCACCGCTTCGGTCCATGCAAGAGCCGCACGCTCCCGATCGGTATAGCAGGACGCCTCGCGCCAGACGGGCAGGAGGTAGAGGCGCTGTTCGGTTTCGCCCCGTGCCCGCGCATCCTTGGTGTGCATGTCGAGACACCATGCGCAGCCGTTGATCTGCGATGCACGGGATTTGACCAGCTCCAGCAAGGATTCCTCGAGGCCGGCTTTGTGGACCTGATGCTCCATCGTCAACATGGCGTGGAAGGCGTCGGGCGAAGCGCTCTTGTAGTCGATCCGTTGCTCCATGGACGTTCTCCTCTTCGAGAGTATTCGGCGCAGATCGATCCAGGGCTTTCGCCACGGCACGCCCATCCCGATCACGCCGCTGATACTAGGACAGTACGATCGCCGTACTCTGCCGAGTTGCGCGGATCGCCCCATACCGCCCCGGCGTGTTACAATGAGCCCACCCTCTTCGGGGGATGAACGAAGGAGAACGACGATGGGCAATACCTCCCGCCTGGCTATGGCTTCCCTCATTCCGATCGCCGCGTTCGGATGGATGGCGACGACGCAGCTGCTGTCCCGACCCGCCGCGGCGCAGAGCGACGGTCGTCGCCTGGCGGCCGCCGACACCAATCGGCGCGGCTCCTCGCAGCAGACGCGTAAGGCCGCGCCTGTCGATGTCTCGGGCTCGTGGTCCGGGGATTGGGGCTCGTACACCCCGCCACCGCCGGGGCTTCGACAGGCTCAGCCACCGGCGCATGGACAGGCTCAGCCGCCGATGTACCCCGATGCGTGCAAGCCCATGGACTGCACCGTGGTCAAGCTGGGCGGCGGGCGATATCAGGCGACCTTCGCGGGGGAGTGCGGCCGCCCCTACAAGTACACGATCAAGATGACCGGCCGGACCGTCGGCTCATCGGTGCTGTTCAAAGGCACCGCGGACCTCGGCGAGAAGGACGGCGGCGTCTTCGATTGGATCGGCCGCGCGACGGACAAGGAGTTTGTCGGGTTCTTCACGAGCCAGGGGTACACCGGCACGTTCCGCCTCGAGCGTCGGTAAGCCCCGCCCCGGCAGAGGCCTGACGCGGCGATGCAGCGCCCTGCAAGCGGGAAATCGCTTCTCGGCGTCGAACATGTCGATAGTCATCGATCTATAGAAGGGAGCTTCCATGGAGCTTCTCCTACGCCCCGGAGGCCGGGCTCGAACGGCCTGTCCCATCATCATCCCCGCCGACGGCCCTGTCCCGACGGCCTTCCAATCGGGACCGAACCTCGTGTTCGTCCAGAGGGACGGCGATGGCGTCGCGGCCGTTGTGAATCTCTACGATCCAGACGCCGATGCGCTCCTGGCGCCGATCGGGGCCGAGCCCGGGCCGGGCGTCGACCTCGCGGATGATGGGAGCGAGATCGCCGTTCGCATCGCGGGCGAACCCTTTACCACCTATCGCTATCGCGATGTGCCAGCCCGGCCGTTCTTCTGGCCGGTCCTGGCGCCCGGCGGCATTCCGGTCACCCGCGCCTGGCCGATGAGCGAGGAGGTCGCAGGGGAGACGCGCGACCATCGGCACCACCGATCGCTCTACTTCGCGTTCGGCGAGGTGAACGGCGCGGACAACTGGAGCGAGGAGCCGGGGCACGCGTACACCATCCACCGATCCGTAGACGAGTTGGTGAGCGGCCCGGTGTTCGGCCGCTTCGTCACCACGAGCGATTGGACCGACAGCGGGGGACGGCGCCTGCTGATCCAGAAGGCGACGGCAACGTTCTGGAACCTCCGGAGGGACGACGCGAGGCTCTTCGACGTGGACCTCCGGCTGACGGCGGCGGACGGCGACGTATTGTTCGGCGATACGAAGGAGGGGGGCATGCTCACCGTGCGCGTGGCCACCCCGATGGACGTACCCAACGGAGGCCGCATCGAGAACGCCTACGGCGGGGTCAACGAACGGGAGACGTGGGGCTGCGCCGCCCATTGGTGCGACTATTCCGGGATCGTCCAGGGAACCCGGGTCGGGATCGGCGTCATGGATCATCCGACGAGCTTCCGCCACCCAACCTACTGGCACGTGCGGGATTACGGGCTCATGGGGGCCAACCCGTTCGCGCTCAACGCCTATACGAACGGCCGCAAAGAAGGGAGCTTTACGCTGCCGGCCGGCGCCGAGATGGTCTTTCGATACCGCGTGGTCGTCCACCTGGGCGACGCGGGCGAATCGGACATGCGCGGCCGATACCTGGACTTCGTCTCGCCGCCGGAGGGACGGCTGCGTTGATTTCGCGTCACGCAGGCTGGCTCGGCGTGATGATCGCGGCGCTCAGCGTGAGCGGGGCGCGCGCGGCGGAGGTGCGCAAGGTCCTCCGGATCATCCCCGGCTCGGCGAACGAAGCCGCCCTCCTCACCCCAGGGGCCGCTCCCGCCGAACAGGGAAGCCGCGTCGCCCGGGGAACGGGAGGATGGACCTATCGTCTGCCCGCGGTGGCAGGAGCAGCCTATCGCCTTCGATACAGGGCGGAGGGGGCGCTGGACATGCAGGTGTTTCGCCCCGACGGCAAGCCGATCGCGAGCCGCCATGACACAGGCCCCGAGGGCGCCGCGCTCAGCTTCACCGTTCCCGCCGACATTCCGGCGGGCGCGACGGTCTCGGTCCGATTCCAGGCTCCGGAGGGTGAAGCGCGGCTGCAGGATGCCACGCTTACGATGACGGCGCGCGATAGGAACCAGAACGGTATCCCGGACGCCGTGGAAGCGAGGCTGGGGCTCGCGTCGGCGCCCAAACCGACGCCCCGGCCCACCCGACCGATGACCGCCTTTCAAACCGGCGGCCCGTACGATCCCACTCTGGCGCCCCCCACCGACGCCGTGCTCGTGTTCTCCTCCTCTCGGGATGCCATCGCCGGCTGGATGGAGGCCGGCTACACCGTCTATACCATGGGCGGCTTCCGCGACGGCCCCGAATACGCAAAGGCGCATCCCGACGAAGTCCAGACCGTGCGGTCGGGCCAGCCGATGGTCATCGAAAACGTCAGCTATTACATGGTCCCGACGGCGGAACGGAATCGGCGCTCGGCCGCCTATTACATCGAGGGAGTCCAGAACGGCGCGTCCGGCGTCTGCCCCGAGGAGCCGGAGATGTTCGCGCGATCGGGCTATTCGGACGCGTTCAAGAAGGAGTGGCAGGCGGCCTACGGAACGCCATGGACGCCGCCCGACGCCGATATCGGCTCCCGATACAGGGCCGAGCAGCTCAAGGCGCGGCTAACCGTTCGACAGATCGACACCATCCTGAGTTCGGTCGCGAAGGCCGCACCGGAGGCCCGACGGATCCTGGCCGTCCATAGCCCGGTGACCTACGCCGATTGGGGGATCGTCATGCCCCATTCTGAGCTGTTCCGGCTCCCGTCGGTTCAGGAGGTCATCGGGCAGGTATGGACCGGGACGGCGCGTACGCCCAATCGGGTGGCCGGCGTCCGAGCGGAACGGACCTTCGAGCTCGGTTACTTCGAATACGCCTCGCTCGTCGGCCTCCTGAAGGGGCTCAATAAGCCCCTCTGGATGCTCATGGACCCGCTCGAGGATAATCCCAACCGGAGCATGGAGGACTACCGGCGCAACTACGCCGAAACCCTGACCGCGTCGCTGCTGTTCCCATCGACCAGCCGGTTCGAGGTGATGCCCTGGCCGGACCGGATCTACCGCCGGGCGCCGGAGGACTACGTGGGCGTCATCAACAACGTCGTCGGAGCGTTGAGCGAAGCCTGGCGGTTTCCGGCGTCCCTGACCCGAGCGGGTGCGGCCGGCATCGCCGCCGTCACCTCCGACACCCTATCCTACCAGCGGGGTGACCCATCGCCGAGCGATTTCGACGGGGTCCATGCCCTCGCGCTGCCGCTCATCGGCCACGGGATACCTCTGGAGACGCTCAACCTTGAGCGATGCGTGGAACCGGGCTATCTGAAGAGCGCGCGTGTGCTGCTGCTGTCCTACGACGCGATGAAGCCGACCTCCCCCGAAGTCCATGCCGCCCTGGCTCTGTGGGTGCGGGGAGGCGGCGTACTGGCCCTGTTCGGCGGAGCGGACGCCTACGACGCCCTGCCGGAAAGCTGGTGGCGCAAGGCCGGCCATCGTTCGCCGATCGACGACCTTCTGGCGCAGATCGGGGTGTCGACGCGGCCAATCGCATCGGCGGCTCCTGTTCCGCCCGCTCGTCCGCAGGCGCAGGAGATCCTCCGCGGCGACGGCACAGAACGGAACCTGAACAACCGTCGGCCCTACACACTCGACCTCAGCCGGTTCGTCAGCCCGAGCGGCAGCGTTGCGGTCCGCTTCGAGGATGTGACTCCGGAGGACGGCTGGGGGCCGTGGGTACGGAGCGTCGAGCTGCGTCTCAACGATCAGATCGGGGCCTCGTTTCTCACGGGATCCAGCGTCGAGACCCGGTTCCTCGTGGAAGATCACGGAAGCCTGATGAGCGGCGAGGCCCGATACGCCGACGGCGGGGCCTACTGGGAGTACCGCTTCGACAACATACCGGCCGGTTCGAGGGTAACTCTAACCGTCGAGATGGGCAACGGCTTTCTCGTCCGCGCCTACACGCCTGTCGGGACGATTCCGGCCCTGACCGCCCTCGATCCGGACACCAACCCGACGCTCAAAACCGTGCGCATGCGGCAGGAATACGGGATTACCGCCTACGCCCCTCCGCCCGACGCCCGGATCCTCTACCGCCACACGACCGACCAGCGGCCCGTCATCTGGCTCGCCCGGGCGGGGAAGGGCGCCGTGCTCTTCACCGGGATCGCTCCGGGGTTCTTCGGCGCCAACGCTCAGGCCGACCGGCTGTACCGTGACCTGGTGCGCCGGGCCTGTGCCGCGGCCGACATACCCTACGAACCGTCCACCGCCTTCACGTCGCAGCGGGGCCCCTATCTCGCGATCAAGGCGCTGACCGCCCACGAGGAACCCGGGGGCGTCTATATCGACCTTCTCAGCCCCGACCTTGCCGTGCGGCGGGAGCCGACCGTCGAGGTGGGCGAATCGGCCTTTCTCAAAGCCTTCACCCCCGGGGGCGGACCCCGGCTGCTCGCGGCCTCTGGCCGCGTCGAGGCCCAATCGGAAACCGGCACGACCACGGCCTTCACCGTACGTGCGCCCGACGGTACAAGGGGCGCGGCGCGGCTCTGGAGCGGCACGCGGAGGCTGAAGGGCGCCAGGGCATGGGACATGTGGGGGCGCAGCATCCCCGTGACCATCGTGTCGCAGGATGATACGGCGCTGCTGCGCTATCAGAACAGAGCGGACGGCATCGTCCTCAAGGCGGAATGGTAACTGCGACCCTCTCGACATCGTACTATCGAACATAGGAGCGTGACCGTGATCTACGCAGGTACGTACACTCGGGGTTCGGGCGGGATCCACCGCATCGGCATGGCCGATGGGACGGGCGCCCTGTCGGGCGGCGAGGTGGCCGCGGAATGCCCCAGCCCCTCGTTCCTGGCCGTCGGCCCCGGGGGCAAGGCGCTGTACGCGGTCAATGAGATCGGCGATTATGCGGGCGCCCGTGCGGGCTCGGTTTCCGCCTTCGCACGGGGAGCGGACGGGGCGTTGAAACCGGTCAACGTCGTCTCCTCGCACGGCTCCTATCCCTGCCACCTCACGGTGACCCGCGCGGGCGGTCACGTCCTCGTGGCCAACTACGGTTCCGGCGCGGTCGCCGTGATCCCAGTGCTGTCGGACGGCTCACTGGGCGATGCGTCGTGCGTGATCCAGCACCACGGGTCGAGTGTGAACCAGGCGCGGCAGGAGGGGCCACACGCGCACTCCGTCGATCTGGACAGGGCGAACCGTTTCGCCCTCGTCTGTGATCTGGGGATCGATCAGACCCTGATCTATCGGTTCGACGCCTCTGGCGGCAAGCTGCTGCCGCATGACACGGTCCACGCGGCGCGAGGAGCCGGTCCCCGACACGTCGCGTTCCATCCGAACGGGCGGCTGGTCTACGTGATCAACGAGCTCGATTCGACCATTGGCGCCTATCGCTACGATCCCGCGGCCGGCGCAATGAAGCACATCGATACGATATCGACCCTCCCCGCGGACTTCAAAGGCGCCAGCACGACGGCGGAGATCGCCGTCCATCCGTCGGGACGGTGGGTATACGGATCGAATCGAGGCCACGATAGCCTCGCGATCTTCGCGGTGAACCCTGCCACCGGAGCCCTTCGGCCCGTTGGCCACGCGCCCACGCTGGGGAAAACGCCGAGGCACTTCTCGATCCACCCCGGTGGTCGGTTCGTCCTCGTGGGCAATCAGGAAAGCGACGCCGTCCTCGTCTTTCGGATCGATGGAGCGAACGGCTCGCTTACCCCTGCGGAGTCGCGCGTGTCCATTCCGTCCCCTGTTTGTGTGCTGCAGTGCTGACCCGCACCCAATAGGCATATCCGGACGACACCCGATCCGATGGCAGCCGCTCCCGACACCGATCGCCGATCCGCTCGCGCTGAGGATGCGGAACGGATCGTCATCGGCGCAGCGACCTACCGCCTCCTGTTCGACAACCACCCGCTGCCGGTATGGATCTACGATCGGACCACTCTTCGCTTCCTCGAGGTCAATGACGCCGCGATAACGACGTACGGCTATACCCGCGACGAGTTCCTCGAGATGACGATCGATCAGATTCGTCCGGAGGAGGACCTACCGAAGCTGCTGGAGCACCTTCAAACTCTTGCCGAAGGCCAGCACGCCGCGAGTCGATGGCGTCATCGATGGAAAGACGGCTCGATCCGAATCGTCGACATCATCTCGCATACAGTGACCCTCCACGGGCGTCCGGCGGAGATCGTCGTCGTGCGGGACATCACGGACCTCCACAACTCCGACAGCGGATGGCGCGTCTTCGAGGAACGCTTCCGGACCGCAGTGGAAGCCCTGCCCCTCCCTGCGATGCTGTATATGCAGAATGGAGACGTTCTGGTTGTGAATCGACTGTGGACGGAGACCACCGGCTACGAACGGGAGGCGCTGCGGACGCTCCACGATTGGACGACGCTCGCCTATGGTCCCGATGCAGGCGTGATACGGGCTCGAATAGCGGAACTTTTCGAGGATCGAGATCGACCGCAGGCAGAAGAGCGATCCATTCGCTGCGCCGACGGCTCGTACCGGACATGGATCTTCAACAGCGTCCCCATCGCTTCGGGGCCGGAGGAGCAGAGCGCCATGCTCACCGTGGCGACGGACATGACGGATCGCGCACGCTGGGGGGAGGAGATCACGGCCCAGCTGGAGGAGCTGCGGCGCTGGCAACGCGCAATGATCGATCGGGAAGAACGGGTCATGGAGCTCAAGCACGAAGTGAACAAGCTGGCAGCCGATCTCGGGAGACCGAGTCCGTATCCTGAGGTCGAGGCGTGAGGCCGGATGCGGGGATCCATTGAGGCTCGGAAGGAAGGTTACCTCTCGCCTGGCCTGGTTTACCGGAGGGCTGTTCGCGCTAGTCCTCAGCGCCGCGTCCCTGATCGTCCATCTCGGCTTTCGCAACGCGGAGGACGTTGAGGCCCGCCGCCACGTCGACCGTGTGGTCTACGAGATCCGCTCCATGGCCGCCGAGCTCAGCATCATGGCAACAGCCTGGGCGGAGAGGGACGATACGATCGACTTCGTCGGTACAGGATCGTCGGCCTACATCGCGGCCCATCTGACTCCCAGGAGCTTCGACCTTCTCAAGATCAACGGACTCGTCATCGCGGACCGTGCCGGTCGGATCGTCTGGAGCGGGGCGCATATCCGCAACGCGCCGCGTCTCCGCCCCGGGTCGGCCGATCTGCGGGATCTTCCGCAGCGGCTGAATCCTCGGTCCGGCATGTGGTCCCGGGGCGTCGAGATCATCGACGGAAGGCCGATGGTCGTCTCCGTCCGGCGGATCGGCCGTCGCGGCAGGCGCGACCCGCCCGTCGGCGTTCTCCTCATGGCCCGAGCTCTCGATCAAGAGCGTCTGGGTTCCATCGCTGCCCGCATGTTTACGTCGGTGGCCGTCATCCCCATATCGCCGGAGCGAGCCAGGACCGTACCGGTCACACTCGGTCAATCCGACCCCGTCACCATCGAGCGGACCGGAGCGAACGTAATCGCGGGCACATACCTGCGTAACACCTCAGGAGAGCCGTGCGCCTTCGTATCGATCGTCCTGCCCCGAACGTTTTATCACCGCGCGGTATGGGCCGTCGATGCTCTCGGCATCGTCCTTGGACTGCTCGCCCTCGGGTTTGCCGCAGCCCTATCCTATTCGATGCGGCGCCTCGTAGTGGCCCGGATCGAGGACCTTGCCAACCAGGTTCGCAAGGTCGGCACGAATCAGGATTCCACCGCCTCCATCCATGTGACGGGCGAAGACGAGCTCGCCGGCCTCGCCGCCGATGTCGAGAGTATGCGCTCGCGAATCATGGAAGCCAGGTCCGCCTCGGAGGCGGCCCAGCTGCAGTACAACCTGCTCTTCGAGGGTATCCCGAGCCCGAGCGCGATCTACGAGGTCGTCCCCGACGAGACGGGCCGGGTGATCGACGCCCGCTATATCGCCGCCAACGCGGCGTTCCTCGCCGCATCGGGACGCTCGCCAGAGGATATCATCGGACGGAGCATTCTGGGCTTATCTCCGGAATCGGCGCCGCCGTTCATGGAACGACTCGGAATGATCACGCGTCAACGGACGCCGGAGCAGTTCGAGTTCCTCGTCCCCGGGACGGAGCGGTGCGTCAACGTGGTGGTTTTCCCGACCGCTCCCGGAGTGGCGGCCGCCATCTTCACGGATATTACCGACATCCGCGCCGCCGAATCGATACGACAGGCCGACCAGGAGCGGATTCGCCTGCTCCTCAGGCAGCAGACCGCCATGAACCAGCTCGCCGCAGCCGTGGGCGTCTGCCAGACCCTTGCGGAGGTCTACCGCACGAGTCACCAACAGATCCGGCTGCTGGTCGATGACTGGCACTTCATCATCGCCTCCTATGATGCCGAACAGCAGCGGATTCGGACGGTATATGCGGCCAATGGCGACGATATCTACGATGCGGCCCGATTCCCCGCCCTCCCGCTAGGATCGCCGGATACCGACGATCAAAGCCGGGTGATCCATACCGGCGAACCCTGCTGCGCGCAGGATTGCCGGATCCGGTTCCAGCCAGGAGGTCCGTCGCACTCGGATGCGGCTGACGACCACGAAGGGGCGGACGATGATCTCAGCCTCACACGGTCGGTAGTCTATCTCCCGATGAAAGTACAGGGGCGCACGGTCGGCATCCTGCAGGTGCAGAGCCGGACCCAGAACGCGTTTGATGCCAACGATGTCGCCCTCCTCGGCGGCCTTGCGAGCGTGGCGGCGGTCGCCATACAGAGCGCGAGGCTGCGTGAGGATCTCACTGCAGAGCTTCGGACCCGCACGGCCGCCGAGGAGCGCGTCGGGGATCTCCTGCGCGAAAGCGATCGGGCCCGGCGATCGCTCCTGAGCGCTCTGGAGGACGAACGCCGCGCGCGCCAATCGCTTAGCGAGAGCGAACTGCGCTTTCGGCTCGCATTCGACACCGCCCCCTACGCCATCCTGATCACACGGGCGAGGGACGGCAAGATCGTTGCCTGCAACGACGGTTTCTCCACCCTCACCGGATGGTCCAGGGAGGAGGCGATCGGCCGGACCACGCAGGACCTGGGAATCTGGGTTCGGCCCGAAGAACGGGACCACCTGGTACGGACGGTACTGAGGGGAGGCATCCTGACCGGGCAGGTCTATCTGTTCCAGCGTCGCGACGGACGCCATCTGATAGGGCTCACCTCATCCCAGCGATTCGAGTTTCAGGGCGATGAGTGTATCCTCTCGAGCGTCAACGATATCACCCCGCTGAGGCGCGCCGAGGAGCTGGTCGCCCTCCGACTTCGCCTGCAGGAGCATTCCGTTCACGCGGACCTCGATGAGCTGCTCCGATTCGCCCTCGACGAAGCGGAACGCGCCCTCGACAGCCGCGTCGGCTTCTTTCACTTCATCGAATCAGAGGAGCGGTCCGTCTCGCTCCAGGCATGGTCGACACGGACTGCAGCCGAGTTCTGCCATGTCGAAGGCGCCCAACACCACTATCCGATGGAACAGGCCGGCGTCTGGGCCGACTGTGTCCGGGAGCGGCGCGTCGTCGTCCATAACGACTTCGCAGCGGCTCCGAAGCGCAATACCATGCCCGAAGGCCACGCGCCGCTCCTCCGCGAGATGCTCATCCCGGTGATCAGCGACCGGACCATCGTCGCGGTCCTTGGCCTGGGCAATAAACCGATGCCGTATACCGATGAAGACATCGACATCGGCATGCACATCGCGCAGATGACCTGGGAGATCGCCTCGCGCAAGCGCGCTGAAATCGAGAGGGAGGCGCTTCGCGAACAACTCGTGCAGGCGCGCAAGATGGAGTCGATCGGCCAGCTGGCCGGAGGGGTGGCGCACGATTTCAACAACATGCTCATGGTGATGCTCGGCACCTGCGACCTGATGGACGAACACGCCGAGGGCCATCCGAAGATCGGAGTGCAGATCGAGCGGATGCGGGCAGCGGCCACCCGCGCCCAGGCGCTCACGAATAAGCTCCTGGCGTTCGGACGGCGACAGACCATGCGACTGGAGGCCATGGATGTCAACGCCCTCGTCGCGAGTCTGCATGAGATGCTCGCACCGGTGATCGGCCAGAACATCGAGCTGCATACCCATCCCTATCCGGAACCCCTGTACATACGGGCGGACCGCTCGCAGCTGGAGCAAGCGATCATGAACCTCGCCGTCAACGCGCGCGACGCGATGCCGCAAGGGGGACGACTCACGATCGAGACGGCGCCCGTCACGCTCGACGACGACTACGTCCGGACCCATGCCGAGACGGCTGCGGGCGAATATGCGCTCATCACCGTATCGGATACAGGATCCGGTATGCCTCCGGAGATCCGGAAGCGCATCTTCGAGCCGTTCTTCACCACCAAGTCGTCGGGCTACGGCACCGGCCTGGGTCTTCCGAGCGTGTTCGGCACGGTCAAGCAGTTCGGCGGATCGATCGACGTCTACACAGAGCCCGGAACCGGCACCACCTTCCGTATCGTTCTGCCCCGCACCGGTGAGCATCCAACCGAATCGGCTGCCGCCTCCCGGTCGGCCCCGGAAGGACAGGGCCAGCATGTGGCCGTTGTCGAGGACGATCCGGCGCTCCGAGAGGTGTTCGGAGCCCTGATCACCGGTCTGGGCTACCGTGTCCGTCTGTTTGTTAGCGGCCGCGAGGCGATCGCAGCCGTTGAGGCAGGCGATTTCTTGCCGGACCTTCTCATCACGGATGTCGTTATGCCCGACATGAACGGACCGACGCTGGTCGAGAACATGCATCGGATCCTGCCGGAGCTGCCGATCCTGATGATCTCCGGCTATACGGATACTGCGATGGAGAGCCATGGATTCGCCGAACGGGATGTGCCGCTCCTGAGTAAACCGTTCTCCCGCGATCAGATCGCTCGGGCGATCGCCGATCTGATCGGTTCCAACGGCGCGCCGGAGATGCATCCGGCCGCAACCGTCCCGCCCGACGCCTCGGGCCGTGCCAGGCCCGGCGATGAAGGGCTCCCGCACCACGACCGGGACGTTCTGACGCTCCTGATCGTGGATGACGACCCGACCACCGCAGAGCTCTACGACCTGCACGCCCGCAAGCGGGGTCATACCGTCCTCGGAGCGGTGCACGTCGACGAGGCGCTGGAACGCTGCTCCGAAACGGTGGACGTGATCCTCCTCGATCTCAACCTCGGCGTGACAACCCCGGAGCATGCCCTTGCGGAGCTGCGCAGGGCCGGATGCCGTGCGCCGGCGATCCTCCACTCGGGCTACGATCTCATCGAGGTTACCGATGCCCTCCGCAGCCTCGGCGTCATCGGCGCACTGCCGAAGACGGGCCGATTCGCCGAGACCCTGAACGCCATCGAGGCGATGGTGCGCGCGAATGGGTGATGCAGGACAACCCGCACGGCGCAGCGGGAGGAGAGTTCTGCCTGCGAGGGGAATAAACGGAGATGCAAGGAACCCTGCGGGGTCAGGGCGCGCAAAGGAGTTAGACTGTATGACGCATCGTGAACGCTTTCGACGAGTGATGCACTTCCAGACCGTGGACAGGGGAATCCACTGGGACTTCGGTTATCTGACCGAGGCGATGGATCGATGGGTGGAGGAAGGCCTCCCGGCCGAGATCGGCGGCGGGGAGGTGCGGGGCGACCGGATGGGCCGCATCAGCGAGTACTTCGGCAAGGATCCCGTCCGCTGGGCGCCCCTCCACGTCCACCTGCACCCCGGCTTCCCCTATGAAGTCATCGAGGATCGGGAGCGGACGATCGTCTATCGGGACGGCGTGGGCAATATCGTCGAAGAGATGAAGGAGGGGGAGAAGACGATCCCCCACATTATCGAGAACGGCCTGAAGGACCGGGCGGATTGGGAGCAGTACAAGGCCCGGCTCAACCCCGACGATCCGGTCCGCAACCAGTGGGACTACAAGGCGCTCGCCAGCCAGTTCAACGAGGCCGACGTTCCCGTTGCGGTCAGCATCGGTTCGTTCGTGGGCTGGATCCGGGACTGGGTGGGTGCGGCGAACCTCGGCTACCTCGTCTACGATGAGCCCGAGCTCTTCTCCGAGATGGTCAACACGCTCTGCGATCTCTATATCGCCAAGCTGGAGCCGCTCCTGAAGGAGATCGAGGTGGACCTCGCGTGGGGCTGGGAGGACATATGCTTCAACAACGGCCCGCTGATCGGCCCCAATGTGTGGCGCAAGTACGTCTCGGAGCCGATGAGCCGGGTCTGCGGCCTCCTCCGCCGCCACGGGGTCGACACGATCCTGACGGACTGCGACGGCAACGTCCAGGCCCTCGCACCCCTCTGGATCGATGCAGGACTCAACGGGCTGTTCCCCTGCGAAGTCGCGGGCGGATCCGACCCGGTCGTCCTAAGGGAGCTGCTGGGGAAGGATGCGGTCCTCTTCGGAGGCGTCAACAAGAGGATGCTGACGGATAAGGAGAACATCCTGAAGGAGCTGCGCCGCCTCGCGCCTCTGGTCGAGGATGGCGGCTACATCCCCTTCGTCGACCATCGAGTGCCGGGCTATGTCTCCTATGAGAACCATCGGTACTATGAGCGGGAGAAGCTGGCCATGCTCGGGTTCAGCAAGGAGGAAGTCGAGGCCATCGAACCACTGCGGGGCCTGCATGTGCCGACTCTGACCCCGGTCTTTTGACCGGGCTGCCGGCGAGAGGCGGATCGCGACCGCTGCGCCGGAGAGAGGAGCCAAGCTAATGACGGAGAGACCGAACATGACGCGCCGGGAGTTCCTGCAAGGGGCTGCGGGCATCGCGGGGATGGCGGCGCTCGGACCCGCGTCCTACGCGCGCGTTCTGGGATCGAACGAGGACATTCGCGTGGCGGTCGTCGGTTTCGGAGGACGGGGCGGCAGCCATATCTCGGCCTTCAGCAATATGAAGGGCGTCCGGGTCGTCGCCCTGTGCGATTGCGACAGCGATGTGCTGGCGAAGGGCCTCGCCGGCCTCAAGGCACGGGGCATCGAGGCGAAGGGGTACGCGGACCTCCGGGAGCTGATCTCATCGCCCGATGTCGACGTCATCACCACGGCCACCCCGAACCACTGGCATTCGCTCATCACCGTCTGGGCGTGTCAGGCCGGCAAGGACGTCTATGTCGAGAAACCGGTCTCCCACAACATCTTCGAGGGGCGCCAGGCCGTCCGGGCCGCGCGCAAGCATGGCCGGATCGTCCAGACCGGCACCCAGGGCCGCTCCGACGCCCGATGGCGGGAGGCATGGGCCTGGCTCGCCGAAGGCCACATCGGCAAGGTGACGATCAGCCGGGGACTCTGCTATAAACGCCGGGCGAGCATCGGCAAGGTCGACGGCCCCCAGCCGATCCCCCCGGCCGTCAACTACGACCTCTGGTGCGGCCCCGCCGAGAAGCTCCCGCTGATGCGCAGAGAGCTCCACTACGACTGGCACTGGGTCTGGAACACCGGGAACGGCGATCTGGGCAACCAGGGGATCCATCAGATGGATGTGGCTCGATGGGCGCTGGGCCGGATGGAGCTGGCTCCGACCGTGATGAGCATCGGCGGGCGGCTCGGCTATGTCGACGATGGCGAAACGGCCAACACCCAGATGGTCGTCTTCGACTACGGCGCCCAGAAGCTCATCTTCGAGGTCCGGGGGCTGCCGCAGAAGAGCGGCTCCGGAACCATGGATCGGTACCGGGAGCAGTCCATCGGCAACACCGTCGAGTGTGAAGGGGGCTACATCGCGGGAGCGAAGGCGTACGACAGCCAGGGCAAGGTGATCAAGGAGTTCACCGGCGAAGGCTTCCGGGGCGGCGACCATTTCGCCAACTTCATCGACGCCGTCCGGAGCCGCAAGGTCGCCGACCTCAACGCGGATATCCTCGAAGGGCACCTCTCCAGCGCTCTCTGCCACCAGGGGAACATCTCGTATCGGCTGGGGCAGCAGGCCGATCCTGAGGAGCTCCGGGCCGCCGTTCAGAAGGATGCCGACGCGCAGGAGACGCTCGCGCGGATGGAGGAGCATCTGGCCGCCAACGGGATCGACATCAAGGCCACACGGCTCACGGCAGGCCCGAGGCTCCGATTCGATCCCAGACGGGAGACGTTCGTCGGGAATCGCGAGGCGGACGCCCTGACGACCCGGGTGTACCGAGACGGCTTTGTGGTGCCGGAGCGGATCTAGGCCCCTGTTGGCGTGCTTCTGAAGCTTGAGAGGACGAAGAGACCGATGCGCATCCTACGCTTGATCACGTTCGCAGCCCTCCCG
>JAANMY010000697.1_pt1 | contig 44821 bp, 45 predicted proteins | sample 7279691 | NCBI WGS metagenome assembly JAANMY01 (sample SAMN14094543, study PRJNA606508) | bioreactor metagenome | isolation source: A lab-scale SPAN reactor treating ammonium-rich wastewater day 388 | place: Ireland: Galway | collected 2018-02-07 | reverse complement strand
CCGAGTCGAAGAAGGAGGACAAGCGCAAGAGTGATGCGCTCGACCGCCAGCGGCGCAAGCTGCTGAGCGACCTCAAGGAGCGTCTTGCAACAAAGCTCGGTATTCTGCTGGATGGCGAAAAATCAATTGGTGTTCGTGACAGCGACGGAAACGTCGTGTTTCGTGCATCAACGCAATTCAAGACGGATACCTTCCAATCGTATGACGATATCGAAAAGTTGGATTACAATGCCGATTGGGTTGATGACAAGAGGAAGAACACAACCATCACCAAAATCTTCACAAACTACTTTGATCGTCTCAACAGCATTGAAGAGGAATTCCGTCACGAGAAGAACAAGATTCAGCTCGGCGACGAGTTGCCTCCCGGTGTTGTACAGCTCGCAAAAGTGTACGTAGCGAAGAAGCGCAAACTCTCAGTTGGTGATAAGATGGCAGGACGCCACGGAAACAAAGGCGTCGTGTCGCGCATTGTGCCCATTGCCGATATGCCCTTCCTTCCCGACGGTACGCCCGTTGACATTGTGTTGAATCCGCTCGGAGTGCCTTCGCGTATGAACCTCGGGCAGTTGTACGAAACGGCGCTCGGTTGGGCGGCGAAGGTTCTTGACCTCAAGTACGCAACCCCGATTTTTGACGGGGCAACCTGGGAAGATGTGCAGGGAGAATTGGAGAAAGCCGAGCTCAACAAGGGTTCGAAGTCCGTTCTGTATGACGGTCGATCGGGCGAGAAGTTCGATCAGGAAGTAACCGTCGGGTACATTTACATGCTGAAGCTCTCGCATCTTGTTGATGACAAGATTCACGCACGGTCCATCGGGCCGTACTCTCTCATCACGCAGCAGCCGCTCGGCGGTAAGGCGCAATTCGGCGGTCAGCGTTTCGGTGAAATGGAAGTGTGGGCGCTTGAAGGCTACGGTGCTTCGCACGTGCTGCAGGAAATGCTGACAGTAAAAAGCGACGACGTTTCAGGCCGTGCAAAAGTGTACGAGGCAATCGTTAAAGGCGAAAATCTGCCGGAAGCAAATATTCCGGAATCGTTTAACGTTCTGGTCCGGGAGCTTATGGGTCTCGGCCTTGACGTGAAGTTGGATTAGACTTTGTGAGATAGAAACACCCTCCCGCTTCGGTGGCGGGAGGGGACTCACACGAATTTGTTTGGAGGATATACAATGGCATTTGGAAGCCACGACAGAGACACACGCAAGAATTTTTCCAGAATCATTATCAGCCTTGCATCCAGTGATATGATTCTGCAGCGGTCGCACGGGGAAGTGACCAAGCCGGAAACGATCAACTATCGTTCGTTCCGCCCGGAAAAAGATGGTCTCTTCTGCGAAAAGATTTTTGGTCCGGTACGCGATTGGGAATGTCATTGCGGCAAATACAAGCGCATTCGCTATCGCGGAATTATCTGCGATCGGTGCGGCGTTGAAGTAACACAGAAAAGCGTACGCCGCGAGCGTATGGGGCATATCGCCCTTGCTGTACCGATTGTGCATATCTGGTACTTCCGTTCGCTGCCGTCGAAGATTGGTTACATTCTCGGCATGACGACAAAGGATTTGGAGAAAGTCATCTATTATGAATCCTACATCGTCATTAATCCGGGTACATCCGGTTTGCAGAAGAAGGATTTGATTTCGGAAGATCAATACTTTGAAATTCTTTCGACGTTGCCCGATAACAACGATCATCTTGAGCCTACCGACAAGCGCAGGTTCGTTGCAAAAATTGGCGGCGAGGCAATCAAAGATCTGTTGAAGCAGGTTGATATACCGACACTTTCCGCCGAGTTGCGCGCGCAAATCCTTGAGGAAACATCCGTGCAGAAGAAGCAGGATGCCCTGAAACGCCTCCGTGTTGTGGAAGCATTCCGCGAGCGGGAAGGTGGCCCGCTGAACAGACCCGAATGGATGGTGCTTGATATTATTCCTGTTATTCCGCCCGAGTTGCGACCGCTGGTTCCGCTTGAGGGTGGCCGCTTTGCAACGTCTGACCTGAACGACTTGTACCGACGGGTGATCATTCGCAACAACCGATTGAAACGCCTCATTGACATCAAGGCGCCCGACGTCATTCTTCGGAATGAAAAGAGAATGTTGCAGGAAGCAGTTGATTCGCTGTTCGACAATTCGCGCCGTGTGAACGCAGTTCGCAGCGATAACAACCGGGCTCTCAAATCGTTGTCGGATATGTTGAAAGGAAAGCAGGGCCGCTTCCGTCAGAACCTGCTCGGCAAGCGTGTTGACTACTCGGGACGCTCGGTGATCGTTGTCGGGCCGGAACTCCAATTGCATCAATGCGGTATTCCGAAAGACATGGCTGTCGAGTTGTTCAAGCCCTTTATTATCCGAAAGCTGATCGAGCGCGGTATCGTGAAAACGGTGAAGAGTGCGAAGAAGATGGTGGATAAGAAGGGTCCTGAAGTGTGGGAAATTCTTGAAGGTATCATCGACGGTCACCCAGTGTTGCTGAACCGCGCCCCGACTCTGCACCGTCTTGGCATCCAGGCTTTCCAGCCCGTGCTTGTTGAAGGGAAAGCGATTCGCATCCATCCGATGGTCACGACGGCATTCAACGCCGACTTCGACGGCGATCAGATGGCCGTGCACGTTCCTCTTTCGTTCGATGCACAGCTTGAAGCGCGCATCCTTATGCTTTCAAGCCATAACATTCTTTCGCCTGCTTCCGGTGCACCCATTGTCAATCCGACGCAGGATCAGGTTCTCGGATGCTACTATCTTACGAAGTCGAAAGAGGGAGAAGTCGGGCAAGGGTTGGTTTTCTCCGATCTGTCCGAAGTTATAATTGCTTACAACTACGGCAAAGTCGGACTTCATGCGCGCATCAAAGTCCGCATCAACGGGAAGCTCGTCGAGACGACGACGGGAAGAGTGGTCTTCAACCAAATCGTTCCGAAGGAAATCGGTTTCATCAACGAGCTGCTCAACAAGAAGCGCCTTGTGCAGATTATCGCTGCATCCTTCAGGAAGGTTGGAAACCTGACGACGGCGGAATTCCTTGACAGACTGAAAGAACTCGGCTTCCGCTATGCGACAGCCGGCGGTTTGTCTGTGAGCCTTGAGGATGTTCAGGTACCGAAGGAGAAAGAGGAGATCATCTCGAAAGCACAGAAGAATGTTGACGAAGTGTATTCGCAATATACACGCGGCTTCATTACCAACGGCGAGCGTTACAACAAAGTGATCGACATCTGGACGCGGGCAACGACGCGTGTTGCGGAAAAGCTGTTTGAATCGCTGCAACACTCGGCAAGCGGCTTCAATTCGTTGTACATGATGGTGGATTCCGGTGCCCGCGGTTCGCGGGAACAGGTACGGCAACTTGCCGGCATGCGCGGCTTGATGGCCAAGCCGCAGAAATCCCTTTCCGGTGCAACAGGAGAGCTGATCGAGAACCCGATTATTGCAAACTTCCGTGAAGGACTTTCGATCCTCGAGTACTTCATCTCGACGCACGGCGCACGCAAAGGTTTGGCGGACACGGCATTGAAAACAGCAGACGCGGGATATCTGACCCGCCGGCTCGTTGACGTTGCTCAAGACGCTATCATCAAGGACGAGGATTGCGGAACAATCCGCGGAGTTGTTACCGGCGCCTTGAAGGAAGGGGAAGATGTGAAAGAGCCGCTCGGTGAACGTATTTTGGGACGCGTCACTGTTCATGACGTTGTTGACCCGCTTACGGGTCAGACCATCCTGGAAGCCGGTCAAATGATTGATGAGGAGGGGGCACATCGTATCGGTGAGACATCAATTGAAACGGTCGAAATCCGTTCTGTACTTACCTGTGAAGCGCGACGCGGCATTTGTGCCCGCTGCTACGGGCGTAACCTGAGTACCGGCAAGATGGTTCAAGTAGGCGAGACCGTCGGGATTATTGCTGCACAATCTATCGGCGAGCCGGGAACACAGCTGACACTCCGTACCTTCCACACGGGAGGCGCAGCAAGCTTGAGTGCATCACAATCGCAAGTTGCCTCGAAGTTCGAAGGGACTCTCCACTACGAGGGAATCAAATCCCTTACCGTTGATGGCGACGAAGGCTCCCGCATTATTGTGACGGGACGAAGCGGCATTGTCAATGTGCTCGACCGCGACAATCGCATGCTCACGAAGTATGATGTTCCGTATGGTGCCATACTGTTGATGAAGGATGGTGCGAAAATTGCAAAGGGGGAAATCATTTACGAGTGGGATCCCTACAACGCCGTTATTATTACCGAGCATCCGGGCCGCATCAAGTACCAGGACTTGAAGGAAAATGTTACGTATCGTGAAGAACCGGATGAGCAAACAGGCCACATTCAAAAGGTTGTTATTGATTCCCGCGATCGGACGCTGAGCCCGAGTATCGTTATTACGGATGCGAAGGGGAAGAAGACGGCAAGTTACATCATTCCGACCCGGGCCCACATTATTGTGGATGACGGTCAGGAAATCGCTGCCGGAACCGTTCTTGTCAAAATCCCGCGGGATATCGGAAAGAACCGTGACATTACGGGCGGGTTGCCTCGCGTAACCGAATTGTTCGAAGCACGAAGCCCGCAAGACCCGGCAATTGTGTCGGAAGTGGACGGCATCGTGAGTTTCGGAGCGCAGAAGCGAGGATCGCGGGAAGTTGTTGTAACCAGCCATGACGGAAAGGATATCCGCAAATATCCCGTTCCTCTGGGCAAGCATGTTCTCGTTCAGGAGAATGACGTGGTTCGAGCAGGTGAGCGCTTGTCCGACGGTTCCATCGATCCGCATGACATTCTCCGCATCAAAGGTGTTCGTGAAGTGCAGGAGTATCTTGTCAACGAAATTCAGGAAGTGTACCGCATTCAGGGCGTGAAGATCAATGACAAGCATATTGAAGTGATCGTCCGGCAGATGATGCAGAAACTCCGCGTGACAAATTCGGGTGACACGAAGTTTCTTGAAGGCGACTACGTTGATAAGCTGAAGTTCGAACAAGAGAATGAGGAACTGCGCGATAAGGTTGTCATCATCAGCAAGGGCGATTCGAAGTTCAAGAACGGTCAGATTCAGTTGAAGAAGAAAGTGCGGGAGACGAACGGTGAGCTGAGAAAGAAATCCAAGAAAGTAATCGAGTACAAAGATGCAGAACCGGCAACATCTGAACCGGTATTGTTGGGCATTACATCAGCGGCTCTTTCAACAGACAGCTTCATCTCGGCAGCATCATTCCAGGAAACAACCAAGGTGCTGACCGACGCAGCCATTGAAGGACGTGTCGATAGTCTGTTGGGTCTCAAGGAGAATGTTATTATGGGCCATCTGATTCCTGCCGGGACGGGCCTGAAGTACTTCAAGGATATCATTGTGACGCCAAAGGATGCCGTGGAGTTGGTTGAAGAACCGGTGGAAGAAGTGCCCGCAAAGAAAGGCAAGTCAAAAGAAAAGGTGGCTGTTGTTTAGCCGCCACCATGACTTACTGAGTTAATAATTTCTAATGTGATGTGAAGTTAGCCTGTTGTTGACTATATGACACGCAATTGCTATCTTTAAAAGCTTGAAATTTACAGTCCCGCACGAGTTAGTTCAACGGAGTACTTTTTGCCAACTATCAACCAGTTAGTTCGCAAGAGCCGGAAGAAGGTAACATACAAATCCAAGGCTCCTGCAATGGATAAGAGCCCCCAAAAAAGAGGGGTATGCACCCGCGTCTATACGACCACGCCCAAAAAGCCGAATTCTGCTCTCCGGAAGGTCGCTCGTGTACGCTTGACAAACGGAATAGAAGTAACGGCATATATACCGGGTGAAGGACACAACCTGCAGGAACACTCTATTGTGATGATCCGAGGCGGACGTGTCAAGGATTTGCCCGGAGTCCGGTACCATATCATTCGCGGAACACTTGATACAGCAGGCGTTGCGGACCGAAAACAGGCCCGTTCAAAGTACGGTGCAAAAAGAGCAAAATCATAACCTAAACCAGAAGTCGCTGTGAGAAAAAAGAGAGCAGAAAAACGTCCGACGATGCCGGACCCCCGATACAATGATGTATTTGTTTCCCAGTTCATCAATTCGGTGATGAAGCAGGGAAAGAAACACACTGCCCGACGCATCATGTATGATGCCCTTGCGTTGGTTGAAGAGAGGACAAAAAGTCCGGGACTTGATGTTTTTCGAAAGGCCATGAGCAATGTCCGTCCGGTATTGGAAGTACGGGCGAGACGGGTCGGCGGTGCGACCTATCAAGTTCCTACAGAAGTCCGTTCGGACAGGAGTGTGGCTCTCGCTATTCGGTGGCTCATCAACTATGCGAGCGACAGAAAAGATAAGTCAATGGCGCAGAAGCTTGCAGCAGAATTCATAGCGGCCTCAAACGGCGAAGGAAGCGCGATCAAAAAGAAGGAAGACGTCCACAAGATGGCTGAAGCAAACAAAGCGTTTGCTCATTTCAAGTGGTAAGGAAAGTGTAGATAGTAACAGTTTATGCCAAGACAGTATCCATTAGATCGTACACGCAACATCGGAATCAGTGCCCACATTGATGCCGGCAAGACCACCACGACGGAACGCATTCTGTTCTATACAGGTGTTCTGCATCGCATCGGTGAAGTTCATGACGGCGCAGCGACGATGGATTGGATGGAACAGGAGAAGGAACGCGGTATTACCATTACATCGGCTGCAACAACGTGTTTCTGGAACAACCATCGGATCAATATTATTGATACGCCCGGTCACGTCGATTTTACAGCTGAGGTCGAGCGATCACTGCGTGTGCTTGATGGCGCTATTGCCTTGTTCTGTTCTGTCGGAGGCGTTGAACCTCAGTCGGAAACTGTGTGGCGTCAAATGGATAAGTATGGCGTTCCGCGCATTGCGTTCGTTAACAAGATGGACAGAGTTGGCGCCGATTTTCTTGGCTGCATCGACATGATGAAAGAACGGCTCGGAGCAAACGCAGTTCCGATCCAACTTCCCGTTGGTGAAGGCGACTTGTTTACCGGGATCATCGATCTCGTTACGATGAAAGCGCGAATGTACAAGGATACCACCGGACAGAACTGGGAGGATATGGATATTCCTCACGACATGGAGGCGAAAGCTGCCGAGTGGAGAACGAAGATGCTCGAGGCTGTGTCGGACGAGGATGATACGTTGCTGGAGAATTATCTCGAAGGGAAGGAGATCACTCCGAAGGAAGTTATGGCAGTGCTTCGTCGTGCGGCGTTGAAAGTCAGTATCATTCCGGTGCTCTGCGGATCGTCGTTCAAGAACAAAGGCGTTCAATCGCTTCTCGATTCTGTCATCAACTATCTTCCTTCACCTCTTGACCTGAATGAAGGAAAGGTTGAAGGGCACCACGTAAATATGAACGACCATATTTCACGGAAAGTCAGCGACAGCGAAAAATTCAGTGCCTTGGCGTTCAAGATTATGACGGATCCGTTCGTCGGAAAACTCACCTATTTCCGTGTGTATTCTGGGACGTTGAAGGCGGGATCGTACGTGTATAATCCGATCTCCGAGAAGAAGGAACGCATCAGCCGCATCCTTCGTATGCACGCAAATACGCGTGAAGATGTGGATATCGCATACGCAGGCGATATCTGTGCTGCCGTTGGTTTGAAGTTCACAAAAACGGGCGACACGTTGTGCGACGAGAATGATCCGATCGTTCTGGAGAAGATGACGTTCCCCGAACCGGTGATCCACGTCGCGATTGAACCGAAGACGAAAGCTGACCAGGAAAAAATGGGCGAGGCTCTTTCGAAGTTGTCGGAGGAAGATCCGACATTCCGCGTATCTACCAATGAAGAAACGGGCCAGACGATTATCAGCGGAATGGGCGAGTTGCATCTTGAGATTATTGTCGACCGTATGAAGCGCGAGTTTCGCGTCGAGGCGAACATCGGCAAGCCGCAGGTTGCCTACAAAGAAACCATCCGGAAGAAGGTGCAAGCGGAAGGGAAATTCGTCCGCCAATCCGGCGGTCGCGGTCAGTTCGGTCACGTGTGGCTTGAAATCGAACCGAACGAAAAGGGTAAAGGGTTCGAATTTACAAATGCCATTGTGGGTGGCGTTGTTCCGAAGGAGTACATCAGGCCGGTGGAGCAGGGCATCATTGAGGCGATGAAGAATGGGGTGCTTGCAGGGTATCCGGTTGAGGATGTGAAAGTGAAGTTGTACGATGGCTCGTATCACGACGTGGACTCTTCGGAAATGGCGTTCAAGATTGCCGCTTCGATGGGTTTCAAAGAAGGAGCCCGAAAGGCGAATCCTGTTATTCTGGAGCCGGTCATGGCTGTGGAAGTCGTGACGCCCGAAGAGTATATGGGTGATGTGATGGGAGATTTGAATTCACGCCGTGGCAAGATTGAGGGGATGACGCCGCGGAAGGATGCGCAAGTGATTCGCGCAATGGTTCCGCTGTCGGAAATGTTCGGCTACTCGACCACGCTGCGTTCGATGACGCAAGGTCGTGCGATCTACTCGATGGAAATCTCACACTATGATGAGACTCCGAAGAGTGTGTCGGAGCAGATCATCGAAAAGATCAAAGGCAAGGAAACGGTTCCTGCATAACTAAGAGACTAACAATACCCCTTATCTAGTCAAGAGGAGAACACAAATGGCAAAAGAGAAATTCAATCGTGCAAAGCCTCACCTGAATGTGGGTACCATCGGCCACGTTGACCATGGTAAGACCACACTCACAGCAGCGATCACAATGGTCCTTGCAAAGAAGGGTTTGTCGGAAATCCGTACATTCGATTCGATTGACAACGCACCCGAAGAGCGCGAACGCGGTATCACGATTGCAACTGCGCACGTTGAGTATCAGACTGCAAACCGGCACTATGCCCACGTTGACTGCCCCGGTCACGCCGACTATGTGAAGAACATGATCACGGGGGCGGCTCAGATGGACGGAGCAATTCTTGTTGTTGCCGCAACCGATGGCCCCATGCCGCAGACACGCGAGCACATATTGCTTGCCCGTCAAGTAGGCGTGCCAAAAATTGTTGTGTTCATGAACAAGGTGGATGCCGTTGACGATCCCGAGCTTCTTGACCTCGTTGAACTCGAGCTCCGCGACCTTCTAAAGAAGTACGAATTTCCCGGAGACGAGATTCCCATTGTGCGCGGGTCTGCTCTGAAAGCAATGGAAGCTGCATTGAGGCCCGACGCGAAGATCGATGATCCTGCATTCAAGTGCATCATGGAGTTAATGGATGCTGTGGATTCCTACGTGCCCGTTCCGCAGCGCGATGTTGACAAACCGTTCCTGATGCCGATTGAAGACGTATTCTCGATTACCGGTCGCGGCACAGTCGGTACGGGTCGTTGCGAGCGCGGCAGAGCAAAGGTTGGCGACGAAGTCGAAATCGTCGGTCTTGGCGCACACATGAAGTCCGTCATCACCGGCGCTGAAATGTTCCGCAAGGAACTCGATGAAGTGGTTGCGGGCGACAACGCGGGTCTTCTGCTCCGCGGCGTGGACAAGAAAGACCTCGAGCGCGGAATGGTTCTCGCAAAACCGGGTTCCATCACCCCGCATAAAAAGTTCTTGGCTCAGGTGTACGTGTTGAAGAAAGAAGAGGGCGGCCGTCACACGCCGTTCTTCAGCGGATACCGTCCGCAGTTCTACTTCCGCACAACGGACGTTACCGGTGTCGCAACGCTTCCTGCCGGCACAGAAATGATCATGCCGGGCGACAACGTAGACGGTATGAACATTGAACTCATTACCACTATCGCCATGGAAGAAGGTTTGCGCTTCGCTATTCGCGAAGGCGGCCATACCGTTGGCGCCGGTGTTGTTACAAAGATTATTGAATAAAATCACAGCGGTGAGGCCGGGTCCCGGTCTCACCGCTCTTGTTTAGAGAAACGGAGTGTACCATTGGCCGGGCAAAAGATTCGCATAAAGCTTAAGTCGTTCGACCACAACCTGATCGACAAGTCTGCGGAGAAGATCATCAAGACTGTAAGGTCAACAGGCGCTGTGGTTTCAGGCCCGATACCGTTACCCACGAAGCGTACGGTGTATACTGTGCTTCGATCTCCTCACGTTGACAAGAAGTCGAGAGAGCAATTTGAGACGCGTGCTCACAAACGTCTCATTGACATACTCAACTCGACCAACAAGACAGTCGACTCCTTGATGAAGCTTGATTTACCCGCGGGTGTCGACGTCGAGATCAAAGTGTAACTCTTTTTGACAATTTGGTGCGAGTGTAATCTCGTAAGGGTTCTTGCGGGAGAGTGGACGTTTGTGCCGCTGCGCAACCGACAAGAGAGGTGTATCTTTATTTGGATGCTATCATGACAGGACTATTAGGAAAAAAAATCGGGATGACCAGTATCTTCGATGATGCAGGCCAGGTGATTCCCTGTACCGTTATCGAGGCCGGGCCGTGCTTTGTCACGCAGGTCAAAACCAAAGAGCGTGATGGATATGAAGCGGTGCAGTTGGGCTTCGATCAGAAAGCCGAACGTCTTGCCAACAAGCCGATGAACGGCCATTTTGCGAAAGCGAACACAAAACCGTTGCGCATCGTGCGCGAGTTTCGCGGTAACGGCGTTTCCGAGGTTCAGCCCGGACAGGAAATCAAGGTCGAGGCCGTCTTCACAAAAGGCGACACAGTCTCGATCATCGGAACGTCGAAGGGTCGGGGTTTCCAGGGTGTCGTGAAGCGTCATCATTTCGGCGGCGGTTTTCGCACGCATGGTCAAAGCGATCGCGAGCGGGCGCCCGGATCCATCGGATCGTCATCCTATCCCTCTCGTGTTTTCAAAGGCTTGCGTATGGCGGGACGTATGGGTGGTGAGCAGGTAACAGTTCGCAATCTTAAAGTTGTCGGCGTTATTCCTGATTCGAACCTCCTGCTGGTCAAGGGATCGGTACCCGGCGCAATTAACGGGTATGTTGAGATTCACAAGGTTGTTGCACACTAATCGTACGAGTATTGAGATGGAATTGGAAGTCTATAAAAAAGACGGATCGAAGAGCGGCGAGACGGTGAAGCTCTCGCCCGATGTCTTCGGTATCGAACCGAGCCAGCATGCAATCTACATGGCTGTGCGTTCGTATCTCGACAATCAGCGTCAGGGTACACACAAAGTGAAGACACGTGCGGAGGTTCGCGGAGGCGGCAAGAAACCGTTCAAGCAAAAAGGTACCGGCAATGCCCGCCAGGGAACATCACGATCTCCCGTTATGACAGGTGGTGGATCGATTTTCGGACCGAAGCCGCGTGATTATTCGAGCGAACTGCCGGCACAAATGAAAAAGTTGGCGCGCAAGTCGGCACTCTCCGCGAAAGCAAAAGAAGGCCAGATCAAAGTTGTCGAGGATTTTTCGTTCGACAGTCCGAAGACCAAGGAGATGACTGCTGTGCTGAAGGCGTTGCAGTTGGATTCAAGCAAGACTCTGGTGCTGACGGCAACCGGTGACGTGAACGTCTACAAATCGGGACGAAACATTCCGCGCGTGCAGGTGCTTCGTGCAGACAAGGCGTCGACCTATGATCTGGTGAACAACCAGGTGATCTTGTTCCAGAAGAGCGCCGTTGAAGTTCTTCATAACACATTCAAGCAATAAGAGAGAACGTTATGGTAGGGATTCTGAAGCGCCCCATTGTTACGGAAAAACTGACTGAAATGCAGGACAAAGGCGTCTACGCGTTCGAAGTGGAAAAGGACGCAAACAAAATTTCGATTCAGAAGGCGGTTGAGAAGAAATTCAACGTCACCGTTCTGGGCGTACGCACAGCCACGCATAAAGGGAAAGCAAAATCGCAGATGACGCGCCGTGGTCGTTTCGCAGGCCGTACATCGAGCTGGAAGAAAGCATATGTGCGGCTCAAGGAAGGCGACAAGATTGAATTCTTCCAGAACGTGTAAGAGAACGCTGTAACATCCGAAAGTTGAACTATGGCAATTCGTAAACTCAAACCAATGACGGCAGGAACCCGATGGATGTCGGTGTCCGATTTTGCCACGATCACGAAGTCACGGCCCGAGAAGCGACTGCTTGAGCCTTTGCGCAAATCCGGAGGACGCAACAATACGGGGCGCATTACCTCCCGTCACCGCGGCGGCGGGCACAAACAAATGTACCGCATCATCGATTTCAAGCGGAACAAGCTCGGAATGGATGCCAAAGTTCTGGCCATTGAATACGATCCGAACCGTACATCGCGCATCGCATTGCTCCAGTACGCCGATGGCGAGAAACGCTATATTATTGCTGCTGACGGCGTGAAGGTCGGTGAAGTGTTACGTTCCGGCGCCGATGCGGAAATCAAGAACGGCAATGCCATGCCGCTTGCAAACATTCCGCCCGGTACGTTCGTGCACAACATTGAGTTGCGACCCGGAAAGGGTGCACAACTTGCGCGCAGCGCCGGAGCCTCTGTACAGTTGATGGCCAAGGAAGGAAAGTTTGCCCAGTTGCGTCTCCCTTCCGGCGAAGTTCGGAATGTTCATGCCGAGTGCATGGCAACAATCGGAATGGTAAGCAATCCCGAGCACGAGAACCTCAGCCTCGGCAAAGCGGGACGTTCACGATGGCTGGGTATTCGCCCGCAATCACGCGGAGTTGTCCAGAACCCTGTCGATCACCCGCACGGCGGCGGTGAAGGAAAGTCGCCGCAAGGCAATCCGCATCCGGTGTCGCCGTGGGGCTGGCATACAAAAGGAAAGAAAACGCGTTGGAGAAAGAATCCGACAAGCAAGTATATCGTCAAGCGCAGAAAGTAATTCTAACTTAGGAAAAGCAGAGCATGAGTCGTTCGCTCAAAAAAGGCCCGTTTGTCAGCGTCAAGCTGCAGGAGAAAGTCACGGCACTGAACAAATCCAACCAGAAGAAAGTTGTCAAAACCTGGTCGCGCGCATCCACCATTACGCCGGAATTTGTCGGCCACACGTTTGCCGTTCATAACGGCAACAAATTCATCCCTGTGTACGTGCATGAGGGAATGGTCGGGCACAAGCTTGGTGAGTTCGCGCCGACACGTGTGTTCAGGGTTCATCCCGGCGTGAAGAAGGAAGAGTCGTCGAAAGCCGGTTGACAGATAAACGATAAAGCATTCTCAGGAAATTTCAACACATGGAAGCACGAGCAATCAACAGATATGTCGGGACATCGCCGCGCAAGATGCGGCTGGTGATTGATTTGATTCGCGGAAAGTCTGTCGACCAGGCATTACACATTCTTCACTTTTCACCGAAGCATGCGGCACGAACGGCCGAGAAGGTGCTTCGTTCCGCTGTCTCGAATCTGCAGAACAAAGATGAAGGCGGACGGCTGGAAACTTCCGACATGATGGTGAAGGAGGCGTTCGTTGATGGCGGGATGACGATGAAGCGCATCAGTCCGGCGCCGATGGGCCGCGCTTACCGGATTCGCAAGCGCTCGAATCATGTGACGATTGTGGTGCAGGGCGAAAAACATGTTGCCAAACCTGCTGCGAAGTCGAAGGCAACGAAAGCAAAGACGGCAACACCTGAACCGGCTGCGGCTGAAGCAAAGCCGAAGAAAACTAAGAAAGCGGAACCGGCAGCCGAAAAACCGAAGACCCGCACAAAGAAAGCGTCTTCGAAAGAAAAAGACACAGAGTAATCCCGCTAAGGAGGAACATTGGGACAGAAAGTTAATCCGATTGGTTTGAGATTGGGAATCATCCGCTCGTGGGATTCCAACTGGTACGATGACAAGTCGTTCTCCGGAAAAATCCAGGAGGATGCAACGATTCGCAACTACGTTCGGAACCGTCTCAAGAAAGCGGGCATCTCAAAAATTCTGATCGAACGTACTCCCAAGCGGGCTGTCATCACCATCAATACATCACGTCCCGGTATTGTAATCGGGCGGAGCGGAAAGGAAATCTCCCAACTTGAAGAGGAATTGAAGAAGATTACAAGCAAGGAAGTCAAAATCCTCATCAACGAAATCAAACGTCCCGAGCTCGATGCATATCTCGTCGCGGAGAATATCGCGCAGCAACTTGAAGGCCGTATCGCATTCCGTCGTGCAATGAAGAACGGCATCACGGCAGCGATGAGAATGGGTGCCGAGGGTGTGCGTGTGATGACGTCGGGTCGGTTGGGCGGAGCAGAAATGGCCCGGCGCGAGCAGTACAAAGAAGGCCGCATTCCGTTGCATACATTGCGCGCCGACATCGATTACGCAACGGCAACCGCACGAACGGTGTACGGTGCCATCGGTGTAAAAGTGTGGATTTGCAAAGGCGAAGTGATCGGTAAAGGCGACTCCCAGCAATCACTCGCCCGTAAAAGTCAGTAAGGAGCAGATGTTATGTTGATGCCCAAGAGAGTGAAATTCAGAAAACAGCAGCGCGGACGGATGCGCGGGAAATCCACCCGCGGCTCGAATGTCGATTTTGGTGATTTTGGATTGAAGGCCCTCGAGCCGGGTTGGATTACCCAGCGCCAAATTGAAGCGGCACGTGTCGCGCTTACGCGTATGATGAAGCGCGAAGGAAAAGTCTGGATTCGCATTTTTCCCGACAAACCCGTGACAAAGAAGCCGGCGGAAACCCGCATGGGTTCCGGAAAGGGCGCGCCGGAATACTGGGTGGCGGTTGTCAAGCCGGGACGGATCATGTTCGAGGTCGGTGGGACCTCAAAAGCCGTCGCTGTTGAAGCACTCACCCTGGCATCGCACAAGTTGCCCATCAAAACCAAAATCAGTGTCCGCCCCGACTACGGGACGAGTTCAGCGGCTTAATACAGGGATATAGAAGAAATGAAAGCACTCGAAATCAAGGATCTCCCGGTTGAAGAACTGAAGAAGAGATTGCAGGAAGAGGAAGAAAACCTCTCGAACCTCCGGTTCCAACTGGCAACAAGCCAGCTCGAGAGCCCGATAAAAGTGAGAACTGTCCGGCGCGATATCGCCCGCCTTCAAACAGTTCTGAACCAGAAGTTGAAAGCACAACAACCTGAGACAAAGAAGTCATGAGTGAGACAACACAACGACGCACCACCCATCGCAAGACGCGTGTCGGCAAAGTAGTCAGCAATAAAATGGACAAGAGTATTACGGTATCGATCGAGCGCAAGATGCCGCACCCGATCTATAAGAAGTACTTCAAACTGACAACGAAGCTGATGGCACACGACGAAAAGAGAGAAGCGGGGATTGGCGACACAGTGAAAATTATGGAAACCCGTCCGCTCAGCAAGCAGAAGCGGTGGCGCCTCGTTGAAATTATCGAAAAAGCCAAGTAACCAGCTGTCCACGGAGAAAGTGTCATGATACAAGAAGAAACCAATCTCGTCGTAGCCGACAATTCCGGTGCGAAAAGAGCGCGATGCATTCGCGTGCTCGGCGGCCACGACCGCCGGTATGCAGGACTTGGCGATGTGGTGATTGTTGCCGTGAAATCAGCCATCCCCGGCGCAACAGTAAAGAAGGGCGAAGTTGCCAAAGCGGTAATTGTGAGAACCCGGAAAGAAACACGACGGAAGGACGGCTCGTTCATCCGCTTTGATGAGAATGCCGCGGTGTTGATAAACGATGCAGGCGAGCCGCGGGGAAGCCGTATCTTCGGTCCCGTGGCACGTGAACTGCGCGAGAAGCAGTACATGAAGATTGTTTCCCTCGCACCCGAAGTTTTGTAATTGAGGAAGAATAATGATTCGCAAGAACGATAACGTGATCGTCATCTCCGGCAACGCCAAAGGCAAAACCGGAAAAGTGCTGAAAGTATTTCCGGACAGGAACCGCGTGATTATTGAAGGCGTCAACATCATGAAGCGGCACTCGCGTCCGAGCCAGAAAAATCCGCAGGGCGGCATCGTCCAGAAAGAGGCAAGTATCAACGTTTCCAATGTGATGCTGATCGAGCCGAAAACCGGCGAGCCGACACGCGTTGGCACTAAGTTGATCAAAGACGCTACGACAGGCAAAAAAACGCGCCTTCGCGTTTCCAAGGCAACCGGCGAAACGTTTTAGTGAACATCGAACCAACTGTCTGACAAAGACCAGACACACCATAATCATGAAAGCACAGTTCCATGGCTGAAGAGAAATCGAAAAAAGGCGGGGCTCCAAAACCCGAGAAAAAGAAAGAGAAAGGCGCCGCTGCAGCGCAAGCTCCGGACAAGGCGCCGCGCTCATCAGGTAAGGAAGAACGCGTTACTCCGCGTTTGCTGACAACATACCGCGCCGATGTTGTTCCGGCATTAATGAAGCGTTTCAAGTACAAAAGCGTGATGCAGGTTCCCCGGCTTGAGAAAATTTCGGTGAACATCGGTGTCGGGCAGGCAACACAGGATGCGAAGTTGGTTGACTCTGCGGCGCGTGATCTCGAATCGATTGTCGGGCAGAAAGTCGTGATTACGAAGGCGAAAAAAGCCATCTCGAATTTCAAGTTGCGTGAAGGCATGCCAATCGGGTGCAGAGTGACACTCCGACGGGCACGCATGTGGGAATTCTTTGACCGCTTCGTTGCGGTTGTTGTTCCACGAATGCGTGACTTCCGCGGGCTGAACGACAAGTCGTTCGACGGCCGCGGTAACTACACACTTGGTTTGAAAGAACATATCGTATTTCCCGAAATCGATGTTGACAAGATCTCGAAGATCTTCGGCATGGATATCACGTTCGTTACGACAGCAAAGACGGATCAGGAAGCATACGAGTTGTTGAAGTCATTGGGCTTCCCGTTTGTAAAGCGGCAGGAAGTTCTGGAAACTCAAAAATCCTAACAGGAGAATTGCCGGCATGGCAAAACTAAGCGCAAAAGCACGAGAACTGAAACGACAGAAAATGGTTGCGAAGTACGCAGCCATCAGGCGGGAACTGAAGGAGAAGGGAGACTTTGCGGGGCTGCAGAAGTTGCCACGCAACAGCGCACCGACGCGTCTCCACAACCGGTGCTCCATGTCGGGTAGACCCCGCGGATTTCTCAGAAAATTCGGCCTGTCACGTATTGCATTCCGTGACATGGCACTTGATGGAAAGATTCCCGGCGTCGTGAAATCGAGTTGGTAGATTGATGAGCCGTTACGTTCAGAACACAAGACATTGAAGCAGGAGTTGTACACATGACAATGACAGACCCGGTAGCTGATTATCTCACACGATTGCGTAATGCCCTTCAGGCAAAGCACAAACGTGTCGATATTCCCGCCTCCAACCTAAAGCGAGAGTTGACGAAGGTTTTGCTCGCACAAAATATGATCTCAGGCTTCACGGAGGTGAAAACGGGCCCGCAAGGAACCCTGCGTATTCAGTTGAAATACAACGACGGGAAGCCGGTCATCGGCGGGTTGAAGCGCATCAGTTCTCCGGGACTCCGCAAATACTCGGACGCGGAAAGCATTCCGAGAGTGTTGGGAGGTCTGGGCATTGCAGTGTTGTCAACGTCCCGAGGATTAATGACGGATCGCCAGGCCCGTGCCGCGAAAATCGGCGGCGAAGTACTCTGTGAGATCTGGTAATTATTGACGTAAGGAGAAAGAAACGTGTCACGAGTTGGCAAAAAACCAATCAACATTTCAAACGGCGTCAAGGTGCAGCGGACGGCTCAGCAGGTGTCCGTGAAAGGGCCGAAGGGGGAACTTTCTGCACAGGTGCATGAAGACATCGGGTTTGAAATCAAGGACAATCAGGTGTTCATAACGCGATCATCGGACGCAAAAGAAATCCGCTCGCTGCACGGTTTGTGGCGTGCGTTGATGCAGAATATGATCACCGGCGTTACCGAAGGCTACTCGCGGAAACTCGAACTGGTCGGTGTTGGGTACAAGGCCGAAATGAAGGGGAAGAAGGTCCAGCTCGCGCTCGGCTACTCTCACCCGATTCTGTTCGGGCCTCCGGAAGCGATCAAAATTGAAACGCCCACCCCCACGAGTATCGTGGTTTCCGGTATCGACAAGCAGTTGGTGGGACAAGTCGCCGCGAAAATCCGCTCGTTCCGTCCGCCCGAGCCGTATAAAGGCAAGGGAGTGAAGTACGAGGGCGAACACATTCGTCGCAAGGCAGGGAAGGCTGCTGCGGCGGGCGCCGGCAAGTAACCGAGTTTTTAAGGATAGAACATGATTACGAAACGTAAATCAGAAAATCGCAGCCGTATTAAAGTGCATATCAGGAAGCGTGTCACCGGAACGCCCGAGCGTCCGCGGCTGACTATCTTTCGAAGCGCGAAACATGTCTATGCACAGATCATCGACGACACGACAAGCAGAACGCTGGTGTCGGTTTCCGATATCTCGAAAGACCTGAAGGGCGATTTCAACGGCATCAAAGGCCAGATGAACATCAGCAAGAAGGTTGGCGAACTGGTTGCGAAAAAGGCCGTCTCGGCAAATATCAAAGAAGTGGTGTTCGACCGGAACGGGTACCTGTACCACGGCGTCGTGAAAGCAATGGCCGATGGCGCACGGGAAGGCGGACTGAAGTTCTGATTCGCCCGGGCGCAGGCTGTCTCCCGCCCGACCGGAAAAAATTCTCGGGTCGTCCAATGGCAGGACAGCGGCCTTTGGAGCCGTTAATCGTGGTTCGAATCCACGCCCGAGAGCAGTGAAGCACAGGAAGTTTTTCACAAGGTCATTAACGAAGGAAAAACGTTGGCACGAATTAAAGCAAGTGATATGGAGCTGAAGGACAGGCTCGTCCACATCAACCGTGTTGCAAAGGTTGTGAAGGGCGGACGCCGGTTCAGCTTCAACGCCATCGTCGCAGTCGGCGACGGCAAGGGACATGTCGGCATCGGCCTCGGTAAGGCAAACGAAGTAGCTGATGCAATAGCCAAAGGCGTGGATGATGCGAAGAAGAATGTCGTCTTCGTTCACATCGTCAAGGGAACAATCCCTCACGAAGTAATCGGGAAGTACGGTGCGGGACGTGTGATGTTGAAGCCCGCGTCGCCAGGTACCGGCTTAATTGCAGGTGGAGGCGTTCGCGCTGTTCTTGAATCTGCCGGTGTGAGAGATGTTCTGACGAAGTCGATGGGTTCCTCCAATCCGCACAATGTGGTGAAGGCAACAATGGCGGCGTTGCAGAGTCTTTCCGATGCGAAATCGGTGGCATCACGACGCGGTGTTACATTGCCGGAGTTGTTCGGCAACCAAGCGACTGCACAGTCTGCACAATAAGGTAGAAGGCAATGGCAAAGAAACTGAAAATCACACAGAAGCGAAGCATCATCGACCAGATTGAGCCGCAGAAGCGCACGATCAAGGCGCTTGGCCTCGGACGGCCGGGTTACTCTGTCGAGAAAAACGATTCACCGCAAATTCGCGGCATGATTCGCAAGGTTGTCCATCTGGTGACGGTCGAAGAAATCAACTGACGCCGTTTTCGCTCAAGCAAGATAAGGATAGAAATGGCAAAGGATATTCTCAGCAATCTCAAACCCGCAGCCGGGTCGCGCAAACGGCGCAAGCGTATCGGAAGAGGGCAGGGCTCAGGTCATGGCGGGACTTCTACCCGCGGACACAAGGGCGCAGGTTCCCGTTCAGGAACACGTTTCGTTGCCGGATTCGAAGGCGGCCAGATGCCGCTGGTCCGGCGCGTTCCCAAACGGGGTTTCACCAGCCCGTTCAGAGTCGAATATCAGATAGTCAATGTCGAGACGCTTGGAAAGCTCTCCCAAGACGGGAAGTTGCAGTCGGGGGTTATTACGCCGCAGGTTCTTTCCAAGCTTGGTGTCGTCAAGAAATCGTCCGCCCCGGTGAAAGTACTTGGTAATGGCGATCTGAATGCGAAGCTCGACGTTACCGCGCATGCATTCAGCAAATCCGCCCAGGAGAAGATCGAAAAGGCAGGCGGCAAAGCGCAAACAATCAGCTCAACTCCGAAAGAATAATGGTTAACTTAGTCGACAGTTTTCGTAACGTTTTCAAGATTCAGGAACTTCGCACGCGACTCCTTTTCACGGCGTTGATTCTCGTTGTGGTTCGGATCGGGGCGCACGTAACATTGCCGGGCGTGGATGCGATTCTGCTCGCACAGGCGGTGAAGAATCAGGAACAGAATACGCTGTTCGGGCTGTACGATTTGTTTGTGGGCGGCGCGTTCCAGAACGCGGCGGTATTCGCATTGGGCATCATGCCCTACATCAGCGCGTCTATTATCTTGCAGTTGCTCGGCGCCGTTGTTCCCTACTTCCAGAAACTCTCGAAGGAAGGAGAGGAAGGACGACGCAAACTGACACAGTTGACCCGTTATGGAACCGTGCTTGTTGCATCGCTTCAGGCGTGGGGTGTCAGCGTTCGATTGCTGAATCTGAATGTTGCCGGTATTCCGATTGTGCCGGAGGCTGTGCAGGGAGTAGCGTTCACTCTTTCGACGGTTATCTTCCTGACGGCGGGGACGATTTTCATGATGTGGCTGGGTGAACAGATAACCGAGCGAGGCATCGGTAACGGTATTTCGCTGATCATCTTTATCGGTATTATTGCCCGTTTCCCGCACTCGATCATCGATCAGTTTGTGGTCAGCCAGAATATCATCATCGGAACCGTTCTGGTTGCCTTCATGGTTGCGGTTGTTGCGGGCGTCGTGCTCGTAACACAGGGAACGCGGAGAATTCCGGTTCAGTACGCGAAGCGTGTTGTCGGTCGGAAAGTCTATGGCGGTGTTACGCAATACATCCCGATGCGCGTTAACACGGCGGGCGTTATGCCGATTATCTTTGCCCAGTCGATTATGTTCATTCCGCAGACGGCGGTGACGTTCTTCCCGACGAGTGAATGGATGCAGGAAGCGGCGAGTTACTTCCAATATACCTCGGTCACGTATTCCGTTGTGTACGCATTGATGATTATCTTCTTCACCTATTTCTACACGGCGATCGCTTTTAATCCGAAAGACGTGGCGGAGAACATGCAGAAGCAAGGCGGGTTTATCCCGGGCATTCGTCCCGGCAAACACACATCAGACTATATCGACAACATTCTGACAAAAATTACACTGCCGGGCTCTGTCTTTCTTGCGATCGTGGCGATCCTCCCGGCATTTGTGTCGCGTTTCAATGTGACACCGAGTTTTGCGCAATTCTTTGGAGGCACCAGCTTGTTGATTATGGTGGGAGTTGCGCTCGATACGTTACAGCAACTTGAGTCGCATCTCCTGATGCGACATTACGATGGGTTTATGAAGTCCGGTAAGCTGAAAGGGCGGATGAGGTAACCGGGCGCAGAGCATTATGGGTAAAGTTCCGATAAAGTCGCCGCGCGAGATCGAGTTGATTCGGGAGAGTAGTCAGATTGTGGCGGAGGTTCTTGCATTAGTAGGAACAAGGATCAAGCCCGGAGTCGATGCGAAAGAACTCGATGAGATTGCTGAACGGTTCATCAGGTCAAGAGGCGGTACACCGGCGTTCAAGGGGTACGGCAGCGACAAGAAGAACTTGTTTCCGTCAAGCCTCTGTATCTCAATAGATGAAGAGGTGGTTCACGGGATTCCGAACGGCAGAAAGTTGGAAGAGGGGCAGATAGTATCGATTGACGTCGGTGTTCGAAAGAACGGCTACTACGGTGACAGCGCTCGAACATTTGCTGTCGGTCGGATTTCGGCGGAAAAGCAGCGGCTGATGCGGGTGACGGAGGAATCCCTCTACAAGGGAATTGAGAAAGCGGTTGCAGGGAATCACATTCATGATGTATCGTTTGCTGTCCAGAAGTATGTAGAAGCAAACGGGTATTCGGTTGTAAGAGACCTTGTGGGACACGGCGTAGGGAAGAGCTTGCATGAAGAGCCGGCGATTCCCAACTACGGCGACCCCGGAACAGGCGTGAAGTTGAAGGAGGGGATGGTGCTTGCTATCGAGCCGATGGTGAACGCCGGAACCTACAAAGTAGAGCACGATCCCGATGGTTGGACGGTGAGAACGGTCGACAGGAAGCCATCGGCGCATTTTGAGCACACAGTTGTTGTACGAAAAGGAGAAGCTGAAATTCTGACACGCTAAGTCCGGAACTTCTGAAGTATGGCAAAACAAGGTCCCATTAAAGTTGACGGTGTTATCACGGATACATTGCCGAATGCAATGTTCAAAGTCAGTCTGGAGAACGGGCACGAAGTTTTAGCCCACATTTCCGGAAAGATGCGCATGAATTTCATCAAGATTCTTGTCGGCGACAAGGTGACCGTCGAGTTGTCGCCGTATGATCTCACCAAAGGAAGAATCACGTACAGATACAAATGACGGTATCGGCCCGTCGCTGGAGAAGCGGCGACGGCACACAAGGAGAAGTAAGGCATGAAAGTACGATCATCAGTCAAGAAAATTTGCATCAACTGCAAGATCATCCGTCGCAACGGTGTTGTGCGCGTGATTTGCAAGAACCCGAAACACAAGCAGCGTCAGGGTTAATTCGTTTTCTAATTGAAGGAGGAGTCAGTTGGCTCGTATAGCTGGCGTCGATTTACCAAAAAAGAAGCGTTCGATTATCGGCCTTCAGTACATTTACGGTGTCGGAAGCGCAACCGCGGCGGAAATTCTCACCAAGGCCGGCATCAGCTTTGACAAGAAAGTTGCCGACCTGAGCGACGATGAGGTTGCCAAGATCCGCGGTGTCATCACCGCAGACTACAAAGTGGAAGGCGCGTTGCGCGGCGAAGTCCAATCCAACATCAAACGGCTGATGGATATCGGCTGCTACCGCGGGTTGCGTCACCGCAAGGGCCTGCCTGTTCGAGGTCAGCGTACGCGCACCAACTCGCGTACACGCAAGGGCAAACGCAAAACTGTTGCCGGCAAGAAGAAGGCGGCAGCGAAGACGTAAGCTGTTCAGTGCATCAGTGAAAGGCCGGAGCGCCGGGAAGAATTCTAAACGAACAAGGAGTACGACGTGGCAAAAACCACTTCAAGCGACGTAGTAAAAAAGAAGAAAAAAATATCGGTTGATATCAGTGGCAAAGTATTCGTAAAGGCCACATTCAACAATGTGATCGTGACGATTACCGATATCTACGGCAACACCATTAGCTGGTCGTCGGCGGGCAAGAACGGCTTCAAGGGCTCACGGAAGAACACGCCGTTTGCGGCTCAAGTCTCGGCAGAGGCCGCAGCGAAGACCGCATTTTCGCTTGGACTCCGAAAGGTTGAGGTGTTTGTGAAGGGCCCCGGTTCCGGCCGTGAAGCGGCAATTCGTGCCCTGCAAGTTGCAGGACTCGAGATCTCCGCCATCCGCGACATCACGCCGATTCCGCACAACGGGTGCCGGCCGCCGAAACGACGCAGAGTGTAAGTGCAAACCCCCTCAACGGGGTATCATTAAAGGAAGGATTCATGGCAAGATACATCGATTCAAACTGCAGGCTCTGCAGACGAGAAAAACAGAAGTTGTTCCTTAAAGGAACAAAATGCTTCACCGAGAAATGTCCGGTTGAGCGGCGGAACTATGCGCCGGGTCAGCACGGGCAGTCGCGGCGTGCAAAGGTTTCGGAGTACGGAACGCAATTGCGCGAGAAGCAGAAGGTTCGCCGCATGTACGGTTTGCAGGAAACCCAGTTCCGCAACTACTTTTCGAAAGCGCTGAAGCAAACCGGGCGAACAGGGGAGACGTTGGTAAAGATGCTTGAACGCCGTCTCGACAATACGCTGTACCGCCTCGGACTGGCGCCGTCGCGGAAAACTGCCCGGCAGTTGATTACGCACGGCCACATTCTCGTGAACAACAAGCCCGTCGATATCCCCTCGTACTTGCTCAGGTCGGGCGACACAATTTCGGTGCGGGAAAAAAGCAGAAAGCTCGATGTGTTTCATGCATCGATGAAAAGAATGAAGGACACAGCCATGCTTCCGTGGCTGAGTCTTGACAAAGCAACTATGACCGGTACATTTCTCAACATCCCGGAGCGGGCGGATATTCCGCTGAATGCCGACGAGCAGTTGATCGTTGAGTTGTATTCGAAGTAATCACAAACAAGGTGTGTAGCCAATGACAGCAGGAACAATCCAAATGCCGGAGCGCATACAGCTCGAGGAATCGAGCCGCACCGGCACCTTCGGACGGTTTATTGTACAGCCACTTGAGAAGGGATTCGGTACCACCATCGGCAATTCGATGCGCCGTATCCTCCTTTCATCTTTGCCCGGATATGCCATCACATCCATCCACGTTGACGGAGTGCAGCACGAGTTCTCGACCATTCCCGGAGTTGTCGAAGACCTGCCGGATATGATTCTGAATCTCAAGCAAGTTCGTCTGAAACTTGTCAACAGGAAAAGCAACCGGGTTATCGTTCCATTGAAGGGTCCCCGCGAGTTTACAGCACGGGATATTCAGGATGCGTCGGGGGATATCGAAGTGTTGAATCCCGATCTCCATATTGCAACTCTGAATGCGGACGCCAGCTTCGAGCTTGATATTCGCATCGGGCGGGGAATCGGATTTGTTGTCGCCGAAGAGAACAAATCCGCAGACCAGGCGGTTGGTGTTATTCCTATTGATTCCATTTTCTCCCCGATCAGGAACGTCCGGTATCTCGTCGAGCCGACCCGTGTGGGTCAACAGACAGATTATGAAAAGCTGATTCTTGAAGTAGAGACGGATGGCTCGATCACCCCCGAAGATGCAATGGCATACTCGGGAAAGATTCTGCGCGACCATATTCAACTCTTTATCAATTTTGATACAGAGCAGGAAGCGGAAAAGGTGGAGAGCGAGATGGATGCGGAGTTTTCCCGCGTGCGCAAAGTGTTGCTCACGCCTGTGGACGAGCTGGAACTTTCCGTTCGATCACACAACTGCCTGCGGGCAGCGAACATCAAAACCATTGCCGACCTCGTTCGCCGTGATGAAGCAGAGCTGTTGAAGTTCCGCAACTTCGGGCGAAAGTCGCTTGCGGAACTCTCCGAAATCATCGAGCGCGAGCAGTTGAAGTTCGGAATGGATGTGACGAAATACATCGGCGACATTCAAACAAACTAAGTCGCTGTTTCACGAGTAGAATTTTCTTTGGATAGCTATTATGCGACATCGCAAATCAGGACGTAAACTCAAACGCACAGCCAGTCACCGCCGTGCTACGCTGGCATCTCTCTCGACTTCGCTTCTGCGCCACAAACGGATCACGACCACCGTGGCAAAGGCAAAGGAGACCCGTATGGTTGTCGAGAAGTTGATCACGCGGGCGAAGAATGCGGCCTCAAAACAGGATGCTCCGGCGGTCGGAGTTCATGCCCGCCGCGAAGTTGGCCGGCTTATCAAAGATCGATCCGTAATCAAGGAATTGTTTACAACGATTGCGGAGAAGGTTGCGGCGCGTCCGGGAGGATATACGCGGATTGTGCGGCTCGGGCAGCGCAAAGGCGACGCCGCCGAGATGGCCGTAATCGAGTTGGTGGATTTCAACACAGGACAGGAAATTTCCGGAAAGCTGGAAACAAAAAAAGAAGCCAAGCCGCAGAAGACGAAGAAAGCCAAATCGGAGGGCGCGAAGGAAAAGAAGGCCTCCGAAGAGAAAAAGGCTGAAGCCGGCGCAGGGTCTTGACTATTTTGAAACCGAAAAATGAGAGTCCCGCCCATCGGGACTCTCTGCGTTTCCCTATCGTTTCATGAAGATAACATCAGCAGAATTTACAACCGGTGTTGCCAATATCCGGCAACTGCCCAAGGAACCCTACAAGGAAGTCGCCTTCCTTGGCCGTTCGAATGTCGGCAAATCCTCCCTCATCAATAAGCTCCTCAATCGCAAGGCTCTAGCGCGCTCAAGTTCCGATCCCGGGAAAACACGCGAGCTCAACTACTATCTCGTCAACAAGATGTTCTATTTTGTTGACCTGCCCGGCTACGGGTATGCAAAAGTGCCGGAACAAATCCGGTCGAGTTGGGGCAAGCTCATCGAACAATATCTCAAGGGACGCGAGAACCTTTCCCTTGTTGTTCAGTTAATCGATTCGCGCCACGAACCGACGGAACTGGATTTGATGATGGTGGGATGGCTTGAATACTACGAAATCCCCTTCGTCGTTGTCATGACGAAGTCCGACAAACTTCCCCGCAGCAAGATGCCGATGTATGTGAAAAATGCAAAAGCGGCATACGCGAGATTCTCATTCTGCAGAGATGTTATTCCGTTCTCTTCTATTACAGGGGAAGGGAAGCCGGAGCTTTTCGGGATGATTGCCCGCCACATCACTGCTGCCGACTAACCTGCCTTCGACGGGATTCTCAGCCCGGTTTTTTGTAGATTCATTCCCACTGACAAGGACGACCACCCACCCACATACAGGAGAACTGTTCCATGAAGAAACGACTCTTCACGCCAGGCCCAACGCCGATTCCCGAAACAGTCATGCTCAAAATGGCGGAGCCGATAATCCACCACCGCAACCCCGAGTTCAACGAAATCCTCACGCGGGTCAACAAGAATCTCAAATATCTCTTTCAGACGGAGCAACCGGTTCTTACACTGACCTGTTCGGGGACGGGAGGAGTTGAATCGACATTCGTCAGTCTCTTTTCGCCGGGTGACACCGTTATTTCAGTGAACGGCGGGAAATTCGGCGAGCGATGGGTGAAGATGCCGAAAGCATTCGGTATGAATGCCGTCGAGATAAAAACCGAATGGGGCAAAGCGCCCTCGGCCGAACAAATTCTTTCGGCACTCAAAGCGCATCCCGATGCAAAGGCAGTTTACCTTGTTCACAGCGAGACATCGACGGGAACGGCAACGGATGTGAAAGCGATGGCGAAATTGATCCGGGAAAATTCCCGGGCCCTCGTTTGCGTCGACGGGATTACTGCGGTTGGGGCGCATGAACTCCGCTTTGATGAGTGGGGGATTGATGTGTGCGTGACGGGATCGCAGAAGGGACTGATGATTCCACCCGGACTTGCGTTTGTTGCACTGAGTCAACGGGCAATTGCCACGATGGAATCGTCGAAGATGCCGAAGTTCTATTTCGATTTACGCAAAGCCGTAAAATCGTTTGCCGATAACGACACGCCTTTCACGCCCGCCGTCTCGCTTATCATCGGCGTTGATGCTGCGCTCGAAATGATTCGCGCTGAAGGAATTGAGAATGTGTGGAAGCGGCACGAACGGCTTGCGACCGCGCTGCGTGCAGGAATTGTCGGGCTGGGCCTCAAACTTTTTTCTGATTCGCCTTCGTATGCAGTCACCCCTGTATGGGTCCCCGAGGGGGTTGTATGGAAAGCATTCAACAAAGTATTGAAGGGCGAGAAGGGGATCACCATTGCCGGCGGACAGGACGACTATAAGGACAAGATTTTCCGCGTTTCTCATCTCGGGTATTACGACGAGTTGGATATGATTGCATTCATGGGGGCGTTGGAACAGACTCTTGCAGCAGTAGGATACAAGTTCTCGTTGGGGGCGGGACTCGCGGCAACGCAACAATCGTTCTTGTCAACTAAATAGTCATTTAGCCATTCAATGAATTAGGGGAGTGAAGAAAATCCATATGAAGATACTTGTAAGCGATCAACTTGAGCAAAGCTGCATTGATATTTTGACAGGGGAAGGCTTTGAGGTCGATAACACGCCGGGTATTTCCGCGGATGAATTGAAGAAGACAATCGGTGCATACGATGGACTTGTTGTGCGCAGCGCAACAAAGGTCACAGCGGAGGTCATCAATCATGCTTCACAGATGAAAATCATCGGCAGGGCGGGAACAGGCGTCGACAACATCGATGTACCTGCTGCTACACGCAAAGGCATCCTGGTGATGAACACACCGGGCGGGAACACGATTTCCGCCGCTGAGCATACCGTGTCGATGCTGCTCTCGCTTGCACGAAACATTCCCCAATCGAATCGCAGTTTGATGCAGGGAAAGTGGGAACGCAAGAGTTTCACGGGTGTCGAAGTATTTGAGAAAACACTCGGCGTTGTAGGCCTTGGGAAGATCGGCCGTGAAGTTGCCATTCGCTGCAAGGCTTTCGGGATGAACATCATCGGCTACGACCCGGTGCTGGCGAATGACGTCGCTATGAAACTGAACATCGAATTGGTAAATCTCGACGAACTATTCCGGCGATCGGATTTCATCACAGTGCATACGCCGCTCTCGAAGGAAACCAAGGCCCTGTTGAACGATACAACGTTCGCCAAGTGCAAGCGCGGTGTCCGGATTATCAACTGTGCCCGCGGCGGTATTGTTGATGAGGCTGCACTGCTTCGCGCTCTCCAATCGGGATACGTAGGCGGGGCGGCTCTCGATGTGTTTGAAGAGGAACCGCCCAATCCCGAAAAAAGCGGAGCCTTGTTAACTCACCCGCGGGTTGTCGCAACGCCTCACCTTGGTGCATCAACCGAGGAGGCGCAAGAAAAAGTAGCGGTACAGATCGCCCATCAAATTGCCGACGCGTTGAAAGGAAGGGGTTACATCGGACTCGTCAACGGGGCCGCTCTTCAACTTACCATGAATGAAGAACTCAAGCCGTATGCAACGCTCGCCGAAAAGCTGGGAAGCCTTGCAGCACAACTTGCCGGCGGAAAGCTCAAGGGTGTGACAGTTGGCGCTTCAGGCGTTCTGGTGTCTTCATCGATGGAACTGATGAAGGCCGGAGTACTGAAGGGAATTCTCTCGCATGTGCTTCCTGAGCCTGTTAATTTTGTGAATGCACCGTTGCACGCTGCTGAAATGGGGTTGACAGTGAATGAACTTCGGGAAGGGCCGTCAGATGGTTTTGCAAATCTCCTTCGCATTCAGGTGCAGATAGAGGGTGGTGAAAGAGAGGTTGCGGGAACTGTCTACAACTCGAATTCCCTTCGTCTTGTGAGAATAGATGGTTTCCGATTTGAGTTGAATCCGGGAGGTCATCTCCTCGTTTACAATAATATGGACCGACCTGGCATGCTCGCGCGTGTCGGTACAATTCTGGCTGCTCACAAAGTGAACATTGCGGGAGTGTCGTTAGGCAGAACGGCAATGGGTGAACGAGCGCTGACAGTCATGAACATTGACAGCGACATTCCTGAGCCGGCTCTTGCCACGCTTCTGAATGAGGAGGGAATAGAAAATGTCAGGGTTGTGAGACTCGACTAAAGCCGATTTGTAGATAAATTAAATAGTATGCAGGTTGTTGGGCTGTAGATGTAGGCGAATTGGGGAAAATTCGCGCAGGTCCTGTACTTTTTGTTGAAAGACTTGACAAAGACTGTCTCGGTGTTTATATTGAGCCATGTTCTCTCGCACAATACTCGATTCCCGTCACACTTAAACAAGGAGGTGAATTATCGATTGATTTTGATACTGCTTTCCAATTAATCTTGCCCAACGATCTCTGCTCTCAAAAATGTTCTCCATGACGCCGTCAGCAGTTGCCGGTTAGCAAACATCTGAAGTGTCGTGGTTTGATGCTCACCATCGGCGGAGGTCGGCATAAGTTCGGGTTATTTTTGTAGACCCCTTGCTTGCAGCAAGGGCATCCTTCGGTAGTAAGCGCACATTTTCCTGTGCGTTTGGTCTGGTCACAAAAACAAAAAGACTTCATCCACTCATCGCACGGAGTAATTGCATGCGAGAGTTTCACGCAGGACAACCTGCACACCTTTTTAGTAAACAGGTCAGAAAAAAGGTGAAACACTTCACACACACAACAACACAACCACTCCACAATAAACAGGAGGTCAAACATGCTTCGTAAGCTCGTATTGGCTCTCTTTACAGTCGCGTTTCTTCCCCTCGCGCTTTATGCACAGGACGGAAAAATACGTGGTACGGTAAAGGACAGAGAGTCTGGAGAGCCCCTCATCGGTGCAAACGTCACGATAGAGGGACAAACGCTCGGTGCTGCGACCGACATCAATGGCGAATACATCATTCTTGGTGTTCAGCCCGGGGTGTATACGCTGAGAGTGTCGCTAGTCGGTTATGCCCCTCTCTCAGTGTCGAATGTGCGCGTCAGCCCGAATCTGACGACGACACAAGATTTGCGCATTTCAAGCTCTGCTGTGCAGTTGCAGGGCGTTGACATCGTTGCAGATCGGCCGTTGATTCAGCGCAATACCACCAACACCGTTCGCCTTGCAACGCAGGAGGATATCCAGAACCTGCCGATTCGCGGTGTCCAGAACATTATTGCACTGCAAGCCGGTGTTGTTCAGCAGAACGGTCAATTGTTCGTTCGCGGTGGGCGTCAGGGTGAAGTTGCATACTATCTTGATGGTGCCGGAACAACAAACCCTATCTTCAACAATCAAAACGTCGGTATCATCCAGGAGGCCATCGAAGAGTTTCAACTCCAAGCGGGTGGTTACACTGCCGAATTCGGTGGTTCCAACTCCGGCATCGTTCGTACAACCGTACGAACGGGAGGATCGGATTTCAAAGCCAGTCTCGACTATCAAACTGATGATTTCGCAAAACCGGGCAAGCAGTTCCTCGGCACGTCGGCATTTGGTTTTCGAAATATTGTTGGAACGTTCGGGGGTTCCATTGTTCCCGAACTCCGGTTCTTCGTTGCAGGTCAGCATAATTACCTCCGCAACAGGCAAATCCGGCATGTTACTCCCTTCTTTTTTGACGGGATCGTGACCGATGCAGTCGATGAAACTCCCGGTCGTTCGCTTCCCGGACCTGTTTCCGTTGCACAAAACTACATTCCCAACAACTGGCTTGAGAGCAACTCAGTTCAGGGAACGTTGCTTTTTGATATGTCTCCTGTGAAGTTCCGATTGACCGGTACTTATCAGGCAGACAAGTTGCCCATCGATGGTGGAGCTGCAGGCGGGCAACGGAGCGGAAATGTTGGAGGAACCGTGATTTCAGAAGGTGCCGGTGGCTGGCCCAACTATCTCCAGGATTATTTTGTCCAGAAGCGCAAACGCATCGACCGGACCAATTCAGGTTTCGGTAGTTTGCGTATGAGCCATGTGCTCGGTACGAACACACTGTATGAAGTCTCAGTGTCGTATCAGAAACGTTCCTTCAGCCGTGAAGATCCCGATTTCGGACAAGACTGGAAGCTCTACGCCGATAGCACCGCAAATGCAGCTAAGGGATACACCGGATTTAAGTCCTACTATCGTGGACCACTCCCTTACAGCGTGATCGATGGATTCAACTTCACCCATGAAAACGCTCCGAACAACACCTTCAGCAAGAATGATCAGTCCGCTATCGGTGTAACTGCTGATATCACAACACAACTTGACAAGCACTGGGAGTTGAAGGCGGGAGGACGGTTTGATGCATGGACGACGCGTAGCTACAACGTCGGCAACATCCAGCAAGCTATGATTTATTTGAATGGAGAGAATGGCAATACTCCGCGTACGTTTGCAAGCGAGGCTGAACGCCGCATTCTCTTATCGCAACGCGGTACCATTAACCACTACGGCTACGATGTTGACGGTAATGAGGTGACAGGCGATGGAATCGATGCTCCTCGCAAGCCTATTTTTGCATCGGGCTACGTTCAGAGCAAACTCGAGTTCCAGGATCTCGTGTTGAATTTCGGTCTCCGTTTTGAGCATTTTAACACAAAGAACAAGACCTTCCCGGATCCGCTGAACCCGCCGTTCAACGAAACGTTGGATGTCATCGATGAGTCACAGCTGGTCGAACAGGATCCTGTTTCCTACGTCTTGCCCCGACTCAGCTTCTCATTCCCCGTTACAGCAAACACTGTGTTCTATGCAATGTACGGGCTGTACGCCCAGATGCCTTCATTGAACCAGTTGTACGTCGGGAATACAACGTTGAGCCGTTCGGTGAGTATCAGTACACGCGGAAACGCCTATCTTACTCCCGTTGGTTTCTTGCTCCGGCCTGAGCGAACAACCCAATATGAGGTTGGTTTCCGTCAGTCCATTACAGAAAACGTCGCTTTCACACTTACTGGGTTCCACAAGGACTTGAAGGACCAGATTGGTATCCGATGGTTCATCAACTCAACCGGAACAAAGCTCTTCAACGCGTATCTCAATGAAGACTTCGGTACGGTGAAGGGCGTTGAGCTTACGTTGGAACTTCGTCGTACGAACCGGTTCTCTGCACGCGTCAATTACACGCTTTCCGATGCGCAGGGCACGGCTTCCAATCCCCGTTCAGGGTTTGGTGCGGTGGAACAGAATATCGGTCGCCCCTCGAACTTCATCAATTCGCTCGACCACAATCAGACACATCGCGGTTCGGTTCTGCTCGACTATCGATTCGACAAGGATGATGGTGGGCCGATTCTCTCCGGACTCGGAGTCAATGCGCTGTTGTCCTTCAACAGCGGGCACAACTTCACGAAAATCAAGCAAGTGTTTGAAGGGCAATTCAGTCCGTGGAATGTCGGGTCGTACTACTATTCCGACCCTCGTTTCAGCTATCCCACGGAACCGATCAACTCATCGAAGACGCCTTGGGTATTCAATATTGATCTTTCCGTCAATAAGCTCATCCCGCTCGGTGGAGTGGACCTTGATCTGTACGTTAATATCCTGAACCTGTTGGATACAAAGCAGATCATCAATGTCTACAATGCATCCGGTAACGCGGAAGATGACGGATGGTTGAACACGCCTGCTGGTCAAAGCAAAGCGGCAGCCATTCCGTTGTATGCTCCGTTCTATAAGGCGATCAATATCGACAACCGCTGGGCATACACGTCATTGACGGGTAACGATGTGTACGGATCTCCGCGCCAGATTCGTGTTGGTGCGAGACTCGAGTTCTAATGTGGCTTGGGAGCGGCTCCCTTTCGGGAGCTGTTCCCGAAACTGTGTTCTAAATTAATCAACCAAATCTAGGAGTTCCCAATATGATGCGAAGAACGTTCAAGACTATTGTCGGAACGGTCGGCGTAGCGAGTCTGATTGTATGGTCAGCATTTGCCGCCGAGGGCCCGGACAAGGCCAACCGTACCCGGACGCCATCGCTTAACCGTACCGCTGGAACACCAACGTACCAGGTATTGAATATTAACAACCTCTGGTCGTGGGCGCGGCGTGATGGCCAGTCGAACCACTCGCCCACAGGCGATGACGGGATGTACTACCCGCGTGGTACAAAGTGGGTTATTTATCAGGATGGTTTCATGTATGGCGGCAAAGCCTATCTGGATGCCGGCCACACTGTCCCCGCACCCTCGCAAGTGGTGCGCGTCGGAGGCGCGACATACAACGTGGGCACCCAGGCCGGTCGGGTGATTGGAACAGGTGCAAGTGCTGTTCCTTCAAACCCAGCCGATGCTGATGTCCGCATTTTCAGAATTCGCCGCGATTTCAAGCAAATGAGCGAAGGCGAACTCACACGCGACGCAGCCGAATCATTCGAAAAATTGATCGGCGATGTTACTGCGGGTGATAGAACTGCAATACTGCAACAATATGAAACAGACTGGAATGAATGGCCGGTAGCGTATGGTGCTCCCTACATCGAAAGAAACGGGACACCGGGCTATCAGCCTCCGCCAAGCGGACTTACCCCTGAGGAGTTGATCACAGGCAACCATGACGAGCCGGGTGTTGCCGGTGCTGATCCGAGTTCGCCCGCTGATCAGGTTATCTGGACAGTGTTCAATGACCTCAATCCTGTGCTTTCCTTGGGTCTCTATGGTTCCGAGCCGTTGGGCATTGAAACCCAGTTAACATTCTGGGGTTACAAGCGAACGGATGCCATGGGCAATCTCTATTTCAAGCGATATCGGATTATCAACAAGGGTGGTGTCGATATCGGAGGTGGAGCCAAAGGCTCATTCTATATTGACAGTATGTTTGTTTCGCAATGGTCTGACCCGGATCTCGGGTCCGCCGGCGATGACCTGTGCGGTGTTGATTCCGCCGCAAGTCTTGCGTTTATTTACAATGGAAACGCTATCGATCTTGAATACCGCAAGTTCAATCTTCCTCCCCCCGCGGCTGGCTATGATTTTCTTGCCGGTCCAATCATTGCGGACGCCGGACATACGGCGGTTTTTGACTTTAAGTACCGCGATGGGTATCGCAATCTCCCTATGACATCCTTCGCGTATTTTTCGGCAGGCAGCAACATCAGTGACCCCCCATTCACACGCGAAGGCGGCCTCCGATGGTGGAAAATGTTACGCGGGTTTGCTCCGACTGCGTCAACCTCAAGGGATACAACCTATCCGCACCCACCGGGTGAGCCTCTTTCTTTCTTCCCTCTGAATGGAGATCCGGTCAGGCGGCAGGGGTTCATCGACGGGTTGGGCACAGAGTATTCGTTCGGTCCTGGGGACAGGCGGTTTGCTCTAAATAGCGGTCCATTCCAGCTTGCGCCCGGCGACACACAAGAAGTCGTTGTCGGTACTGTTGCAGGTCTTGGCTCGGATCGTCTCTCCAGCGTGGCGGTTATGAAGTTCAACGATCGCTTTGTCCAGAACACCTTTGACGCATTGTTCCAGGTTCCGAAGCCGCCAACAGCCCCAGCTGTGACGGTAACAGAACTCGACGGACAGGTGGTTCTCTCATGGGGAGCCAACCTCACCCGTGTGGCGCAAACGGAAACAACAGTCAATCAGCCCGGAGCGTATAAGTTCGAAGGATACAATATCTATCAATTGCCGAGCCGCAGCGCACGTCTGAGTGAAGCTGTACGTGTTGCAACCTTCGATCTTCCGACAGATCCGACTGTTGTGCTTGATGAGCAGTTTGACCCTGTAACAGGTCAGATTCTTCAGTTACCTGTCCAATTCGGTACGAATTCCGGTGTTGTACGTTACTTCAACTTCAATCGCGACTACATTCGCGATATTGACAAGCTGAACAATGGTCAGGAGTATTACCTGGCAGTCACCGCGTATAGTGTTGCCTCGGTGGCAGGCTTCCTGCCCGCCGCGCTTGAATCTGATGTTCAGGTGTTTACCGTGCGGCCAAAGGTTCCATTCGGTGTGGTCTATGGATCGCGCTTTGGTGACACACTGAAGGTCAATCACGCGACTGGCGTTAGCGACGGCACCGTTCGTCCGATCGTTATTGATCCGGGAGCAAGCACCGGCCAAACCTATCGTGTTACCTTTAACGATGCTGGTGGCGGGAATACAACGTGGAACTTCACAAACGTCTCGGCAAATCGTGTCGTCCTGAGCAATGAAACAAACCAGTCCGGTGATGATAACTATAAGATGGTTGAGGGAGGTATTCTACTGAAAGTTGAAGGGCCACCCCCCGGAATGAAGGATTGGCAGATTCCCAATGGCACGCGTCGTTTCACATGGGCGGATGTCGCATGGGCAGGACTTGAAGGTTTTGAAGGCGCAATTGGATGGGAAGAACCAGCCCACTATTTTGGAAGCGTACCTGATCAGACGGTGAAAGCGCATGAACTGAGAAACGTTCTGCTGAAACTTGCTCCGGCAAGCTCAGGCACAACAGGCAACCCGAATGCCGGTGGCAATTCCTACGGTGGTTGGGATCTTGACGATCCCACGCTTGATGATAACTTCTCTTACGCATACCGCTATTTGCGTGGAGCGACAGCGGCACCGGCCCGTCCGGAGTTTGCGCCCTACATCGTAAATGCCGCGGCAGGCTACGCCTACCAGGACTATAAGCGCGGTGTGCCGCTTTCTGCATGGAACATGGAAACCAATCCACCGACTCGTCTCGCGGTTGCCATACATGAGAATAACGTTTCGACCGGTTTGGTTGACGGCAAATGGTGGCCGCCTTCGAACGGAACAGGAGTTGGGCAGGGAGCTGTTCGCGACTTCCTGTTCATTCTGAACGCTCCCTACACTGGCGCGACGCCTGATCCGGCATTTGTTGGATTGAATATTCTTGCCCAACGTCTGCCCGTTATGTGGTGGGTTGCAGCGTTCCGTCGTGCCAATGCGAACTTCTCCCTCGGAGATGAGTTCCTGATCCTTGCGAACCATGTGAACACGGTTGATGATGTGTTCGAATTCACTTTGCCTCCGCCGCAAAAAGGGGTAAGCTACGACAAGGAGAGTGCAAACAGGGTTGGCGTCTATCCCAATCCGTACTATGCATTCAACGCGGCAGAGACGAACCGTCTCGTCCGCTTCGTGACATTCAACAACATGCCGCCTTCTGCAACAATTCGTATCTTCAACCTTGCGGGCCAGGTGGTTCGCGTGTTGCAGAAAAACGACAACTCGCAGTTTATGCAATGGGATCTGAACAATCAGAACAACTTCCCCGTTGCAAGCGGTATGTATATTGCGTACATCGAAATGACATTGCCATCTGATGGTTCCAAGGTGACCAAAGTGCTCAAAATCGCGGTCATCCAGGAACAGGAGGTGCTCGATGTATTCTAACACAACGAAAAAAGGAGAAACGACCATGACAAAGAAGATGTTGATCAGCGCCCTCGTGTTTGGTGTGCTGTTCGCGGGCGTGGTCGGTACTGCAGACGCACAAAACAAGAGAACCGGAACATCTGCGGCTCCCGAGTTGCTGATTCCTGTTGGAGCCCGGTATCTTGCGATGGGAAGTTCCAGCCTCGCAAATTCCATGGGTGTGGAAGCAGTTCACTACAACCCGGCAGGGCTCGGATTGCTGACGCGATCCGCTGAGGGCATGTTTTCGTCGATGTCATATATTGCAGACATTAACGTGACCTACGGTGCCGTTGGTGCATCCTTCGGCGAATTCGGTGTCGTTGGCTTGTCCATCAAGTCGTTGAACTTCGGGGATATTCCGTTGACAACGAACAACGATCCTGAGAATAGTTCAGGGGCATCCTTCTCGCCGACCTACGTAACCGTGGGTGCGACGTACGCACGTCCATTGACCGATGCCATTTCTGTTGGTATCACAGCCAAATTGGTTACTGAACAGATTGATCGGGTCTCTGCAACTGGAGTTGCGTTCGACTTCGGTGTGCAATACAGAGGCCTTGTCGATGTGAAAGGACTGGCCCTTGGTGTTGCGGTGAAGAACATCGGGCCCGGTATGAAGTTTGACGGCTCGGGCCTCTACCGTTCGGCGGTTTCCAGCGACGGAAGTCGACCGGAACAGCCCTACAAGTCGGAAGCAGCGGTTTTTGACCTGCCCTCGCTTGTAGAGTTTGGTCTCGCCTACAGCGGCAACTTCAGCGATGAACTCAGCTACGTCGGCAGCGGGTCATTCACAAACAACAACCTGTACGTTGACGAATGGCGCATGGGTGGAGAGGTTCTTTTCTCCAGCGATCAGGTTCGACTCGCCGGCCGGGTTGGAGGTACCTTGCTTCCGAATGTGGAAAAGGAAGATCGCATCTTCGGCATCACCGCGGGTGTCGGTATTACCTACATAACATCCGATCTTGAACTGACATTCGACTATGCATTCCGTCAGGTCGATCTCTTCAACAACAATAACGTTTTCTCGTTGAAGGTAGGATTCTAGTTCAAAGGTAGGTCAAGACTGCACGTCTTGTACCAAAGACTGCCCCGGAGTGCCGGGGCAGTCTTTTTTGTTTCCGTCCACAAAACCATGAGTGTATTGTGATTGGTTGTCGTTTGTTTTTCCTTGTCGTTCTTGTTCTCGGCTTCGCAGCCGGAATTCAAGCAGAACCAGAGTCAAGAGTTTTCCCGGCAGTTGGCGACACAGCGCTTTACCAACTAACGCGTGATTTGTCCGGCGATATCAATGTTTTGTGCATCGCAATGCAGCCGGGATATGAGGATCTCTCTGCGCTGGCTTATTTCAGATTGGCCAAAGGCGCAAAAATCCTGACGGCCTACATCACTAATGGAGAGTCGGGAGAAAGCGACATACAGTCTGAGTATCCGGCGATGCTTGCGGCGGTCAGACGTGAAGAGGCAGCCATTGCGCTGGCAATGCTCGATGGCGAAGCGCGGTTCATGAATCTGCCTGATATGGCATCCGCTTCCGATTCGGCAGCAGTACGAAACCTCTGGCATGCCGATTCTCTCCAGATGCGATTGCGCCAAATCATCGGGGAGTTCAAGCCCGACCTTATTCTCATTTCGCCCGACTTTGGTTTTTCCGGCTCCCTACTTCGAACAGAAATAGTTGTGCATGATGTACTCGAGGCAGTGCGTCAAGTGTCGAAGCATGGAACCTGGAACGTCGACCGTGTGGCTCTCGAATCTCCGCTTGACAAAGGCTTTTCTCTTCCTATAGATGAAACGCATCAAGAATTGAAGGTGACCTACCGGACGATTGCGGGGGCGGCGGCAGCAACGTACAAGTCGTTGGCGGTACAACGGGCTGCATGGAGAACTGATGTTCCGGTATATCGCATACTCCATCCTTCAACGTTTGTGGGCGTCGCACTCGATACAGGATTGCCCGGTATTTCAGATCGTTTGCGAGTTCTGGATACAGAGCTTCACAAGCTGTCAAGGAGTGTTTTGTCCTCCAAGAACCGGAATACCGACAGGAATCTTCGTTACGTGGTTTCGCTTCTGGATTCAGTTGACTTGAAGATCACGCGTATCCATCAATTCAGCGCAACCGAACGAAGGACGTTGTTGAAGTGGAAAGCAACTCTTGAAGGACTGAGAAATGTTCTGCTTGGAGTAAAGGTTGTCTTTGCGGTCAGTGATTCGATTCTCACGAATGCGCAAGTTACCTTTTTGGATATTTCGAAGGTTCAAGGGGTAAGCGACGGGGGAACGACTGAGTTGTTCATTCCTGCGGTTGATGCAGGATGGATTTTGAACGAGGACGTGAGACGCAGAGTACTTCTGGAACCCGGCGAGAAGTATCGCTTGCTGACACCCTCCACATTAGTGTATGACTATCCCCGCACAGAGTTCGGGAATTTTCATCAGACAATCCGAAAGCCGACATACTTCTTCATTATTCATACTGCTCCGGACAGGTTGAGAAGCTTCATCTATCGCGGCAGCATGTATTTTTCTTTCTCCCCGAAATTGTCGTTTGAAGTGCTGACGCCGGTTGTTCGGGCAATGGATGATGAAATGGTGGCAGTCCGGCTGATGAATCACAGTCGGGACGGTGTGCGCGACACGATTCACATTCGCGATTCGGTGATGTTTGCCCCGGGCCGGCCGTTCAGGTTGAGTCATAAAGGTGCCACGCAAGTGGATACATTGAGGTTGAAACTCCATTCCCCTGTGCCCGAGGGAGATCATATCTCCAGTATCCTGATCGATGAAATGCCGCAGGGAATGTTTGTGGCCCGGATATTTTCCGTTCTTGCCGACACCTTACGGTCGGTTGCCGTGATCGGCGGGGTTGAAAACAGCGCAACATTGGATGCGCTGCGACGCATCGGGCTACGGGCCCGAAAGCTCCGTCCTGATGATTTGTCGGCAAGGACATTGGAGGGAACAGATGTTCTCATTCTCGACAGACGTTCCTTTGCTCTGCATCCCCGCTTGAAGCAATCGACGAGAATTGTAGAAAGATTTGTAGAACGCGGCGGGCATCTGGTTGTGCTTGCCCAAGAAAGCGCTGATGTCTCATCGATACCGTTATTGAAGGGCATTCGCGCGCAACCCTCGCACCGATTCGACGAAACGAGCCCGATTGCATTTGACACCACGCATCCCATGCTCACAAAGCCGAACGCTATTGCCGCGAGTGATTTTGACGAGTGGGTTTTCCGCAAGGCGTACAACACTCTTTCTTTGGGTGGTGATTATGAAATCCCGGTCAGAAGTGCAGGATCGGACGAGCCGCTCGTGGTTTCCCGCAGTGTCGGCAAGGGCAGGGTAACGTATGTTGACCTTGCGTTGCAGCCGCAGTGGATGAATGTTCATGCCGGAAGCCTTCGTTTGCTTGCAAACATCATCTCTGTGCGTTGATTTGACAGGAACCGCCCGCGGGCGGAGTTGAACTGCTCACAGACAGAAGCATTATGAACGATACTGATATAAGTCGAAAACGAAACGGAATTGCCGTTCTCGCAGGCAGGGTACTGCTGACCATGATGTTCTGCAGTTCCCTGTTTGCGGGAACAACGGGATTGCTTGAAGGACGCGTGACGGACAAAGCCACCGGTCAATACATCATCGGTGCAAACGTCACCGTGATGGGAACTCAACTCGGCGCCGCCGCCGATGTAGACGGCATCTTTGTGATTGCCAATATCCGGGCAGGAACGTACAGCGTGAAGTTCAGTTCCGTCGGGTACCGCACCGTAATTCTGCAGAACGTCACCATCCTGCCCGACTTGCGAACGCGTATTGATATGCAATTGGATCCTTCGGCAGTGGAATTGGACGCGGTGGAAGTTCGCGCCGAACGCCCGCTGATCCAAAAAGACCAACCTTCGACTGCATTCTCCATCGGGGAAGTGAAACTCGATAAACTGCCGGTCGTTGCATTCCAGGAAGTGCTGGGCCTTCAGCCGGGAACAACAATCGAAGGAAACGTTCGAGGCGGCAAGACCAACGAGGTTGTGTATCTTGTTGATGGGCTTCCCGTTCAGGATGTTGTTGGCGGAGGGTTGGGAACGGGTCTACCAAAAAGTTCCATCACCGGAATGACAATTCACACCGGCGGATTTGAAGCGCAGTACGGCAATGCCATGTCGGGTATTGTCAACGTTGTGACAAAAACCGGTGCCGACAAACACGAGATTGGCGGGCGGGTTGAAAGTGACGGATTGCTCCCGACACGAGTGAATGAACAGCAGGATAGGCTGACCGAAATGGAAATAACAGCGGGCGGTCCGATTGTGCCTGCCAAGCTGTATTACTTCACCGCGAACACGTACACGAAGAGCGACACTCGATGGTGGCGGGATTTCGACCGGTTTCGGGTTGACGGCGTTATCAGTGAACTCAACGGGTTCAGCAAGCTGGAGTCTATCATCAGTCCGTCGGTGCGGCTTGCCCTTCAGGGCATTTACTCGCTTCGCGACTGGCGCGACTACGAGTTCAGTTGGCGGTTCAATCTTCCGGGATTGCCTGCACGGAACCGCAATTCGTACCGCCTCGCCCTGACGCTTTCTCATACGCTTTCCGATAACGTGTTCTATACCGCCAGCGTCAGTCGATATTTTCAGCGTTCGGAAATAGGAGAACGTATCGGCGCAGATCAGAATCTCCGGCCGTACGAATATGATTTCTTTCTGCGATACATTGTTGGCGGAAAGCGCCATTGGTGGGCAGATACGCGGCAGACGATATATACGTTGAAGGCTGATGTCACGGCACAAATCGATAGGTCGCACATTGTCAAAGCGGGCGTTGAGTTGCACCAGTACAATATCCTTTCCGATCTTGTGAAGTTCGAGCCGCAACTGACCTACTTCGGCAAACCCCTTGAGAACGCCGAACTCTTGAACTACAGCAATTCTTACAATTACTCTCCCCGTTCAGGCAGCGTGTATGTTCAGGACAAAATTGAGTTTGTGAGGGATGGTTCGAGTTTCAGTTTTGGTGTTCGATGGGATTTTCTGGATACAAGAGCTGCCCGTCCAATCGTCGAGTTTATTCCGGTCAGGCAGGATGAATACGAACAGCGCGTTGTCGGCACAACGAATGTGAAATTCAAGCATCAATTCAGTCCGCGTGTAGCCTTTGCGGCTCCCGTCGGCCCGTCATCATTCTTCTATGTAAACTTCGGGCAGTATTTCCAATATCCGTTGTTCGACTACCTCTACTCCGGAATCAATCCCTCCCAGATCCGTTCGGGAACCCGCGGCGTGCTGACGGGGAATCCCGACCTTGAACCCGAGCGAACGATTGCATGGGAGGCCGGATTCAAGCACGGCATCAGTCCCACGGTGGTAGCATCAGCAACGTATTTCCGGAAATCGATCTCCAACCAGATTGATTCGAAGACGCTGATTCCGTTCGACAGCAAGTCTGCGGGTGACTATGGATTTGCGTCGTACGTCAACAATGCTCAGGCAACGGTGAACGGATTGGAATTCGTTATCAGCCAGGAACGGGGGGAGAAATTCTCGGGCACCATTTCGTACTCCTATATGGTGACGGAGGGGGTGAGTGATAATGTCAATCAGTCGATCAATCTTGCACAATGGGGTTTTCCGCTTGTCGCGCGGCCCTATCCGTTGAGCTGGGATCAACGTCATACGATTAAAGCTGATGCTGACTTCAGTCTGTTTTGGGGAATGCAGATGAATATCGTCGTTCTCTACAATTCGCCGAGGCCGTACACATTCTACCCGACGAGGGACGGATATACGCCGCTCGATTCCACCAAGGCATTTCTCCCCAACAATGCGCGGATGGAAGATGTTCTGTTTGTCAATTTGAAAGTGAGAAGGGAGTTTGCGCTCGGTTGCGAACCCAATTTCTACCATCTAACGTTGTATGCCGATGCCCGCAACGTGCTGAATGCGAAAAACATACGTTGGTTTGATTCCAACGGACGTGTTGGCGGAGAGTTGGGCGATCCGGGCGCGTACTACGACCCGCGCCGCATTCGCGTTGGCGCACGGCTTGAGTTCTAATCGTGAGATGATCGTTATGAAGAAAGCAAAACTACTTGCCATTGTTGTTGCGGCAGCCATGGTATCGAATCTCTCCTGCAAGGAGCCGCTTCCCGGTTACCAGGATCCGCGGGATGTATTCGATGCCTATCAGTCGGGAACGTATGCCCTTTCGACGGCGGAAAATGCCGTGAAGGCATATTTCACGGTGTTCAATGCTTATGATGAGACGTTCGATGCCCGGGCTGTTCTAAACGGTACGTTGACAATTATCTTTGAGCGTGATCGTACATTTCGCAAAACCGTACAGCTTGGCCCGTCAACAATTATTGAGGCGCGGGGATACGATCCTGCATCGGGAAATCTGCGTATGGATCCGGGAGACTCCGTCCGGTTTGGCTTTTCGTGGAACATGATTGCCGATGACGGTCGATCGTTGTTCAACACCGATCTCGTGACGTTCTACCCGAATCCTGAGTGTCCGCCGGATCTGATCTCGACACAACCGGTTCGTCTTACAATCGAATCGAACGTGCGGATGTATGACAGAACCGAGATTGTTGTGGCGCCGCAAATCCGGTTGGAATTCATCCTCCACCGCAGATATGTGCCGCCGCGTGATTGCTAAACGCCTGTATGTAAGAGAATGAGAGCTATGAAGTCCGGACTACTGGTCGTGTGTTTGTTCGTCGGAGCGATTACGGACTTATCGTGCAAAGAACCACTGCCGGCGTACAACGATCCGGTTGAGGTGTTTGACGCGTATGCATACGGCCTCTACGCAATAAGTTTGCAGGAGAATGCAGTTAAGGCGTACATGACGATTGTGAATACGTACGATGAGACATTCGACGGAACGGCACTACTGAGCGGACAACTTGTGATTACATGGGCAAAGGATGTCTCGTTCAAGAAAACCGTGCAACTTACGGCTTCGCATCTCATCTATGCGCGAAACTACAATGCGGGAACCGGCGTTCTGCGCCTTGATCCCGGTGACTCCATCAGGTTCGGTTTTACGTGGGATATGGTTGCGGATGACGGGAGGAGACTATTCTCGATGATGTCGTTTTTTCCTGATCCGGAGTGCCCGGGACAGTTCATATCTGCTGAGCCGATTCGACTCTCCTTCGAAGGAACCGCGTTGATCTATAGCCGCACGCGAACGGCAGTCGCGCAAGGAAGCCAAACAGAATTCAGGCTCGTCAGGGAATTCGTCCGGTGCCGGCCTGCCTCCCCTGGCCGATCGTGGAACGACTAACGAATGCCTTGTGACTTGACAAAGTACAGGTAGGTGGATACATTATTACAGTTTGTTTGTTAACGCGCTTGATAGTGAAAGATGTGAATACTGACTTCTCAAAATCTACATGGCTGATAAACCCCTTCTTGTTTGTTGCGATGCATTTTGTGCTGTCAGTGGTTTCGTTCGCAGGCGGCGAAAACCGCGTCGGCAACAGCGCCGCAGCCGAACTGCTGATTCCCGTCGGCGCCCGCGATATTGCCATGGCAGGTTCCTCGATTGCGACTTCAACGGGACTCGACGCAATGTACTGGAATCCCGCCGGCCTTGCCCGCGCCGAGTTTGCAACTAATGCCGTGTTCTCTCACATGAATTACATCGCTGATATCGGCATTCAGTACGTTGCAATCAGTACGCGATTTGGCGACTTCGGAAGTCTCGGACTGAGCATCAAGTCGGTGGGCATAGGCGAGATTGCCGTTACGACGGAGGATCAGCCCGACGGAACAGGGCAGATGATCAATCCGACGTTGCTGAATATCGGCTTGACCTACTCACGCATGTTGACGGACAGGATTTCGATCGGCGCGTCGGCGACACTCATCAGCGAACGATTCGGGCTCGTGTCTGCGACCGGCGTTGCATTTTCCGGCGGCGTGCAGTACAGCGGACTCGCCAACGTGACGGGCTTGAGTGTCGGGGTTGCCGTGAAAAATCTTGGCCCGCGCATGTCGTTTGATGGCGACGGGTTGATTCGCGAGGGGATCGTCAGCAATGCCTCGGGTTCGTTCTACAAAGTCGATGCGGAATCATTTGATCTTCCTTCAACAATTGAAATCGGCCTCGCGTACAATTATGTATTGGCAGAAGAGAATATGATTACGGTCAGCGGCGTCTTCCAGAACAACAATTTCTCCGCTGACGAATACAAGGCAGGCCTTGAATACAATTATGCAAACACGTTCTTCCTGCGTGGCGGTTATACATTCTCGGACATTACAAAAAGTGCGGCAATACCATCAAACGATGCCGTGGACCGGAGTGCCCATATTTTCGGATTCTCCGCCGGTGCAGGTCTTCGATATCCGGTCGGTTCACTCAATGTGTCGTTCGACTACGCATTTCGTTCTGTCAAGTTTTTGGAGAACAATCACGTGTTCACTGTAGGGTTGGGATTTTAGCATTGTTAGGGAGGTTTGGTCATCTACCCGGCATGAGGGGTTGGAGATGTTCTGGTCACTTCGTTGGCTCTGATGGCCGACGTGTGGTTCCTTTTTTACTTTTCCGGAATGCCCGGTTTGTTACAGTATCCTTCCCTCGGTCTTAGTTTG
>JAANMY010000696.1_pt1 | contig 44857 bp, 38 predicted proteins | sample 7279691 | NCBI WGS metagenome assembly JAANMY01 (sample SAMN14094543, study PRJNA606508) | bioreactor metagenome | isolation source: A lab-scale SPAN reactor treating ammonium-rich wastewater day 388 | place: Ireland: Galway | collected 2018-02-07 | reverse complement strand
GGATGGGGTGGTTCAACTTGATGGCCCATGCCGAGCGATTTTTACGAGCCGCCCCCATGGTCTTCCGTTTCCATACCAAAGAGAGCACGCTTGCACAATACAAGCCGACCCATTAACGCCGTTGGTGATGGCAGCCAATGAGGTGATTTTACCCCGCCGCCGCTGGCGGCGCTGCGGTCCAGAGGGATTTCTCCATGGCGGAATTGGCGTTCATCGATTGGTTGCGGGAGCACGTGCGCATCGATCCCCGCGTGGTCGTGGGGATGGGGGATGATGCCGCCGCCGTGAAGTTTCGGTCCGATCAACCGGTCCTCATCACCACCGACATGCTCCTGGAGGGGAGCTGTTTCATCCTGGCCGAAGCGGGACCCCGGCTCGTCGGCCGCAAGGCGATGGCCGTGAACCTGAGCGACGTCGCCGCCATGGCGGGCAAGCCCGTCGCGGCCGTCGTCAGCGTGGGGCTGCCGCGCTCGGCGCCGCAAGCCGTCGCCGAGGAACTGTTTCTGGGGATGCAAGAACTGGCCCGGGCGTTCGACACCCTCATCGTCGGCGGCGACACGAACAGTTGGGATGGCCCGCTGGTGATCAACGTCACCCTGCTCGGCGAGCCGACCGGTGCGGGTCCGGTCTGCCGGCATGGCGCGGAGCCTGGCGATTGGCTGTTCGTCACCGGACCGCTGGGGGGCAGCCTCGCGGGGCATCATCTCACGTTCACGCCGCGGGTCCGGGAGGCGATGCTCCTCCACGAACATTATCGCCTGAAGGCGATGATCGATCTCAGCGACGGCCTGGGGCTGGATTTGCATCGGCTGTGCCAGGAGAGCGCCTGCGGCGCTCGGCTCCGCGCGGCGGCGATCCCTCTCGCCGAGGCGGCGCGAACCCCGCCGGATGCTCGCTCCTCTCTTGAACATGCCCTGGGCGATGGCGAGGATTTTGAATTGCTCTTCGCCGCGGCCCCCGGCACGGGGAAACAGCTTCTGTCCGAGCAACCGCTGCTGAAGCCCTTTGGAGCGACCTTGCATCACATCGGTGAATGCCAGGCCCAGGGCATGGAGATCGTCGGCGCGGATGGCACGATCCTGCCGCTCAAGCCCAGCGGCTATGAACATGCCTTCGGCGGTTGATCGGGTTTCACGAGCCGCCCGTTCGGGATTCGGACGACCGCCGATCGTCCGCGGTGGATCGCAAGCCATGCTGGCTTTTGCCTGGGACTGGCCTATAATGGGGTTTGCTCCCATTTTTCTTCTGTCCCCGTAGCTCAACTGGATAGAGCGTTGGCCTCCGGAGCCAAAGGTTGCGTGTTCGAATCACGCCGGGGATACTCCCCCATCCCTTCTCAGATCCGCACCCTCTGACCGATCGATCTTTGTCAAAGTCGCGACCAAGGGGATGACTTGTCCCCCGGCCCCAGGCTAAAATGAGGTGCCCACTCTGCCTTGATTTGTGGTGAAGGATCAGAATCGAGCCAACGAACGCCGCCGCTTGCCTGCCGCTTGCCTTTTCGGATGAGCATCGTTCTCCCCGCCGGAGTTTTCCTCATATGGACACGAGCCTCGACAGCTTGCTGGAGCGGTGGGGGCGCATGCGGCAACAAGGCCCCCTTTCTCAAGAGGCGCTGGAACAACTCCGGCAAGGGTCGCCCGAAGCGCTGCGGCAAGAGCTGCAGCGCGCCATGACCGAATTGCAATCCTTCGACGATTGGCTGGATACCGTGGCTCAAGGCGGCCAGCGCACCGATCCCTTGGCCGCCGAGCCCACCCTGCCCAAGCGTTATCAGTTGCTTGACAAGCTCGGCCAGGGCGGCATGGGCGTGATTCATCGGGCCTTGGATCGCGACCTGGATCGGGAGGTCGCCATCAAGCGGTTGCAAGAACGCTATTCAAGCGATTCGCCCATGGCCTTGCGGTTTGTGGACGAAGCCCGCATCATGGGCCAGCTTCAGCATCCGGGCATTCCCGCGATCCACGAACTGGGCCTGCTCTCCGATGGCCGGCCGTTTTTGGCCATGAAGCTCGTCAAGGGCCGCACCCTGGCCGAGCAATTGGAGGAGCGGGCCGACCCGAAAGCCGACCTGGGCCGGCTGCTGTCCATCTTCGAACAAATCTGCCAGGCCGCGGGATACGCCCATGCCCGCCGGGTCATTCATCGAGACCTGAAACCGAGCAACGTGATGATCGGAGCCTTCGGCGAAGTGCAAGTCATGGATTGGGGATTGGCCAAAATCCTTTCCTCGGACGGCGAAGCCCTTCCCCCCGACAAGGAGACCAGGGAAAAAGTCGTGCCGTCCACCATCATCAAGACGGCCCGCACACCCGACTCGGAAACCCAGGCCGGATCGATCCTGGGCACACCGGCCTACATGTCGCCGGAACAAGCCGCGGGGGAGCTGGCGAAGTTGGATCGTCGGACGGATGTGTTCGCCTTGGGAGCGATCCTCTGCGAAATCCTGACCGGCGAGCCGCCCTATCTCGGCCCGGACGGTGAAATGGTTTGGATGCTGGCGATGCGCGCCCAATTGGCCGATGCGAACGACCGGCTGGACCGCTGCGGCGCCGCGCCGGAATGGGTGGACCTGGCCAAGGCCTGTCTGGCCATCGACCAGGAAGCGCGGCCCAAGGACGCCTGGCAAGTGGCGGAGATCGCGGGCCGCATTCGCGCCGACACGGAACAGCGGGCCCGCCAGGCGGAGATGGAGCGCGAGCGCGCCGTGGTGCGGGAAGCGGAAGCGCGCAAGCGCCGCCGCGTGTGGTTCGTCGTGGCCGCCTGTTTGTTGCTGGGACTGGTGGCCTCGAGCATCATGGCGATCCAGGCCAATCAAGCGCGGGCGGAAGCCGAAGAGGCCGAAAAGGCCGAGGCCGAAGCCCATCGCCTGGCCCAATCGCACCTGGAACAGGCGATCAAGGCCATCGAGCAAATGCTTTTGGAGGCGAGCGAAGAGCGGCTCGCCCATGTGCCGCACGCGGAAACCCTGCGCCGGGATCTGGCTCAGGACGCCCGGAGCTTCCTGGACGACCTGCTCAAGAAGGAAAGCAAAAACCCCGACGTCCGCTTGGCCACGGCCAAAGCTTACAAGCAGCTAGGCTCCATCGAGCAAACCCTGGGAGACATCCCTGCCGCCGAGAAAACCTTCCAGCGGGCCATCGACCTGTTTCAGCGTCTCGCGGCGGAATATCCCCTGGTCCCCCTGTATCGCGACCGTTTGGCCTCGACCTTTTACGACCTGTCCGTGCTCTATCAGCAAAAGCGCCGCACCGAAGAAGGGCTGGAGTTCAACAGCAAGGCCCTCGAGTTATGGACCGTTTTGCAGGAAAATGATCCCAACCACCATGCCTATCGACACGGCTTGGGGATGGCCTACCTGGTCCGCGGCTGGCTCTTCATGGATATGAACGACGCCCGGCAAGCCGAGCTGAGTTTCCATCGCTCCCTGGAACAGTTCGTCGCCTTGTCCAGCCTCGATCGCGATAATCCTCGTTACGAGCAAGAATCGGCCCGCGCCTTGCACTTCCTGGGCTGGCTGCATTCAGACCAGAATCGCCTCGAAAAAGCCCGTGAATACTATCTGAATTCCATGTGGCAGAGAGAGCTACTGGTCAAGAAGCATGGCAAGATGCAGTATGAGCTGGACCTGGGCTACACCTACAACAACATGGGCGTGCTCCACGACCGGCTCGGCCAGTTCGAGGAAGCGGCGGCCTTTCATCGCAAGGGCATCGCCATCTTCCAAAAATTGGCCAAGGGATTCCCCCTCATCCCTGAATACAAGAACATGCTCGGCCTGTTGCACAACAATCTGGTCCGGACCATGCTGCAGCAAGACCGCCCCTATCAACCCTGCTTGCCGTTGCTCCAGGAGGCGCGGACGCAACTGCTCGCCGCCCTGGAGATCACGCCCGGACACAATGGCTTTCGCCGCAACCTGGGCCAGACCTATCGCCACCTGGCCGAGGTCCATATGCGCCTGGGCGAGGTGAACGCTTCCTTGATGCTGATCCCCGAGATGCTGCAGTGGCTGCCTGGGCAAGGCGACGTTCATTGGCATGCCGCCTCGCTCTATGCCCGGGCCATGGACGCCGCGGCCAAGGATGAGCGCCTGTCGCTGCCCGAAAGGCAAGAACGGCTTGCGACCCTGGGCGGCCAGGCGGTGCAGCAATTGCAAGAGGCGCAGCAGCTTGGCTATCTGCAGCGCGACGATCTGCTCCAAGGCAAAAGGTTCGATGCCCTGCGGTCGCGAACCGATTTTCAGGAGTTCGTGAAAAAACATGCGCCCATGGGCGCCGGGCCAGACAAGCCTTGATCCCGCGCAGGCCCGACGCCATTCCACCTGAACTCGAAGGGTGCAGGCCGCTCGTCATTGTCCGTTCCACATGGCCTGCATGCCTTGAAAGATCAGATAACCCACATAGCAGGCCAGAAGGAAGAAGCCTTCCCGGCGCGTGACGCGGAAGGAGCGCCACAGAATGGGCACGAGCAGGACGGTGAAGCCCAGCATGATGGGGATTTCCAGATGGTTGGCCGCCGGCGCCACGGTCAGAGGCGCGGCCATCGCCGTGGCGCCCAGGATGAGCAAGATGTTGAAGAGATTCGAGCCGATGACGTTGCCGACGGCGATGTCGGTTTCGCCGCGATAAGCCGCCACGCCCGAGGCCGCCAGTTCGGGGAGGGACGTGCCGATGGCCACGATGGTCAGGCCGATCATCAGTTCGCTCATGCCCCACAGGCGCGCCAACTCCACGGCCGAACGCACCATGCATTCCGCGCCGGCCACCAGTCCGATCAGGCCGGCGAGGATGAGCAGCCCATCCCACGCCAATGAAGAGCGGTTGCCTTGATGCGCGGCATAGGCGGCCAGTTCTTCCTTGACCTCGGGCTTGACCTCCTTGGCGGAGCGGTAGACGTACCAGGTCATGACCATCAAACCCAGCAGCAACAGTCCCGCATCCAGGCGGTCGAGGCGGCCATCCCAGGTCAGCCCCAATAGGCCGAAAGAAACGACGATCAGGATGGGGACTTCCCGCTTGAGCAACCGCATGTGCACGACCAGGGGCTGAACGATGGCGCAAATGCCCAGGATCAGACCGATGTTGGCGATGTTGCTGCCGACGACGTTGCCGATGGCCAGGTCGTTCGCCCCGCCCAGGGCAGCGGAAAGGTTGATGGCCAGTTCCGGCGCCGAGGTGCCAAAACCGACGAGGGTGAGGCCGATGACGTAGGGGCTAATGCCAAAGGCGCGGGCGAGCCGCACGGCGCCCTTGATGAAAAACTCGGCCCCGTAGTAGAGGATGACGAGGCCGAGCAGGAATAGCCCGATGTTCCCGATCACGACCATGCGGGTTCGCCTCCGGTTCGCTCGCCGCCGCCACGGGCATCACCGTCCGCGCGGACAAGGTCTCTGATCATGATGGGATCCAGGGCGATCCAGGCAAGTCAATTCCAAGGGTTCGCCTGGGATTAGATCGCGGCCAGCCCCTCTCGCTTTTTTTTCCGCCCCATGATACGATAAGGAAGGTTGCAAACCGCCGGGGAATCGTCCACCGCGTCCGTGGGAGCCGATCAGCGAATGGCCCCCCAGCCGCGGCTTGTCCCGGAGATCAGGTTCATGCTGTTGAGCCTTTCGCTGAAGGAGAAAGACGATGGATTTCCGGCCCTTAAACGATACGGAACGCCGCAAACTACTGTCCGCGCTGCGCGCCAATAGCCAGGATCATCAGGCCATTCTCATGGATCGCAAGACGACGCAATTCGTGGGCACGACGGACGAAGTCGCCGATGACGAAGTGATCACGGCCATCAAATCGGTTCCTTGTCATTACGCCGGCGTCTAGGCCAGCGGTTCCTTCCCCCTTTCCATCCGCCGTGCGAAGCTCGCCGCGGCAACGGTCAAAGGCAGGCGGGACCGTAAACCGCCCGGCGTTCCGGTTTCTCATCCTTGTGATGCACCATGGGACTGTTGGACAGCGAGGCCGGCAAACGCCGACTGTTGACCGTCGAAGTGCCGGTGATTGAAAAGTACAACACCGGCCGCGACGAGGCCTTTCAAATCCGCATGGTTCGCCAGGGGGCCCACCTGGTGCTCTGTTATCGCTTGCAACCAACCCACAACGTCTATGAACTGGAAACGCGGTTGTATTCCAGTTATCCTGTGGTGCCGCCGGAAACGCGAGTGTTGACGCCGCTGCGCCGCTGTCCCCATCTGCTCGAGGGGCAAATCCTCTGCATGTGGCGGCAAGGGAGCAGCCGGGCCGCCAACCGCTGGGATCCCGCCCAGTTCACGTGCGTCTTTGCCGTGCAGGCGGCATGGCGGTGGTTGGCCTGCTACGAAATTTGGCGGCAAACCGGCGAGTGGCCGCTGCCCGAAGCGCAATGATGGGCCCAGGCCCGAGGATCGACTCATGGCTCGATGGCTGCAAGTAGGAGCGGGAAGCGGCGGCATGGTCGTGCTCGACCTGCTGAGCCGCGATCCGCGCCTTGCCGCGGTCACCCTCATCGAACCGGACCTATACAAACCCCACAATGTCCCCCGGCATTACTTCGGCCCGGACGCTGTCGGCCGCGGCAAGGCGGCCTTGGCCGAGGAATGGCTGAAACAGCGAAGGCCCGATCTCGAAGTCGAATGCTGGCCCGTGGACGTCATGGCTGAGGAGCATCAGGCGGCCCTTCGCGCCGCCGCGGCACGGGCGGATTTCGGCGTCTGCGCCGTGGATAACGAGCCGGCCAAATATCATTGGGATCGGCTCATGCGCGAGGCGGCCAAACCGTGGACCCTCGGCGAAGTGCTCAGCGGCGGCATCGGCGGCTTCATCCATCGCTTCGAACCCGGCCAGGCTTGCTATGGCTGCGTCGCCAGTTTTCTCAAGCGGGAAACCACGGTCGATCAGCCGCCCCAACCCGATTACTCCCAGCCCGGCGGACCGGTCCACGAAACGACCGTGCCCGCTTCGGCCGTCTCGATCCATGTCATCGCCAGCTTGCACGCCTGGCTGACGCTGGCCATGTTCGAGGGCCAAGCGCTCGACTTCACCAGCCTGCTGTTGACCTTGCAATGTGTGCCCGGCGTTTTCGATCAGGCCCTGCGGCCCTTGCGCTTGGCCATCCCCCGGTCGCCGACCTGTTTGATCTGTTCATCACCCCCGGCCCCTTCGTCCGCGGAGGAACTCGATGCCCAATTGGCTCAGGCATTGGCGCGATTGGGCGCTGGCTGATTGGTGGTTCCCGCTGCGGCGCGGTCAAGAGCCGGAGGCCCAGCGCAGCCAGGTCCCCCAGCAGCAAAGCTTCCACTTCGGCTACGAATTGGATGGGCAGACCATTCGCCATGAGCCGATCCCCTGGTGCGCCGATCAGGCTTTCGTTGAAGTGCTGCTGCGGTTTCCACCCGGCCTGGTGCGCCGCAAGTCGGACTTTCGCCTCTGCCTGGAGGGTTGCGCGCCGATCGCGCCGTCGTCGCTGCGTCCCGCCGAGGAGGGCCAGGATTGGCTGCGCTTTCCGCTGCCGATGCCGCGTGCGCCGTCGCTGGTCGAACTACGGTTCCGCCGGAAGCGGCTGGGCCAGGCCGCCCTGCCGTTTCTGAGCGAGAGCCATTTCCTCGACCATCTCCATTTGCATTGGCCGACCGTTTCGGTCCATTTGGGCGCGCATACGCAAGCCTGCCAGGCCTTCATCGGCACGCAAGGCAAGGGCATGATCATGGGAGGGTTGCTGACCAGCCCGACGTGCCTGCTGCCCCTGCGCCGCCTGGAGATGTGGGTGGAGCTGATCGAGCCGCAAGCCGCCGAGCCGCAGGCGCTGCCCGTCAGGCTGCCCCCCAGCCATTGGCTGCACCACGAAGCGATGGTCCAGGTGGCTTCGCTGAGCCGCGTCCGCCGGGTGGGTTTGGGCCAGGTGCGCTTCCGAGTCGGCGACCATATCCTGGCGAACAAGGAATTTCAGGTGCTTAGTCCGTCGGCCCTCAAGGCGGCCGTGCAACTGTTGGATCATCAGTACATCGTTCGCGACGGCGAGCAGCACGTGAAGCTGCTCCGCCAACCGCCGCTAGAGGAGGCCGGCTGGGTGGGCGTCTGTTTTCTCCTGGGCAGTTCGCTTCCGGGGTTGGCCGCCACGGTGCCGATCACGGTGCGGCTCGTGGCAGCCAAGAATCGCTCCAGCAAGGAGTTGGCGGTGCAGCCCGACTTCCTGGTGAGCGACGGCCCGACGCCCTTTTTCTCGCCGCTCGTGCAATGGGCGGATTTGCAGGAGATCGAGGCGTTTGAAATTCTCTGCCGCGGCCGGCGGCTTGGCCGGGTGCCCGTTCGCCCCCTGCCTCGGGCCAAGTTCACCAGCGAAGGCGGTTTTCAGATGGCGGGTGAGGAACTCGCCTGGACCGCCACGGCCGAGGAGGAACTGCAAGCGCGCCTCAAGAAGCTCGGCACGAAGATTCCGTGGTGAACCGACGGGCACGAGCAAGCTTGAAATGAAACCTTCACGAGCGACTAGATGACTCCCAGGCGGACGGGTAAAATGGGAATGGTTAAATCAGGGAAGTGGTCATGCCCAACCTAGAGAAGATCATTTCGGACATCATGAATCTCGATGAACTCGAGCGCGAGGGACTCTTACGGGATATCTATCTACTCATTCGTCACAGATCCTTTGGACTGATGACCTCGGAACTTCATGCTGCCTTGGACTTTCCTAGCATCGTTCGCACGCCAGGCATCTGTGGCGGTTCTGCGCGTTTCATTCGAACGCGCATTCCCATTTGGACCCTCGAGAAGATGCGCCACCTAAAAATGTCTGAAGCGGATATCCTCAAAAGTTTCCCAACGCTCACGGCATTGGACCTGGTTCAAGCATGGGATTATGTGGATCGACATCGGAGTGAAATCGACGCCGAGATTCAGGAAAATGAAGAGTAAGAAAAGCATCCGCCTCTATGCCAATGAAAATTTCCCGCGACCCGTGGTTGAACACCTTCGCAATTCTGGTTATGACGTGCTGACGATTCAAGAACAAGGGCATGCCAGCGAGGCGATGGCGGATGAAGAAGTTCTAAATCGAGCCATCAACGATGAACGTGCTGTGATCACCTTGAATCGCAGGGATTTCATCCGATTGCATGAGCATCATCCGGAGCATCACGGGATCATCGTCTGTTCGGTCAACGAGGATTTTCAAAGACAGGCTGGCTTAATCGATCAAGCCATCCAATCGACAATTAAACGACACAAATCAATGACAAACCAATTAATCAGGGTCCATCGGTGACCTATCAAAATTGAACACTTACCCAGAATTGATCAATGCAAATGTTGCAAAATGCAACACAAACCAATGTGCTTAACCTTTTTCATTATCCCCCAGCAAACCGCTCACGACTGAGATGTAACTATTTCAAATTTTTAAATCATTATGCTGCAATAAGATGCGTTATTAATTCAGAATCTCGCCATGATTACCTCAGCCATTGGCCCGGCTTCTGCTTTTAGAACTATTCGTAATCTGGTTGCGAGTCCCAGGTTACGTCATGCTCCTCATTTCCACCCTTCCCGCAAGTGCATGAGGTGGTTGGGCTAGGCGAGTCGTCCAGCCACCTCGTGCCCCTCTCTTTTTATCTCAGGCAAATTTCACCACCCAACCTACTCCGGCGGCAGCGGGTCTGGTTCGATCGGCCGCGGGGGCGGCGTCGTTGGACGCGGCTGATGGGGCAACTGCTCCTCGGGCAATGCCGGCACCGTCTCCGGCGGCAGATACCGCGGCATCGAGGACGGGGGCACGGCCACGGTCGGCGGACGGTCGAGCCGCATCGCGATCTGGCCCAGGATGTGGTCGCTGATGGCCGCATTGCCAAACGTTCCGACCCGGATCACCACCTCCGTTCGGAAGCCATCGGTGGGGATCGGCGCGGCAAAGGAACGCAGCTTCACCACGATCCGCTTGCCTTCTCCCGTGCGGGATTCGATGGTCCCTTGCAGCCCCATGCGGCGCTCATCGGTGATGGGCAGCCCCAAATCCGCCAGGCTCTCCCGCACCGCATACCAGGCGTTGTTGAAATCACAGGCGTAGAAGGCCGTTTCTTTGCCCTTGTGATGGGCATAGGCCAAACCCGCGCCGGCGCCCGCTCCCGCCAGGGCCAACAGGCAGCCGCTGGATAAACCCGTTGCCAGGAGCAGTCCCGCGATCAAGGCCAAACGTCCGAGCCAACCGTTGCGGTTGCGAGATGAGTAGCGCCATCGAAGCATGAGCATCCTCCCCAAGTTCATGGGCGGAGCAGGATAGCCGAATCGTCCATCCTTGCAAGGTCAAATCGGCCCGCTGCTCGCGGTGGCGTGATGCCAAGATGCCAAAGCGGCTTGGCTTCCTAGAACAGCCAATGGACCCCATGACTTCCAAGATCGAGCTTCCATGACGGCAAGCCCTTATCTGATCGGCATCGACCTGGGCACGACCAACAGCGCCCTCGCTTACTTGGATGCCGCCCAAACGTCGGCTCCGATGCCGAAAGTGTTTCCCGTGGCGCAGCTTCTCGCTCCCGGGGAAATGGGGGAGCAGGACCTGCTGCCCTCCTTTCTCTATCTCCCCGGGCAGCATGATCTGCCCGCCGGGGCCTGCGCGGTGCCGTGGGATGACAAGCGTCACTTCATCGTCGGTGCCTTGGCGCGGTCGCAAGGCGCCAAGGTGCCCAACCGCCTGGTCGCGTCGGCCAAGTCCTGGCTTTGCCATGCTGGGGTGGATCGCACGGCGGCCATCTTGCCCTGGAGCGCTCCCCCCGAAGTGCAGCGCGTCTCGCCCGTGGATGCTTCGACGCGGTATCTGCGGCATCTCGCCGAAGCCTGGAATCATCAACTGGCCCGCGGTCGGAACCACATCCGGCTCGAAGAGCAAGACATTGTGCTCACCGTGCCCGCTTCCTTCGACGACGTGGCCCGGCATCTGACGGCGGAAGCCGCCCAGCAGGCGGGCTTCAAGCAGTTGACCCTGCTCGAGGAGCCGCAAGCGGCCTTCTATGCCTGGTTGGCGGAAGCGAGCCGATCCAGCCATCATCTCCAGGGGCTGCAAGCCGGGATGACGTGCCTGGTGATCGACGTCGGCGGCGGCACGACCGACTTCAGCCTCATCGACGTCGTGGCCGAAGAAGGCGACGTGCACTTTCATCGCCGGGCCGTCGGCGAGCATCTCCTCCTGGGCGGCGACAACATGGACCTGACGCTGGCCCGCCACGTCGAGACGCGGCTGCCCGAGGCCGGCCGACTCGACGCCGCCCGCTTTGCCGCTCTCACCCAGGCCTGCCGCTGGGCCAAGGAAACCCTTCTCGCGGAGCAGCCTCCCGAACAGTGCACCGTCAACGTCATGGGCCGGGGCCGGTCGGTCATCGCCAGTTCGCTCCATGCCGCGCTCACTCCGCATGAGGTCCGCCAGATTCTGTTCGATGGCTTTTTCCCCGACGTGCCCTTCGAGGCTTCCTTGGAAAAAACCGGCCGAACCGGCTTGCACGACATGGGCTTGCCCTTCGTCAGCGATCCCGCCGTCACCCGCCAACTGGCCGCTTTTCTCCGGCAGCATCAGATCGACCCCGACCGCCCTCCCCAGGCGATCCTGTTCAATGGCGGCGTCTTTCAACCGCTGAGCGTTCGGCAACGATTGCTCGACGTGATGCATCATTGGTTCGACCGGCCGAAAAGCCGCTGGCAGCCGATCGTGCTGACCACGCCGTCCCTCGATCTGGCCGTGGCCATGGGGGCCGCCTATTACGGCTGGCTGCGCCGCACTCACGGACGCCGCATACGCGGCGGCCTGGCCCGCTCCTACTATCTGGCCGTCTCCACGCCGCCGCCCTCGGCAGCCGACGCCGAGTTATCCAAACGCGGTCCGACCGCGTCGCTCCTGTGCGTGGTGCCGCAGCATTTGGAGGAAGGGCAAAGGCTGACGCTTCGCGAGCCGGTCTTGGAACTGGCTTTGGGTCAGCCCGTGCAGTTTCCGCTCTACACCTCCACGCTCCGCGAGCAGGATCAGGCCGGCCAGATGCTGACGGTTTCCACGAAGGAGCTGCTGCGCTTGCCGCCGCTGCAGACCGTGCTCAAGGGAGGCAAACGCAGCGGCACGAAAACGGTCCCCGTCACCCTGGCCGTGCAGCTCACCGATATCGGCACGCTCGAACTGCAGCTTGTCGGGCAGGAGAAGGAGCAAACCTGGCGGCTCGAATTCAACACCCGCGTCCTGCTCGAGGACGAGGAGGACGAAGAAGCCGACGCCGCTCCCCCGCCGGGACAGGAGAAATGGACGACCGTGTGGCCCGAGGCCAAGGTGCAAGCTGCCTTGGACTGCCTGCGCCAGGTCTTTGCCCAAGGGGACGAGAAGGCGGCGGAAGAGCTGACCAAAACTCTGGAGCAACGGCTCGATGCATCGCGCCAATCCTGGCCCATGAGCGTCTGCCGCCGCCTGGCGGAAACGCTGCTCGACCTGGCCGAGCAGCGCTCGCGCACGCCGACCCACTGGATGCGGTGGCATCATCTCGCGGGGTTTGGCCTCCGCCCCGGCTTCGGCGAGGTGAAGGACCGCTTCCGCGTGGAAACCCTGTGGAAGCTGCTCTCCAGCCCGGTGCGGCAACAGGCCGGCGCGGGCTTTATCACCACCGGCCGAATGGATCGGACCGCCGGCGCCGACGTTTGGATTCTCTGGCGGCGCGTCAGCGGCGGTCTCAGCACGTCCCATCAACTTGCCCTCATGGACCGGCTCAGGCCCATCTTGCTCGCCGGCTCGTCGACCAAGGCCAGCCTGGTCCGGCCCTCGAACAACGAACTGGCCGAGATGTGGCGCGCCGCCGCCAGTTTGGAGCGCCTGGAACCCAGCCTCAAGGTCAGGCTCGGCGAAGCGCTGCTGCAAACCCTCCGCAAGCCTCCCGCACCGCCCCACGCTTTCTGGTCGCTGACCAGGCTCGGCAGCCGCGTTTTGCTCTACGGGCCGATGAACACCATTGTCCACCCCGACGTCGTGGCCGGCTGGCTGGAAAGGCTGCTGACCTTTGCTCCGAGCAACAGCAACGAGCGGCAAAATTGGCTCTTCTGCCTCGCTCATCTCGCCCGGCGAACCCAGCAGCGCGCCCTCGACGTCGACGATGCCACCCGCCAACATGTCGTGGACCAACTTCGAAAGAGCGCCGCCGCTCAGCGCTTGCTGCACCTCGTCGAGGAAGGGGGCAAGCTCGAAGCCACCGAGCAGCAGCAACTCTTCGGCGAGCAGCTTCCCCTGGGCCTCCGGCTCATGGGTTGATCTCTGGCGCGGGAAGGCGTTTTTTCATGAGCGGGGTTGAGCCAGCGCCCCGAGTCGGCTGCCATGGTCATCAAGGGGTGTTGGAGCGGCGCCGGTGCGGGACGAGGGGCATTCCCGGAGTGGGTCCATGGTGTGCGCGGCCCGGGGCGCGGATGTGTCATGTGAATGAAGATTGGCCCTCCGTGAATCACCGGGGGCAAAATAGCGCGAAAGGGTCTATTCGCGCTGCTGCTCGGATGCGCTTGGGCTGGTTGGTCAAATGTCCGACGGGGGCATGCCAACCTAAGGCGGACATGGCCCAATAGCGACCTAAAATGGCCACCATTCGCGGCGCTGTAGAAAACACACTTAAGTGCTTGTTGTGTAAGGAAATAAGGTGAGCGTTTTACGCACTCACCTCCCTCCCGTGAAACGATCACAAAGAAGTGCCATCATCGACGCATAGTCATGCGATGTAGAGATTTACGTCATTTGTCAGCGAGGGTGGACCATTTGATCATTTCACGACCCCTCCGCTTCGCTCGCACTGATGTTGCTCGGCTCAAACGTCCAGGTTGCGCACCTCAAGGGCGTGCTTTTCGATGAACTCGCGGCGCGGTTCGACCTTGTCCCCCATGAGCACGCGAAACATCTCATCGGCCTTGGCCACCTCGGCCAGCTTGACCTTCATCAAGGTGCGTTTTTCGGGATCGAGCGTCGTTTCCCAAAGCTCTTCGGGATTCATTTCACCCAGTCCCTTGAAGCGGGTGATGGTCATGCCCTTTTCCCCCAGGGCGCGGATCGCGGGCAGCAGTTGCCGCAGATGGTGCAAGGGATGTTTCGTCTCCTCGCGAACCAGATAGAACTGCGGTTCGGGTTCGACCCCGGGCAGATGCTTGGGCATGAGCAGATGGTTGGTATGGAACCCAAATTCCTTGAGCCGTTCAAGGCCGCGGCTGATGGCGCGGACTTCGTGCAACTCATGGACGTCGATCCAGGCGGCGGCCGTGGGGGAGCCATTGGTTTCAGGCCCCTCGGCGGCGGGAGGTGCTTCGGCATGACAGAAGGCATCCACTTCAGCCTGGGTGGTGAACCAATGCTCAACGCCGCGCACGAAGACGCGGAAATTCGGAAGCTGTTGATTACGGGCATGCGTCAGGAGGGTGGTGAACGGCACGCCCCGGCGTTCGAGAATTTGCAGGGCCTGGTCTAGGGGAGTCAGCACGTCGAGCAAGGCCCGGAGGCGGTCGTTGGACAAGGTCGCGCCGTCGGGGCCGGCGATGAGCAGTTGACTGTCCTTGAGGCCGCGGTCGAGCAGTTCCCGTTCCATCTCCTCGCGGGTTTGGACGTAGCGGATGGATTTTTTCTGAATGACGCGGAACAGGGGAGGCTGGGCGAGATAGACGTGCCCCTCGGCCACCAGCTTGGGCATCTGGCGATAAAGGAAGGTCAGGATCAAGGTGCGGATGTGGCTGCCGTCCACGTCGGCATCCGTCAGGAGGATGATCTTGTCGTAATTGCGTTTGTTGGTGTCCTCGGCCTCGGCGATGTCGGTGCCGACGGCGGAGATGATGTTGCAGATTTCATCGTTGGCGAGCATCTTGTCGATGCGGGCTTTTTCGACGTTGAGGATTTTGCCCTTGAGCGGCAGGATGGCCTGGTAGCGCGAGTCGCGTCCCGAGGCGGCGGAGCCGCCCGCGGATTCGCCCTCGACCATGAACAGTTCGCATTCATCGCGATCCTTGCTCGTGCAGTCCATCAATTTGCCGGGCAGGCCGGCGCCGCTGAGGATGTTCTTGCGATCGCGCAGTTGTTTCCGGGCCTTGGCGGCGGCCTCCCGGGCCTCGGCGGCGAGGACGACCTTTTGCACGATCTTCTTGGCGACCTGGGGATGCTCCTCGAGGTAGCGAGCCAGGTGTTCGTTGATCACGCTGCTGACGACGCCTTCAATTTCCGGCGTGGTGAGCCGCTCCTTAGCCTGGTTGTTGTACTGCGGATGCGGGCAGCGGATGTTGATGATGGCGGACAACCCCTCGCGAAAATCCTCGCCGACGAGATTGATCGATTCCTTGATCAAGCCTTGTTTGCTGCCGTAGAAATTGATGGTGCGGGTCAAGGCGGAGCGCAGGCCGCTGACGTGGGTGCCGCCCCCGGGATTGAAGACGTTGTTGGAATAGCCGCGGACGCGCTCGGCCTCATCGGCGATGTACTGAATAGCGACGTCGACGTAAATGTCGTCGCGCGTGTCGGTCAAGACCACGGGCGCATGGATGGCGTCATCGGCGCGATTGAGCCATTGGAGAAAAGCGGCCACGCCGCCTTCGGAGAAAAAGGTGTCTTGCTTCGGCTCGCCCTCGCCGCGTTCGTCCTTGAGCTTGATGGTCAGGTTGGGATTGAGGAATGCCAACTCGCGCAGCCGCGCCTCGATCGTGTCGTAATCGAAATGGCAATTGGGGAAAAAGGGCGGCTCCGGGTCGGGGCGAAAAGTGATTTTCGTTCCCGTGCCGCGAGCGGGGCCGACCTCGCGGACCGGCCCCAGGGGCACGCCGCGCTCATAATCCTGCTGCCACAGTTTGCCGTCGCGGCGCACCTGAACGGTGGTCCATTCGGAAAGGGCGTTGACGGCTTTCACGCCCATGCCATGGAGGCCGCCGGAGATTTTGTAGCTGTCCTTGTTGAACTTGCCGCCGGCGCCGACTTCGCACATGACCAACTCCAGGGCGGAGCGGTTAAAGTCCGGGTGCACTTCGACGGGAATGCCGCGGCCATCGTCCTCGATGGTGATGCTGTCGTCGGGGTGGAGCGTGATTTCGATGTTGCGGCAATGGCCGGCCATGGCCTCGTCGATGCTGTTATGCAGCACTTCGTAAAAGAGATGGTGCATGCCGGCTTCGTGGGAGCCGCCGATGTACATGCCGGGATTCTGGCGGATATGGGCGGCGTTCTTGAGGACCTGGATATTGCTGGCGCCATATTCACTGACGGCGTCGATGATGGCGATTTCGGGGTTTGGGGACTCTTGGATGGTATCCGGTTCGCTCATGTCAACCTCCGCATGCCAAACCGCACTGATCGACTCGGATCGGCGCGGGAAGACTGCTTGTTCACTGGCGCGGCTGGCCGTCGGAGCAGCCCCGCGCCATCGGGATCAGGTATACAATCGAAACCGCAATTCGCGGATGCGCTGATGGCCCAGTTGCTCCGACAGGGCCTTCAGCAGGCCGGCGCGCTCGAAGGACAAGACTTGATGCCACGAGGCATCCGGCACCAGGACTTCCAACACCCCGCGGCGGCAGGCGCCCAGCCGCGAAACCCCGCCATCGCGGTCGCCCACGGCGGCGCGCCAGGCTTGCTCCAGTTGGCTGCGCTGCTGCTGCTGGCCCCAGCCGCGCTCGATCATGAGCCGCGATAGAATTTCCGCCAACCGTTCGGGCCCTTCCGAATCCTTCCGCGACATGTGCCCCACTCCCGCTCCGGGAAGGCGTCCCGCCATTACTTGCTTCCCGCCGCTCCGTGGCGATCCAGCGGCATGACGATGTAGATGTAATTTCCTTCCGCCTTGAACACGGCCGCGGTGTTGCTGTCGGCCAGTTCCAGACTAATCTCCGTATCCTCGTCCAGGATGCGCAGCATCTCGATCACCATCTTGGGATCGAAGGTCAGCCCGATGGGCTTGCCGTCATAACTGATGGGCAGTTCGATCTTGGCCCGGCCCTTGTCCGCCACCCGGGCCTTGATGGTCAGCTTGCCATCGGCGAAATCGAAGTCCACGCCGCGGGTTTCCTCATCGGTGAGGATGGCGCCCTGCTTGCATGCCGACAACAGCGGGCCGACCACCATGGGAATCTTGATCGGCAGCTTCTTGGGCAAGACTTCCCGGTAGGGAGGAAACCGGCCCTCCACCAGCCGGCCATAGATTTCCGCGCGGCTCGTTTTGAAGAGGACGTCATTGGGAGCGAAGCGCACCGAGATCAACTCATCGGGATCGACGAGGTTCTTTTCCAGAAGCGCCATGACCTTGGTCGGCACGACGGGCGTTTGACCTTCGGTGGAATGGCTGCCATGCGCTTGGGCGGCCCCATCGCAGATGGCCAGCCGGCGTCCGTCCGTCGCCACCAGGCGCACCTTGTCGCCGTTCAGCTCCCACATGACGCCGGTCATGGCATAGCGGGCGCTCTCGGCCGCCGCCGCAAACGTGCTCCGTAAAATCATCTCGCGCAGCGCATCGGATTGAACCTGGTGATATTGGTCCCCCGTGAAGCCGGGCACGTCCGGGTATTGATCAGGGTCCTCGCCCGGGAGTTCGAATTCGGAATGCTCGGTTCGGATGAGCGTGCTGCTTTCATCCGCTTCGATGTGCAAGTCTCGATGCCGCGCCTCGCGGAAGATGGACAAGGCTCGCGCCGTGGGCAGCAGCACTTGCCCCGCGTCCTGCACCTGGACGCCTCTGACTTCCATGCGAATGCCGACGGATTCGATGTCCGTGGCCATCAGCACGGAACGCTCTTCGTTGGCCACCAACTTGACGTTTTGCAAAATGGGCTTGATGGTTCGCGCCGGAGCCACGGCACTGATCACCTGAAACGCCGCCAACAAACCTTCTCGATCAAACACCGCCTTCATCTTGCTGGACTCCCCTCGGTCACTGGACCTCGTTGCCTACTCTTACTCTTGTTCTTTAAGATTGAAATAAATGCTAGTGGTAGTAGGGATTAATTCCGCCGTCATTTAGCCACCTTCATCAAACTTAAACCGTTTACTCTCATGGTCTTGAAATTGTAGGATCATTGTCAATAACAACGTCTCTAAGGTGTTTAACGATGGTTTTGATGGGTCACTTTCTGCGGAGTTTGCCGATTAGGCAGACACTATGGACACGAAACGATCAGTTTACACCCTTGTTATTGACAAATACTCCCGCTTGCTTAGATTGCCCAGGTAATCATTTCCATTACCGTTCACTCGATGGACTCTTGAGGTTTTGGCGCCGAAACTCAGCCGAAGATGCCGGTCTATCGGCGCACTTGCGCATCTCACCATTTTATTAATGAAGGGTACAGAGTAAAGGTTGACCACGGAAAGGACCAATTGAGTTCCACTGTGGCTTTTTTCGAGCATGAAACCGCTGACCGTTGCAGCATCAAGCAGGGTTGGATAATGCACTTGAATCGACCAAGGCACCGGTTGGCCATTGATCCTTGGGGACGTAGCCGATGAGTTCCTTGGCGGGGATGAGATCATAGCGAATGAGATGCGTTGGTCGACTGGTGCAATAGAGCAGGCTGTAGAGCGGCAAGGATTCAGCCTCCACGGCGCAGGCAAAAAAACGACCCGCATCGCCCGGACTGAGATACACATCCTGAAAGCGCTCTTGCTGAGCGATTTCCTGCGCCTGTCCTTGATCCCGCGGACACCAACCCAGACGAACGACCAAGATGGTCAGCGCGTGTTCACGGCTGTAGGCCATGGCCGCCATCTCCAGAAACACTTTCGTGCAGGCGTACCAGTAGCGCGGCGAGAAAGGGGTTTGTTGATCCAGCGGCCAGGGTCCGTTCTCGACGTGCTGCCAAACGACCTGCCCCGTGCTCGCCAGGATCAGGCGCGGCAGCTTGGTTTGCCTGGCCGCTTCCAGCACGTGATACAGGCCAACGATGTTGTTGGGCAGCAGTTGGCTCAAAAAGTTATCGGTGTCATGCGGCGGGGGCTGCCGCGGGAAAGCCATGTCGTCGGGCGTGGCGGCCAGGTGCACGACGGCATCCATTCCCTGGAAGTAAGTCCGAAGTTTTTCCCCATCGGCCAGGTCGCCGAAGATGACTTGCGCGGCGGGCAAACCGGGCGTTGGCCTGACGTCCAGCCCGTGAACCTCATGGCCAGCTTGAACTAAGCCCTGGACCGCGCCTTGCCCCACGCGGCCCGCCGAACCCGTCACCAGGATGCGTTTCCTTCGAGTCATGCCGAGGCTTCCGATCGAATAGGGATGGGTGTAAGCCGGCCGTCTGGTTGTTTCTCAACGGCCACGTAGACCACTTCAGCTTCCGTCACGCTCAGTTTTTGCCCGCTGCGTTCCGCTTCGACGTCGACGTGAATCGTGATCGAGGAGCGGCCCAGCTTGACGAGCCGCGTTCGAAAGCTGACCACGTCGCCCACCAGCACGGGCTTTTTGAACTCGATTTTATCCATGGCCACGGTTACCAGCAGCGGGGCCTTGCCTTGCAGGAGATTAATCTCGTGCCTGGCGCCAATGGCGGCCGCTTGATCGATGTAGCTGAGCAGGACGCCGCCAAAGATAGTGTTGGCCGGGTTGAGATCGCGGGGCATCATGACGACCTTGATCGCCAGGTAGGGTTGATCCATGAAGTGGTTTCCTTTCAACTCGTTATGGGCATCCTATGTGTCCGAGCTTCCGCAGACAGCGGCCATGAATGCATGAGCCACAGGTTCAGCGGCAAGGCCAGCCAGGAAACGGTCCATAGGTCCCATTCGTTGATCACGCCCAACACTTTCACGGAAAAGAAGGCGGCATTAAGCGCCAGCCAAAGGAGCGCGGCTGGGCGTTTGTGCAACCACCACAGGCCGAACCCCAGAAGAAACCCGGGGAGGAGCAGCACGAAGTCGTAACTGTAGGCGTGAATGGCCACCATCAAGTTCAGATTGAGGAGGAGTAAGCCATGCCGAACCAGCCGCTCAGGCTGCGCGGCGGAACGCCAACCGCCGATCAGACCCGTCAACGCTCCCAAGCCCCACAATCCCCAACCGATCTCATAAAAAATGGGGCTGACGTAATTTCGACCCCAGGCTTGAATCGTCGAGGTCAACCATTGCGTCGGCGGCGAGGCGTCCAGCCAACTCCGCCATTCCGCATAGACCTGCGGACGAAACCACATGGGCGAGAGGAAAAGCAGCAACGTGAGCAGCGTGAAGGAGGCGATGCAAGGCCATCCTCGGCGGCGCAGGGCATAACACAAGGCAAAGCCAATGAGCATGACGCCCAAATGAGGTTTGATCCAGCATAGCACCAAAGCCGCTCCCGCCCACGCCGGCCGTCCGGAGCGCATGGCCCATAGCCAGCCCGTCATGCCGATTAGGACCATCGCTGTCACTTGACCGATGGCCACGAGCAGCATCACCGGCATCCATATCCACATGCCCGCAAGGAAGCATTTGGCCAGGCCCGGCTGATGGGGAAACAAGAGACGCCGCCAGCCGATCACCGCCAAACTCAGAAGGAGAACGTTCAGGGCCGCATGAGCATACATGGCCGCGGCGTAGGGCAGCGGCGCGAGCGGCAAATAGGGCAGGAAGCTCGACGGCGGACTGACCGAAACGTGCACCGTAGGATACCAATCGATCTGCTGAATCCGCGCCACCTGCTCGCGGTCGTAAGGGTTTCGGCCCTCCGCGAGCAGTTGCGCTCCGGCATAGAACTGCCGAAAATCCTGTCCGCCAAAGACGGGTTGGGCGTATTTCTCCATCAACATCGTCACCCTGTCGGCATTGGTTGTTCGTTTGCGGAAAGTCCATTCGAGGGGTCGTTGATCCGCATGACAGGCGGTTTGCCACTGCGCTGCAAACGGCACAGCCAAAGGTGGAGCGGCATGGCCAGCCAGGCCACGATCCATAATTCCCATTCGTACATGAGACCAAGCCGGACGTAGACGAAACCGAATGCCAAAACCAGCCACAACAAAGCAACGTGGCGGCGTTCGGTCCACCACAGACCCATGCCAAAGACCAAGCCCGGCAACAGCAAGACATAGTCATAACTAAAGGCATGAATGGCCGCGGCCAGATCGAAGGCCAGGAGCAGGATGGCATGATGGGCCAGGGGCAAGCGTTGCGTCGACAGCCGCCAGCCCCAGAGCGCGGCCAAGGCGATGCCGAGGCCCCAAATGCTCCATGCAAACATCATTACCTGTTCGCTGAAGCCGCTAAAATTCACCCGGCCCCAGGCCTGCAAGGTCGAGCTGAGCCAAAAAGTGAGCGGCGTCGCGTGCAGCCATGCACGCCAGTCGTCATAGACCGACGGTCGCAATAACCAAGGCAGCAGTAAGCACAAACTGCTGCAACAGACGAAGGAGAGCACGAACCGCCAATCACGCTGCCGCACTCCATGGCCCAAGGCAAACGCGATGGGAATGATCCCCAAGTGGGGCTTCATGGCACACAGCACCAAACTCGCCCCGGCTAGCCAGGATCGACCGGACCGCATTGCCAGGACCCAGCCGGTGAATCCCGCCAGGACCATGGCCGTGATCTGTCCCAGCGACACGAGCAGAAAGACCGGCCGCCATAACCAGATCGCGGCACACAAGCCGATCCCTAGCCAGCGTTGACCTGGAAACAGCATCCGCCGCCAGCCGAGCACGGCCAGCGACAACAAGAGAACGTTTAATCCAACGTGAGCATGCATCGCCTCGACATAGGGCAGCGGCGCGAGCGGCAGATAAGGCAGGAAACTTGTCGGCGGACTGACCGAGACGTGCACTTTGTCAAAGGCGTCCACTTTCTGCCATTCGAAGACCAGCGCCGGATCGTAGGGATTCTGCCCTTCCCCTAGCAGCTTGGCCCCGGCATAGAACTGCCTGAAGTCCTGTCCGCCAAAGACGGGCTCTGCCATTTTCTCCGCGATGACGATGGACTTCATGGAGAGGATTGTAACCCATGCCCGAGCTATGGCCAAGAAGTTGCCCCCTTGGGCCGCCACCTGCCTTTTCGTGCACTTGATGCCGTAAAACCGTTGGTCATAATAGGGAAAACCGCCCTGACCTGATTCCGTCGAGTTAGCAAAGGCACCGTCATGCCGCAAGCACTTTACGTCCATCTGCTGCCCAACCTGGTTGCGCCGGAGCAATTGCGGGGCGGAGTGGCCGTTGTGATTGACGTGCTCCGCGCCAGCACGACGATCATTCACGCCCTGGCGGCGAGTTGCACGGCCGTTTGGCCCGTGGCCACGATCGAGGAGGCGCAAGCTCTTGCGAACCAACTGTCCTCCCAGGGCCAAACACCGCTTCTGGGCGGCGAACGTGGCGGCAGACCCATCAACGGCTTTCACCTGGGCAATTCGCCCTCCGACTTTACCTGCGACGTGTGTCATCAACGCGCCCTGGTGCTGACGACGACCAATGGCACCCGGGCGTTGCTCCACGCTTCCCAGGCCAGCCGCGTCCTCATGGCGGGCTTTGTCAATTTCAGCGGCGTCTGCGAGCAACTCCTCAAGGAGACGCGGCCCATCCATTTGCTTTGCGCGGGGACTGATGGGGAAATCACGCTGGAAGACACGCTCTTGGCCGGGGCTTTTGTCGATGTGCTGCAACAACCCGACATGTTGCTCTGCGACTCGGCCCGCCTGGCCTGGGATTGCTTCGAGCATCATGGCATGATCGTTCACGAAGCCCTGCGGCTCAGCAAGGGCGGTCGCAATCTCATCGAATTGGGCTATGAGGACGACCTGGCCCTTGCCGCTCAGGTCGACCGCTTCATGATCGTCCCAGAAATGCGGCACGATCCGCCGCGGCTCGAAGTCGGCTGCATGGGTTTGGCGCGCAATCATTGGCCGCACGCCATGGTTTGATTCACCATTCACCAGGGTGCCGACATGTCCACCGCCAATCTGGCTGTCATGCACCGAGACGTCGCGGCGCGCTGGGGGCCTAAGTCAGCGCTCCGTTTTCGCCGCCACGGGGTCTACCACGACCTCTCCTGGTCGGACTATCGCCGGCAGTGCGATGCCGCCGCCGCGGGGTTGTTGGACCTGGGGTTAAAGATCGGCGACCGGGTGGCCCTTTTTTCCGATAACCGGCCTGAATGGCTCCTGGCCGACGTGGCCCTGCTCTCGGCCGGTCTGGTCAACGTGCCCCTGCATGCTTCCCTGGTGCCCATGCAGGCGGCTTATCAAATCCAGCATAGCCAGGCGCGCGGCATCATCGTCGATGGACCGGTCCGACTCGATCGCATCCGTTCCGTCCTGGCCGCGCTGCCCCAAATCGAGTTCATCGTCGCCTTCGATCCCGTTCACTGGCATGCACCGCTGCCCTGCCTTTCCTGGGAAGGACTGAAGCAAAAAGGCATCCACCACCTAAGGCGGCGGCCAAGCCACGTCCGCGAACGCATGGAGGCCTTGACCCGCGACGACCTGGCGACCCTCATCTACACCAGCGGCACGACCGGCGTCCCCAAGGGCGTCATGCTCACCCATGGCAACCTGCTCGCCAATGCCCAGGCCATGCGGGAGCAAAGCGACTTGGAGCCGGACGACCTGCTCCTCAGTTGGCTCCCCTACAGCCACATCTACGCGCGGACCTGCGATCACTATACGACCATGATGACTGGCTGCACGGTGGCCCTGGCCGACCATATGGACACGGTCGTTCGCCAACTCAGCGAGATTCAACCCACCTGGATGACGGCCGTCCCGCGCTTCTATGAAAAAATCTGGAACCTGGTCGCGCCGCTGCCGATCCCCGACCGCGCCGACCAACTGCAAAACATCTTCGGCCGCCGCATCAAGTGGCTCACCTCCGGCGGCGCGCCGCTCGATCCCAACATCGCCGAGGGCTTTCATGAGGCGGGACTCCTCTTGCTCCAAGGCTACGGCCTCACCGAAGCCTCGCCAGTCATCAGCTTCAATTCACGCAAGGAATATCGGCTGGCCTCCGTCGGGGCCGTCCTGCCGGGGGTTGAAGTCGTGATCGCCGAAGATGGCGAAATTCTGACGCGCGGACCGCACGTCATGAAAGGCTATTGGCAAGACCCCGACGCCACCCGGGAAGTCATCGACGATGATGGCTGGCTCCACACCGGCGACGTTGGCTACCTCGATGAGGACGGCTTCCTCTTCATCACCGACCGCAAGAAGGACATCATCGTCACCGCCGGCGGCAAGAATATCGCCCCCGCTGAACTCGAACGCCTCCTGGTCGCTGACCCGCACATCGACCATGCCATCATCTTCGGCGATGCCAAGCCCTACGTCAGTGCCTTGATCGTCCCCCAACCGCAGTTGCTCGAGGCCAAGGCCAAGGAACTAGGCTGTACGGTGGAAAAAAAAGGTGAACTGATCACCGCGCCGGCCCTGGTTGGCTTCTTCCTGAAACGGGTGGAACACCTGATGCAAGCCGTGAGCCAACCAGAGAGGGTTAAGAAAATTCTGCTGCTCGGCCGTTCGCTCAGCCTCGACCAAGAGGAGCTGACGCCCAAGCTCAGCGTCCGCCGCAAGGCCATCATCCACAAGTTCCTCGATGAGTTCGAACGGCTCTACGAGAAGGATTAATCTCAAGCCGCCATGACCGAACTCCGCATTGCCCCTTCAGGCCGAAATGCAACGGGCGACCCGGCGCTGGCGCTGCGGGCTTGCGTTGCATCGAACATTGGCGCTGGCGCTGCGGGCTTGTAAGACATCGAATGCAGAGCGAGCACAAGCCCCGAGCGCGAGCGCGGGGTAACGCAGGGGGCTGACGCCCCCCGCTTGCCGACTCGGGGCGCTGACGCAACCCCCCTCATGAAAAACGCCTCCCTTGCGAAACGCAGGTTACTCCATGGGCAGCGTCGGTGCGTTGCGGCGGCGGCGGTACACCCATGCCGCCAACCCGGAGGTGCCGATCAAGAGCCAGGTCGTCGGCTCGGGGACGGCCGTCAGGATGATGTCGTTGCCGGTGCCGCCTTGATAGGTGATGGTCCAAAGCAGGCCGCCGGAGCCGAAGAAGGCCCCTTCGGCCAGCCCCTGGAATTGCCCTTGAATGGCGTCCGCGCCGTCGTTGTCGACGAGGAGAAATTGGGACCCGAACGCCGGCTGAAAGCCGTTGAGCATTTGGATTTCCAACTCCCCGGCCAGGCTGATCTGGCCCAGAACGTTGATGGCGTCGTAATCGATGCCGCGCTGGGAGCCGCCGATCTCAACGATCAAGCGGGAGGCGGAGCCGTAAAAGACGGAGCCTTCGAAGGCGGCCAGTCCAGGACTGTGCCCCGGCCGGTGGTCGCCCTCGATGAAAGCGGCGCCGCCGCCGGTGGTGCCGCCGTTGTAGCTGCCGAAGAAGACCGCCGCACTGACCAGGCCGCCCGCGGAACTGACTTGGACGTCGGTTTGTCCGGCGGCGACGAGCACGTCGTCATAAAAATTGGCGATGCCGCCGCCCGAGACGGTGATGCGGCTGCGATCGCTGGCCGAGACGAAGCGCTGGCTGGTGATGTCGCCGAAGACGTCGACCGTGCCGTTGGAGAAGACCATCGACCCATTGTTGGCGAGGCCGCCGTTGAAGCGCAGGATGGCATCGCGGGCCGAGATCAGCCCCGTGCTGGCGGCGTTGGTCATGGCGTTGTTGACCTGCAGTTCGCCGCCGATGAGGGACCGGTGAGGAAATAGGTGTTGCTGTTAAGATCGAAGGTCACGTTGCCGTTGTCGACGCGCAGGATCGAGTTGGTGGGGCTGTTGGTGAAGGAGACCGTGTAGGCCGCGGGGGTGGCGTTGAAGACGGCAGTGGAACTGGCCCCCGGCACCCCGCCGGTCCAGTTGCTGGCTACGTTGAAAGTGCCATTGGCGGCATCGGTCCAGGTGGACGTTTGACCCATGGCGCTGGAGGCAAGCATCAAGGCAAGCCACGAGGCCAGAGCGGGAAAGACGAGCGAGGAGAAGCGCGGCTTGATCATGATCGATACCTCGTTGAAGATGGACGCATGGGAAAGCAGAAAACGTCGATGTGAAGGCTCTCCCTATTCAGGAAACCGCGCCGATCGCCTCAGCGTGGACAAATGCGGCGGCATTTTTTTTGAGGTTCAAGGAAAGAGCGGCTGCCGAGGAAGCGCCGACCCGCCAAGATTTGCCAACATTTTCTTGGCCTGGACCCCGGGACAGGCGTTACAATGCAGCCGATGCATGGCTGCGCGATGGCGCGTCCACTTTCTGTCAGGTCATTGAGAACGGAACATGAGGATTCTGATTGCCGAGGATAATCCCACGACCATGCGGTTGTTGGAATCGTTGCTCGCCAAGATGGGACATATTGTGTCGACGGTGAATGACGGCTTGGCGGCCTGGCACATGCTGGAGCATCAAAGTTCGGACACGCCCCGGATCGCCATTTTGGATTGGATGATGCCGCGGATGCAAGGGCCGGACCTGTGCCGCCGGGCGCGGGCGACGCCCTTTCCCATTCAGCCCTACATCATCCTGGTGACGTCGCGGGACAGCCGGGAGGATTTGATCGCCGGGCTGAAGAGCGGCGCGGACGATTATCTGGCCAAGCCCTTCGATCACGCCGAACTGCAGGCCCGCGTGCAAAATGGCGTGCGGATCATGGAACTGCAGGAAGCGCTGCTGGAAAAAGCCAAGCAACTGGACGAATTTCAGGCGCAGGTGGAGCTATTGCAGTCGATGCTCCCTTTGTGCCCGCAGTGCAAGAAAATCAAGGACGACAAAAGTTACTGGCTGAGTGTGGACACCTACATGATCAAGCATGGCTCGAAACATTGGACCCAGGGCCGCTGCGGGGCCTGTACCGCGAAAGCCGCCCCGGAGGCGTAGCCGGGGCGTCGGGTTAGGCGCGCTGGCCAAGGTTTCCCGGCTGCTCGTGAAAACCGGGTTGTGCCGCTCGTGCCGATTAAATCAACCAAGCTGACCTGAAAAAGGGCGGGTTTGAAGTCGTTGTCCAGTGAATGGTTGCGGATGCGGATGGAGACGCTAGAATAGCGTGATTGTCGGGAGATGGAAAAACCGTGGAGTTTGCAAACCCCCGCCCAGGGTGGGGATCGCGTGCACCGGTCCCATGCCGCTCCACGGTCGTTCGTTGGGTCTGGTCGGTGGCGGCGTGGGCATGTCAAGGCGTCGCACCTTCGGCTGCCGTCCCCGTGCGGTGGCCCAAGCCGAGAAGTGGTGGCCGATGCTTAAAGGGCTATGTTGGGGTTCGCTCGGCGTCGCAGCGCTGATGACCCTGCTCTTTCTACTGGACTTGTTCACCGGTTTTCCCTTCGGTGGAGCCAGTACCACGCTTGACATCTTCGGCATCATCGCCGGCGCGGTCATCATCTACCTTTCCTGGGACACCGTGCGCGAGTTTCCCCCGTAATCGTCCCGATCGACCCGCACAGCCCCGCGCGAGCCGCTCCGCCGCTCCGCTGCTTCGCTCCTTGGTTTCGACTGCCCCGCGCCGTCCAGCTTTTAGCCGCTGCGCCGATCCGCGATCATGGCCTCGACCATCCCCTCGAAGGTCGCCTTGGATGCGACCAGCCAACGCAGCGTTCGGCCCGGCCCCACCGACGGCGGCGGTTCCACCGATCGCAGCGGCGCCGCCGCTTGCGAACTGATCGCCACCAAGCTCACCTGGCCCGAGGCGAGGGCCAACCACATCGCTTCCGTCAGAGACGCCAGGAACGTTCGCGCCAGGTTGCCGCTGCTGAGCAGCACGTAATCCATCGCACCGCGTTCCAGTCGAGCCTTGACTTCGCCCTCCCATGCCGTCTGCGCGATTTGCCGATAAAACGGCGTCGAGGTGAACGAGCACACCGGCCCCAGCCGTCGGTCCAGGTCGCCTCGGCTCTGCTCGCCGCGGACAAAGAGCACCCTTTGGCCAGCGACTTGAGGCCGCAGACGCTCAGCCAAGGCGGCGGCGTTTGGCTCCTCGGGGATCACGCTAGGCTCATGGCCATGAACCCGCAGCGCCTGCGCCGTCGCCGCGCCGACCGCGCCGAAGCGAAGGTGCTCCAGGGAATGCAGCGCGGGTGGTTGCTGGGAAAGAGCCTCGAAAAAGGCATCCACCCCGTGGCGGCTAGTGAACAGGATCCATTGATAGCGGGCAAGCTGACGCAGCGTCGGCTCAAGGCGCGCCAGCGGCAGTGGTGCGATGGCCATCATGGGCTGCAGCCATACCCGCGCCCCCAGGTCGCGGAGCTTTTTGGCCCACCCCTCGGCGGACTGGGCGGGCCGGGTCAACAGCAGCCGCAACCCGCGCAAGGGCTGGTCCGGCGTTGCGGAATCGGGAGTCGTCGTTTTGGACGCCATGGGCCAGCTCATGACCAGAGGAGGCAGGGAAAGAAAAACCCGCGCCGCAGTGCCGGGTTGGGCGGCGCGGGGCGCGGGTTTAAACCGTTTGGGCAGCGGACCATCATGGCCGCTTGAGTTCCATCAGCACCAGTCGGCTCTGTTCAGTCGACTTGAATTCCTTGGGCCGCTCGCCTTCGCCGCGAAGATAGCACAGCTTCAGAACGCCATCCTTGATTTCGTAGATGCCCAGGATTTTAACGTCGCTGCTCTCTGCGGGCGATAAGTCGATCTGCTTGGGCTGCGTGCTGGGATTGAGCTTGAACTTGGCGGGGAATTTGCGCTGGCCGTCGTTGACGGTGATGGTGTCGTCCGTGATGTTGACGGACATCTGTTTGAGCAGCTCTTCGGAGGCCGCGTGGCCGTTGCGGTCGGCGCGGATGACTTTCCAGTCGCCCTTCATCGCCGCCAGGTCCTTTTGGGCGCCGGCGTCTTGCGCGGCCCATCCGCTCCAACCTATCAGAGCACCCGCTCCCAGCAGGAGCAGGGTCGTCATCCTGAATCGCAAATCCATCGGTCGAGGCTCCTTGTGCATGAATCGGTAGTCGTTGGGAATCATTTAACCGGTTGTTTCTTCATTTCCATGAGCACGCTGGCGTCGCCCGCCTTCGTGGCGAAAGCGGCGGGTCGTTGGCCGTCCCGCGCGAAGCAGATCTTGAGCACGTCGCCGTTCAGTTCATAGATGCCGGGGACGGGTTTATCCTTTTGCGGCCCTTCCTGGGGCGTGATGTCCACGTGCTTAGGCGCGGCGGTCACGTTGAGGGTGAACTTCGTCGTGGAATTCAATTCGCCGTCGGACAGGGTGAAAGTGTCGTCGCCGATCGTGAAGGTGAGCTTTTCCATGAATTTGGGATTGGAAGCGACGCCTGCCGCTTCGAGTTTGATCAGCTTCCAGGCGCCCTTGAGCTGTTCCAGCTCCTTTTTCACGGCGTCATCGGTTTTAGCATCGGTTTTAGCAGCGTCGTCGGTTTTGGCGGCGTCGTCGCCTGCGGACATGGCGGCGCAAGCCAAGAGGCACAAGATCCATCCCAGGAGAAGGCGTCGGGTCATCGGTCGGGTTCCTTGCAAACGAGGAAGGAGATGCTCTCAGGATACCACCTCGACCCGGCCGTGGAAAGGTAAACTCCCGCGGCGGGGCCGGGTCGCCGGCTCAAGCCGCCTGGTGCCGCTGCTCTTCCGGCTCGAGGTTGAGCGTCGTCCGAATCTGATAGGCGTGCTTGCCCTGGCTTTCGAAATAGGTCCTCGACAGCATCTCGCCGAGCAGGCCCATGGAGATGAATTGCACGCCGATGACGGTGAGCATGACGCTGAGCAGCAGCAGCGGATTGCGGTTCATGTGCTCGGCCCAGGCCAGCCGTTGCACGATGCAGGTGCCCAGCGCGAGGAAGCCGAGCAGGATGCAGATCAGGCCGCCCAGGCCGAAGAGATGCATCGGCCGGGTGAGGTAGCTGTCGAGGAACTTGACGGTGATGAGGTCGAGTAGGACGCGCACGGTGCGGGAGATGTTGTACTTGGTTTTGCCGAAGCGGCGGGGATGATGCCGCACGGGAATCTGAATCATCCTTTGCCCGCCCTGCTGGGCGAGGACGGGAATGAAGCGGTGCATTTCGCCGTAAAGGGACAGCTCCTGGGCGGCCTCGCGGCGCATGGCCCGCAAGGTGCAGCCCATGTCGCGGATGGACACGCGGGTCACGTAGCGGATGAGGGCGTTGGCCAGGAGGCTGGGCAGCTTGCGGTGCAGAAAGGCATCCTTGCGATCTTGCCGCCAGCCCAGGACGACGTCGTATCCTTCCCTCAGCTTGTCGAGCATGATGGGAATGTCGGCCGGGTCGTTCTGCAGATCGCCGTCCATGGTCACGATCACGCCGCCCGCGGCCAGATCGATCCCAGCCCGCAAGGCGGGCGTTTGCCCGTAATTCTTGCGCAGTTGGACGGCCTTGACGCGCGGGTCCGCCGCGCACAAGCCGCGCAGCGTGGTCCACGAGTCGTCGGTGCTGCCATCGTCGACGAGGATGATTTCATAATCCACCCCCAGCGGATCGACGGCGGCGCGAACGGCCTCATGCAGCGGCTTCAGATTGTCTTGTTCGTCCTTGATGGGTATGACGATGGACAGATCCATGACGACGATTCTCCTGCAGAAAACCATTGATTGGCGGAGCGGCGGCGGACGGGGCGGACGCGCCGGACGCATCAGCCCCCGGCTGCATGTTCGCTGACGGCCCGGAAAGCGAGGAGCCGAAAAACAGGTAAACCAGGCCGCCCACCATGCCCATGACGAAATTCATGGCGAACCAGGCCAGCCCCAGGGCCAAGGCGGCGGCGCCGGTGACGCCCAGCGGCTTGAGCAGCAGCACCAGGCTGCCCTCGCGCACGCCGATCCCGCCCACGCTCACCGGCAACAGAGTCAGCACCGAGACCAGCGGCACCACCACGGCATAACCCATGACCGGCACCTGCAGACCCAGGGATTGACCCATCAGGGCGATCTGGACCACGCTCGCCGACTGCACGCACAGGGAGATGCCCAGCGCCATGCACCAGCGGCGGCGATGCCCCTGGCTGACGCTCAGGGCCGCGGCGAGCCGGGCCAGCGACTGAAAGCGGCGGCCCAACCGGGGCAAGAGCAGCAACCCCGCGCCCATGCCGCCCGCCAGTCCCCATACGGTCCAGAGGATGGATGGCGGCAAGCTGCCGCGATCGAAGATCGTCGCCAGGCAAGCGAGCATGACCAGGGCCAGCAGGCCGGAGAGCCGATCGCTGATGACGGACAGCAGCGCCGGCCAGCGGCGGTCGGCGCGATCGGCCAGCGACCAGGCCCGCACGACGTCGCCCCCCATCGACGTGGGCAGGAACAAATTGAAGAACAGGCCGACGTAATACAGGCCAAAATAGCGCCGCCAGGGCGATTGAAAACCCAGCGGCTCCGCCAGCATCTGCCAGCGGCTGCTGCTCAGGCCCATCTGCACCAGCCCGTAGAGCACGAGCGCCATCAGCCAGCCGGTCGGTTCGGCCCGCGCCGCCACCTCCCGCATCGCTTCCCATTCCAAGCGGCTTAAAAGCCAGCCCATGACGCTCAGGCTGACGACGATGCGAATCCCAAACCGCAGCCAACGCCGCGGCGAGGGCGTCGAAGAGGGCAGTTCTTGGATCGGTTCGGCCATGCTCATGGAACCACTTCCACGGTCGTCTTGAACGGCGGCGAATCCACCATGAAAAAGTAACAGACCTGCTCATCGGCCAGGTCGACGAAGAACTCGTAGGTCCCCGCTTCCCGCTGCGGCGCGATCGCCAGGGTCAGCTCGGTGCTGCCCCCCGGCGGGACCACGTGATCCCAATAACCCGCACCTCCCCCGGCGGTGAAGCGCTGCTCATCCAGCCGCTTGAGGTAGTAATGCAAATGAATGCCGACGTGGGCCGCCTTGCGGAAGTGCCAGGGCTTGTGGCTGCGATTGTGGACCCGGAAGCGGGCCGTGCCCCATTGCCCCAGCTTCAACTGCTTCGGCACCTCCAGCGGCTCGATCTCGGCCCAATACGGACCGGGGCGGTAATCCTCGCGGACAAAGCGGACCCAGCGGTCCGGGGCATGCTCCCAGCCGCGCTGCCCCAGCCAGGCGCGATAATCCGCATACGCTTCGTCCAGGAACTGCACCTTGCCAAACGGCATGTGGCCGAAGCGGAGCGAAAGCTGGCGCTCGGCCTGGTCCAGACTTGCGTCGGCGAGCAGCAACTGCGCGATGGCCGCGGCCAGGCTCGTCCGATCCGACCCCCGGCGGCAATGAATCAACACCGGCTTGGGACACGTTCGCAGATCGTCCGTCAGCCGGCGCAGTTCCAGCGGCGACGGCGGTTCATAGGTCGAGAGGTTGACGTTGAAATGGCGAACGCCCAGGCGGGTCAAGACGCGCTGCTCCCATTGAAACCAATCCGTTTCGGGGCATTCGCCGCGCAGGTTGATGACGCTTTTCAAGCCAAACCGCCGCACCGCCTCCGCCAATTCCACTTCGCTGAGCTGTGCACTGCGATAGACCTGGTCGGGGATCACGACGTGCCAGTTGGGGCCGCCGGTGACACGATAGATTTCCAAGCCCAAGAGGCCCAGGAGCAATGCGGCCGCGAGGATGAGCCGGCGGCGAACCGCGGACCGCTGAGGAAAAGGCGGGCTGACCTTCGGCGGGGCAGGATCAACCCGGGGCTGAACGGCTGCGAATAAGGGGCGTTGCGCCGCCGTGGGCGTGACAGGTTCCGTCGGCATCCCTGCTCCTTGTGGACGGCCAGCATTCCGTCGGTGGCTGGATTCTGAATCGGCGCATCCTGCACGAGATACAGCCACCTCCTATAGAGGAGTTTTATGCCATAAAAGCGGCTTGGATGCCTAGAGCAAATCGAAGGGTCTAACTTACGCAATGGCCGCAGGCTTGCCCGCATTGCCCATTTTAAACGTGAGCAAAGAAAAACCTCGTGGGATGACCACGAGGTTGAAAAGGTTGCAGGAAGCAGTGGCCGAAGGGTTTACTTCGCTTTCTTGGAGCGGCGTTTGGCGCGGACGCGGCGAACGCCCAGGACGATGCCGCTGCCCATGAGGCTGGCCAGAGCGATGGTGGCCGGTTCAGGAATGACCGCGGCGTCGAAGGCCAACGCGGCGATGCCGCCGAAGCCCATGTCGCCGATTTGGGTATACGTTTCCGCATCCAGGTCAATGCCGTAAAGGAAGGTGGTGCCATCACGGCGATCGATGGAGAAACCTTCCGTATCGCTGGTCATGAGCAGGGCGTTTCTCAAAAAATTGCCATCGCCGGTGAGGTTCATCAAAAAGGTTATTGCCCCCGTGTTGGGGTCGACAGTAAAGATAGATCTATCTACTTTTAGGTACAGTGTTCCATCCGGTGCAAAGGAAAGCCCTGTTTGGAAAGTCCCTGTGCCATTGACGCCGACTTTCGTCGCGGAACCGGTGACCTTGTTCACGGTGGTCAGAAAATCGAAGTCGTCAAAGGTTGAGTTCGATTCCGCCCAGGCGAAAAGCTGGCCATCGCTGCGGAAGGTCATGTCGGGAATCTGATGGCCGGAGTTGCCAATGAGTGTGCCGGCGCCGGTATTTTTGTCGATACTGATCAGGAGCGTGTCGCCGTTTCCAAAAAGGTTGCTCACATGTCCAAATAAATTACCCGTGGTGGGATCGATGGCCAATCCCGTCACGTGGGAAAAGCCGGTCGCTCCCACGAGCGTGGCAGCCCCGGTGAGAGGATCAAAGGTATAGAGATTGGAAGGTGCATTGCCTGCTCCAGACACGGCATAATACGTCTGAGCCGAGGTGGTGGCTGACGATGCCAGGAAGAGACCCAACCACGCTGCCAATTGCAACCAAAAGCGACGATTCACGATCAACCCTCCCCAAACAATCAACACGCATCGGAGTCATTACGTAGGCATCATTTTCTCCATTGCCAAGCTTGTGTCAATCGTGAACAAAAAAAATGTGAAGATTTCATGACCGCCGAACGGTAGCATTTGTTCACTCATCCGTTAGCGGAAAATCCCGCCGTGGACGGTTCAAGAGTTCTTATAATGGCTCCGTCCGTTCGTGGCCTCATCCTCGAATCCCGGCAAGGAACCTTCATCATGATCATTGGCGTCCCCAAGGAAATCAAGGCCGATGAGTATCGCGTGGCGATGCTGCCCGTCGGCGTGGAAACGCTCACCCAGGCCGGCCATCAAGTGCTCGTGCAAACCAGCGCGGGGCAAGGCAGCGGCATCAGCGATCAGCAGTACGCCGCCAGCGGCGCGACGCTCGTGACCGAACCCGCCGCCATTTGGCAGAAGGCCGACCTGATCGTCAAGGTGAAGGAGCCTTTGGGCAGCGAGTATGGCCAACTGCGGCAGGGGCAGATCGTCTTCACCTATTTCCACTTCGCCGCCGATGAGAAACTGACCCAGGCCGTCCTCCAATCGGGCTGCTCGGCCATCGCCTACGAAACGATCAAGGACGCCAAGGGACAGCTTCCGCTGCTGACGCCGATGAGCGAGGTAGCCGGCCGCATGAGCATCCAGGAGGGGGCCAAGTATTTGGAAAAGCCCTTCGAGGGGCGGGGGATTCTGCTCGGCGGCGTGCCGGGGGTGCTGCCGGCGCAGGTCCTCATCTTGGGCGGCGGCATCGTCGGCTCCAACGCCGCCAAGGTCGCCGCGGGCCTGGGGGCCCACGTCACCCTCCTCGACGTCAATCTCGACCGCCTCCGCTATCTCGACGACGTCATGCCCAAGAATGTGACCACGCTCTTCAGCGACCGGCACAACCTCCTCGAACAGTTGGCCCTGGCCGACCTCGTCGTCGGCGCGGTGCTCATTCCCGGCGCCCGCGCCCCCCGGCTGATTCGCAAGGACGACCTCAAGAAAATGAAGCCCGGGGCCGTCATCGTCGACGTCGCCATCGACCAGGGCGGCTGCGTCGAAACCGCCCGCCCCACGACCCACGGCCACCCGACCTACAAGGTGGACGACGTCATCCATTACTGCGTCGCCAACATGCCCGGCGCCGTCGGCCGCACCAGCACCTATGCCTTGTGCAACGTCACCCTGCCCTACGTCGTGCAGTTGGCCAACAAGGGCTTCGCCAAGGCCGTCTCGGAAAATCAGGCCCTCTTCCATGGCGTCAACATGCACCGGGGCCAGGTGACCAATCAGCCCGTCGCCGAGACGTTCAATCTGCCCTATGCAGCTCTGAGCCTGTGAACGAACGCCTCTTGGCCGCGTCGAACAAAGAACCCTCGCCGGGTTGGAGCCTGGCGAGGGTTGGTTCTTTCATGGAAGCTGTCGATGTGCGATTAGCCGTCCTTGCCGCCGCTGCCGCTGCTGGACCACTTCTTGGGATTCCACAAGTCCTCGGTGGTGGCGATGCGCTTCTTCATGAATTCCATCTGTTCGCGGAAGTAAGCGGGCGTGATGTTGTCGAAGTTAGGCAAAGGCAAGTTGATCTTGAGCAGCCTCGTCGAGGGGTTCATCGAAAAGAATTTCAAATCCTTTTCGTTCTCAGCGAAGATCTTCACGATGATGTCGTCGGGGATGCCTTTTTCCAGTTTCACCAGGCCGACCGTGACCCAGATCACTGTCTTGTCCGGGCTGAGGCTGACGGTGGGGTACAACGTCCAGGTGCCGACTTCCATCGTGAGATTGGCAGTGATGGAACCGTTGCTGTTTTTGGTTTCCTTCACTTCATAGCCCAGACCTTCCAGAAATTCGACCAGTCGATCTTCCGTCAGCGGTCGACCTTTTTTGCGCGTACCATCATCCTGGGCAATGGCCAGCGAGCCTAGACCCACGGACACGATGAATGCGGCCAGAAACAGGTTGCGTGATTTCAGCCAGCGAGTGGACATGACCAGAAACTCCTTCGAATGGATCTGAAAGGGGGTATGACCGTGAAGGGCCGCAGCCCGGTTTAAGCGTCACTTAGTCTAGCGGCACTTCTTCCTTGCTGCCAAAGGAAATTTAGAAATCTCCATAATGAGACCTGAATCCGATGAAGCGGCTAGCGTGAGCCGCCTTGGCAAGGCAAGAGTGGTCAGGTCATGCGGCGGATGGCGTCGATCTCGCCGGTTTGCGTTTCGAGGACTTTCTTGAAGACATTGACGAATTGCGGGTCGAGGTGGCCGTTGGTTTGCCGCATCATCAATTCGATGGCATGGCTCGTGACCATGGGCTGGTTGCGATAGGGCCGCAGGCTGGTCAAGGCGTCGAAGCAATCGACGACGCTGACCACGCGCGCCTCGAAGGGGATGGCGTCGCCGACCAGGCCATGGGGATAGCCGCGGCCGTCGATCCGCTCATGATGGTGCATGATGGCGGCCAGCACGCGGGGCTGCTTGAGCAGGGGCTTGATGATGTTGACGCCGATGAGGGTGTGCTGCTGGATCGCCTGGATTTCGTCGGCCGTCAAATCGCCGGGCTTGCGCAGGATGGTCTCGTCGATGCCGATTTTGCCGATGTCGTGGAGCTTGGCGCCGAGGGTGATTTCCTTTTGCTGCTTGGAGTCCAACCCCAGGGCCTTGACGAGCAAGGCGGCGTAGCGTTTGACCCGGCGGGAATGGGCGTGGGTAATGGGGTCGCGGATGTCGAGCGTCATGAACAGGCTGGCCAAAGCGTTGTTCAAGCGAAGCCGCAAGCGGTCCGATTGCCGCTGCACGCGCCGTTCCAGCTTGCGTTGATATTGCAGGCGGTGGTGGCGGCGCTCCTGAGCGGCCAGGCTGGAATCGATGGCCAGGCGCAGCTCCGCCCGGCGCAGCGGCTTCAAGAGCAAACGCTCCACGCCGGCCTCGATGCAGCCGTTCAAATGGGGCAAGTCGTCATCGTCCGCCAGCATGAGGACCGAGGTGTCCGGCCAATCCTGCCGCACTTGTTCGAGGAGATTCAAGCCGCCCAGCCGCGCCGGCACGTTTTCATAAGGGGCATGCAGATCGGTGATCAGGATCGGCGTGGGCTGCTTGCGGAGCAGCTTGATGCCGTCGGGGACGTTGCGGGCGAGTTGATAGCCGACGCGCCATTCTTCCAGCGCCTGGGTGCAAGCCTCCACGTCGGTGTGGTCGTTCTCCACCACCGTCACGGCCAGCCTTTGGGACAGGGCTTCGTTCATGACCTGCACTCGTCGACAGCCAAGGTCGTTATTCCCCAGGCAACCATGGGGAACACTCAAGGCTGCATCGGCGGGAGCGCGTCCGACGTCCATGATCCTGGTCATTCGGCCACTCCCATCGCTTATCCCGCATCCTTGTCAAGCGGTATCATCCACTCTAAAGAGCCGTATTTTCTGTCGCAACGCGAAAATCAAGCCAGAGGACGAAGAAATCAGTTTTACAGCATGGCCATGACTTCTGCGCGCCCTGGAAAAACAAGTCAAAAGAAATCGATGAAACTTACTTTACGGTTAACGGAGAAGCAAATTTCTCGACAAGAAAAGGGTTCGTCAGCTTTCTCGGCATGACATATCATGAATAGGACGCGGCTTTAACGCCTAGCCGCCGCGTTCCTTCTCACGGCATTTTCGGAAGGTCGGATCATGTCCAACAAAATCAACCTCGGTGTTTATGGCGCCTGCGGACGCATGGGGCGCAGGGTCGTTCAATTGGCTGCGGACGATCCTCAGCTCAAAATTACGGGCGCGTATGAATTTCCCGATCATCCAAACCTTCGACAAGACATCGGCGAACTTTGCGGCATCGGTCCGATCAAGGTGCCGGTGCACGCGGAGATCGGGCTGGAGCCGCTGAACGTGGTCATCGACTTTTCCACGCCCGAGGGAACGATGCTGGCTCTGAAGAGCTGCGTCGCGCGGCGCATCCCCCTGCTCGTGGCGGCCACCGGCCACAGCCCCGCCCAAATGAAGGACATTCGGGCCGCCGCTCACGAAACCGCCGTCATGAAAGCGCCGAATCTGAGCCTGGCCATGAATCTGCTCATGCAGCTTTTATCGACGACGGCCGCCGCGCTCAAGGAACAGGATTTCGACGTCGAGATCATTGAAAAGCATCACCGCTTCAAAAAGGATGCTCCCAGCGGCACCGCGCTGCACCTGGCCGACATCATCCAACGGGCCATGGGGCAAACCAAGCTCCGCCATGGCCGCGAGGGGTTGGTCGGCGAACGGCTCCGGGAAGAGATCGGCATCCACGCCGTGCGGACCGGCGACAACGTCGGCGAGCACAATGTCCTTTTCAGCACGCTGGGGGAGACGCTCGAGCTGACCCATCGCGCCCATAGCCGCGATTGCTACGTCCGCGGGGCGCTGCAGGCGGCGCGCTTCCTCGCCAGCCGGCCGCCGGGGTGGTATGAAATGAAGGAAGTGCTCGGGTTTTAAGCGACCACAAGGACACCCTTGCCCATGGCTGCCACCGACCTGGTCCTGGCCATCACGGGCGCCAGCGGCGCGCCCTACGCCGTTCGACTGATCGACGTCCTGCTCGCCGCGGGACGCACAGTCCATTTGACCATCAGCCCCGCCGCGACCCACGTCTTCGAAACGGAATTGAACCTGAAGCTGGACCTGAAGCAGTTCCGCGGCGAGGCGCTGCTGCCCCATTTAGCGGCGGAGGCACAAACGCGGCTGCGGTATCACCACCACATGGATTTCCGGGCCGGGATCGCCAGCGGATCGTTCCTCACCGGCGGCATGGTCATCTGTCCGTGCAGCATGGGGACCGTGGCCGCCGTGGCCCACGGCGTGTCGCAGAACCTGATCCACCGCGCCGCCGACGTGCATCTGAAGGAGCGGCGCAAACTCATTCTCGTGCCCCGGGAGACGCCGCTGGGATTGGTGCCACTGCGCAACCTGGCTGCCTGCGTCGAGGCCGGGGCCGTCGTCCTGCCGGCCATGCCCGCCTTCTACACCCAGCCGCGGACCCTCGATGACATGATCGACTTCATCGTCGGCCGCGTCTGCGATCAGCTTGGCGTCGACCATCGCCTGCTGAAGCGCTGGAGCGAAGTTTCGGAGTGACAGGGAGATGTCAAAGCCAGCGATCGTCGTGCTCGGCGCTCATGGCCAATTGGGCCGGGATCTGTGCGGCCGCTTGCCCGCCGAGGATGTGCTGCCGTGCGGGCGCGCCGAGTTGGATTTGACCCAACCCGAAGCACTGACGCAACAATTGACCGCATGGCGGCCGACCCTCGTCTTCAACTGTGCCGCTTACAACCTCGTCGACCGTGCCGAGTCGGAACCGCAAGCCGCCTTCGCCGTCAACGCCTGGGGCGTGCGAACGCTGGCTCAGGTCTGCCGCGACGTCGAGGCCGTGCTCGTGCATTTCAGCACCGACTATGTGTACGGATTGGATGGGTTTCGCGATCAGCCCTACGTCGAAAGCGATGCACCGGGACCGCTCAGCGTCTATGGCCTGAGCAAATTGTGCGGCGAATATTTCGTCCGCGCCCTGTGCCCCAAGCATTTCGTCATTCGCACCTCGGGGCTCTATGGCCGGCATGGCGCCGGGGGCAAGGGCGGCAACTTCGTCAACACCATGCTCAAGCTCGCCCGGCAGAGAAAGCCCCTGCGGGTGGTCGAGGATCAGTTCCTCACGCCCACCTTCACCGCCGACCTGGCCGAGGCGGCGCTGCGGCTGATCGAAGCGGCTCCCTTTGGCCTGTACCATCTGACCCAGCAGGGGCAATGCAGTTGGCACGCCTTCGCCGCCAAGATCTTTGAACTGGCCGGGGTGGCCGCCGACCTGCAGCCGTGCACGACCGCCGAGCGGAACGATCCCGCCCGCCGGCCTGAGTATTGCGTCTTGACGACCGAGCATGGGGCCGTCCCCCGCCTCCGCCCCTGGGAGGAAGCCCTGGCGGATTATCTGCGGCAAATGGGCTGAGCCAAGGGGGAGCACCGCGGCGCGCTGCTTTCAGAGAACGGGCAATTAGGCAGTGCGGATAAGCGACTTGCTGACGGCCGGGTAAACTCATGGGAATTACAAGGAGGCAACGATGCCAAACTCGCCATACCAGCCCAACGTCGTTGTCAATCTCCGCATGAAAACGCAAACGCGGGACCTGATCGATCAGGCTGCTCGATCAAGGCTGTTTCACGCTCTCGGCGGCGGAATGGCAGCGCATCGCCGCCATCCTCGACGCCAAGCCCCAAATCAACTTCGAACGCAACCGTTTATTGGCCAAGTCCGAGCCGTGGAATCAATAAGCCATGGCTCTTGAACCTGCCACCGACCCGCCTTGCCAAAGGAACAAACCATGCGTTGTCTGTGCCTCGGACTTTTGCTGTCGACCATTGGACTCATGAATGCTGCATGTGCGAATCCGCCTGAAGCATCGCCTGGGCCGGCCATCGATTACCTCCCCATCGCCTTTTACCCTGAACGCTGGAAAGAGCAGGGACAAGACGCGATGCTCTATCCCTGGCAGGGCAAGCGGATCGTGTTCCTCACCGCCAAGAACGACCTGGACCGCCAAGTCATGGGCGTCTTCCTCGACCGGCTCGATGGGGCCTGGCAGTTTTATGAAGAGATCATGGGCCGATCGCCGCGGCGCTTCAAACAGCTCAAGGGGCAGCCGACGATTGCGGCCGTGCCCGATGCCAAGCTGACGTGCGGTTATGGCTGCGGCTTTGTCGGTACCACCGGCATCGAAGTCTCCGCTTTCGACCGCGTCGATTTTCCCCTCGTGAAGAAGAACCCCAAGGCCTTTCCCCATTATTACTTCTACGAGATGGGCCGCAACTTCTTCCTCTTCGGGCACCGCCATTCCTCCTTCACCACGGGGTTTGCCGTCTTCATGCGCTATGCCGCCATGGATGCCCTGAAGTGCGAAGACCCGGATGCCGCGACGCGGCGGCAGATCGAGCAAGCCATCGACCATTACGCCAAGACCGACCTCGCCTTCCTGCAAGGATTCACCCTGCAAGGCGGGATGGACGAGAAAGCCCCGCGGCTGGGGGGCGTTCCCGGCCCCTCCGATCAACCGGTCATCTATGCCTCGGCCATGCTCAAGCTGCGCCGCGAACTCGGCGGCGATGAGTGGGTGAAGCGGTGTTATCGGGAACTGCTGCGCTGCCCCGAAGTCAACCCGAACAGCCCGCAAGCCGCCCTGAGGCAATCGCTGATGTGGCTGGTCGCTGCCTCCGTCGCTGCGCGGAAGGACCTGTCGCCGATCTTCGTGGATGAATGGCGTTTTCCGATGGGCGAGCAGACCCGCCAGGCCATGTCGAAGATACCATGGGACCGAGTCGACCTTTCGGCCCCGGCCGTGCTGGACAAACTCCCCCGCGACCCGACGCACTGACGCGGGCAAAGAATAAACCTTCGCCCCGCCTACTCCAGCGTCATCATGCGCAGGAGGATTTTGCCCATGCGGCCGGGGGTTTCCGCGGCGGTGACGGCTTCCGTGATCTGGTCCAGCGGATAGGTGGCGGCGACGTCGCTGCGCAGCAGTCCTTGGTCGATGAGGCGGCCCACCTTGCGGAGCAGCATCAGCATCTTGAGCGGACTCTTGCTCCGCGCCCAATCCGACAGCCAAAAGCCCTGGATCGTCTTGCTGCCCATGATCATCCGGCGGGCGCTGACCTGGATCGATTGATCCGCCGCCAAGGCCCCATAAATCACCATCTTGCCTTTGGTTCCCAGGCAGCGGACGACCTTGGACCCCGTCTCGCCGCCCACGGCGTCGAGGGCATGAGCGACGCCCTGCCCGCCGGTCAAATCGGCGACGCGCTCCTCCAGGTCTTCCTTGCTCATGTCGATGATCGCGTCCGGTCCCAGCTTTTGAATCTCGGCGGCGGTGTCGGAGCGGCGGACGACGTTGATCGTGCGGAAGCCGAGGTGGCGTCCCAGGCGGATGATCATCTTGCCCAGCGAGGAGCCCGCCGCGGTTTGCAAGAGCCAGGCGCCGCGCGGCACTCGCAGGACGTCGGTGACGAGGATGTAGGCGGTGGCCGGGTTGACGAAGAGCGTGGCCACCTGCTCGTCGGGCAGGCTTTTTGGGATGAAGGAAAAGGCTTGCTGCGCGGGCAGGACGACGTGCTCGGCCCAATTGCCCGCGGCTTTGTTGAGCACGGCCACGCGCTTGCCGACCATGAGCTTGCCATAGAGGCCGCCGCCCGACTTTTCCACCATGCCCACGCCTTCAAAGCCCGGGGTCGCCGGGAGGTTGGGCTGCGCCCCATACTCGCCGCGAACGACGAGCAGGTCCGAGGGATTCACCGGACTGAGCAGCATCCGGACGCGGACCTGGCCGGGACCCGGCTCGGGAAGGGGAACGTCCTCGACGCGAAGGACCTGGTTGGGTTCGCCATGCTGATGAAATCGGACGGCTTTCATCGAAGAGATTCCTGCGCGAAGGGGTTGCGGGGAGACACTCATCGTGAGGACGGCGGTCTTCCATGAAGTGTGCGACAGACCCGTATTTTATGAAGCGGCGCGGGGATGGGCCGCTGCAATCGGAGTAGCCGCGCTGGAAAAGCAGCGGCGCTGGGCGGGTTGTAGGAAGGCGGCCGATCTGGGATGTCTCCAAATCCTAAATAGGCACGTTGCTGTTTGTCTACATGGTTGCAAGGGGCACGTTCTCCGGGAAGTGGATCAAAAAAAACGGAAATTATGGTGCTTCGACCGCCGTTTCTGCGCATGTATGGGTGAAGAGCCGTTATTCACCCCTTGCGTCGAGGCGGCCATGAGCGAAGAAACTCTCTTTCACGAAGCGCTGGCGAAAGCCCCGGAAGAGCGGGCCGCGTTCCTGGATGCTGCCTGTGCCCAGGATGCCGAACTGCGAGCCAGGATCGAAGCCCTGCTGGCGGCTCATGACGGGAAAGACAGCCTGCTGGATAAACCGGCGCTGGCGGCCACGGGCGAGTATGTTCCCGCCGGCGAGCGGGGTGGCGGCAGCCCACCGCGTGGCGACACCATCACCGAAGGCCCTGGTTCGCGCATCGGGCCGTACAAGCTGCTGCAAAAGCTGGGCGAAGGCGGCATGGGGGCCGTGTTCCTCGCCGAGCAGGAAAAGCCGGTCCAACGCCGGGTCGCGCTCAAGATCATCAAGGCGGGCATGGACTCGCGCCATGTCCTGGTTCGCTTCGAGGCCGAACGCCAGGCCCTCGCCATGATGGACCATCCCAACATCGCCAAGGTGCTCGACGCTGGAGCCACGCCCGATGGCCGGCCCTACTTCATCATGGAACTGGTCAAAGGCATCCCCATCACCAAGTATTGCGATCAGGAACACCTCACGCCCAAGGAACGGCTCGACCTGTTCATCCCGGTCTGCCAGGCGGTGCAGCACGCCCATCAGAAGGGGATCATCCACCGCGACATCAAACCGTCGAACGTCATCGTCGCCCTGTACGATGGCCGGCCCGTGCCCAAGGTGATTGACTTCGGCGTCGCCAAGGCCACGCAGCAGAAGCTGACCGAAAAGACGATGTTCACCGAAGTGGGCCAGATCGTCGGCACGCTGGAATACATGGCCCCGGAGCAGGCGGAACTGAACAACCTGGACATCGACACGCGCGCCGACATTTATTCCCTCGGCGTGCTGCTCTACGAACTGCTCACCGGCACTCCGCCGTTCACCAGCGAGCAACTCCGCAGCGCCGGCTTTATCGAGATGCTCCGCATGATCCGGGAAGTGGAGCCGCACAAGCCCAGCACCCGGCTCTCTTCCTCGGCGGAGTTGCCCAGCATCGCCGCCCGCCGCAAGCTGGAGCCGAAACGGCTCACCCGGCTCATCCAGGGGGATCTGGACTGGATCATCATGAAGGCCCTGGAGAAGGACCGGGGCCGCCGCTACGACACCGCCAACGCCCTGGCCTGGGACATTCAGCGCTATCTCAACCTGGAGCCGGTCCTGGCCGGGCCGCCCAGCGTCGGCTACCGCGTGCGGAAGTTCGTCCGCCGCAACCGGGCCATGGTGATCGCCGCCACGGTCTTCCTGCTGGCCCTCATCGGTGGCATCATCGGCACCTCGCTGGGCTTCTGGCACGCCGACCAGGCCCGGCGTGACGAAGCGGAACAACGCAAGGTGGCCGTGGAAGAACGGGACCGGGCCGAGCGCGAACGGGATGAGAAGGAAAAGGCCCGCAAAGCGGAGGCGGAACAACGGCAGGAAGCCATGAAGGAGCGGGATCGTGCGGATAAGGAACGCGACCAGGCGGAACGCTATCTCATGGCCGGGCTCTTGCGGCCGCTCGGTTACAACCAAAAAACCTATGACCCCGCAGAACTCATCGCCTTGGAACACCTGGCGTCGTTGCCGGAAGCCCGGCTCAAGCACATTTTCCTTGAAGAGGCGTTGCGTGACCCTGACGTGGCCGTGCGGTTTCTGCGCCGGTTGCCGGAAGCGACGCAAGCCGCGGTGGGAGCCAGCCCGAGCCGGCGTCAGCGTGCTTTGGCATTGGCGGCGAAGGTGCAGCGCGACCCCCAGGCGGACATCCGTTGCAAGGCCGCGGCTTGCTTCTTGACCTTGGAACTGGGCAGCAGCGATGTGCCAGCGCTTGCCGAGGCGATCAAGGACTTGGCCCAAAGGCGCGAACTCCAGCACGTTTCATGGTCCGCCTATCTTCCTTGGATCACTCAGGGGTCGCTCGTTTCCACGATTGATGCACTGGTCGCCGTGTTGGGCCGGGAAAAGGACTCTGACACGCTGCGCGCCGCCGCGGAGGGTCTGGTGGCGTGCGTGGGGAAGTTGGACGCCGCGAGGGCGCAGCCGCATTTGGTCACATGGTGCGAGGCGTTGGTGGCGCTCCTGGGCCGGGAAAAGGACTATGGGACGCTGCGCGCCGCCGCGGCGGTGCTGGCGGTGTGCGTGGGGAAGTTGGACGCCGCGACGGGCCAGCCGCTGTTGGTCCAAGGGTGCGAGGCGTTGGTGGCGCGCCTGGGCCGGGAAAAGAACAATGGGACGCTGCGCGCCGCCGCGGAGGGTCTGGTGGCGTGCGTGGGGAAGTTGGACGCCGCGACGGCGCAGCCGCATTTGGTTAAAGGGTGCGAGGCGTTGGTGGCGCTCCTGGGCCGGGAAAAGGACTATGGGACGCTGCAAGCCGCCGCGGAGGGTCTGGCGGCGTGCGTGGGGAAGTTGGACGCCGCGAGGGCGCAGCCGCATTTGGTCACATGGTGCGAGGCGTTGGTGGCGCTCCTG
>JAANMY010000695.1_pt1 | contig 44858 bp, 35 predicted proteins | sample 7279691 | NCBI WGS metagenome assembly JAANMY01 (sample SAMN14094543, study PRJNA606508) | bioreactor metagenome | isolation source: A lab-scale SPAN reactor treating ammonium-rich wastewater day 388 | place: Ireland: Galway | collected 2018-02-07 | reverse complement strand
ATTCTCTAAAGTCAATTTTTGGGAATAAAAATTTGTTAAGATCGAGCAATTTGATTTTTAAGTGTATCAGCAATTTGGTCAGTAATTCAATATTTAAGGGATCGGATGTAAAATTAAAGTTGAAATAAGTGTTAAAACTCCTTATATTTTTTTCATCAAGATCTAGGATTTTACTAATTTCATCAACGTCGATTACTTGACCAATAAAAATACCCTCCCTCTTGTCTTTACCAGCTGCAGAAAGAATTGCGTCCCAAAATTTTTGAATTTTTGTGAATTCAGTAGTATTCAGCTTGTTTCTTATCTCAGAAATTCTCTCAGGTATTATATCATAGTCCATTAAGTAATCGGTCTTATCAACTGCATTAAGATATCGAAGTAAATCTGAACTATACTTACGGGTATCTCTTCCTAACATGTTCAAAAAGACTTCAGTGATTGCCTCAGCCATCTGCTTGTAGGTATTTATATCGCTCGATTTCGAGAGATAAATACTATAATCTTTTTCCGTATCAACATAATGGTTCACAATTATTATCACAGGCTCAGAATCAGCCACTGAAACCTTGACTGATACTAGACTTTTTTCAAATACTTTTACTAATTTAATCTCTTCGATATAATCATTCATTAAAGTATCTAGTGTGCATTCTAAAATGGCTATTGCCTCTGGTAAATATTTGAAATAGTTAACTAATAAAGCAGAATTGATATCGTCACCATTTATTAATTCTTTTTGAATTGAATTTGAAAATCTCTTTCCAATTTTTGCTGCAATTTTTCCAAATGTATTCCTATCCCTATTTGTAAATTGTGGTTGTATCTTCTTCTTTATTGTCGAAGGAAGAATTTCGTAATTTGGTTTATTGTCAAGGTAGTATATCCTTGATGCTCTTTCCCACAAGCTTTCTTTTGTGATCTCATCAACACCTAAAAAATATTGATCTTTTAAGCTCTTTATCTCGTCAAATTGATTATTGATATAATAAAAATCAACTATTTTTCCAAGAATTCTATTATAGAAGTCTATAAATTCCTTTTCTTGTGGGATATTTTTTTCATATCTAACATAAATATATTGTAATAAATCTTTAAAATTTTTAAGATGGTCCGCATCAAGATGGATCAATCCTAAAGCCTGTATAAAGTTCTTTTTAACATCAAAACTTATAGGCAAAAGTTTTAAGTATTTAGAAATTACATGATTATGAGGCTGTGAAAAATCTAAATATTTAATTCCTATCAATTCATTGATGGAATATGAGAGGTCTTCACCTTGAAAATATATCCAGGCATCAGTACTGAGGGTTTCAGTAAATGAGGTGATTGGAAGGATTTTATCTTTAAATGCACTCCTGTAATTACTGTTCCCATTATGATATTGTAAACTTGGAAATAATTCATTTTTTATAAATTCTTCGTATCGCGTCCAGTTTTCTATGACAGAATTACTAAACCAATGATTGTATTTAATAGGAATGTGCAGAACTCTGTCATTTTTTGTATAAAATGGTCTGCTGGTCAATCCGCATTGATCTTCAATTTTTTTATTGCGTACCTCACTTGTTGCAACAGTTAAATTTTTTTCAGAAATATAGACAGCAGGAATATCCCAGATACCAAATATTTTTGAAAAATCAGTTGCTTCAATTTTTTCAGATTCATCACCAAGCCACTGAAAAATATTCAAGTCTGCGAAGTTTCCTGACGGATACAGTTCACGAAGATTTTCATTATCAAAATAAATGGGATTATATATTGGTGAAAGCCATTTTTTGCTTCCTCGAATTGGAAATAAAATCTTTTCCCTAACATCTAATTGAGATTTTACATCAAAAGGATATAGGTTGTAAAGAGTGTTTAATATATCTGATTTAGGAACATTTGATGTATCAAAAAGCTTTAAAATCCTCCTTATCAGTTCGTAGGTATTAAATTCCGTGATACCAGTTCTACTTCGCCCTTCTCTAAAATCTTTTATCTTGATGTTTTTATGTATAAAATGAATGTGTTTTTTTATACTTGCTGGTAACTCAATTCTATTTCTTCCGCCACCATAAAATACATCTTCATTACTTGATACTAATCTCCAGCTATCTGTCAATAAAACATTTTTACCAGTTAAATCTAATTCAGAATGTTCACCGACATAATTATAAAGATTTTGAAAAAATTTGATTTTCCGCTCCTTAGCTTGTTTTCTGCATTCATTTTCAATTTTCTCTTCAATATCTTTGTAGCTCAAATATGGTACATCAAATTCTGTTCTAAGCCAGCTAATTGTATCAGCATCGTCACTGAAAATGAGTTGCTTGCCAGCAAATTTCCGATCAGGAAAAAGACCTTTGTCGAACCCATCTGTAACCATTACCTCAGATGGTAAATAGTACTTCTTTGCACCGCTATCATAGATGAATTTTTGATTTTTTAATCCGGCTACAACTGTATCATATAGTAAATCGATTTTTGCGTCTTTATTTCTCTTAAAACACAATATCTTATTAGTATTAATCCGACTATTTTTTAAGCTACTAAGCATTTCACCAACTATGAAGTTACCTATTTCTTTCAGAAGAAAATTATTTATAGCAGAATCTCTAAGCGATGTTCTTTCCGGATTTACGATAAAGTAGCTGTGTATTATGAACCTAAAGCCGGAGCTGATCTCTAATGGGTAAAATAGAAATAATTTAGCGTCTTTAATAAAAGAGACTTGTCCCAAACTATTAACTTCTAAAACTATATTTATATCAAGCCCAGATCTTTTGCCGAAAACATCTTTTTCTTTACCATCTAAGGTTTCTAAAACATCTTCGGGAGTATAAATTGGCTTTGAAGGGGTAAAATATTTATACTTTAAATTTAAAGAATCGTTAGCCTGAATCTCAATCAGATTTTTCGAGGGATTCTTTTGTATTGAATAGCTTATATCTTTACCAGTAGACAGAAATTTCAGATATTTTATATTACCTAAAAGTATCAGCTGTTGAGGCTGTATCTCTACAAATGCCTCAACTATATCGGTCTCACTGATATTCTCTTTCAGAGGAAGGTGAATTCTTGTGACAATGCCTTGAGATTTTTCTTGATCAGATAATTTTTCAGAATCATAATGTGGGAAGTAGAATAGAGGTGTTTTATTTTGGGTTAGTTTTTTATCAGCATATCTTTGGAGTGTTGTTATTTTGTCAAAATAAACTGTACCATGATGGGTGATGATTCTTGGCTTTTCCGTAACTTCCTGAATGGACTTAAAACCAATTCCTTTAAACCCAATATAATCCTGGCTTTCTTTAGTGCTTTGTCCTATCGTTGTAATCCCCTCGATTCCTTCAGCGCTAAATTCTGCACCACTGTTTGATATCGACAAGATATTATTGGATAGTTCTATCAATATCTCCCCATCTTGGTCAATCTCTTTGTTGGCATCTCTGACGTTTTGTATCAGTTCAAAAAAATAGCGTCCTTCATATGCTTGTTGTAAATACTTTTCTGCTTCTGCTATTGCTCCTAAGCCTCTCGGGGGTGTTCGTTCGCTATCAAAATATAGTCCCTCAACAATATTTTTTAAATCCATTAACTTTTCTTGGTATTAGTTTTTTTAAAATTACTTTATTTGTGACATTCACATGAATTATTTAAATTTTAAAGCACTAAATATTTGTTTAAAATCCTCATTGTAAAAATTTATTTCAAAAGAAGTTCGTTCATTTTTATTATTCTTATCCAACATAAATTCGGTTGCTTCAATGTGTTTAGATTCGATTCCTTCAATTTTTTCGCTGTAAAATTGATCACCGAATACCTTATTTTCACAATTGAATATTAATAAGTTGGTGATTTTTTTATAGCACAATTCTGGGTTTTCTTCAATGAAGAATTCATCAAAATAATCCTTAACCTTTACATCATCAATCTTTTCATAACCCATCAGTAAAATATTACCTTGTTGATATGGAAAAATACTAATAAACATTTCGGTGTATCGATCTAATTTTCTACCTGATTCTTCTTCTAATTTTTCAATTTCTTCAGTAGTATCATAGGTGAAAAATGTTGATACACAGAAATCAATTCTCGGAATATCCCTTTTTTTAAAAACAAAGTGTTCGGTATTTTGTTCTAGATCCAATATTATTTTTTGTTCTATTCTTTTCAGATCCGAAATGGCTAATTTTCCATCTTCAATATCTGTTATTAGTACTTCTTTGTCAAATAAATCAGAATTTGTATCTAAAATTAATTCGCAAGTTTCTACAAACACTATTTTCTTATAAATCTCATCATACAAAACTCTGAGCGTGAATAGAAGCATTGTTCTGTATTTTGTAAAATCAATGTCAGTCGTTTCTATTTCTTTAAAAAGTTCAGTATCATGATGATTGCAAAAACAATGAAATGCAAATGCTTTTTTTAAACCAACTCTTTTAAATTCTAATTCATTTTTTTGATGATTATTTCGAAAAGTCCACAGATGGCTATTAGTAGATATTTTGTCTAAAATACCTTTTCGTTGAAGAATATGAGAATTAATTGATTTCTCATTACAACCTGGATAGAAGCATTTTTTAATGTTATTTATTGCTGTTTTTCTAGCTTCTACAATTATTCTTTTTTTTGTGAAATTTGAATTCATGCTGTTCTAATTGATGATGATTTTAAAACCAAAAAATATTTGATTTCGGAAAGTTCACATTAATTGGTTGTTAGGAAATTTTGAATTGACAGTTAAAGATTTTTACGTAAGTTTTTGAAATCAAGAATCGCTCGTATCTGCTAATTTTTTATACAAATACAATCAATCTTTATGTCAAGAACTTATTTTTAGATATTTGTATGATTTTTAAATATCCCTTCTTTCTATAAATTCTAATAAGTTTGGATTACAGACTACAAATCCATCAGTAAATCTGAAAAAAACTGAGTTGAAATTTTCATACTTAATATCTTCAATATTGAAATACCTTTTACCCCTTGCAATATCCAGTAATCTTTCAAGTGTTTTTAAGGTTATACCAACAAAAGGAATACTTTCATCGTAAAACCGTTGATAATATCTATTTAATGATACAATTTCATCAAAACCATGAGTTTTAAAACCATCAATTTTGAAAACTGAGACTGGAAATTTCTTTTGAATAGATAGATCATCTTGTGATAAAAGCGAATTTCCTATAAAATTTAAATAGGTCTTTGACAATATTCTTTCGTAGTGGGCTAATTTTATTAGTTCCCCTAAATTCTCATCTTCATATTCTTCGCCCTCATAATCTGGATCTTCAATGTTAAGTATTGAATTTGATAACTTATTATTTTCATTGGCGATTGATAAAGATGTAATATATCCTTTAACAGCTTGTGGTATCTCATTTATCAGTATTTCAACAGTATCAAATTGTTTCCTCCATTTATCGAAATCGTCGCTATCAAATTCTATAGCATTTCTTCTTCCTTTTGCTTCTGCTAAACATGGCTTATTGTTATTGTCCATGAACAAATAATCAGGAGTGTCACCTTTTTGTTTTTTTTTTATTGAAATATGGGAAAATTTCCCAGGTAAATTTCTATTAAGTATATTACTAATATTTGCAATATACGTTTGACCGAAAATCTTTTCAACAAAATATCTGCAGATTGTTTGTCCTAATATCCGCGAATTATCACGGCGCGAGTCTTTGTCAGCCCCTGGTTGCTTCCCTGTAAATTTAAATTCAGAAACATCTGGAATCAAATAATTTAATAATGTAAATTGACCATATTCAAATATTGGTCGTCTATCATTAAATGCTTCCAGAAAATATCTTGCACACAGTTCTTCAAGATTAATCTCGACTTCTTCTAAAAATTTTTTCTCTATCTGATCAAAAATATAATTTCCTGAAAAATCGGATGGGAATCTATTAGTTTTTATATCCAGTGTTCTTTTACTCATAATTATTTTAATAACGATTAAATTCTTTGTAATTTTTTTGGATTTATAAATCTCATACCTATATTTCTCTTATTAGCTCTCGTTTCGTAGGCTAAAATTAAGGCTCTAAGCTTGAATGTAACATGACAGAAAATTTTTATATCCAAAATTTAATTATCATGTTTTTGGGTTTGGTAATAAGTATAATAAATATCGAAATGAATTTACTTCTATGGTATTATTATTTAAAATCTATACCGTTTTGTCTTTCTTCTTTTCAAATAGGTAAATACCTTGTTTTTGTTCCAAAAACTCGCGGACGAAATACGGAATTCTTACAATCTCCTTTACATGATCGGGTGCATCCCCAGGAACTTCAAACTTTGCAATCTGGTCATTATAATTAATCATTTCGTTTCGAAAATTTAATATCCCAACTTTTTTATTCCTCTTTCTGTAAGGACTGATAAAACTTAAATTTAATGTTTCACTTAAGGTCCAAGAATGTTCAATTTTCTTATTATGAAAAGTTTTGTGTTTAAAATACAGATTAGTTAAAACTACTATATCAACATTACTGTATTTATCTTTACTATAAAAAGAGTCCTTAGTAAACAATCCTTGGGAAGCATAAAGATAGCCAAACCAGCTTTGCATATCTGCTGGATCATCACAACATACAAGTAAAATATTGATTTCATTTTCATCAGAATCAGGATTAAATTTCTGATGAGCAGACTTTAAAAAATCCTTAAGATTATTATCCATGTTTTTTAGCACCAAATGAGGTTTTAGTAGCTCTCCTTTATTGGTCGATCCTTCATCAATAGAATTTGAAATAACTCCCATAACACCTGGCATATTGTCAAATCTACCTGATGACAGATATTTATAAGAATCAGATTTTTGCACCTTTTCCTTATCTTCGAAAGTAGCACACTTAACTTCAACATTATAAGTAAAGCCATGAGATTTAAATTGAACATCAATATCTTTTTTATTTTTAGGATTCACTTTTTCTTCAACCTTAAAATCTTCTTTTTCACAAAAATAAGTTGCTACGGACAATTCGCAAGCTGACTGAATAAAAGCTTTTTCATCAAATTTCGCTTTGCTCAGCTGCATTTTATCATTCCAAAGTATTTTAAAATCTTTGAGAGACATATAGTTTTTAACTTTTGAGATGGACACAATAAATTCGTCAAAATAATTGTTGCCAGATTCTTTAGCAATTCGCAGATAGTGATTAACTGGAAGCTTCAATAAATTAAATTGTTCAATCATATATTTATTAGTTTCATATTACAAATTTTAATAATTTATGAAAGGTTTTCAATGTTCTTGGAGATATCTCTGAACTTAATGATATCCTTATTAAAAACATCAATGAGTGTAGAAGTAATGGAATCCATATCCAGATAAGCAGAATTTACTTGGTTTGCCAATAAATTGACATTATTCGCTTTTTCACTTTTTTCAATGAATGGAAAAATATTTTGGGCTAGAGGACGAATATGATTTTCCACCAAAAACTTTCTACTTTTTAATGAGGTTGGTTGATCTCCCACAAAATTGAACACCTCTCTATCTTGATGAAGTTCGTTTACCCAGTTAGAATAAAAATCTTTATAACGCTGATCTTCATGTTCATCCGTTATGGTCGAAAAAAACACGTTTGAACGAAGAAGTTGCCAAGTAGAATAAATTTGCTCTTTATCCAAATATCTTTGTCGAAAGAAATTCAGTTCATTAGTAAAATAATTTTGATAGGTACCAAAGAAATCTGAATCAATTAAAAACTGTTCAAGAACTGGAATTTTAGCAGTGTCATTTTTTGTAATATGTCTTTTAAGATCAACTAAATTGATCTTGTCGATAATATTATTATTTAATGAGGTTGGAATAACTGGATTTTTAAAATCGCCACTTTGTAAACTGGCTACAAAATCCTGTAGATTTTCTATAGTGGCTTTAATAGCTTGATTTAAATTCGGAAGCGAATTGATAAAAAAATCAAATGCATCTTGAGCAGCATCTCTTCTCTGTTTAAAATATAATATAAAAGCGACGCTGAAACCAACTAGTCCAATGATTATAGTAGAAATTCCAATAAATATAGTCCATTGGTCTAAATTAAAATCCCAATTTTTACAAAGAACATAGTATGTATTTGTAGTATTCATAGTTAAAGTTTTTAGGGATAAAAAATAATAAAATAAAAGCACTTTTTGATTATTAATACAATGGATGTGAAAATTTATTATATTATTAATCGATAATTAGTTTTTGCAAAAGAATTTTCAAGTAGCTTTAACAGACGTGTTTGCTCACATCATTGCACTACCATTTAAAAGGATTAACAATAATTTTTTAATTCATCTAGAGAATTTAGTTTAATCTGTCTTAAACATTCTAACTGATGATTATTAGGAAGATCAATTAAATCAAACTCATCTTCATTATTATTAAGTTCTATCACAGCATCATTACCAACTACAGTATGATCTTTATGCTTGTATAAGGAACATTCGCCCGCAACCACGAGCTTAAGTTTTTTAGTAGCTTCTGGAGTAATTGCAATATTAAATCCTTGACCATTCACTCTAACACTTGGATAGAAAATACCATCAAATCCTTGTTTTATGGCAATCTCAGAAAAAATTGCGGAAATCATATAGTCATAATCAGCAGAAATATTTTCTTTTGAGAACTGCTTTGCTAAAAATGTCTGAATTTTTAAAGACTTCTGAATAATGTCAGGTACTTTATTCAAAATTTCTTGTGGAATATTTTGAGTAGCTGAATTATAAGCATATACAAGTTCTCGGGTATAACTATTTTCTTCAAAATAATTATCTTCATGAATAATTGACAATAACTTTAAATCCTCAATAACTTGCCATTTTCCAAATGAAATTTTTTTGTAAAGACTAGAAGATTTATCTCTTAGTTGCGGAATAGACTCAGTTACTCCTATAATTCTCAGATTGTCAAGTTCTCCGGGTTCGGGTTTATCCGGTACAGCCGTTGCATAGAACATTGTCTGATATGGGGTACTCGCTCTTTGATACGTTTTATTAAATTTCTGAGGTTTGTAAGAAAAGTCACCTTTTGTTCTGTATCTGATGTCCTCAGATTCATGGGGACGGGCTCTCATTACAATTTTTCCAGCATGGAAATTAACTTGCATAGAACAAATGATTCCAATTTGACTTAAGAGGTATTTTATTTCTTTTTCAGGATAGGTAGAAAGATCCAAACTCTGAAGGTCTTCTATAATTTTTTCTATTTCCATTGGTTATTAGTTTATTAATTATTTACTTTTTAGTAATTTAAATTTGGTTAATCAGGTTTTGCTGTAATGCCATCTTTAGATTCTAAAATGATTCTATATAAATCTGATGGTATATCTGGATAATCCATACTAGGACGATCTAAATCATTTTTGAAGATATTTACTAATTTGCGGGCGTTTTCTAAATCTGTCCTTTCTGGTCTGTTTAAAGTATCTTCTAAAAATTTATAGTGTAGATCAACTTCCTTAATTAGTTCTTTAATATCGTGTTCTTTGGCGAATCTGTAAATATATTTCCAGATTAAAAGACCATTAATAGCAATTTGGAAGTTATCAATCCATATAAAAGAGTCATAGATTAAGTTGTACGCAAGATGAACACATGTTTTTCCATTTTCAACTAATTTTTCTGAATCATAATCACTTGAGCTAGGAAAATAGGTGTAAACTAAAGAATTAATTTCTTCGGAAACTTTTATGCTCTCGGAGCTTCTAATGGTTTGAGATACAGAATACAAAAAATCTAGTACTGAATGAGCTATTTCTTCGTTTCTGTGTTTATAAAATTTGAGTAACTTCTTGAGTAATTTAATTTTTTTCTTTATAGATTTATTATTGAACTTGTCTTCTATTTTATCAATTTTCAAAATAATCATCGCAGTCTTAGAAACCGCTAAGCTAGTCTCATAATCGAAGGTTGTCTTAGAAAGATCATTTTTAATATTTAACTGTCTGTATTTGTCATAAGAATTAGGAAAAAAATTTGCAATTATCGCTGCGGATTGCTTCATCGTAAGTAGCTCACTTGATATTCTTGCGTTGTCATAAATAATATATTTAAAACCTTTACTATTATTTTTTAGACTATGTAGTTTATTCGAAAGTCCTGAAGAAGCAATTGTAGAGTAAAATCCTATGAAGCCATCACAATCAAATTTTTTTACTCTATCAGAGATGTCTGGTTCATCGGTATCAGTAACCGATTTATTTGAATGTGCATGATGCTTGCAGCTAACCAGCCACATAGTTTCAGATGTTCCGCTAAAACCTTTTTGTATTTCCTTGACCAACAAATCTTTTTTCCCGTCCGGACCTCTATCAGGTCTTTGGACTATTTCGAAACCTTTTGCTTCTAAAAATGCACATGCGAATTGTTCAAAAAAATCTTGGTATTTACCACCTTTATTTGACGGCGGAATATCAGCAAAATTAACGATCATGAATAAAAATTGTATATCAAATATACAAAACTATCACATCCTATAGATATCTGTGATTTTTACTATATTTACAAAAACCACAAATATGAAAACACTAAAAATCTACAGCGCAATCGCAACAATCGTAATCATCACTTTGTCTGTACTGCTTTATCAAAGCGATACAAAGTTCAAAAATTCAACACTAACCTTAAAATTAAAGAAAATAGAATTACAACAAAAATCTAAACTACTAAAAGAGACAGAAGATGTCTTACAACAATGTTCCGACCGCTACTACAATGAAATTGGAAAATAAAATACTACCAAAGGGAAGATTACATTTTTATTTGTAAATAGAATAAAGTCTTGTAAGTTTTTTCTTTGAGATAATAGTTTTATCAATTTCATTGTCTGTCAAGGAATTAACAATTTCGAAATATTTACTATTACTAATTTTAAAATAGTCACAAATTAAATATATGTTTTGAAGAGTTGTATTTGGAAGAGACTCTTCTCTTGCACTATTCCAGTCAACATTATATTTTTCTTTGATATCTATATTAAGATACACTTGAGTCATGGGCTTACCATTGATAAGAATTTCCTCTCTCAATCTTTTGTTGACCACACCGACAGCAACTTTATATCGGAAAACTTTTTTCTGATATTCCACTACTGTAAAATAATTTATAAAAAATTGCAATTTCAACGACGTATATGTCGTTATTTTATTATATTTGCTTTAGTCACATTATAAATGTAACTTTGCGATACTTCAAAGAAAAATAGAAGCTATTGCTTAGAATCTTGTAATAGAAAACTGGTAATTTTTAAACACACAAGACGATAAGTAAGCGGCTCACGACCTAGGCGTGGGTCTCTTCCTCTTATCTGTGTGTAAGGTATACCAGTACCCCTATTACGGATAATGTAGAGTACCCATGCCGTCTTTTTTCAATGCTGTTCGCTCATTTCTACATTACAATCTAAGCCCTGCTTACAAAATAGTATCACGAACGATACAATAGGAGGGTACAACCTATTGAGGCTTTAAGAAGCTCACTTGGGAAACAGATTCATTCATATTAAATTCTTTCCGGTGCCTTGCGGTTACTGATTACAGAACCTCACCAGTCCTTTTCATACCAAGGGGCATTAGGAAAGTCTTATTTGAAAAAAAGAATCTAAAAAAACTACTAAACTTAAAAATCAGAAGAAAGAAAAAGCCCCTTCCCAGACAGTTTGCAGACCAACGGGAAAGAGCGTAGTTCAGTATTTTAATCATTTAAAATTAAAAACCTTTACAAATTTATGAAAAATTCCTATTACAATATAGGAGGTATTTTCTTTGGCCTAATGCTTACCACAGTAAGCTTCAATATAAAAGCCCAGACACGCACTATTTCGGGCACTGTTACTTCATCCAATAAACCGCTTTCAGGAGTAGTCATCTCCCAAGAAGGCAGTGATCAGGTAACAATGACCAAAGCAAACGGAACCTACACATTACAGGTTTCAGCAGAAAATCCCATCCTATTGTTCAGACATACTGATTATGCTGAAGTAAAAATTACAGTCACAAATCAGACCGTCGTCAATGTCAGCTTAGAACAAAAAGTAAAGGGAATCGAAGAAGTTATTCTCAATGCAGGCTACTACAAGGTTAAAGACAGAGAAAGAACCGGTAGTATCGCCAAAGTTTCAGCAAAAGATATAGAAAATCAGCCAGTAACCAATGTATTGGCAGCAGCACAAGGCAGAATGGCAGGGGTAAGCATCACCCAAAACTCCGGAACTCCCGGAGCAGGTTTTGACATTCAGATTCGTGGACGAAACAGTCTGCGCACCCGCGCAAATTCTGAAACCGACGGAAACCAACCGTTATATATAGTAGATGGAGTTCCCATCGGAGGAAGTGTTACCTCAAGATACGGAGCAGGCATTTTACCAAATGCCGATATTAATCCTTTAAATGCAATCAGCCCCAACGATATTGAAAGCTTTGAAATTCTCAAGGATGCCGATGCCACTGCCATCTACGGTTCCCGTGGAGCAAATGGAGTAGTACTCATTACTACCAAAAGAGGAAAGAAGGGAAAGGTAAAACTGTCTCTGAATTCTTCTTATGCTCTGAGTCAGGCCTTATCAAACCTGAAGATGATGAATACCGAACAGTATATTGCCATGAGAAAACAGGCTTTTGCCAATGACAATATTTCTGTTTATCCTGCAACTGCCTACGATGTGAACGGGATTTGGGATCAGAACCGGTATACAGACTGGAGAAAAGAGCTGATCGGTAATTCTGCCACCATGTCCAATACACAGCTTTCATTAAGTGGAGGAAGTGAAACGACAAGCTTTCTGGTAAGTTTAGGACACATGCAACAGACCACAGTATTCGGTCAGGATTTCAGATACAGAACCAATACCGTTTCCGGAAATGTAAGCCACCGTTCTCAAGACAGAAAATTCAGTTTTAACACATCCAACCTCTTTTCAGTATTGGATAATAATCTGATCAATTCCGATATAACCAGAAATGCATACAGTCTTTCTCCGAATGCACCTGCTTTATACGATGCCGATGGAAATCTTAACTGGGAAAATAACACATTTACCAATCCTGTTGCAGCGTATAAGAATTCATATTCCAACGACAATCTTGAGTTTATGAATAATATGAGTGCAGAATATGAAGCATTTGAAAATTTCAGAATTAAAGTAAACGGAGGATTTAACTATCAAACATTGGAGGAATGGTCACTGCGTCCCAGCACGGCATTAAATCCTTCCACTGGAGCAACTTCGCTAAATTCACAGTCTTCTAAAAGCAATATGAACCGTTTCTCTATGGTAATCGAACCACAAATCAGTTGGTTGTATAAAAAAGGAAAACATCAGCTGGATATTTTGGTTGGAGGAACTTATCAGAGGGATACTAACGGATCAGGTGCCATTCAGGGAATCGGTTTTGAAAGCAATTCATTTATCTATAATATCGGAGCGGCACAGACCAAGGTTATTCTGGATCATATAAACACAGAATACCGCTATGGGGCATTTTTCGGAAGGGTTAATTATCAGTTCGATAAAAAATACATTATCAACATTACCGGGAGAAGAGATGGAAGCAGCAGATTTGGAAGTAGTAACAAGTTTGCCAACTTCGGAGCGATAGGAGCAGCATGGCTGTTTTCAGAAGAGAATTTTCTGAAAGATAGTTCATGGCTAAGTTTCGGAAAACTGAGAGCAAGTTTTGGTTCCTCTGGTAGTGATAATATTGGAGACTATCAGTACCTAAATACGTTTGCAACATCAACACTGATTTATAACGGAACATCAGGACTCAGCCCGACCAAATTATTCAATCCTGATTTCAGTTGGGAACGAACCGTAAAAATGGAGGGTGCTCTCGAATTGGGACTATTCAAAAACAGGCTGAACATTACAGCCGCCTGGTACAGAAACCGCTCCGGAAACCAGCTGGTAGGCTACCAGCTTCCTGCGGTCACGGGCTTCAGCTCGGTTCTGGCGAACCTCGATGCCGTGATTCAGAATACAGGTTTTGAATTGGAGCTGAGAGGAGAGGTTTTACAATCCCAAAACTTTTCATGGAGCAGTTCTTTTAATATCACCGTTCCCCGCAATAAACTGATTTCATTTCCGGGTCTTGAAGGTTCTACCTATGCCAATAACTATATTGTCGGCGAACCCATTTCCATCATCAAACTGTATCAGTTAACAGGTGTAAATCCTGCTACTGGATTATACAGCTTTACGGACTTCAACGGTGACGGAAAAATTTCATCCCCTGACGATCGGCAGATCGTAGAAAATATCGGACAGCGGTTTTTCGGAGGATTGAACAATGAGCTTAGATTTAGAAACTGGAACTTATCTTTCCTTTTGCAGTTTGTAAAACAACAGAGCCGAAATTATAATTCAATTATAACATCACCGGGCATCATGACAAACCTTCCCGTCGAAGCCCTTAATGTCTGGTCTCCTCAGAATCCCAACGGGTTGTATATGCCTTACAGATCTGTGAATTCATCTTCCAACACTCTGTTTCAGACAAGTACAGCCAGTGTATCGGACGGATCTTTTATACGACTGAAAAATGTTCAGCTCAACTATACCATTCCGATGCGCTCATCAGTATTCCGGGAAGCTAAAGTTTATTTGCAGGGACAGAATCTTCTGACATGGACTAAATATTTCGGAATTGATCCCGAATTTACATCTGTAGGTTTCTTACCTCCTTTACGTACTTACTCATTGGGAGTACAGCTCTCCCTTTAACTGAACGTTCCTGAATTATTAAAACAAAAAGAAAATGAAAATAAATATTAATAAAATAACGGTAATAGCAGTGTTTTACGTCCTGACTGCACTGATGTCGTGCGAAAAAATGCTGGAAGTAGATCTTCCGGAAAATCAGATGCTGTCTGAAACAGTGTTTCAGGATGCCCAAACTGCTAATTCGGTACTCTCAGGTCTGTATGCAGGACTTTGGGAAGCTTCCCCGATTGCAGGAGATCAGAGCGGCAGAATTCTGAGTCTTTACACCGATGATCTGACGTATTACGCAGTGAATGCAACCAACGGGCTTCCCGAGATTTCCAATAATACTTTGATAGATACCAATCAATTTGTAAGTTCAATGTGGTCTGCTGCCTATCAGAAAATATATGTCAGCAATTCCATTATCGAAGGACTGGAAAACTCATCTTCTATATCAACTGCTGAAAAAAACAGAATGACAGGGGAAGCTTTGACAATACGTTCTGTACTCTTTTTTTATCTGCAGCAAATCTATGGTGATATACCGTATCCCGTTACCACTAATTATCAGATCAATCAATCCATTGCCAAGACAAATTCTGAGGTAGTTTTACAACGAATTGAATCAGACCTACAAGAAGCAGTGGAACTGTTACCGGATCAATACCGTTCTGCAGAAAGGATTTTTATCAACAAAAAAGCGGCTCAACTGATGCTTGCAAAAGTTCAGATGCAAAGATCAAAATATGCTGCTGCTGAAAGTACTTTAAAGGCAGTCATTCAAAGTTCACTGTATCAATTTCAGAATGATATTACTAAAGTTTTTTTAAAATCAGGAACCCATATTATCTGGCAGCTTAAACCCAAGAACAGTGGAGATCCTGTAAGAGAAGCAACAATCTACTACTTTGTCAATGTAGCACCGTCTTCCATGTCCCTGTCTCCGGCTCTTGTCAGCTCATTTCAGACCGGTGATCTCCGGAAACAGTATTGGATGGCGCCTGTTACCGTTGCGGGAACTACCTGGTATCGTGCAGAAAAATATAAGGCAAGATCTGCTAATACAACGGAAAACTCTATCGTTTTCAGACTGGAAGAAGCATATCTCCTTTTAGCCGAGTCATTGGCTAAACAAAATAAGACTGCGGAAGCTCTCCCTTACATCAATCCAATAAGACAGAGGGCAGCGCAACCTCTTTTAACAGGTACCGTTTCACAAAATATCCTTTTGGATGAAATTCTGAAAGAAAACAGAAAAGAGTTTTTTACGGAAATGGGCCGCCGGTTTATAGATCTGAAAAGAGCGGGGCAGTTGAATACATTGCAAACGACTAAGCCCAATTGGAAAGACTTTCATCGAGTTTGGCCTCTGCCGCAGAAGGAGCTGTTAATGAACTCCAATATGAATCCTCAAAATGCAGGTTACTAATGAGAACCATTTTTCTTTTATTATGGCTTTTCTCAGGTATACTGATCAAAGCACAGAGAACTGATGCCGGAATGGCTCAATGGATGTCTCGTTTTTCAACAGCAATTGGAGGCCTGCAGGTAACGGATGATCAGCGGTTTGCCTTAGTAACAAAGTACTATAGGAAGAACTCCGATACAGTTCTGATTTTTGATACAAAATCGGAGAACATCATTTTAGATACTTTAGTCAAAAAAAACAAAGTAACATTCCTGAATAACACTCTTGTATTTGCAGTGGGTAACTATACAGCAGAACTGATCGATCTGCCGTCAAAAAAGAGAAAGAAGTTTGATGAGATACGCAGTGGAGAAATTCTGTCAAATTCAAAACAACTTGTTATGTTAGATATTGATAAAACTCTCAGTATCTATGACTATAAAGGGAAACTTCTGCATGCTTCAAAAGCAGTGCATGATGTTATTTCGGATGAGAGCAGCAGCGTATATCTGGTGTATAAAAAGGGCAGCACATCAGAAATTGCTGTATGGAATGGTAAAACCGTAAAACCCGTTTATATAACAGACAATGATATTAAATCACTGAAGTTTCTTCCTTCAAAAAAGTTTATTGCATTGACAGAGCAAAACAGGAAAGCGGATGCAGTAGAATTAAGTGTTTCTTTAATCAAAGTATCAGATAATTCTGTATTAACAAACAAGAAAATAAGTTCCGGTGGGTTTGAATCCGTTAAAATATCTGAGGTTCATGATTCCGATACATTCCTGATTGATTTTCAACAAATCCAACCGCCACAGAGAGATCAAATGGTTGATGTCTGGTATAGTGGAGATAAACGCCTGCGGGACAAAAAAGATGGAACAAAGCATCATCGCTATCTACACTGGAACATCGTAAAAGATGAAATAAAAGAAATACCAACAGATATGTTCTCTGATTTTGTGGGAATGAATGATGCACGTTACCTGTGGGCATATCATACGGACGAAGAATTTGCGTACACTGGTTTTAGGAGTTTTCATGTATTCAGATATGATACAGAAACCGCTACCGCTGAACGTGTGTTTGAAAATGTAGAAGAACTCGTTTTAAGCAAGGACGGCAGATTTACACTCGCATACCGCAATGACAGAAAGAAGTGGATTGTATATGATCACTTTCAAAAAAAATTGAGAGAGATAGAAACGAATGAGAAGATCACAAATCCGGTGCTCATGACTAATCAGACAGCCTTGTTTGAATGTGAAGACGGTCTGTTGAGGTATGATCTATTATCAGGTGCTGTAAAAAAAAATATTGTTTCAAAGAATTCAAAAGTGACTATTCATAATCTCCGAGGAAATCTCATACATCATTTTAGCAATTTTAAATTTACTGAAAGGAGTACAGATGTAAACAAACCTGTAATTTTAAATGTAAGAAGAACCGATTACAATGACAGTGGCTACTTCACATATTTGAATGGAGAGATAAAGAATATTATTCCTTATACACCCAACAAAATTAAAGATTTTAAATGGGGCAGGAATAAAAACAGAATATTTACGGTAGAGGAAAATTTTAATATAGCCGGAAGTCTGTATATAACTGAGAAAGGAAATACAGAAAAAAAATTGATATACCGTTCAAATAGCCACGACCAGAGAGCAAAGTTGATCAGACAGGATATTCTGTCTTATAAAAACAGCGCAGGAACTCCTTTAAAAGGAATTCTGACCTATCCTGTGGATTTTGATTCTTTAAAAAAGTATCCTGTCGTAGTTCATGTCTACAGTTTACTTTCCGGAAATGCAGATAAATATCTGTATCCTGAATGGGGAGCCACGGGTTTCAACAAACGAATGCTTTTGGAGAATGGATATTTTGTTTTCCAGCCTGATATGGTATTCGATGAAAGAGGTACGGGAATTTCTGCTTTAGACTGCGTAAACAGCGGACTAGATGAAATTGTAAATCATCCAAATATTAATGCATCCCGTTTAGGTTTAACCGGTCATTCTTTAGGAGGTTACGAAACCAATTTCATAGCAACACAGTCCAGACGTTTTGCGGCTTATGTATCCGGGGCTTCCTTAGGAGATGTTGCACATTTTTATTTTTCTTTCAGCGACTTTTTTAATATTGCGAATTATATGCGTTTTGAAAACGGTCAGTTTGAGATGGGAGTACCCTATGCTCACAATAAAGATCTTTATTTTCGCAATAATCCAGTCAATTATGTGGAAAATGTGAATGCACCGGTATTACTATGGGCAGGTAAAAAAGACACCAACACGCCGCTGGATCAGCCGATGAGTTTCTTTATGGGGTTGCTGCGCAATAACAAAAAGGCAGTGGCTTTACTGTATCCTCAGGAGGAACATTCTTTAAAGGAGGATACTCCGGAAATCAAAGACCTTAATTTTAAGCTAATGGATTGGTGGAATTATTTTTTGAAAGATCAGAAAAATATACCTTGGATTGAGAAAGAAATGAAAAGGGACGCTTATTAGCGTCCCTATCTTTCTATTGTGGAATTTCATAAAGTTCATTTCCACACATAGTTCCTGAACCTTCGCTATGAAGATCAGTCGTGCCGTCAACTTCCCATTTGCAGAACACGCCTGATACAACATCACTACACTGCTGATCTGCATCCTGACACTGGAATTGACCGCCTCCAATACTTACAATTCTGTAAGCAGGTACTAAAGCTTTGTTACTCTTTTTTGCTACTTGGGTAGCAAGTGCTGACCCTGTGCCCACTAATACAAGGACAACAGGAAAAAAAAATTTTTTCATAATAAAGAAATTTGATTTTGCCTACTCTTGGATACGGTTTTCGGCTACCCCGTTTTAAAATATTTTGTCAGAGAATATGTCAGACGATACTGAATTAGCCGATTTCCGGCAATTACATAAAGGTGTTTGTCTGTAACTGTGAAATCTGACATCTCCGAATCTTTGTAATGATCAATGTATATGCTTCCGATGTACTCCTGTTTATTGATGTTGTAAACATCAATTATTCTGGTTTCCTTCCATCGCTTGACAGATTCATGCTGACCTCTTAAATAGGCGGGATTGAATAAAAGTCCGTTAAAAACTTTTGCATAGCCATTAACATGCAATGCAGGCTTAGACATTTTAAATCTTCCATCAGCCAGAGGAGTTACTTTGATTTGTGCAATCTTTGTTGTGTCAATGGTTAATAATCTTCGCTGAAGTTTCATGGCTGAATCCATAACAAGAAACTGATTGCGGTAAGCATGAATGTATGTCACTTCTAATGATTTAGAATCTGAAGACAGATACCCGTCCGAATCAAATACCCCATCAGATTGTTTTTCCAGAAGTTTCGGAAATAACTGCACCTCATTTTTCCCATTGCTTACAATCTTCAATAAACCAAGTGTAAGATTTTTAGTTGTTGATGATAGTGTCCTAATAGCCATTTTGTTACTGTTGATTACTTCTATCTGACTGAAAAAAGCATCCTTGTAACTTATCACCTCCGTCTCAGGGCTACCTAGCTGTCCTTTTGATATTACCGGTACTGTACCATCGTATATAAAATAGCTGTTATCCAATACTTTAACCTCTATCTTTTTGTACCGATATTTTTTAAGATTTAGATTAATTTTTAAATTAGGAAATTTTTGAAGTGATGAGTCTACACTAAGTAGATTCTGTGGCATTGTCCTGTTTCCAAGATATATCTTTTGATCTTCAGATCCGGCAAAATAGTAGGTCTTATTATCGAGAGCCGTACTTTTTGTTTTTAAAACAGGATGCATTAAAAACCTTCTGGTAAAGTTATTTTCCTGCTTAATTACATATTCTGATCTTAAAAATAAGAAAAGAATAAAAACAGCACTTAATATATTGGAAATACCGAGTGATAGGATAACGGTTCTCCGTGGGTATTTATTCTTACAGTTCAAATAGATTGCGACAATTCCCAGTGCTACAGCAGCAATATTAAAAATCAGGTGTTCCGTCCAACCCATCTTTTCCAAGATCCCGCCGCAAGAACAGGGTACGAAATCACTGTAATTTAAAATTAAGTAGATATAGACCGTAAACGACGTCATTAGTGCAGTTGCTGAATATAATCCAAACAGAAATGTTTTAGGGCAGATCAGCAACAAGACGATAAGCAGTTCTCCAATAATAACAGCATAAGAAATAAATCCTGCATAAGCACTTAAGAGTGGCGATTGTCCTATCTGCACCTGAAAATTTTCAAAGTCTAACGCTTTGCTTACAGCAGCATAAATAAATAATAGAATAAAAAAACAGGAAACAGTTCTGATAAAAATTGGCTGGAAAGTTTTCATGGCTTTGGTTTTAATTGATTTAACAGACCTGAATCAGTCTCCATCTTATGTTCCTACCGCAATAGTCTGGCATAGGTTCGCCCTTAAAAAGGGTTACAGTTGTTGTAAAATTCCCCATACTTTCCCAGATGCCGCTTGCCGGACATGGTAAGCCAGTTTTTACATTTGATATGGAGGTATGAGGAATCATAGGTCATAACAATTGATTATTTATTTGGAATACTTCTCCAATTATCACCATCTCTGACAGGAGGGTCAGGATCCGGATCTAAAATTTCTCCTGATGATTTCGCAGAGTCTCCCCGCATCATCATTTCTTTTTCGATCTCAGTTAGTGGATCAGAATCTGAGACAATATCTTCCTCTCGATTTATACAGTTCTGCAAACAAACTGAAGCTATTGCTATACTAAAAATTGGGATAAACTTTTTCATTGTAATTGTTTTAATTTGGTTATCCCGGCCGGATTGATTTAGAATTCTGAGGTCAAAGTTATCAGGCTCCTGCCCTCAAAAAAACTGTTCTGCGGGGCAATTTTAAAATAAATCCGTCTCAATTTTAAAATTGATACATCGATTTAATGTTGATAAATGCTTATTAGTCAGTGTTGTGTAGTATTTGTCTGAAAATGGCTTCCGACTGCCTGAAAACATGTTTATTTATAGGTAAAATGTTTACTTTTGAAATGGTGAGGTTCTAATAATCAGTATATGAAAAAGTTAAACAGCTTTATCTTTCTCTTTTCTGTGATTTCGCACTTGTTATTTTCGCAAACAAAACAAGATGAAACTTTTGAGAAGATTAGGGGTAACTATGAAAAGATGACCACAGATGACATTAATGCGATGCCATATGTGAAGATGTACATTAAAAAAGCCAAAGCAGAAAACAATTACCCTAAATTAGTTCAGGGATATAGGGACGCCAGGCAGTTTGATTATAAGAATAAAATGAAATATGCCGACAGTGCAATTTCAGTTAGTAGAAAGTATGGTAAGCGAAATGATCTCAGCAGGGATTATTTAAGCAAAGGAATTATTTACTATTTCTATCAGAAAAACTATAAGTTGGCTTTGAATCAATATCTTAAAGCCTATGAACTTTCCAAAGGATTAAAAGATTATTACCATCTTCATAAAGTTCTGTATCATTTGGGTATCGTCAAAGAACATTTGGGCTATTATGAAGAAGCTTTAGGTCATTTTAATCACTGTGCTGATTATTACAGGTTAAAGTTAAATGAAGATTTACACGAAAATGAACGGTTTAACTATAAAAAAGCATATTTAAACTCACTCCATCAAATGGCTGTCATTAACAGATATCTTAGTAATTTTTCAAAGTGTGACAGTATCAGTCAATTAGGATTTGATCACACAGTGGGAGATAGTGATTTTAAACTGGAGAACAGTTATTTTCTCAAGTGTAAAGGCATTCTGAAATATCGGAACAAAAATTATGACGGAGCTAAAGCAGATTTAGAAAAGGCTTTGCCAATTATTAAGAGCAGAAATGATTTTGCCTGGATTTCTGTTATTTATTATTATTTGGGAAAGATTTCTGAAGCACAAAAAAATGAAAGTACCGCTATTATTTATTACAGTGAAATAGATTCAATTTTTTCAAAACACGAATTTATACTGCCTGAGACTTACAAAAGTTATAATCATCTAATAGATTTCTATAAGGGAAAAGATGTTAACAAACAGCTGTACTACACCAATCAACTGCTAAAAGCAGAAAGTTCACTCGCAAAAGATTATCCCTACTTATCATCAAAACTTCATAAAGATTATGACCGGAATAAATTAATTGAAAAAAATGATAAAGTTGAGAAAACCAGCAAAAGAAAAATAGCGCTCGCACAAATTTTATTACTGGCAGGTGCAGTAGCTCTCAGCTTTTTTATTGTACAGTATTTTAAAAACAGAAAGATCAAAAGGCAATATGATATGCTTCAAAAAAGAATTTCAGAAGGATCATATAATGTAGCTGACATTACAGAGAATGCCACTGCAGATCCAGCATTAAGAAAAACCTTTCTCAGCCCTGAAATGACCATTGAAATAAGAGAAAAGCTTGAAAAATTTGAAAGGGAGCTGCAATTTAGAAAGAAGGGTTTAACACAAAACAGTATTGCAGGTAAGCTGAATACCAACTCCCACTACCTATCAGTTTATATTAATGAAAACAAAGGAATGAATTTTAACAGATACATGGCAGAGCTGAGAATTAACTATATCACCAATCTGCTCAATACCAACAGTAAATATCTAAACTTTACCATTGAAGCTTTGGCAGAAGAATGTGGAATAGCTGCCCGACAGAATTTTTCAAAACTTTTTTTTGAAATCAATGGAATTCGTCCTGTGGATTATATAAAAAAACGAAAGCAGGAATTAGAAATCAACTGAATTCACCATTAATTGATGTTTTTTTTATAAATTTCTAAAAAAAGGACATGGTAACAAAAACTATTTTTAGAAAAATTGCTCAATTACAAAGCGAGATGGAATTAAATCTTAATGAAGTTTACGATGACGATGGCGACATGGTCAAAGTTGCAGAAAAATCTCTGCTGATCATTGATGAAAGTATTCGAAATTTAAAGAAAATGATTACGGCTCATCATTTTGATAATATTGCAGAAGAAGTACATTTTTTTAAAAAGCTAAAACCACAATTTGTTTCAAAATTTATTTACTATTCAACAATTTTGGATGTTGAATCCCACAAACCCAACGCAGGAAATAAAGCTTTAAAAAAATATTACGAGTCTGAACAAGAAAAACTAAAGACATTTTATGTAGAGCAATCCGAATTTTACAGTTATTATCGGAGGGAAGCCACTTATTTAGATCATAAAATTTTTGTCAGAAACTCTTACGATTTAAAAATGAAGCTGTCATTTGGTTTTTATAATTTCGACTCAAGTTTTACCACTTCTCACGATCATATGATAGCAAGATTTATTGCTAATCATCAGTATGACCAATATCTTAAAAGACAGATTGAACGTTTGGGTGAGAATACAGGTAAGACCATATCACCGCTTGCCTGGTCTGCATCGAAAGTTGGGCTTATAGAGCTAACCTATGCTTTATACCAGATGCGATGCTTTAATGGTGGCAATATCGAACTCAGTGAAGTGATTAAATTTGTTGAAAAAACATTGGATACGGACTTAGGGAACTTTCACAAAACCATATTTGAAATCCGAAACAGAAAGCAAGGACCAACAAAATTTTTAAGTTTGATAAGTGAAAATCTTAATCAACATTTTTTAAATACAGATCGCGAGTAGTATTCAGTAACCTCATTTGTCATGGTGATATTTGAGGTTTTTTTTAATGCTTATTGATTAAATGCTGCAGGTCAGGATCATTTTTTATACGCTCTATTTCTCTTTCGATGATATTTAAAATGTCCGCCTTGATCTGACGGTAGTTGCTTTCAATTTCCTGTTTCATATGATCGGTTCCGTTCTCATCAATAAAAGAGGCTATCTGTGGAATCTTTTTATAAGATTTTTCCTCAGCTGATAGCTTTACACTATCTACTACAATTTCTGAGTGGAATATTTTCTGTTCGATTCTTTCATCAAAATTATCAGAAACTGCTCCTACGAAGAATCCCTGAGTTAATGTTGAGATTTTCGATGCCGGAATTAAGCTATCCAGTTGGGTAGAGAAGGATGTCGAAGTATCATTTCTATTGATTGAAATGCTCTGTCTTTTCTGAAGTATTTTTCCAAACCTTTCTGACAGTGTTTTAGCAGTTTCACCAACAACCTGCCCACTGAAGATATTTCCTACTGTGTTCTGAATGACCTTACTTTCCTTATCTCCATAATCTCTTGTCAATTGTGAGAAATCCTGAAAGCCAAGACATACTGAAACTTTATTACTACGTGCTGTAGCAATCAGATTATCCAGGCCTCTGAAATAAATCGTCGGTAGCTCATCAATGATTACTGAACTTTTCAGCTGTCCTTTTTTATTTATTAACTTTACGATTCGTGAATTGTAAAGTCCCAGGGCAGCGGAATATATGTTCTGACGATCCGGATTATTTCCTACACATAAAATTTTAGGTTCGTTTGGATTATTGATATCCAGAGAAAAGTCATCTCCCGTCATTACCCAATAGAGTTGGGGTGATATCATTCTTGATAGCGGAATTTTTGCTGATGCTATCTGCCCCTGCAACTGATCCTGTGCACCACCTTGCCAGGCATCCATAAAAGGGGATAGGTAATTTTCTAATTCGGAATAGGAGGTCAATATTGTAAAAACATCTTCATATTTTTTATTTAAAAGCTCAATAGCATGTGGAAAAGTACAGAATTTCCCATTGTCATAGATTTTTAGAAACCAGATGATGGCTGCTAAAAGTATAATAGGACTTTCTACGAAAAAATCACCTTGCTTTTGTATCCAGCTTCTGTTAAGATTCAGCATGATGGTATATGCAGCTTCATAAGCATCTGAAATATCCGTCATAAAATTGGGATTTAAAGGGTTGCATCGATGGCTTTTTCTGGGATCGTCAAAATTGATGACGTAGAATTTTGGTTTTTTCGCATAAGCATTTGAATGACTAATAAGATGGTTGTAAGCAATGGTAGACAAATCATCAAATTTAAAATCATAGATGTACATTGAAAAGCCTTTCTCAATGTGCTGTTTAATGTAATTGTTGACTACTGCAAAAGATTTCCCTGAACCGGGTGTTCCTAAGACAATCGTTGCACGGAAAGGATTGACTACATTAATCCATCCCTGATGCCAGCTTCCCTTGTAATAGAATTTCGTGGGAAGGTTAACTGAATATTGGTTATAGAGCAACTTCATTTCCTGCTGAAAGCTTTCATTCTCGCTGTTAAAAACATCGGTCATTAAATTTGTTTTCAGCAGGCGGCTCATCCAGACACCTGCCTGCATTAACAGAACGTATCCGACTCCAGAAGATAAAATGTAAATCATTTCTGTATAACTAGACTGAAGTTGTAGTAGAGGTGCGTTAAAAAAGAAAAATATAAATCCAATAGAAAGAACAATACTAATTTTTTTCCATGTAATTTCTTCATTCTTTACCCCTTTGGTACCAAGGCAACTCAGACCTAACAGGACAACTGCAAAAAGTTTTGAATAAATGATGCGTGAAAAAAGTCCTGCTGTTTTATTGAAATTATAAAGTATTTTGTTAATGAGCTCTAAAGTCCACTGCTGTTTATCAAAGAATCCATAACAAAACCAATAAAGATGCATCAGTACCAAAATAATGCTGACTGCTCTCATAAATGCCATTATCTTAGCAAGTCCTCTTAAATCGTCTTCTCCCTGCATAGCTTTTTAAGAGCATAGATACAGGATTGAAATTCTGAAGATTATTCCTTGTGATTTCAGGCGATATTTGGCTCACTTTGGCTCTTGACGATTGTTTATAAAGGATATTTATAAATTGACGAGATTTATTTAACAGATACTTTAAGTCATGATTTTAGAGCAGGATCTGATGAAACTGAATGATCATTATCTTCATTCTCCTTCTTTCTTTGCTTAATAAAATCTGTTGGTCTGAGTCCATTAATTTCCTGAAACAAATCGGAGAAATTCTGGCGGGAGCTGATTCCGCATTCATCAGCCAATCCCTGAATTTTTAAACGCAGATACATGGGATCATTATACATTAGTTGTGTTATATAATTGATGCGGAGTCCAGAGAGATACTTATTAAAATTCATATCTTTAGTATCATTTATAAACTGAGAAAGATAAGAGGTGTTGGTATTAATCTTTTCAGCTAAGAGTACCAAAGTAAGCCCTTTTTCTAAAAATCCTTTACTTTTTTCAAATTCACCTAATTTCTTTTCAAGATCTATAAAAATATCCTTACTTAGAAGGGATCTCCCGTAAGAAGAAATATTTTCGTAAGTCAAAGGAGTTGAAACCGAATTTTGTTCGAGTTTTTTTTCTAATTCATGGTATTTTAGTCGGATTCCCTTTTCATTTTTATAGTATCTTAATGTAAATAGTACAGACAGCAACAGAAAAAATCCTAAAATGATAATTGTTCCCAAGCCCCACCTGTTTTGTTTTTCCAAATTGTTTCGGGCTTCTAATAAAATCTGTCTGTCGTAATCCTTATGAATCTTTGCAGACAAATATTTAAAGTTTTCACCAACCATACTGTCTGCCTTCAACAATTTTTTAGAATATTTCAATTCTGTTTTTGAATCTTCCTTATTCTGAGAATAAGAAATCAGATAATTATAGCTTTGCAGAAGCTCGGGGACAACAAACTTTCTTTTAAAAAAAATCGAATCCACTTTCTCAAACTGGCGTATTGCATCTTCTTCCTTTCCTAAAGCAGAATAACTTTTACCAAGATAAAAATCTGAAACAGCGACCCAGTAAAAATCGTCTTCCTGCTCAAAGATTTTTATGGCATTATTAAGGAGCAAAATTGCTTCAGCGTATTTTTTACGCTGAAATTTCATTATTGCACTAGATTTTAAAAAGTAGGCCTGTTCTAAAGGATAGGAAAGGTTACGGTTAGTGAGAGTCAGACCAATTTTAATGATTGAGTCCGCTTTCTGATACTGTTTAGTATTGCGGTAGGCTATTCCTATCTGATGCAGACTGTTTAGGTAACCTTTTTTCGAATTGGCAATAGTGTTGGGATGTTCCTTTCCTCTCGTTTTTGGTTCAAAATAGATGATGCATTCATTAAAATGGTCAATTGCTTCCTCATAGTATCCGAGATAGTTTTTGATAAGTCCCATTTGATAAATTACCTTGTATTTCAGATAATCATCCTGGCTGTTTTTCGAATATTTATAAGCGTTCAAATACTCGTTCAGTGCAGATTGGTAATTCTTTTCATAAAAATGATAAAGACTTCCTTTATATAGATACGCTGAAGATATTAAATCGGCGTTACCTGAAATTTTCGCTGCAATAATGGCACTGTCAGCATATTTCAGTTTCATCGGCTTATCTGAAGAATAATAGGAATAATCTTCATAGCCTTGCTTCAGTTCTTCGTAGTTCTTTTCCTTCTTCGATTTTAAAAGGTAAATTTCTACATGCCTTAGAGCATTAGAATCATTTTCATTCTTATCCTCGTAGCTTTTTTTTAATTCTTCATATGTCTTTTGTCCGTTCAATTTTCCAAAACTGACTAAAAGAAGAAGAGTGAGAAGTAAAAGTAACTTTCCGAACGGCATTATTTGTCGTGTAATAAGTGAATTATTTACAAAACTAACTATTTAAACTTAATACCAGCTAAAAATAAAGGATTTTTCTAAAAAATATTGTCTTTTATTAAACAGTTGATAGTTAATGTTTTAAGAAGTGTAAATAGTCCTTATTTATATATTAGGACGTCATCTTTCTTAAATTTAAAGGTAAGGACTTCAATGTTTTTCTAGTGATTTCGAGGAATAATATCTTCGGATCAGAATTCTAAATCATAAAACTCCCGGCCGGGATAAACTTAAAAATTTAAATAATATATGAAAAAGTTTATCTCATCAGTGACAGCAGCAGTTGCTTTAATATCAGTAGTATCTTGTAGAGAAATAGAAGAACTAACAACAGTACCAGAAAATAATATTAGTCAATCGGTAAATAAAAAAGTGGAAGAAAATTCCTATAACAGAAAAATGAGCGACTCAACTAATGTGAGTACTCATATTGATGAAGGAGATCCTCAGAAAGATAAAATAAAATGGTAGCAGAGAAATATCTGTTGACCTTTAAAATGAATTTATATTCTCAAATATCTGTAGTGCGCAATACTGGCTATTAGTGGAATTTTAAATAAATATTTTTTAATGGGTACTGAGGAAAAGTTCCGTCTCAGTTACCTGATATAAGGAACACTAATTTTTTTATGAAAAAAGTAATCTTATCCTTAGCTTTTATGCTCATCGGCTCTTTTGCATTAGCAAATAATGCTGAAAATGTTTCTAACGGATCAGCTGCAAAGTGTGCAGATGAAACTCCACAAAAAAACAATGAATGTAAATTTATTGAATATAAGTTCGTGGCTGGTGATTGTTTGTACCGCGAGTGTACTGTAACGTCACAACAAGGTCCTGACGGAAATACATACACTGAAAAAACATGTGGTCCTTGGGTAAGTGTTCCATGCCCACCTTCAGGTCCTCAGAAGCCTGTTTTGTCGCTAGGCTAAAAAAAATGATGGCAAATGCATTATGCATTTGCCATTATACAATAAATGACTGTTTTTAAAATCATTATATATGACTTGTATCAAATACATCTTTATCTTATTTCTACTGCTAACTTCTGCAGGGAAAATTTTTGCTCAGGATAGTGGAAAGATTTACTATAAAAAGACCCAGAAAGAGCGTGGTGCAGTAAATCAAAATGAATGTATTCTGTTTTTTAACACGAAAAATTCTTATTTTCTAAATAAAACAGAAGCCAATTCAACTCAACCTTATGTTGACAAGGACGGCTCGTTGATAACTCCCAGCAATACAATTGAAAGCATTGCAAAAAGACCTCAATTTGTTTTTTACGATAGACATAAAAATAGTTTCTACACTAATAATATTAACAACGATCAGGAAATATTAATCAGGTTAAATCAGGATAATGGGAATTGGGAATTGACTGAAGAATCAAAAAAAATTGACAAATATACTTGTCTAAAAGCATCTAAAGAGATTAACGGAAAAATTTATACTGCCTGGTATACACCAGAAATTCCTTTGCCATACGGTCCTATAGCCGTCAATGGTCTTAAAGGTTTAATTCTCGAATTATACACCAATGATCAGTCATTAAGTTTCGTTTTTGAGAAACTTGAATCGAGTGATAAAAGTATGGAAGGTCTTATTGCATCTTACAATTTTGAAAAATCGATTTCCTATGATGAATACCTGGAGCTTAAGAAAAAAAGAGCGGAAGAGTTCAGGAGAAAAGCATTGGAGAATGCTCCTGTGGGAGCCAGAGTCATAGAAGATAAGGAATGTAAAGAATGTAACCGATGATTAAAAAAATCAGCATCTTTTTTATTTTAGTACCTCTAATTTTCTCATCACAGACGAAGAGGTTTTTTTACAACGTAACTTTCAAGACAAATGCGGCTGTTGAAGAAAGTGTTCAAAAAGATCTTGTTGTTCTGGATATATCTGCTGAAGGAAACTTCTTTTACAGCAATGAATATCTGCATGTAGATTCTATTAATAAAGCTACAAACAAAAATCTCTTTTCTTATCCAAATTTTAAAAAAATTATCACCTGGAAAAAGTCAGATCAGAAATTTGAAATGCTTAACAACCTTTCCATGAATTTTTACGTTTTTAAAAGTCAAAAAAATATTCAATGGCAGCTTTCAGAAGAAAGAAGAAGAATAGGTAATTTTATAGTACAAAAAGCAACTTGTCTATACGGTGGTAGAAAATGGAATGCATGGTTTACAAATGAAATACCTCTTCCATTCGGTCCTTATGTTTTCTATGGTCTTCCAGGACTTATACTTGAAATAGCAGATGAGGATAAGGATTATATATTTTCATTTGTCCAAAACAAAAATTTTGAAGAAACTTATGATACTCAAAAGCTTCTAAAAAAATACTTAGGAATCAGAAAATTTGAAATTACGGAAAAAGAATGGAGAAAAATTCAGATGAATTTTTATGAAAATCCAATTCCTGAATATAAAGAAGGGAATGCGATAATGCTTAAAAATGACGGAACTGAATATTCATCTCAGGACTACAAAGAAGTTGAAAAAAGTATCCGTGAAAACATCAAGAAAAATAATAATCCTATTGAACTTGATGAAAAAATAGATTACAGATAAGCAAAGTTTCTGAGTTCGGTAGAATCAAGTTAAAAAAATCCCCTTCCAGTTTCATAAGATAGAAAAAATACGTCCTAATTCATAAATGTCAAATTTTTAGGATTGGTTATTTGTCTTTTTTGAAATCATCAATTGAAGAGATTGGAGTTCTTGAGGGTTTCATTATAATGATTTACAATCTGGAAGATGTAGTAGTGCGCAATACCATATTGACAGATTTTAAATAAATATTATTACACAAGGGCTAAATAAAGTTCCACCTTAGCTCTTTAACTATCTGGAACACAATTTTTATTATGAAAAAAGTATTAGTAGCAGGAATGCTGGTTTTCGGAGCAACCTTAGGGTTTGCCAACACTTCACTAATGTCTAAATTTGTAAACACAGTTGGTGATGCAAAAGTTGATGCATTTGGAACTTGTACCTATACTATTGTGACAACAACGTATTGGTCAGATGGGACAACTTCACAGTCAAGCCAGACTTATGAACTGTGGGCGTACAGTTATACAAATTGCCAGCAACTTGCGCAGGCTCACGTTGACAGATTAAACAACGGAACCAACTAAATTTAACAAGAACCGCCAATATTTTTGGCGGTTCTATAAATATAACTTTATGAAAAACAGTATTATATATTTATTTATACTTTTTCTTTTTACCAACGCTCTGACTGCACAGGATAAATCAATTCGTGTTAACTATGTTTTAGAATATGGAATTGTAAAAAACAATGAATCTTTGATTGCAGACGGTAAATCAGCATTATACTCCAATGACCCTCTCATATTGGATAACAAAAATAATGTTAAAAGTAATGCAGATGAATTAAAGTTTGAAGTTAATCAGAAGACAATCAAACTGGATAAAATAGAGACTTTTTCGACTTATGATTCTCCGGTAATTTATCAAATTCAGTATAAGGATAATAACAGCCGTATCGTAATAGAGGATACAATGCCTGAATTTAATTGGGTAATCCAAGGCGATGAAAAAAAGACAATTGGAAATTTTCAATGTATAAAAGCAACATGTCTGTTTAGAGGTACTAAAATTACAGCATATTTTACTGAAGATCTTCCATTCTCTGCCGGACCCTGGAAATTTGGAAAATTACCGGGATTGATTCTGGAGGTTTTCACAGAGGACAGTGCATTGAAGTATCACTGGCATGCGGTGGATATTAAATATCCGTTCGAACATAAAAACGTTATCAGTTTTAATAAAAGCGAAAATAAAGATTTAATATCTATGAAAGAATATATGGCAAAAAGAGATATTGAAATTAGAGAGCGAAACGAAATAATTGATTCAAGAAAACCACAGGGAGTATCGTTGCAAAAATCCACAACAACCCGATTAGGTATTGAAAAAGTTTTTGAATGGGAAAAGTAAAAAAATCTCTTTCTTCAATCTTCATAATATTTTTATGCCTTTATGCTAATGCCCAAATAACAATTCAGGGCAAAATTTCAGATTTAAAGGGCTTACCTATTTCCGGTGCGAGCATTATTTTAAAAGATGTGGCAGGAAATACGCTTAGCTATACACGCACCAATGATCAGGGAGTCTACACGATTAAAACACAAACATCAGATAAATACCTTCTCAGCATAAATGCAATTGAATTTGAGAAACAAACCTTTGAAATTTCTAAAAGCGCACCAAATCAGTTACAGGAATACAATTTTGTTCTCAACCCTAAAACAGTCGAAATTGAGGAAGTAGAAATAAAAAGAACATCACCAATTGTCATTGAAAAAGACAAGATAATTTTTGATGCAAAATCTTTCAGTCAGGGCAATGAACAGGTCATTGAAGATTTACTGAAGAAAATTCCGGGACTTAATGTCTCTGACGATGGAACAATCAAGGTAGGTAATCAGGAGGTAGAAAAGGTGATGATTGAAGGAGATGATTTTTTTGAAAAAGGCTACAGAATTCTTACGAAAAACATGCCGGTCAATCCGATTGACAAAGTTGAATTACTTCAGAGATACTCCAATAATAAACTGTTAAAAGATGTAGAAAACAGTCAGAAAGTTGCATTGAATCTAACACTCAAAGAAGATTACAAAAGAGAATGGTTTGGAAATTTGGAGGCAGGGAGCAGTATTGCGCCCGAATCGAGATATGATGTAAGAAGCAATATAATGAATTTTGGAAAGAAAAATAAATATTATTTTTTAACAAGTCTGAACAATATAGGAGTTGAGTCTACCGGAAACACGGATTATATTATTACGTCGACCAATCAGGAAGAAGCTTCCGGAATAGGTAACAATCAAAAGATTAATCCGTTTCTTAATCTTGACTTTTCAATGCCTAATCTTAAACAGGACAGAATCAATTTCAATAATAATGAACTTGTCTCCTTGAATAGTATATTTAAAATTTCTGAAAAGGCAAAACTGAAAATTTTAGGGCTGCTCAACACTGATGAAAATGACTATTTTAGAAACAGTACGCAAAGTTATCTTTTAGGAGAAGAGAGCTTTATTAATTCTGAAAATTTCCAAGGACGGAAAAAAAATATTACGGCTATTGGAAAGCTTGATTTTTTTTATGATATCTCAGAAAACAAATCCTTGGAGTTTATCAGCAGATATAAGTATTCAGATGAAAGAAAAAAAAGTAGTTTATTATTTAACAATATTCCCATAGCTGAACAGCTGAGCAACCAAAACAGTTTTTTTGATCAAAAATTGGTATATACCCATAAATTTCAGAATAAAAATGTGTTTTTGCTTACTGGCAGATATATTACAGAAACTCTTCCTGAAGACTATTCTGTGAACCAATTTCTTTTCAATGATCTTTTTCCAAATCTGTCTGCGAATAATACCAATCAGATTAGTAAAAGAAAAATGCAGTTTGCAGGTATTGAGGGGCATTTACTTTCAAGGAAAGAAAATGGAAATCTTTTGGAATTTAAATTCGGTAACCAATATCGAAGTGATAATTTAGTCACTGATTATCTTATCAAAAATAATGAGCATGTCATTGTACAACCTTCAGAATATCAAAACAACAGACAGACATCAGTTAACGACTTATATGCTGTAGGAAAATATCAGTTTAATTTTGGAAAAATCAATCTTCTAACACAGGTGCAGGGTCATAAGATATCTGCTGTCAGTGAAACGGTTTCATCAAAAAACATTTATTCAAATTTTTTCATTAATCCAAAATTTTCTTTAGAATGGAGATTCAATGACAAGAATAAATTTCTTGGCTCATATTCCTACAATAAAGCACTAGTTGAGCCAAAAGATATTTACGGTCAGTTCATTCAAAATGGTTACCGATCTTTTTCCAAAGGTCTTGACGATTTTAATCAACTGGCTTCGTCTATTGTGAGTGTAAATTATGAGTTCGGTAGTTGGGGGGATAAATTTTTTGCCAACGCATCAATTCAGTATTCTAATAATCATGATTATTTGAGTACCAGAACATTTATAAAGGAAAATTTTTCACAATCAGAATCAATCATTATTAAAGACAGAAATACAGTTATGCTGAATACTGATGTTAACCGATATTTCAAACCACTAAAGTCCAATCTCAAATTAACAATCGGATTATCCCAATCCAATTTTGAAAACGAAATTAATAATTTGGGACTAAGATCTGTTGAAACGACAAGTCTAAATTACGGTGCTGAAATGCGTTCAAGCTTTAAAGGTTTTTTTAATTATCATTTAGGCTCCAGATGGAATACATCAACCGTAAAAACAGGTATTTCAAACTCTTTTACAAATAATTATTCCTTTATTGATTTATTTTTTATCCTTAATAAAAAAGTTAATTTTGAGCTTAAAACTGAGAGATATTTTTTTGGAAATCTGGATAAAGGTAGTAATCAGTACTATTTTTCAGATTTCAGATTCAGATACCATATTGTTGAAAATAAGCTCACCCTATCGGCTGTCGGAAATAATCTTTTTAACACAAAAAGTTATAAAGACTTCATGATTAGTGATGTCAGCATTTCGAAGACGGAATACAAGTTATTACCCAGATATCTTCTGTTGAAACTGGAATACAGATTCTAAATGGTTTATCATGAAAGATGATATTTTTGTCCACTTAAATTTGATTTTATACTGATATTTTTTTATTTCCGAAGCTTTTTTCTTTTCTTTAACTTTCTGGCAAATTCTTGCTCTTCGAAATCCTCAGCCTGTAGTAAAGGTAACAGACCACCGAAATCATCGATGATTGAAGCTTTATTGTTTTCATACTGATTCATAAATTCAAATAAGTGAAGTTGTTCTTCAGAAACTATTCTTCCAGGATTTTCTGTATTTATTATATCTTTTTCTGTAGGATTATCAACTTTAGGTGTTTTTTGATCATTCCAAAATTCATTAAACACGTTAGCTGAAAAATCTTTGCCCAATTGTGATCCCTTCCACACTGACTTTGCATTATGATCAATAAACGTAATACCGAAAACTCTTCCGCTGTCATTTTTGTAAACGACCGTATCTACACCGACTTGGGACAGTTTTTCTTTAAAGCTTATCTCATTATTAGTCTGCTGTAAAGCTTTAATAATTTCAGTCCGTATCATATTCCTGTCCTTACTACTTTTCATTTCTGCTTTGCAAATATCAAAATGCTTCTGTAACATTTGTAATCCTGAGTTCTTGCCAAATAAAGATGATTTGAAAGGTTTCCCGGATTTCTTACCATGATGATTAGTTGGAAAATAAAGCAGTCCTTTTTGAGATTTCCCCTGTAATAAACCTTCAACCTTTTCCGATGTTATATTATAAACAGATAATAAAGCATTGTATTCTCCAAAAGACTGAAATTTATAATGTAAGGAAAGGTGGCGAACTACAGATGCAATTTGACTTTTTACATCTCCACTGACATAGTTTACAGGTTTAAATATTTTTAAGTTCTGGAGGTTCTTTCCATCAGCAGCATTTCTTAATCCAAATTTTTCTTCCAGCATACGACAGGTCTTCATAGATTTAATCTTCTCAAATTTATCGGAGATCTTCTTACCATCTTCATCTACACAGACCGAAACAATATGGATATGACTTCTATCAATATCGGTATGTTTGAACACTACAAATGGCTGATTTCCATAGCCCATTTCATTCATGTATTGCTGAGCCATCTCTCTGTACTTTTCATCTGGTACTTTATCTGTAGGATCGGGATTTAATGAAACGTGCAGTGTATGCTTCTCAGTATTTCTATTGTTAATAAGATATAAATCAAATGATTTTGCCAATTGAGAAACTGAATATTTTCCGTCAGCGGTCTCAATTATTTTATTTGTCATTATAATTTCACCCTTATTTTGTTCAATCTTTTCATTATTGTAGGATAAAGTACCAAAAAGATTACTGCTTCTGCCAATTTTTGCTACCATCTTACTATGATTTTTTTAAATATTTTTGATCAAATTTTTCAGTTACCTCAATCACCTTTTTAAAAATATCAACCATTTCTAATGTTTGTTTTTCTAATTTATACAGAAATGCAGCTGCTTTTTTTTCTGAAAAATTAGTATAAAGTAATTTGATAAGTTGATTGTAATTGACACCCACTGAACGGAACTGACTGTGAAATGATGTTAGACGCATGTAAAAGTCTACAGTTCCTCTATCAATTTTTATCGTTTTAACCGTCTTATCAAATATGCATGATGTTATAAAATGAGCTTTAACTCTCATTCCGGACTGATCAAAAAGTTCAAGAAATTTTGAATGTTCCACTTCATTAAATGAAATCGTATATCTAATTTTTGCAGGATCTGCTTTTGGTCGCCGTCCTGTCTTTCTCTTTCTATTGTTATTTTTTTCTTCCATATCTATCCATTAAATTATTATATAAAACATCGACTTCGGAGATTGTTTTTCAGCCCCCTGCAAGGGCAAGTTGTTTTCAGCATCCGAAAATATTTCGAGATGCTCAAAACACAACTTGCCCCTTTCGGGTGAAAGGAAGAGCTTTTAATTGAATAGATGTTTTACACCTTTTTATTTCATTACTACAACCGATCAGGACTCCTAAGTCTTCTATAACAAAGTAAAAAACTATGGTTTATACAGATAGCTAATCAGAGATTGCCAAATGGCGACACTGAAGGTCAAAAACTACCATTAGAAAAGACCAGAAAGAGAAATATTATTCATTTGCAGCAGAGTGATTGCTGGAATTCCTAACTGCATTGAAGATTGAAGTTTTGATTTCTTGCAGTCCTGCTTTCAGGAATGCAGTCAATAGAGAATTCGCTTATGATAGAATGTATTCTGTAATTCAATCTGTCAGGTTCGGAGGATGGGATGCATTCGATAAGTACTGAGAGAATGCAACTTTTATCTCAGGAAGCCCTGCTTATTAAATTACTGGCAAGATGGCTCGTCTGAGATAGAGTCTGCTTGAAAGTTGGCAACCCTTCACTTTTGATAATTAAGTTTAACAAAAAATAAAAAATGAAAACAGAAAAGCAACCAACAATTATTGCCTTTTCCACTCAGAAAGGAGGTGTAGGAAAAAGTACGTTTACAACACTGATCGCAAGTATTCTTCATTATCGAATGGGATATCAAGTTGCTGTCTTTGACTGTGATTTTCCACAGTACAGTTTACTTCAGATGAGAGAGCGGGATTTGAAAACCGTAATGCAGAACGATGTTCTAAAAAAGATAGCCCATAAACAATTTACAAGCATAAATAAAAAGGCTTATCCCATTTTTCAAAGCAAGTCAGATCTGGTATTAAGAGAGGTGGAAGAATATCTTGATAGTATAGAAATAATACCAGATGTGATCTTTTTAGATTTACCCGGAACAGTTAATACTGCAGGTATTTTAAAAACACTTACCAATGTCCATTATATCTTTTCTCCTATTACCGCTGATCGTGTTGTCTTAGAAAGTACCTTAAGCTTTACAGATGTCCTGACCAATATTCTAATGAAAGAAAACAAAACCGAGATTCGCAGCATCCAACTATTTTGGAATCAGGTCGATGGAAGAGAAAGAACGCAATTATATAAAAATTATGGTAAAGTCATTAGTGATTTAGGACTTCATCTTATGGAAACTACAATTACAGATAGTAAGAGATTTAGGAAAGAAGGCGAAGAAGTAGCAAAAACAGTTTTTCGTTCGACATTACTGCCGGCAGATCCCAAACTTATCAGTCAATGCAGACTTGACCAATTTATAGAAGAGTTTTTAAGAATCATCAAATTATAACTGGATGGAAAATGAGAGAAAAAACAGTGAAGATAAAGCTATAGATGAACAATACTTGATGTCGATCATGGCAGGCAGTCCCAAAAAAGAGCTGAAGATTGAAGAGTTTGATTCCACAAAGGAAAAGCAAGTAACAAATCAAAAAGCAAAAACAAAAATAAAAAGGGAGAATGAAATCACTTATGTGGAGCAGTTTCTCACTCATCATACAATGACTAAGCGAGGTGATAAAAGTATTTATATCCGTCAGGAATACCACGAACGGCTGTCACGCATAATACAAATCATAGCCGATGACCATATACCTTTGTATGCCTATCTTGATAATATTCTGGCTTACCATTTCGAAATGTTTGAAAAGCAAATCACAGATGATTTTAACAATAAATACCGTCCAATTTTTTAATATATCTTTTTATGGAACAAATAATCATAATAGTCCTGCTAATTATTATCATTCTAATTCTTTCGGAGAGAAAAATTTCAATCGATGTCCGACGGAAAGAAGCTTCTGATATAGAAACAGATCTCCCATCTATGATGGGCAGTACAAAACAGAGAGAAAGACAGGCTTTGCCAATCAGAGACAATGAAAGACAAGTTGAATCTCCTTCAATGACTGTAAATAATTTTGATTCAGAAACTAACGAAGAATTATTGGGCAATGAAGGTTTGAGTAAAAATATTGATGATATTTTATTCAAAAATGTAGATTGGGAATTAGAGGAAGAAGATTGGAAGTACAGGTATTCTAATGTTGAAAGCGGTTTTGCTACAGGGGTTACCTTTCAGGAATTGAGTACTGTGGGTCAGCTTCTTCAGGAAGAAGTACTGGAGTCTGACTTAGAAAAGCAAGCAGTTGATATTATTCAAAAAGTTCACGGAACCGAGCTTTTTAATTTATTAGAAAATTCTTTGGGCGAAGCTTCAAAGCGAATTTCCAATTTGTTGAAAGAAAGCATTTCAAATGATAACGAAATCATTTTCTCTAAAAAAAGTAATTCTTCGGACAGTTTCGATATTGGGGAATTTGTTTAAACAAATTCCCTTTTTTATGATTGAAATTATTTAATAAATCATATCTGGATGACGTTTGATGATAATAATTATTCGTTCAAAACATTTTATATTTTGGTTTAACCTACTCACAAAAAAGCGGTGATTTACTTTTAAGTGAAAGGTTGAAGTATATGTAAAAATATTCTATAATTAAATACCACAAAAGTGGTATTTCTTAAGTCAGACAATGTTATTATCTTAGACGAAACTAATATCATTAAACCATGAAAAATCAATTTATTTTTGAGGGATACCCTCATGAAATTCTCTTAAGATTAAAAGCCCTACGAATCAGTCAATCTGAAAATAATGAACTGGGAAAATCAAATAAAGCCGTTATTGAAAATAACCTTCTGTGGAACAAAGATATTTTATCTGTAAGTTTTAAAGGGGGAGATTTTAATTTGATTAATAATATAGCTACTGTTGCTCAAGAGTGGACAAAATATGCAAATATCAAATTTGATTTTGGTATTGATCAAAATAAAAAAACTTTTCGAAAATGGGTTAACGGTGATTCTTCTGATATAAGGATAGGTTTTGAGGATAAAGGATATTGGTCATTTGTTGGTACAGAAGCACTAAATCTTGAGCTGTGCCCTCCTGGATCACTGACTATGAATTTAGAGAATTTTAATATTCAGCTACCCACAAATTGGAAAAGATTAATTCTTCACGAATTTGGTCATGCCTTAGGTTTTCATCATGAACATCAGAGTCCAACGGTACAATGTGATTTTGATTTTGACAAATTATATGCTGATATGTCACAATTGGGGTGGTCAAAGGAGCAGGTCGATTATAATTTTCAACAATTATCAGGACATGGTTTGTATTTCACCAAACACGATCCTTTATCAATAATGCACTACGCTTATGATGAAGAATACTATGAATCAGGAAAAAATTCTCCATGCTTTATTAATTCAGAAAATCATAGTCTTTCAAATTCAGACAAAGTAATTGCTAATAAAGCATACCCGTACAATAAACCTCTGAAGGGTGACTATTTTCGATTTTCGCATAATGAGGAAATCTCAAATATTTCTTCATTAGCCGAGCTAGGTGATGGTGAGGATATGGGAACCAGAATTATTGAAGCTATTTTGAGAGCTTCTGGAAATTGGATAACTGATCCCAATAGCATAAATCCAACGGTTGAAAAGATTTCGGACCATATAAAATCACAGCACGCAAGAGATTCAATGTACACATCGGTTGAAGAGATTATAATGGATTACAATAAAGAAGCAGAAGTTCATCCCGATGATCTGGCTGAGTTTGAGATATTTCAAGAAGTTATCGACTACGCATTTAGCAAAATCTAAAATTATGAATAGTATAAAAATGACACTGATTTTCTTTCTAATCAGTACTTTCATTCTTGCGCAGAATAATGATAGCGTCGATACAAGTAGTTTCTCTTATCAAGAAATTAATTTATTAGAAAAAGAGAGACAGGATCTAAAAAGAGAAATGTTTAAATATAAAGACAAAACTGATTTAACAAGACGGAAATTAGAAAAAGAGTATGGGATAATAACAAAGAAATATCATTTGTTAAAAAATTCATTGGATTCGAAAACAGTTAGTGCAGATAATACACCCATCGAAAAATTTCTGTCCAAAATTACCATTCAAAATGAAATTGATCCTTTACCAGATAAACCCGATCCTGCAATTTTCCAATTAACATTTCCAAAAGGAGCAGACGATTCCTGGTTGATCGATGCTGCCATAGGATATAATTTTGAAACAAAAGGGCAATGGATAAGAGATGTAAACTCAGAAATAGATTTTAAGAAAGGTAAAAAAAGATGGAGCTTTACCCCCTTGTTTTCTTACCATAGAAATACATTGGTTGAAGAAGAGCAGTACAATTGGCAGACTGGTGTATCGGTAAATTTTGCAAATATCAATAGGAAACCTAATGATAACGTTATGATATCTCATTATGCATCAATGAGTTTAAAATACTCTCGGAATGTCATTGATTCAGTTCAATCATTTTTATTTACTGGTCAGTATGATATTTTTAGAAGTGGGATAAGAGGTATTAATCTAGGAACAAATACTTACACAAAAAGTCCATTTCTGCAGTATTTTTCCATTACTCCATCTTATCAACTGCAATATAACTTTATGGCAAATTCGAAAGCTAAAGAAGGATCAATTTTACGTCCGCAATTTGTGGTAAATTACGAAATAGGATCTAATCTGGAAAGAATTCAACGTGATGCCAAGAAGAAAATTTCCTTAAGTCTCGAATATACTGGTAGGTACGATGTTGCAAATTCTACGGGGATACGAGAATATTACACGCATTTGTTTAAAACTGGTCTAAACTTATATTTGCTTAATGATCCAATGACTGTTACAATTAGTGGCACATTCAACTACGGATCAGATCCAGCTAAAGGCTTGCAAAATCAGCAGTTTTGGCTTTTAGGATTAAAATTACAGAAAAAGTAACTGACTTGAACAATTGATTTTCTAACTAAATTCTTGTGCTTTAGATTTAACAAAAAACTAAACAACCTTTAACATGATAACATTAACTTCAATACTAACGTTTGAATCTAATCCTATTCAAACTGGAATTACAAATGGAGAGAGCTGGATTGCAGTTTCTCCGATTTTAATTTTTGGAATAATTTTATTAAGTGTATTCTTAAAATTAAAAAAGGATAAAGTTTCGCTTAAAGATTTGCTTTTAGATAAGAGTGTGGTCGTCGAAATGGAAGAACAAAAAACAGAAAGGTTTGTTGCTTTAAGTAAAGTCGACGATATTACTCCCGAAACGCTAAAAGAAACTGTAGCTAATAATTCAGCAGGTGAAAACTCTGATCCACCAAAAAATACGAGTGTCAGCCGTTTTTTGGCATTTATCAGCGGATTAATTTCAGTTGGTTTAAGTTGCGTTATCACTTGCTTTTATATGTGGTCGTACTTTGATACTGCTGATCCATCTAAACTTCCGGATTTAAACAATCTGATGACAGTTCTATTATCCTTGGGAATAGGTGTAATTCCCTATGCATTTAATAAGTTGGGATCAGCAGTAAAATAATATTTTGAATTAAATAAAGATTTTTTAAAATTTAAGGAAGAGACTATTATAAAAAGATAGTCTCTTTTTTATGACTTAAATAATACTAAAAGCATCACCAGAGCCAATTAAGTCCTTTAAAAGACAGTTAAAAAATCCTTGGTTTTTCCACAACAAATTTGCTCCTGAGTTCTGCAGAGTGCAGGCCTCATCAACAAAAAATTGTTTACAAAATGGAAAAACAAAGAAAAAAACTGTTGTGTGCATTATTGGCAATATTGCTTTCGCCTAATGCTTTTTCGCAGGGAAATGGGAGTGCCGGGATTAATGAGGCAACACAGATGGTTACCTCTTATTTTGAACCGGCTACCCAGCTTATCTATGCGATTGGTGCGGTGGTCGGATTGATTGGAGGTGTAAAGGTTTACAACAAATTCAGCAGTGGAGACCCCGACACCAGTAAAACGGCGGCAAGCTGGTTTGGAGCCTGTATATTCCTGATTGTCGCAGCAACAATTCTACGTTCATTCTTTCTTTAAAATGATGATTATGAATACCTATCACATCAACAAAGGAATAGGGAGGACGGTAGAATTTAAGGGTCTGAAAGCACAATACCTTTTTATTTTTTCAGGCGGGCTGCTTGGATTATTGATTTGTGTCATGGTTATGTATATGGCTGGCGTCAATACCTATCTATGTCTAATACTTGGAGGATTCAGCAGTGGGCTTCTGATCTGGCAAACTTTCGCACTGAACGGAAAATACGGAGAGTACGGCTTAATGAAATTAGGTGCTGTTAAAAAACATCCTAAATACATTATCAGCCGCAAGAGCATTCACAGATATCTCAGAACAAACCGTAAAAAACCTTCAGCATGAGAAATTCTTCCAAAGCAGCAACCTTGGAGAGTAAATTTCCACTGCTTGCGATTGAAAATGACTGTATCATTTCAAAAGACGCTGATGTAACAGTCTGCTTCAAGGTCAGACTTCCTGAACTGTTTACCGTAGCCTCTGCTGAGTATGATGCGATTCACTCTGCATGGTTCAAGGGGATTAAGACTTTACCTGACTTTACCGTTGTTCATAAGCAGGATTGGTTTATTAAAGAGAACTATAATCCTGATCTCTCTGAAGATGACCAGAGTTTTCTTTCAAAATCTTTTGAGAGACACTTCAGTGAAAGACCTTTCTTAAATCATTACTGCTACCTGTTCATTACCAAAACAAGTAAAGAAAGAATGAGGATGCAGAGTAACTTTTCATCATTATGTAAAGGCAAACTGATTCCTAAAGAGATTAAAGACAAAGAAGTCATCAACCGTTTTCTCGAAGCTGTTGATCAGCTGGAGAGGATAATGAATGACAGCGGTTATATTCATCTTGATAGAATGACGGAAGATGAAATATCAGGAACTGCTGAACAGTTAGGGTTACTGGAGCAGTACCTGACATTATCCCGTGAAATCAATCCCCCATTACAGGATATTAAGTTGGGTTCAGAAGAGATGCGGATAGGAAATAACCGCATCAGTATGCATACTTTGTCTGATACAGAGGACTTACCGGGTACGGTCTCATCAAACAGCCGGTATGAAAAATTAAGTACTGACCGCAGTGACTGTCTTCTGTCTTTTGCATCCCCGGTTGGGTTGTTGTTAAGCTGCAATCATATTTATAATCAGTATTTATTTATTGATAACAGTGATGAGAATTTAAGCAAGTTTGAAAAATCTGCGAGGAATATGCATTCATTAGCAAGATACAGCAGAGCGAATCAAATTAATAAAGAATGGATTGAAAAATACCTTAACGAAGCCCATTCTTTCGGTTTACAGTCCATACGTGCTCATTTCAATGTCATGTCGTGGTCAGATAATCCTGCAGAGCTAAAACAATTGAAGAATGACACCGGAAGTGCACTGGCCTTGATGGAATGCAAACCACGACATAACACTACTGATACAGCCACTCTGTATTGGGCTGGCATTCCCGGGAATGCAGCAGATTTCCCAAGTGAAGAAAGCTTTTATACATTTATTGAGCCTGCCTTATGTTTTTTTACCCAAGAAACAAATTATCAGGATTCTCCATCACCATTCGGAATTAAGATGGCTGACCGCCTGACAGGAAAACCTATTCATATCGATATTTCAGATCTTCCGATGAAGCAGGGTATTATTACCAACAGAAATAAATTTATTCTGGGTCCCTCTGGCAGTGGTAAATCTTTCTTCACCAACCATATGGTAAGACAGTATTATGAACAGGGCGCTCATGTATTGCTGGTCGATACCGGTAATTCCTATCAGGGACTATCTGAACTGATCCGGGGAAAAACCAAAGGAGAGGACGGAGTGTACTTTACTTACACTGAAGACAACCCCATTGCTTTCAATCCCTTCTATACAGATGACGGAATCTTTGATATAGAAAAAAGGGAGAGTATAAAAACACTCATCCTCACGCTCTGGAAAAGAGATGATGAACCACCGACCCGTTCGGAAGAAGTGGCATTATCCAATGCAGTCAGCGGCTATATTGAAATGATCAAAAATGACGATGAGCATCCTTCATTTAACGGGTTCTATAATTATGTTAAAGAAGACTATCAGAAAGTTCTTGAGCAGAAGAAAGTCAGAGAAAAGGACTTCGATATTGCGAACTTTCTGAATGTTCTGGAACCTTATTATAAAGGCGGTGAGTATGATTATTTGTTGAATTCAGAAAAACAGCTGGACTTGTTATCAAAACGTTTTATTGTTTTTGAAATCGATGCGATTAAAGATCATAAAATTCTGTTTCCTATTGTGACCATAATCATTATGGAAGTCTTTATCAATAAAATGCGAAGACTCAAAGGTATCAGAAAACTGATTTTGATCGAAGAAGCCTGGAAAGCTATTGCCAAGGAGGGAATGGCAGAATACATCAAATACCTATTCAAGACGGTAAGGAAATTTTTCGGAGAAGCCATCGTAGTAACTCAGGAAGTCGATGATATCATCCAGTCACCCATTGTCAAGGAAAGTATTATCAATAATTCAGACTGTAAAATCCTTCTCGACCAGCGAAAATACATGAATAAGTTCGACGATATTCAGGCAATGCTGGGGTTGACTGACAAAGAAAAATCTCAGGTATTGTCAATCAACATGAACAATGATCCAAGAAGACTTTACAAAGAAGTCTGGATAGGACTAGGAGGAACTCATTCAGCGGTCTACGCCAC
>JAANMY010000694.1_pt1 | contig 44878 bp, 38 predicted proteins | sample 7279691 | NCBI WGS metagenome assembly JAANMY01 (sample SAMN14094543, study PRJNA606508) | bioreactor metagenome | isolation source: A lab-scale SPAN reactor treating ammonium-rich wastewater day 388 | place: Ireland: Galway | collected 2018-02-07 | reverse complement strand
GCCGCTGCTCGTGGCCCACGTTCCACGACAGCAGGTTCTGGCGCAGCCGGATCGAGCCGAGGGCGAAGGTGCCGGAGTGGGTGGGCTCGCCGCGGACCAGGAAGGAGAGGTCGGCGCTGCCGCCGCCCACCTCCAGCATCAGCGCGCCGTCGGCGGCGAGGCTCTCGTGGTCGCGCAGCCGCTCGCGCACCGCCATGTAGGTGAGGCGGTTCTCCTCGGTGCCGTCGATCACCTCGACCTCGATGCCGGTGCGCAGCCGCACGCGGTCGAGGAAGCTGTCGCGGTTCTGGGCCTCGCGCACCGCGCTGGTCGCCACCGCGCGGTAGCGGACCACGCCGTAGGTGTCCATGATCCGGCGGAAGCCCTCGAGGGTCCGCACCGCGGCCTCGATGCTGGCCGCGCCGAGGCGGCCGCTGGTGAAGGTGTCCTTGCCGAGCGGCACCCCGCGCGAGGCCTCCTCCAGCACCTTCGCCGGCTGGCCGGGCGCGCCTTCCGCGACGACCAGGCGCAGCGCTGAAGCGCCGATGTCGAGCACGGCGAAAGGCAGCACCGGCTCGGGGGGCGGCGCCGGCGCGCCGGCCTTGGGCTTGCGGGTCAGGGTGCGTTTCTTGGGGCCGCGCATGGGTGCCTACTTTCGGCGTCAGGACATTGTAGAAGACGGCGTGCTAACTTCTGGATCCCTACCGCGAGCGGAGGCATGGACCGCACCGACTCGACCCACCGCCCCCTGCGCCTGCTGCGCGAACGCCTGCGCGAGCTGTTCCGGCCCCTGCCCAGGGGGCTGGCCGGGGACGAAGCCGCGATCCACGACATGCGGGTCGCCTGCCGCCGGCTGCGCGCGGCGCTGCCGGTCCTGGTGAAGCGGCCCGAGTCGCGCCGCGCGCGGCGCACGCTGCGGCTGCTGCGCGACCTCGGCCGCGCCGCCTCCGGCAGCCGCGACCTCGACGTGGCCCTCGAGCTGCTCGACGACCTGCGCGGCGAGCGGCCGGGTCCCGAGGTGGCGGTCCTGCGCAAGCGACTCGCCGACGCCCGGCGCCGGCGCAAGGCGCGGATGGCGGAGGACCTTCTCGACCTGGAGCTGGCCCGCCTGCGCCGCGACCTGCGCAAGCTGGTCGCCCACGGCGCCGAGCCGCTGGAGGGCGCGCTGGGCCGGCTGCGCGCGCAGCGCGACGAGCGCGGGCTCGAGATGCTGGGCGCGGTCGAGCGGCTGGCCGCCGACTTCGAGCCCGCCGCGCTGCACGCGATCCGCATCCACGCCAAGCGCCTGCGGTACGCGGCCGAGCTGCACGAGGCGCTCGCCGGGCGCGGCGCCGTCGCCGTGCAGTCGATGAAGAAGGTGCAGGAGGCGCTCGGCCGCATGCACGACGCCCATGTGCTCGAGGTGCTGCTGCGCCAGCACGCCGAGCGCGACCGCGCCCGCGGCGCCCACGCGCTGGCCGCCGCCGCCGACGCGCTGGCCGAGCGCGCCGGCCGCCGCTGCAGCGAGCACCACGCGGCCTACCTGGAGCTCGGCCCCGTGCCGCTCGTGCGCGCGGCGTTGTCGGCTCTGGGCGCCGGCCGGGAGGCCTGAATCATGCAAGTCCTGCTCGTGCGTCACGCCACCGCCGTCGAACGTGGAACCGCCGGCCTCGCCGACGACGATCGCCCGCTGACGCCGCGGGGCCGCAAGCGCTTCGCCCGCGCGGCGGCCGGCCTCGCCACCCTGCTGAAGCGGCCGGGCAAGCTCCTCACCAGCCCGCTGCCCCGCGCAGCGCAGACGGCGGAGTTGCTCTCGCGCGCCTTCCGCGGCCCGAAGGCCGAGCCGCTGCCGGCCCTCGCCCGCGGCGAGCGGCGCGGGATCGAGGACGCCTTGCGGGTCGCGCCGCCCGGTTTCCTGGTCGTGCTCGTCGGCCACGAGCCCCACCTGTCCTCCCTGCTCGCCGCCACGATCGGCGCCGACGCGGCGGCCGTCCCGTTCAAGAAGGGCGGCGCGGCCCTCGTCGAGCTGCCGGCGGCGCGCTTCGAGGACGGCCGCCTGCTGGCGCTACTGCCGCCCCGCCTCGCGCGCCGCGCGGCGCGGACGCGAAGGTGATCGTGTCGCGGCCGTGTGACGACGGCGTGACGGCGGCCCGGCTCCCTTAGAATCGAGCGATGAGCGACGTCCGCGAAGTGGAGTGCGCCCGGCTCGGCCGCCGGCTGCCCGGGCTGCCCAAGCCGCCGTTCTCAGGCGCCCTCGGCCAGCGCATCTTCGAGCAGATCTCGGCCGAGGCCTGGAAGATGTGGGAGAACGAGGCGGTGATCGTGATGAACCACCACGGCCTCAGCCTGGCCGACCCCGCCGCCCGCCGCTTCCTGATGCAGCAGATGGAGGCGTTCCTGTTCGGCGGGCTCCAGGGCGGCCCGCGCCAGGAGCGCCCGCCGGGCAGCGAGCCCGCCTGACGGCCGAGCGCTAGCTGCTGCCGCTGCGGCGCGGCGCCTGGAACTTGGGGGCCGCGACGGCCGGGCCCCGCTTCCAGGGCTGCGGCGCGTTGCCGTGCTTCTTGTGCTCGGCGCGGCGCTCGGCCGCGGTCGGCTCGGCCTTCGGGGCCTCCAGCGGCGCCTCCGCCTCGGCCTTGGCGCGCGCCTCGCGCGCCTTCGCCTCGTCGGCGGCGAGGTGGCACTGCTTGTACTTCTTGCCGGAGCCGCAGTGGCAGGGTTCGTTGCGGCCGGGGGACTTGTCGCTCAAGGGTGATCCTCCACCCTCATCATAGCGGTGCCGGTCGCCGTCAGCGCTCCGCGACTGGGGCGGGGGCCGCGCCCGGGTCCTTGACGAAGCGGTAGCCGAGGCCGACGACCGTCTCCACGTGGTCGCGGGCGGGGCCCAGCTTCAGCCGCAGCCGGCGGATGTGGGCGTCGATGCTGCGCGTCTCCACGTCGGTCTCGAAGCCCCAGACGCGCTCCAGCAGCCGCTCCCGCGTCAGCACCCGGCCCGCGCGCTCGACGAGGTAGCGGAAGATCTCGAACTCCTTCTGGGTGAGCCGGATCTCCTGGCCGCGGTAGCGCACCGTGAAGGCCTCGAACTCGATCTCGAAGTTCTCGTCGCGGTACACCTGCGCCGCCTCGGCGCCGGGCTCGGAGCGCCGCAGCGCGACCCGGCAGCGGGCGGCCAGTTCCTTCAGCGAGAACGGCTTGACGACGTAGTCCTCGGCGCCCATCTCGAGCCCGAGCACGCGGTCGACCTCGTCGCCGCGGGCGGAGACGATGATGATCGGCACGTGGGCCGTCGAGGCCTGGCGCTTGATCAGCCGGCACACCTCGAGGCCGTCCATGCCCGGCAGGTTGAGGTCGAGCAGCACGAGGTCGGCCCCGCGGCGCGCGGCGTCGAGGCCTTCCTCGCCGGTGCGCGCCCACTTCACGTTCATGCCGGCGCGCTCGAGCTGGTAGCTGATCGCCTCGGCGATGTCGTGGTCGTCCTCGATCAGCAGCACCCGCTTGCGGTGGTCGGCGACCGCGGTGCGCGGTGCCGCGGGGCTCCGCAGCTCGACGTGTCCGGCCTTCACTGCGCGGTCTCCGAGCCGTTGCCGTGCCGCACGTCGCGGCCCTCGACCAGGAAGATGACGTCCTCCGCGACGTTGGTCGCGTGGTCGGCGATGCGCTCCAGGTTGCGGCTGATCAGGATCAGGCCCAGCGCGCGCTCGATGGTGCCGGGGTCGGCCATCATGTGGGTCAGCAGCACGCGGAACACGTGGTCCTTGAGGTTGTCGACCTCGTCGTCGCGGAGCAGCACCTTGCGCGCGAGCTCCGCGTCGCGCCGGACGAAGGCGTCGAGCGCGTCGCGGGTCATGTGCAGCGCCAGCTCGGCCATGCGCGGGATGTCGATCAGCGGCCGCAGCGGCGGCTGCGCGATCACCTTCAGCGCGTTCTGGGCGATGTTGACGGCCTGGTCGCCGATCCGCTCGAGGTCGGCGTTGATCTTCATCGCCGCGGTGATGAAGCGCAGGTCGGAGGCCATCGGCTGCTGCAGCGCCAGCAGCTTCAGGCAGCGGTCGTCGATCTCCACCTGCAGCCGGTTGATCTCGCCGTCGCCGCGGGCCACCCGCTCGGCGAGCTCCGGCCGCCGCTCCATCAGGGCCTGGATCGCCTCGGTCAGGCGCACCTCGACCTGGCCGCCCATGCCCAGCAGCCGCTGCTTGATCGCGCCCAGCCCCTCTTCGAAGTGATGCCGTTCCAATTTCAACGCTCTCCTGCCAGACCCCTGGATCCCGCCCCGTCCGCAGCCACCGCCCCCGGGATCATCCGAACCTGCCCGTGATGTAGTCCTCGGTCAGCTTGTCCTTGGGACGGGTGAACATGTCCGGCGTCTGGTCGTACTCGACCAGCCGGCCCAGCCAGAAGAAGGCCGTGCGGTCGGAGACGCGCGCCGCCTGCTGCAGGTTGTGGGTCACGATCACGATCGTGTACCGCTCCTTCAGCGAGTAGATCAGCTCCTCGATCTTGAGCGTGGCGATCGGGTCGAGCGCCGAGCACGGCTCGTCCATCAGGATGATCTCGGGCTCGACGGCGATCGCCCGGGCGATGCACAACCGCTGCATCTGGCCGCCGGAGAGGCCGAGCCCGCTCTCGTCGAGCCGGTCCTTGACCTCGTCCCAGAGCGCGGCGCCGCGCAGCGAGCGCTCGCAGGCCTCGTCGAGCACCTTCTTGTCGCTGATGCCGGCGATGCGCAGGCCGTAGACGACGTTCTCGTAGATCGACTTGGGGAACGGGTTCGACTTCTGGAACACCATGCCGACCCGGCGCCGGACCTCGATCACGTCCGTCGCGGGCGAGTAGATGTCCTGGCCGCGGACGGTGATGCGGCCGGTCACCGTCACGTCGTCGATCAGGTCGTTCATCCGGTTCAGGCAGCGCAGCAGCGTCGACTTGCCGCAGCCGGACGGGCCGATGAACGCGGTCACCTGGCGCTCGCCGATCTCCATCGAGATGTCGTGCAGCGCCTGGTTGTCGCCGTAGGAAAGGCTGACGTTCTCGATCGAGATCGCGCTCTGGCCGGTCCCGGCCGACGTCTCCTGGGTCTTGACCTCGGTCCGGATCCGGATCCCGGTGTCCTGGGGGCTGGCCACGGCAGTCATCTCCAAGCTCCTAGAAGGCCGACGTCTGGTACTTCCGGCGCAGCCGGTTGCGAACGACGATGGCCGTGAGGTTGAGGGCCACGATGATCAGCAGCAGGAAGATGGTCGTCGTGTAGACCATCGGCATCGCGGCCTCGACGTTGGGGCTCTGGAAGCCGACGTCGTAGATGTGGAACCCGAGGTGCATGAACTTGCGGTCGGGGTGGAAGAAGGGGAAGAAGCCGTCGAGCGGCAGCTCGGGGGCCAGCTTGACGACGCCCGTGATCATCAGCGGCGCCACCTCGCCGGCGCCGCGCGCCATGGCCAGGATCAGGCCCGTCAGGATGCCGGGGGCGGCCGCCGGCAGCACCACGTGCAGGATGGTCTGGAACTTGGTCGCGCCGGTCGCGATCGAGGCCTCGCGCATCGATCGCGGCACCGCGGCCAGCGCCTCCTCGGAGGCGACGATCACCACCGGCACCGTCAGCAGCGCCAGGGTCAGGGAGGCCCAGAGGATGCCGCCGGTGCCGTAGGTCGGGGTCGGCAGCGCCTCGGGGAAGAACATGCGGTCGATGCCGCCGCCGACGAAGTAGACGAAGAAGCCGAGGCCGAACACGCCGAACACGATCGAGGGCACGCCGGCCAGGTTGTTGACGGCGATGCGCACGATCCGGACCAGCGGCCCCTGCTTCGCGTACTCGCGCAGGTAGAGCGCAGCCAGCACCCCGAACGGAACCGCCATCAGGCTCATGATGATGACCATCATCACGGTGCCGAAGATGGCCGGGAAGATGCCGCCTTCGGTGTTCGACTCGCGCGGGTCGGCGCTCACGAACTCCCAGATGCGGCCGGCGTAGACGGCAAGCCGCCCGCCGAGCCCGAGCTGGTTGGCCGGGTAGATGCGGTAGATGTCCAGGGTGGACAGCTCCTTCTCGGTGCCGTCCGCGGCGCGGAAGGTCACGTAGGTCGTCGCCGCGGTCGCCAGCAGCCGGTCGAGCTCCTGCTGCTTGCCCCGGAAGCGCTCCTCCTGCGCGGCGACCGCGGCCGCCACGGCGGAGCGCTCGGCTTCGCGCTTCACGCCGTCCTGCTTCTCGCGGTACTCGATGCGCTTCAGCGCGAGGCGCTGCTGCTCGATGCGGTAGTTGATCTCGCCGATCTCGTGCTTCTCGATCTGCTCGATGGCGGCACGGTCGTGCTCGGCCTTCGCGACGAGAGGCTGGAGCGCGGCCCACACCGCGTCGCCTTCGGCCAGCACCCGCTCCCCGTCCTTGAGCAAGACCGGGGCCCCGAGCAGCGGCCCGTACTCGCGGCGCTCGACGTAGAACGCGTCTGCCGGCTCGCGGCGCGAGGCGATCTCCTTCTCGTCGATCCACTTGAAGTCGTAGCCGAGCAGGTCGCGGTTGCCGAGCTTGAGCTGGACGCGGTGCTCGCGCAGGTGATCGGGCGAGCCCGGGTTCGGGATCGGCTGGCGGCGGATCTGCTCGCCCAGCCACTTGCTGCCGTCCTTCAGCGTCAGCTCGACGAGCGCGCTGGGCCAGAAGAAGCCGAGGCCGTTCGTCAGCACGATCACGATCAGGCCGGCGATCAGCAGCAGACAGGTGCCGAGCGCGCTGCCGGTGAACCACACCATCGGGTCGCCGCGGCGGACGGAGAGGGGCAGCTTCATGTCAGATCGCCCGGTAGCGCTCGCGCAGGCGCTGGCGGATCACCTCGGCGATGGTGTTGACCACGAAGGTCATCGCGAACAGCAGCGCGCCGGCCAGGAACAGCACGCGGTACAGCGTGCCGCCGTAGGGCGCCTCGGGGATCTCCACCGCGATGTTGGCGGAGAGCGTGCGCATGCCGTTGAAGATCGACCAGTCCAGCACCGGCGTGTTGCCGGTGGCCATCAGCACGATCATGGTCTCGCCCACCGCGCGGCCGAAGCCGATCATCACCGCGGAGAACACGCCCGGGCTGGCGGTCGGCAGCACGACGCGGGTCGCCGTCTGCCAGCGCGAGGCGCCGAGCGCCAGCGACGCGGCCGACAGCGAGGAGGGCACCGCGCTGAAGGCGTCCTCCGAGATCGTGAAGATGATCGGGATCACCGCGAACCCCATCGCCAGGCCGACCACCAGGCTGTTGCGCTGGTCGTAGGTGAGGGCGAGGTTCTCGCTGAGCCACAGCTTGAAGTCGGGTGGGAAGACGGTGGCTTCGACCCAGGGGCCGGCCTCGAGCGCTCCCAGGGCGCCGAGCGCCATCATGGGCACCAGCACGAACAGCTCCATCCCGGGCTTGAGCCGCCGCGAGAGGGCCTGGGGAAGGCGGTTCCAGACCAGGATGCCCGCAGTGCCGGACAACGGCAGGACGACCATCATCAGGATCACGCCCACGATGTGGCGCTCGACCATCGGCGCCAGCCACAGGCCCGCGACGAAGCCGATCACGACCGAAGGCAGCGCCGCCATGATCTCGACGGTGGGCTTGATCCGGCCGCGGATCGAGGGGTGCATGAACTGCGAGGTGTAGAGCGCGCCGCCGACCGCGATCGGGATCGCGAACAGCAGCGCGTACAGCGTCCCCTTGATGGTGCCGAACATCAGCGGCACCAGCGAGAACTTGGTCTCGAAGTCGTCGGTCGCGCCGGTCGACTGCCACACGTACTCGGGCGCGGCGTAGCCCTCGTACCAGACCTTGCCGAACAGCGACTTCCAGGTGATCTCCGGGTGCGGGTTGGAGATCGCGTAGCGGGCCAGCACGCCGCCCGGCTGGCTGACCAGCAGCCCGTCGTTCTTCGGCGTGATCAGCAGCAGCTCGCCGCCGGCGGCCGCGTCCGGCAGCCGCAGCAGCGTGCGCTCCGAGGTGCCGTGGTGGAGCACGACGCTGCCGTCGGCTCCGAGCGTCGCGAACGAGCGGTCACGGGTGGCCGCCGTGATCGCGGTGACGGGGGCGCCCTGGTTCTCGAAGCGGTGGGCGTTGACCAGCGTCCTGTCGGCGTCGTCGTCGCGCAGGCGGACCCGGAACCAGCCGCTCACCTCGCCCGCCTGGTTGCCGGCCAGGAACGTCGTCCCGCCCAGCAGCCACTCGATCGCCGTCACCGGGCTCGAGCCCACGGAGACCACGTCCGTGAGCCTCAGCTCGGGCTCGATCTCCCAGTGGTAGACGTTGCCCTTCTCGGTGCCGACCGCCAGCGCGTCGGGGCGGGCCAGGTCCAGGGTGGTGATCTTCTCGCCGTCGCGGGTGCGCAGCGTGTGCAGCGCCTCGGTCTCGTCTTCGGAGCGATGCCACAGCGCGATCTCGTCGTCCGCGAGCAGCGCGGCCACCGACTTGCGGCCGCCGTCGTCGCTGTAGCCGAGCTGCCGCACCGGGCGGCCCGCCGGATCGATCGCGATCAGGCCGCGGTCGCGGACCTCGATCTCCAGGTCCTTCAGTTGCTGGGCGTCGTCGTACTGCGGGCGGAAGCGGACCTGGGCCATGGCCACGCGGCCGTCCGCGGTGCCCGCGGCGAGGAAGTCGCCCGTCAGCGAGCGCGAGGCCGCCGTGACGCCGGCGCCCGCGAGGCCCGGAAACGGCACGGTCAGCGCGAGCTTCCCGCCCTCGAGGCGGAAGAAGTGGACTTCCGCTTCCGGCGTCACGTCGTAGGCGTAGAGCTGGTACTCGTCCGTGCCCAGTACCAGCGGACGGACCACATGACCGTCGGGGGTCACCATCGCGACCGTGCCCGTCGCCGTGCCCTGCGAAGAGCGGAACAGCGGCCAGGCCTCGGCCAGGATGAACAGCAGGATGCCGAGCACGCTGGCGACGATGCCGATGCCGCCGAGCGTGATGAAGAAGACGGCGAAGCGGTCGAGACGCTTGACCCGCTTGATGCGCTCGCCCTGGGCGGCGATCAGCTCGCGGACGGTGAGGGTGTTGCTGGCCATGGGCTTCGCTGTTCTTCTGTCTCGCGATTCGGGTCGAAAGGCGCGGGCCGGGGCGGTCTTCTCGAGGAGGCCCCGGCCCGCGGGAGGAGCAGCCGACTACTCCAGCTTCGCCAGCTCCTCCTTGCAGATCGACGCGGGCAGCGGCAGGTAGCCGTCCTTGACGACGACCTCCTGGCCTTCCTTCGAGAACATGAACTTCGCGAACTCCTTGACCAGCGGGTCGAGCGGCTTGCCGGGGGCGCGGTTCACGTAGATGTAGAGGAAGCGGTTGAGCGGGTACTTGCCGCTCTTGACGTCCTCGTACGAGCCGTTCGAGAACGCGCCGCCTTCGGCCTCGGCAAGGGCCACCAGCTTGACGCCGGAGGTGCGGTAGCCGATGCCGGAGTAGCCGATGCCGAAGCGGTCCTCGGTCACGCCCTGGACGACGGAAGCGGAACCCGGCTGCTCCTTCACCGTGTCCTTGTAGTCGCCGTTCTTGAGCGTGTGCTCCTTGAAGAAGCCGTAGGTGCCCGACGCCGAGTTGCGGCCGTAGAGGGAGATCGGGCGATTGGCCCAGTCACCGGTCAGGCCGAGCTGGCCCCAGGTCGTCACGTTGCCCTTGAAGCCGCGGCGGCGGCTCTTGCCGAACACGGCGTCGACCTGGGCCATGGTCAGCTTCTCGATCGGGTTGTCCTTGTTGACGTAGACCGCCAGCGCGTCGAAGCTGGTGCGGAGCTGGGTCGGCTTGTAGCCGTACTTCTGCTCGAACTGGTCGATCTCGGTGGCGCGCATCGTGCGCGACATCGGGCCGAACTGGGCGGTGCCCGCGATCAGCGCCGGCGGCGCCGTCGAGCTGCCCTTGCCCTCGACCTGGACGCGGACGTTCGGGTACATCTTGCGGAACGCCTCGGCCCACAGCGTCATCATGTTGTTCATGGTGTCGGAGCCGATGCTGTTGATGTTGCCCGACACGCCGCTGGTGCGCTGGTACGACGGGATCGCCGGGTCGACCTGGATCTGCTGGGCCTGCGCCGCGCCGGCCACCAGGGCCAGGGCCGCGCCGAACGCCGTCACGCGATTCATCTGCACGCTTCCTCCACGATTCGCCTGTCTCACGGGGTTCACGCTAGCAACCCCGTGAGAACGGGCTGTTATGACCGTGTTAATTCGGTGTTAACTAGAAGATGATCTGGGCCTGGAGCCGCAGCTCCTTGTTCTTGGTGCCCTTGCCGGAGTTGGCGGCCTCGTCCTCGAGCTGGCCGAAGTCGGCCTGCAGCTTGAGGGCGTGGCGGGCGTAGTAGTAGCTGATCGCGCCGCGGATCTCCTTGCGCAGGTTGTCCTCGCGGGCGTCGGTCGGGTCGTACTGGCCGATGCGGGCCGCCACTTCCCACTTCTTGGCCTTGTCGAGCAGGTACGACGCCTGGGCGAAGAAGCCGTCGGAGTTGAACTTGGCGCCCGTCTCCGGCGTGCGCTCGCGCATGTAGTACTCGCCGGTCGCGTAGAAGCGCTTGTACTTGAAGATGGCGTCGAAGCCCCAGATCGTGTCCTTGAGGTCGTTCCCCGTGGTGGCGCCGTGGAAGTCGTTCTTCTCGAAGTTGGCGGCCACCGCGAAGATCGGGAAGTCGGTCGAGTCGAAGTCGGCCTCGGAGTACATGGCGCCCGAGATCCAGGCGCGCTGGTTGAGGGCCACCCGGCCGGTCGGCTGCCACATCACGCGCGCGTTGAGCTGCAGGTTGCCGTTGTCGTTCGCGGAGCGGGTCAGGCCGTTGCCGTTGAAGACGCCGGCGCGGTACTCGATCTTGTTGTTGAGGCTGCCGAAGATCGCGACGCCGGTGTCGCGGCCGCGCGCGTACTGGTTCGAGACCTCGGCGCGGTCGACGAAGCTCTGGCTGCCCGAGGACGTCATCTCCTGGTGGCCGAACGGCACCTTGAACTGGCCGGCGATCACCTTGAACTTGCCCTTGCCCTTGGTGAAGTCGATCGCGATGTTGGCGTCCTCCAGGATGGCGCCGGCGTTGCTGCCCGTCACCGCGGGCCAGTTGGCCTGCAGCTCGTAGCTGATCCAGCTCTTGCCGAACGCCCATCCCTCGAACTTGGTCTTCACGCGGCGCAGGCGGAAGCTGGGCTTGGCGTCGCCGGCGGCATCGGTCCCGGACAGCCGGACCGAGTCGTCGGGCAGCTCCTCGGTGAAGCGGACCTGGATGCGGTTCGAGATCTCGAGATAGGCGTTGTCGGTCGTGATGCGCGTCTTGCCGTCGCGCCACTCGACCCGCTGGGTCGGCGACTTCGGCCGCTCCACGACTTCCTTGATCCCGTACTTGAAGAAGAACAGCTCGAGCGCCGTCTCGTTCTCGGCGACGACGGTCGCCCCGTCGGGACCGGCGCCCGGGCGCGTGATGGCGACGCCCATCTCGCCCGAGACCTTCCACGCCTCCCACGTCTTCTTGCTGTTGAAGACGTAGAAGCGGTCGTCCTTCTTCTCCTCGGCGTAGAACAGACCCTGCGCCCAGGCGGGAGCGGCGAAGACCGCGGCCAGGACCAGGAACGCGGCGGCCTGCAGGCCCCGCACGAACCCCTTGCGCATCGAAGTGTCCTCCTTGGACGGCTGTGGCGTGGACGAACCCACAGGCGTGCGCAAGCTAGGCGGTGCCGGTGACGGCGCCGTGACGCATGCGTGAACATCGTGTTAACGACCGTCACGCGATCGCCGCTTCGGGGCCGAGCCCCCGTCACCGGCAGGGCCTAACGTCCTGCCCAACATGGCGATGCGCTCGACGTACTCCCGACCTGGCGGCCCCGCGCGCGTGTGGCGGAAGCGGGCCGAGAGCAACCCCGGACCACGGCCCGGCCTGGAACGGCTGGTCCACTCGCCTGCTCCGCCGCTCAGCGAGCAGGAACTGCGGGACCTCGAGGAAGTCTTCGGCGCCTCGGCGCTGGAACTGGGCCTGGTGCCGAGTTACCCGGCCTCCGCCTGAGCGCGTCCTGCCTCAGCGGCGCGAGGCGCGGCGCAGGCGTTCGGCCATCACCCGCATCACCTGCAGGGCGAAGAACGGCGTCTGCTGGACGAGGAACAGGAAACGCTTCTCGGGCACCACCACCACCTTGCAGTCCGTGCGCGCGGCCGCGGTCGCGCTGCGTGGCGAGTGGTCGACGAGCGCCATCTCGCCCACGATCTGGCCGGGCCCCAGCACCTCCAGCACGGCGTCGCCGATGCGGAGCTCGACTTCGCCCTCCTGGATGGCGTACATCGCCTCGCCGATCTCGCCTTCGCGGAAGATCACTTCCCCGGCTGCGAAGTGCGTCGCTTCTTCTTTCCGGAACAGGTCGATGGTCGTGCTCATGGCGGCGGGGAGTGTGAAGGCGCCGCGTGACATTCCCGCGACGCCGGGCCGGCAGACTTGCGCGCACGATTCGTCACGCGAATGTCACGACGACAGCCGAGATTCCCGGGCATGACGGAAAGCCCCCACGGCCTCTTCACGCCCGGCACCCACGTGCTCGAGTGGTGTCGGGATTGCCGCCACTTCACCTGCGGCGAGTGCCCCGGCGACGGGGAGTACGGGCGGGCCTGCGCCCTGCCGGACTGCAGCCTGCGCACGCCGGGCGCGCCTGCCGTCCTGCCCAACTGGTGGGATCGCCTGCGACGCCGGGCCCGGGTGTGGTGGAACTCGTGAACCTCCATCCCTGAGGCGCGGGGCCGCCCCGCACGCCCTGCGCCCCCACCTGGAACGCCACTTGCTTTCCAGAAGTGCAGGAGACGGACCATGGCGGAGAAGCACCGGATCGAGATCGTCGGGCCGCTCGGCCCCCGGTGCCTCGCCGCAGAGCACGCGGTGCACCAGGTCGTCGAAGAATCCCACGCCAACTGCGAGGTGGTGCTCGACGTGACGCCGGAGCGCCTCTTCGACCTCGGCGTCGTCCGCACCCCCGCGGTCGTGCTCGACGGCCGCCTGGTCCTGGCCGGCCGCGCCCCGACGGAAGACGAAGTCCGCGTCCTGCTCGGCGTCGCCTGAGAGCCGGCGTCCCCCGCCACCGGGCACAATAGGCGCCCGATGGACGCGCCTCTCTACGACCGGCTGCCGCCGGGCCGCGCCAATGCCGACGAGCTGCTCGGGCGGTTCCTCGACTACGTCGACACCCGCGGCCTGAGCCTCTACCCGGCGCAGGAAGAGGCGGTGCTCGAGCTGTTCGAGGAGCGCAACGTCATCCTCAACACGCCCACCGGCTCGGGCAAGTCGCTGGTCGCTTCCGCGCTGCACTTCGCCTCGCTGGCCCACGGGCGGCGCTCGGTCTACACCTGCCCGATCAAGGCACTGGTGAACGAGAAGTGGCGGGCGCTGTGCCACGAGCTGGGGCCGGAGAACGTCGGCCTGGCGACCGGCGACGCGAGCGTCAACCGCGACGCGCCGGTCCTGTGCTGCACCGCCGAGGTGCTCGCCAACCTGGCGCTGCGCGCGGGCGCCGAGAGCGGCATCGACGACGTCGTGATGGACGAGTTCCACTGGTACGCCGACCGCGACCGCGGCGTCGCCTGGCAGGTGCCGCTGCTGGCGATGCCGCGCACCCGCTTCCTGCTGATGTCGGCGACGCTCGGCGACGTCTCGTTCTTCGCCGAGGAGCTGACCCGCCGCAACGGGCGCGAGACCGCGGTCGTCACCTCGGCCACGCGGCCGGTGCCGCTCGAGTACGCGTACTCCGAGATCCCGCTGTCGCAGATGGTCGAGAAGCTGGCGGCCGAGGGCAAGGCGCCCGTCTACGTCGTCCACTTCACGCAGAAGGACGCGGCCGACTCGGCGCAGGACTTCACGAGCCTCGACCTGTGCACGCGCGAGGAGAAGAACGCGGTGGCGGCCGCCATCGGCGACTTCCGCTTCACGAGCCCGTACGGCCCCGACCTGCGGCGCTGGCTGAAGCAGGGCATCGGCCTCCACCACGCGGGCCTGCTGCCCAAGTACCGGGTGCTGGTCGAGAAGCTGGCCCAGCAGGGACTGCTCAAGGTGATCTGCGGCACCGACACCCTCGGCGTCGGCATCAACGTGCCGATCCGCACGGTGCTGTTCTCGCGGCTGTGCAAGTTCGACGGCCAGAAGACCGCGGTCCTCTCCGCCCGCGACTTCCACCAGATCGCCGGCCGCGCCGGCCGCAAGGGCTTCGACGACAAGGGTTACGTCGTCGCCCAGGCCCCGGAGCACGCGATCGAGAACAAGAAGCTCGAGGAGAAGGCGAAGGACGGCAAGAAGGTCCAGAAGAAGAAGCCGCCCGAGCACAACTTCGCCAACTGGGACCTGGCGACCTTCAAGCGCCTGATGGGCGCGCCGCCCGAGAAGCTGCAGTCGCGCTTCTCGGTCTCCCACGGGATGCTGCTGAACGTGCTGTCGCGGCGCGGCGACGGCTGCCGGGCGATGCAGCGGCTGATCCGCGAGAGCCACGAGTCCGAGCGCAACAAGAAGGCGCACTTCGAGCGCGGCTGGCAGCTCTTCCGCTCGCTCGTCGCGCGCGGCATCGTCGAGATCGTGCCGAAGGACGCGCACGGCTCGAAGCTGCGGGTCAACGTCGAGCTGCAGGACGACTTCTCGATGGACCAGCAGCTCTCGCTGTACCTGCTGGAGACGCTGCCGCTGCTCGACCCGGAGAGCGAGACCCACGCCCTCGACGTGCTGACGCTGGTCGAGAGCATCCTCGAGAACCCGGAGCTGATCCTGCGCAAGCAGCTCGACAAGGAGAAGGGCCGCAAGATCGCCGAGTGGAAGGCCGAGGGCCTCGACTACGACCAGCGCATGGCCAAGCTCGACGAGGTCGAGTACCCCAAGCCGCTGCGCGACTTCGTCTACGACACCTTCAACGCCTTTGCGGACCGCCACCCGTGGGTCGGGGAGGAGAACATCCGGCCCAAGTCGATCGCCCGCGAGATGTTCGAGGGTTACCGCTCGTTCTCGGACTACGTGCAGGAGTACGACCTCGAGCGCTCCGAGGGCCTGCTGCTGCGGCACCTGTCGAGCACGTACAAGACGCTGCGCCAGACCGTGCCCGACGCGTCGAAGTCCGACACCCTGCTCGACATGGAGTACTACCTGCGCGACATGCTGCGCCAGGTCGACTCCAGCCTGCTCGACGAGTGGGAGCGGATGCTGGACCCGGACTACGAGCCGGGCCTCGCGGGCCCGGAGCTGCGCCCCGAGCGGCCGTCGGGCCCGCCGGACGTCACGGCCGACGCCCGCGCGTTCACCGCGGCGATCCGCGCCCGCGCCTTCGCGTTCCTCGCGTCGTGGGCGAAGGGTCGGGACGAGGCGGCGCTCGCGCAGCTCGACGTCGCGACCGACGCGAGCGAGACGCCGTGGACCGAAGAGCGCCTGAAGGCGGCGCGCGCGGCCCACGCGGCCGAGCACGGCGGCCTGCGCCTCGACCCCGAGGCCCGCAACCAGCGCCACACCCACGTGGAGGTGGCCGACGACCGCAGCTCCTGGCGCGTCGATCAGATGCTCGTCGACACCGCGGACCTCAACGACTGGGTGGCCTCCTGGCGCGTGGATCTCGCCGCCTCCCGCGAACGCGAAGCCCCGGCCCTCCAGCTCCTCCGCCTCGAGCCGCTCACCTGACGATTCCGCTTGCCGCGGGGGGCGGCCAGGCGGAAATTGGAAGGCAGGAGGCCCGCGCTGCGCTTCCTGCTCGTCAGCCCCACCTCGCCGCTGTGGCGTGCCCGGGCCGCCGGGCGCCCCCGCGGCGCCCGCTCGCACCGCTTCTCGATGCTGACGAGCCTGTACGTGGCGGCCTCGATGCCGCCCGGGACCCGCACCCGCCTCGTGGACGAGGACGTCGAGCCGGTCGACTTCGACTTCCCCGCCGACCTGGTCGGCCTCTCGCTGATGACGTACAACGCGCCGCGGGCCTACGAGATCGCCGACGAGTTCCGCCGCCGCGGCCGCACCGTCGTGCTGGGCGGCTATCACCCGACGTTCCTGCCCGACGAGGCGGCGGCCCACGCCGACGCCGTCTGCGTCGGCGAGGCCGAGGGGACGCTGAGCGCGCTGGTCCGCGACTTCGAGGCCGGCCGGCTGCAGCCGCGCTACGTGGCGGAGCCCGTGGACCTGCGCGGCCTGCCCGTCCCCGACCGCCGCCTGCTGCGCCGCTCGGCCTACATCACCCCCGACGCGGTGCAGGCCACCCGCGGCTGCCCCTGGGCCTGCAGCTTCTGCTCGGTGAGCGCCTTCGCGCGGCGGCGCTTCCGGGCCCGCCCCGTGGACGAGGTGATCGACGAGTTGCGCGGCCTGGGGCGCTGGCTGGTGTTCATGGACGACAACCTGATCGCCGATCCCGGCTACGCGCGCGAGCTCTTCACCCGCATGGCGCCGCTGCGCAAGCGCTGGGTCAGCCAGTGCAGCGTGCGCATCGCCGACGACCCGGAGCTGCTGGACCTCGCCGCGCGCAGCGGCTGCGTCGGCCTGTTCGTGGGCTTCGAGTCGCTCTCGGACGACAACCTCGCGGCCTGGGGCAAGGGGCTGAACCGGCACCGCGACTACGCCCGGGCTGTCGCCCGGCTGCACGCGGCGGGGATCGGCGTCTACGCCGGGTTCGTCTTCGGCATGGACGGCGACGGGCCCGACGTGTTCGTGCGCACCCTGCGCTTCCTCGACGAGAACCGCGTGGACGCGCTGCAGGCCACCGTGCTCACGCCGTTCCCGGGCACGCCGCTGCACGCGGAGATGGAGCGCCAGGGGCGCATCACCTCGCGCGACTGGGCGCTGTACGACTTCGGCCACGTCGTCTTCGAGCCGCGCGGCATGTCGGCCGAGACGCTGGGCGCCGGGAACGCCTGGCTGCACACCCGCTTCTACTCGCGGGCCACCACCTGGCGCCGCATCGCGCGGGCCTGCGGCTACCTCTCGCCCGCCGTGATCGCCCGCGTCATGGCCCCGCTCAACTTCGGCTACCGCCTGCGGCACCGGGTCGTGGGCACCGACGAGCTCGCGCGGCGCTTCGAGGCCGAAGCCCCGGCGGGACTGTGAAGAAACGCGACCCTCAGCGCGCCTCGAGCAGCACGATCGTCTTGTCGAGCGGGACCATCGCCAGCGTCGCGCCGTCGGGCGACCAGTTCAGGTGGTAGACCTGCGACTCGCGGGCGACGGTCAGCACACACTCGCCGCTCTCCGGGTCCCACACCTTGAGCGTCCCGTCCGACGACGCCGACGCGAGGCGCCGGCCGTCGGGCGAGAAGGCGAGGTGGTGGACCTGGTCGACGTGGCCCGCCAGCTCGCGGAGCTTCCTGCCGCTCGTGGCGTCCCACAACACGATCCGGCGATCGCTGCCCGCGGTCGCCAGCTCTGCCCCGCGCGCCGCGACCGCGACCGTGCCCTTGCCGTGCTCGAAGCGCGCAGCCTCGCGGCCCGCCTTCCAGTCCCAGGCCTTCGCCGCGCCGTCGCCTGCGCCCCAGAACAGGCGCGCGCCGTCCGGCGTGAACGCGAGGCCGGTGGCGGTACGCTCGCCGTCGACGAGCGTGGCGACGACCGCGGCGTCCGCGAAGCGCCACAGCGTGACCGTGCCCTTGCCCGAGGCCGAGGCGACCAGCGTGCCATCGGGGCTCGCCGCCAGCGCGACGCTGCGATCACCCTCGATCTGCGCGAGCGTCGCGAGCTTCTCGCCGGTCGCGCTCCACAGCACGACCGCTCCGTCGTTGCCGGTGGTGACCAGGCGCTGCCCGTCGCCACTCCAGGCCGCGCGCACACCCGACTGCGCGTGTCCTTTCCAGGTGGCGACGGCGGCGCCGGTCGCGAGGTCGCGCACCTGCACGAACCCGCCCCAGCCGGTCGTCGCGAAGCGCGTGCCGTCGCGGGTGAAGGCGACGTCGTAGGCCGTGTCGGGCAGGGTGAGCGTCGTGCGCGCGGGGTCGAGGGCCGCCGCGTCCCAGAAGCGCAACTCGCCGTCGTTCGCGCCGCTCACGAAGGAGCGTCCGTCGCCGCTGACGGCGAGCGCGGTCACGGCGGCGTCGTGGCCGTGCCACACCGCCCGCGGCGCTCCGCTCTTCGCGTCCCACGAGCGCAGCGTTCCGTCCTGGCCCGCGACGGCCAGCGTCGCCGCGTCGACGAAGGCCACGTCGTTGGTCCACTTCGCCTGCCCCTCGGCCTGGCCGGTCAGCACGTGGGCGAGCTGCCGCGAGGCGACGTCCCAGATGCGGACGCGGCCGTCCTTGGCGCCGACCGCGAGCAACGCGCCGTCGGGCGAGAACGCGATCGACTGCACGGCCTTGTAGCGCTCGTCGGGCGCCGGCTTCAGGACGACGGGCGGCTCGGACCAGCGCTCGCTCCGCCACAGTGCGACGTCGTCGTCCCAGTTGCCCGCGGCCAGCGTCGCGCCGTCGGGCGACCAGGCCAGCGCGGTGATCGGTTTCACGCCCCAGTCCCAGCCCGCCTGCTGCGCGCCGCTCGCCGCGTCCCACACCCGCACGACGCCCCACACGCCCCGCTCCGCGCTGCGCTGCCACGAGGCCGAGGCCAGCCGGGCGCCCCCCGGGTGCCAGGCGACGACGTGGATGCCGCGGCCGACGCCGTCGACCTTCCACGCTTCCGCTCCGCTCGCGACGTCCCACACCCGCAGCGTGCCGTCGCTCCCCGCCGTCGCGAGCCGCGCGGAGTCGGGCGAGAAGGCCACGCCGCCCACCGGGCCGGCATGGCCTGCGAATGTGTGGCGCAGTGCGCGGGTGCGCGCGTCCCACAGCTTCGCAGTGCCGTCGACGGACGCGGTCGCGAGCCACGCGCCGTCGGGGCTCAGCGCGAGATCGCGGACAGCGGCGGCGTGGGCCGCGACGCGGGCCGCGCTGCGATCGACGAGGCGCTGGAGGTAGCGCCACTCCCAGCCGCGCTCCGGCTCGGGCGCGGCGGCCAGCCACTTCTTCGCGGCCGCGGTCTCGTGCAGGCGCAGCGTCGCCTCGGCGGCGGCGACGCTCGCGCGGTAGAGCGGACCGGGGTCCTGCGCGCCGAGCGGCAGCGCGCACACGAGGGCGGCGAGAGCGATGCGGGTGAGCATGCGCGATCGTACGCTTGCCGCGCGGGCGCAGCGAGGGGGATGATCGCCGCCGGTTCTTCCCGTGATCAGCGTCTCGATCCAGCTCGGGCCCGGAAGCCAGCCCGGCGTCGAGGTCCGGCGCGCGGGCCCCGACCGGCTGGAGCTGCGCGGGCGCCTGCGCCGGCCGTGGCTGCACTGGGCCGCACTCGCGTTCGGCCTGTGCGCCGTCGGCCAGCTCGAGACGCGGCGCGACGGGTCGGTGGCCGGGTTCGTCGTCGCGACCGTCTTCGCCTGCGCCTTCGCCGCCGCCCTGTTCGTGCGGCGCCGGCTCACCCTCGATCGCGCGACGCGCACGGCCGTCGACGGCTTCGGCCTCGCGGGCCGGCTCACCGGGCGCGCGCAGAGTCTCGCCGCGGTGCGCCGGGTGCGGGTGCGAGTCGAGCAGACGGGAGGCGAACACGCGGAGACCCGCTACCCGGTCGTGATCGAGGGCGACACCGCGTCGATCGAGCTCGACCGACCGGGGACCTGGGAGGCGGCACTGCCCGTGGCCGAGGCGGTCGCCCGCTTCCTCGGCCTCGAGCTGCGCGACGACGTCGCGGCGGAGCGCAAGCGTCCAGGCGAGCTCGACGTCGCGTGGCGCGATCGCGGGCCGGGCGGACCGGTGCCGGACAGGCCGCGCGAGACCACGAGCCTCGTGCTGCTCGATCGGCCGACGCGGCTGCGAGCGCGGATTCCCGTGCCCTCGCCGCGACAGATCGCGGGGCTCAACGTCCTCGTGGGCCTGTTCTGCCTGATCCCGTTCACGGCGATGGTCCTGCTGCCGCTGCTGGGCGGTCGGCTCCACGGCGCCGGGCCGATCGCGTGGGCGCTCGCGCAGTCGCTGTTCCCGATCCTGCTGGTCGGCAGCGCGTCGCTGCTCGCGGTGTTCGGCAACGGCGGCCTGCTGGACGTGACGCCCGCGCGGCTGCGCCTCGTCCAGAACGGGCTGCTGTGGCGGCGCGAGGTGGTGATGCCCGCGGGCGAGCTCGAGGACCTCGTGTGTCTCGACCCCGAACTCGGCGGCGCGCGCAGCCTGCTCGCCTACTTCTCGCATGGCGTGCTGGTCGCGCGCTCCGATCGCGCCAGCGTGCGCTTCGGCTACGGCCTGCCTCGCCCCGAACTCGACTGGCTGCGCGCGCGCGTGCTCGAGGTGCTGCGCGCCAGCCGCGCGGGTGACGGGGACACGCGAGGCGGAGAGCCGGCGGCCGAGCCCGCTCGCGAGGCGCCGTGGCTGATCGGCGTCGGCGCCGCGGGAGGCGCGCTCGCCGGCGCGGTGGCGGGCGGCCCGCTGGCGGCCGGCGTGGCGCTGCCGTTCCTCGAGCACGTGCTGAACCTCGGCGCCGCGCTCGGCGCGCTGCTCGGCGCGGGGCTCGACCCCGGCGGCGCGGGCCGCAACGGGCGCCGGCTCGGCGCGGCGCTCGCGGCCGCCGCCGTGCTGTTGGCGGCGATGGCGGCGCTCGACGTCCACCCGCGCTGGCAGCCTCGCCCCTCGTGGGACGAACAGGCACTGCTGCGCGGACGCACGGGCGCCCGCGATGCCGTCTTCGCGCTCGGCTATCTGCCGTCCGCTCTGCTGGCCGACGCGGCACTGGTGCAGGCGCTGCTGTTCGGGGCCTTCTGGCGCTCGCGACGGCGGGCCACGGCGGGCCTGTCCCCGACCGCAGGCGGCGGCGCACTCGCCCTGCGCTCCGCCGGCCTGCTGGCCGCGCTCACCGTCGCGGCCCTGGCTTCGAAGGCTGCCGCGAACCCTCGCGGATGGGATGCCGCGCCGCGGATCGCGACGCCGCGCACGCCGGCGAGCGTTCCGGCCCGGCCTCCCCTCGAGGCGACGCCGCGGCCCGCGCCGGAGCACGACGACGGGGTGCTCGCCGGCCGCATGACGTGGGCGGGCCGCCCCGTCGACGAGCTGACCTCCGAGCGGCCGCGCTTCTGGTTCCGCGACGAGGAAGCCGGCGCGCTGGCCCAGCTCCACGCCGACTACGATCCGCGCGGCGGGCGCTTCCGCATCTTCGGCGCCCCCGGCCGCTACTACGGCACGGTCACGTTCGGGCCGCTGCGCTCCGACCCCGGCGCCGCGCTGGTCGGCGGGATCACGTTCGACCTGGCCGCCGGGGTCGAGACGGCGCGCGACCTCGCGCTGCACCGGGTGATGCGGCTGCGCGTGCCCGAGGACAGCGCCGACCACCCCGGCGCGAAGGACGCCGCTCCCGAGCTCGCCTCGCCCGTCCGCTTCGCGTGGGACCCGGTCCCCGGCGCGACGGCCTACCGCTACGAGGTGCAGGCCGACCCCGCCGAGGACGCACCGCGCCCCGCGCCGGTGGAGGGGCGCACGACCCTCTGCGCGGTCGAACTGCCGCTGCCGCGCGGGCGCTACCAGCTCCGGCTGGAGGCCCTGGGGCCGGGCGGCAGCCTCGCCCACCTCGAGGTCTTCCGCCCGGGCTTCCGCGCCTGGCGCTACGCCTTCGTCGTGCGCTGACGGCCGACTCGACCTGCTGTCCCCCCGAGTTGTCCGCGCACGGGCAGCGGTGGCCGCTGGCGGACAGCGCCTCTTCGAGAAAGTCGCGAACCCTGGAGCCGCGGCGGGCGTCTACAGGATGTCGGAGCCGGGACCGCTTCTTGCAGCGCCCGGTCGGCATCCACTCTGGGGAGGAGCCTTGCAGGACCTGAAGCTCGCGCTGCGCACGCTGCGGAAGACGCCGTTCACGAGCGGCGTGGCGATCGTCTCGCTGGCGCTGGGGATCGGCGCCAACGCGGCGATCTTCTCGCTGTTCCACCAGATGCTGCTGCAGCCGCTGCCGGTGCCGGAGTCGGAGCGCCTCGTCAACCTGCTCTCGCCCGGGCCCAAGCCCGGCTCGCAGTCGACCAACAACGCGGGCCCGATGGACGCGGTCTTCAGCTACCCGATGTTCAAGGACCTGGAGAGCGACGCCTCGCTGCCCGTGAAGCTCGCGGCGCACCGCTCCTTCGGCGCCAACCTCGCCTGGCGCGGGCAGACCTCGAGCAGCCGCGGCCAGTTCGTCTCCGGGAACTACTTCCCGGTGCTGCAACTCCAGCCCGCGCTGGGCCGGCTGCTCGGCCCCGACGACGACCGCACCCCGGGCGCCCACGACGTGGTCGTGCTCGCCCACGCCTACTGGAAGGAGCGCTTCGGGGCGAGTCCGACCGCGGTCGGCGAAGCGCTGGTCGTCAACGGCCGCTCGCTGACCGTCGTCGGCGTCGCCCCCGAGGGCTTCACGGGCACGACGCTGGGCGCGCCGGCGGACGTGTTCGTTCCGCTGACGATGCGCGGGGCGCTGACGCCCGGCTGGAAGGGCTTCGAGAACCGGCGCAGCTACTGGGCGTACCTGTTCGCGCGGCTCGACCCCGGCGTGTCGCAGGAGCAGGCGCAGGCCGCGCTGCACGCGCGCTACTCCGCGATCGTCCAGGACGTCGAGACGCCGCTGCAGGAGGGGATGAGCCCGCAGACGCTCGAGCGGTTCAAGGCCAAGGAGCTGGTGCTGGAGCCGGGCGCGCGCGGGCAGAGCTCGATCGCGACCGGCTCGCGCGCGCCGCTCACGCTGCTGCTGGGCGTCACCGCGCTGGTGCTGCTGATCGCCTGCGCCAACATCGCCAACCTGCTGCTCGCGCGCGGCGCCGGCCGCGCCGCCGAAATGGCCGTGCGGGCGGCGATCGGCGCGGCGCGGCGTCACCTCTTCGGGCAACTGCTGGTCGAGGCCTGCGTGCTGGCCTCGCTCGGAGGCCTGCTCGGCCTGCTCGTCGCGCAGTGGACGCTGCGCGGCCTGCACGCGCTGATGCCGGCCGAAGCCGCGGCGACGATGCGGCCCGAGCTGGGACCCGCGGTGCTGGCCTTCACCGCCGCCGTCGCGCTCGGCACCGGCCTCGTGTTCGGGCTGTTCCCGGCGCTGCACGCCTCGCGCCCCGACCTGATCGCAGGCCTGCGTGGCCAGGCCGGACAGCCCGGCGGCAGCCGCGCCGCAGCCCGCTTCCGCCGCACGCTGGCGACCGCCCAGGTCGCGCTCTCGCTCGCCCTGCTCGTCTCCGCGGGGCTGTTCACCCGCAGCCTCGCCAACGCCGCGCGGGTCGACCTCGGCCTGCAGCCCGAGCAGTTGCTCACCTTCGCCGTCTCGCCGGAGCTGAACGGATACACGCCGGAGCAGAGCAAGGCGCTGTTCGAACGGATCGAGGACGAGGTCGGCGCGATCCCGGGCGTCAGCGCGGTGTCGGCGTCGATGGTTCCGCTGATCGCGGGCAGCAACTGGGGCAGCAGCGTCTCGGTCGAGGGCTTCGAGTCGGGGCCCGACACCGACGCCCACTCGCAGTGGAACCTGGTGGGGCCCGGGCTGTTCCAGACCCTCGGCGTGCCGCTGCTCCAGGGCCGCGACTTCACGCGCCAGGACGCGCTCGGCGCGCCGAAGGTGGCGATCGTCAACCAGGCCTTCGCCCGCAAGTTCGGCCTCGGCGAGAACCCGATCGGCAAGCGGATGGGCACCGGCATGGGCGACGGCACGCCGCTCGACATCGAGATCGTCGGCCTGATCCGGGACGCCAAGTACAGCGACGTCAAGCAGGCGCCGCCGCCGCAGTTCGCGCTGCCCTACCGCCAGGACGAGGGCGTCGGCCAGCTCGTCTTCTACGTGCGCGGCGCGCTCTCCCCGGAGGCCCTCGTCGCGCAGGTGCCTCCGGTGCTGAAGCGGCTCGACCCCAACCTGCCCGTGGAGGAGCTGCGCACGATGCCCGCGCAGATCCACGAGCGGCTGTTCCTGGACCGCTTCATTTCGGTGCTCGCGACGGCGTTCGCGGTGCTGGCCACCGCGCTGGCCGCGCTCGGGCTCTACGGCGTGCTGGCTTACACCGTGGAGCAGCGGACTCGCGAGTTCGGCGTGCGGATGGCGCTCGGCGCCGACTCCGCCCGGGTGCGCGACCTGGTGCTCGGCCAGGTCGGGCGCATGACGCTGGTCGGTGCGCTGATCGGGCTGCCGGCAGCGATCGGTCTCGGCCGCGTCGCGCGCTCGCTGCTGTTCGAGGTGGAGAGCCACGACCCGGCGGTGCTGGTGGGGGCGCTCGTCTCCCTCGCCTGCGTGGCGTTCGCCGCGGGCGCGCTCCCGGCGCGCCGCGCGGCCCGCGTCGAGCCGATGCGCGCCCTGCGCTACGAGTAGCGGGCCGCGGAGGTACAGGTCGCGGGGTCAGGCCAGCCGGAACGGCTCGCCCCGCGGCCCCGCGCGACGCGCGAGTGCCTCGCGGTCCGGCGCCGGGAACGAGCGCAGCCACGCCAGGTACTGGTCGCCCGTCATCGGCCGCGGCGCGGAGGCCGCGCGCAGCGCGACCACGTCGGACGCGCTCACCGGCAGTCCCCGCTCCAGGTCGAGCGGTTCAGCGACCATGTCGCGCCTTCAGGGTCTCGAACTCGGCGAGGCGGCCGGCCTGCTCGAACCAGGGACGGACGGCCTCGATCGACAGTTCGGGCAGGCTCATCAGGGCGTCGATGTCGGCGAGATCGCGAAACTCGCGGCTCGGGTCGTTGCGGATGGCGTGCAACTTGAGCGCCACCAGGTGCTCCGGCGCGGGCACCAGATGGTGCCGTCCCCCCAGCTCCAGCCGCGGCGACGCGGCGACGAACAGCCGGTCGGCCGTGGCGGCGTCCACGTAGAGCACGTCGACCCGTCCGCGCGCCGGGTCGGGGTGCAGGTGGTTCGAGAACCCCGCCGACGCGTACAGCGTCTCGTAGCCGCGTTCCTGCAGCGCGGCGACGAGCGCGTCGCGGCACGCGGCGCTGGTCAGCACGTCGAGATCGGCGGTGAAGCGCGGCCGGCCCCAGGCCGCCAGGGCCAGCGCGCCGACGACGCACAGCCGCTCCCCGCGCTCCGCGACGATGGTCTCCAGTTCGTCGAGCACCCTCCCCACGTCCATGCCCCGCTAGCCTACCGCGTCGGTGGCACCCTGCTGAAGGCCGGTGGTGTGCCGAACCGCGCCCACGGCTTCGGGCGCCGGCTCAGACCCGCAGCGAGCCGCGGAAGCCGCGCGCCGCGTAGTAGGAGTCGGCGCCGTTGTGGTACGTGAAGACGCGGCCGTAGCGGCGGTCGCCGAACAGGGCGCCGCCGCGCTCGCGGACCGCGGGCGGGGTCTGCAGCCAGCTCGACGTCTTCGTGTCGAACTCGCCCAGCGCCTGCAGCGCGCGGTAGGCATCCTCGTCGAGCAGCTCGATGCCCATCGCTTCCGCCAGCTCGAGGGCGCTGGTCTTCGGCGCGTTCTGCTTCCTTCCCCGCCGCGCCTCGCGGTCGTAGCAGGCGCTGCGACGGCCGGCGGGGCTCTCCGGCGCACAGTCGCAGAAGTCGAGCTCCCCCGTGCTGCGGTCGTGGCCGACGACGTCGGGTTCGCCGCCCGTGCGCTCCATCTCGGCGAGCGCCGTCAGTTTCGCGGGGTGCTTCTCCAGGCGCGCGCGCACGTCGGCCCAGGCGAGGCCCGGGTGGCGTCGCGGGTTCTGCTCGAAGCGCGCCTCCAGCAACGCGAGCAGTTCCTGACGCTGCTTCGGGGACAGCTCCTTCCGGGCCGGGCGCACGCTCATGGGGTCCTCCACGCGGGATGCGTGGACTCTACATCCGGCGGCGGCTACTCGGGGCGCAGCGCGATCATCGGGTCGACGCGGGTGGCGCGGCGGGCCGGCACCAGGACGGCGACCAGCGAGACGAACGACACCAGCGCGATCACCCCGGAGAAGACCCACGGGTCGCGGGCGCTGACGCCGAACAGGATGTTGGCGATCGCGTCGCGCAGCACCGTGACCAGCGCCAGCGAGAGCGCGACGCCGACCAGCAGCCCGGCGCCGACTTGCCGCGAGCCCTGGCGCACGACCATCGACAGGATGCGCAGCGGCTCGGCGCCCATCGCCATCCGCACCCCGAACTCCTGGGTGCGCTGGCTGACCGCGAACGACATCACTCCGTAGATGCCCACCGCGGCCAGCACCATGGCCACGACGCCGAACGCGGAGAACATCGTCGCGATCACCGCGCCCTGGGCGACAAAGCCCTCGAGCTGCCGCTTCGGCGTGTCGACGAAGTACAGCGGCAGGTTGGCGTCGACGCGGGCGACGGCGCGCCGCAGCGGGTTGGCGAGCGCCTCGGCCGGCTGGCCGCCGCGCGGGCGCACGACCACGGTCGCGAACTGGGCGGCGAACGGCTCCTCCTGCAGCGGCCCGACCGGGTTCGAGTAGAAAGGCACGTAGTAGCCGGTGTCGTCGACGTTCGGGTTGTTGAACGGCCCCTGCATGCGGATCGTCGAGACGACGCCGACGATCGTGCGCCACGGCCCCGGCTGCTCGCTGCCCGGGTCGACGGTGCGGAAGCGGCGGCCGAGCGGGCTCTCGTTGCCGAAGTGCCTGCCGGCGAACGCCGCGTTGACCACCGCCACCGGCTCGCGCGCGTCGAGGTCGTTCTCGCCGAACGTGCGGCCCGCGAGCAGCTTCTGGTCGGTGACCGCGAAGAAGCTGCCCGTCACCTGCTCGAAGTTGGCGTTCGGCCGGTCCCGCTTGTGGGCGTAGGTCCGGCCCTCGATCTCGACCGGGGTCGAGCCGGAGAAGACCATGCGGAAGCGGCTGGTCAGCGCCACCGCGCCGAACTCCGGGTTCGCCGCCAGGTCGCGCTGCAGGCGGTCGAAGAACAGCCGGCGATCCGCCGGGGTCGGGTAGTCGCCGTCCATCAGGCCCATGCGGGCGGACATCAGCGCGCCGGTGTCGTAGCCGTAGTCGATCTGCTGCTGGTTGCGCAGCGAGCGCACCTGCAGCAGCGCGCCGACCAGCAGCACGCAGGTGATGCCGACCTGGAACACGACCAGGCCGCGGGTGACGAGGCCGACGTGGGCGCCGGTGTTGCCGCGGCCGCCGTCGCGCAACGCCTCGACGACGCTCGCGCGCGACGAGCTCCAGGCGGGCAGCAGGCCCGACACGATCGTCGCCAGCAGCACGGCGCCGACCGTGAAGGCCAGCGCCGTGGCGTCGATGTCGAACGTGATCCAGGCCGGCGGCGGGTTGTCGTTGTTGCGCACCGCCGCCGTGATCCAGTCGACCGAGAGCCGCGCCAGGACCAGGCCGAGCGTGGCGCCGAGCGAGGCCACCAGCAGGCTCTCGGTCAGCATCTGGCGGATCAGCCGGCCGCGGCTGGCGCCCAGCGAGGAGCGCACGGCCAGGTCCCTGGCCCGCGCCGAGGCCCGCGCGAACTGCATGTTCATCACGTTGACGCAGGCGATCAGCAGCACGCCGACGCAGAACGCCAGCATCGTCAGCAGCGTGCCGCGCAGCGGGCGCGGCGTGAAGGTGTCGTGCAGCGGCTCGACCCGCGCCTCGGTGAAGGACTTGTGGGTCTCGGGGTAGGCGGCGGCGAAGCGCTTCGCGAAAGCGCCGAACTCCGCGTTCGCCTGGTCGAGCGAGACGCCCGGGCGCAACGTGCCGAGCAGGGCCGGGTTGTTGGCGCGCGGGTCGTTGCGCGGCCGCACCGGGAACTCGCTGTAGAGCGGGATCCACAGCTCCTCGTTGACCGGGAACGCGAAGCCGGGCGGCATCACGCCGACGATCGTGGCCGGCACGCCGTTGATCCGGACGCCCTTGCCGACGATGTCGGCGGCGCCGCCGAAGTCGCGCTGCCAGAGCGCGTGTCCGAGGATCGCGACCTTCGGCGCGCCTTCGCGGTTGTCCTCGGCGTTGAAGTCGCGGCCCAGCGCCGGCGCCACGCCGAGCGCAGGAAAGAAGTCTTCGGTCACATAGGCGCCCGTGTAGCGGCGCGGAGTGCCGTCGACCGTGACGTTGACCGTCGAGCCGTTGAGGTACGCCGCCAGCCGGTCGAACGACTTCTGGACCGGGCGGAGCTCCTCGAAGTCCATCGAGGCGACCTGGGTGTTGACACCGAAGAAGGTCGCGCTCGACGGGTCGGCGAAGGTCGCGCTCACCAGGCGGTCGGCGGTCGGGAACGAGAAGCCGCGCAGCATGACCCCGTTCACGACGCTGAACATCGCCGTCACGCCGCCGATGCCGAGAGCCAGCACGATCGTCGCCAGCGCGCAGAACGCCCGCTCGCGCACGAGACCGCGCAGGCCCACCTTCACGTCCGCCTTGAGGTCGTCCGTCATTTGACCGGTATACGGGGCGGCGCCGGGCCGGGTTCCGGTTCAATCGCCGGGATACCATCCGCGGCGGAGGTTCGGATGCCCCGTCCCGCTGCTCACGCCCTCGCCCTCGCCCTCGCCGCGCTCCCGATCGCCGCCCAGTCGCCGCAGCCCACGCCGCCGACCACAGCGGGCGTGCTGGCGGCGACCGCCGCCGCCGACTGGCGCCCGCTCGACGCGGATAACGCCCTCGTGATGGACGTCGCGGGCGGGAGCGTGGTGATCGAGCTCTCGGCGGCGTTCGCGCCCAACCACGCGGCGAACGTGAGGGCGCTGGTGCGCGAGGGCTTCTTCGACGGCCTCACGGTCAACCGCGTGCAGGACAACTACGTCGTGCAGTGGGGCGACGGCGAAGAAGACGAGGCGAAGGTGCGGGTGCCGAAGGTCGGCAAGGGGACGCTGCCCGCCGAGTTCGACCGGCCGGCGCAGGGGCTGCCTTTCACGCCCAATCCCGACGGCGACGTCTACGCGCCCGAGGCGGGCTGGAGCGGCAGCTTCCCCGCCGCCCGCGACCCGAAGACGGGCCGCGCCTGGATGATCCACTGCTACGGCGTGCTCGGGGCCGGCCGCGGCAACACCGCCGACAGCGGCGGCGGCGCCCAGCTCTTCGTGGTGACCGGCCACTCGCCCCGCCACCTCGACCGCAACATCACCGCCTTCGGCCGGGTGGTGAAGGGCATCGAGCACCTGACCTCGCTGCCCCGCGGCACCGGCCCGCTCGGCTTCTACGAGAAGGCCGAGCAGCGGGTGCCGATCCGGCGCGTGCGGGTGGTCGCCGACCTGCCGGAAGCGGAGCGGCCGAAGCTCGAGGTGCTGCGCACGGACACGGACTCCTTCCGCGCGCTGATCGAGGCCCGCCGCCACCGCCACGAGGAGTGGTTCCTCGATCCCGTCGGCAAGGTCGAGGTGTGCAACGTGCCGCTGCCGGTGCGCGAGGCGAAGCCCGCGCGCTGACGCGCGCAGGCGTAGGATCCGTCCCGGAGGCGCAGGCGAGTGGCTCGCGTGCTCGTCACCGGCGGGTCGGGGTTCCTGGGCCGGCACCTCGTGGAGGCGCTGCGGCGCGAGCACGACGTGGTCGGCCTCTCGCGCACGTTGCCCGCGCGCCGCGGCTTCGCGCCGCCGCCGGGGGTTGGCTGGGTCGTCGCCGACGTCGGCGACGAAGCGTCGCTGGCCGCCGCCGTCGAGGAGTTGCGGCAGAGCCCGCCCGTGGACGTCGTGTTCCATCTCGCTGCCCACTACGACCTGAGCGGCGAGCGCCACCCCGAGTACGCGCGCACCAACGTCGCCGGCACTCGGCACGTGCTGGAGGCCGCGGCGGCGCTCGGCGCGCGCGACGTGGTCTTCGCGAGCTCGCTCGCGGCCTGCCGCTTCCCGCCCGCGGGCGGCGCGCTCGACGAGGACTCGCCCGCCGACGGCGACACGCCGTACGCCGAGAGCAAGCGCGCCGGAGAAGCCTGCGTGCGCGAGCCGCGCGGCTACCGCGGCTTCGTCGTGCGCTTCGCCGCGCTGTTCTCGGACTGGTGCGAGTACGAGCCGCTCTACCGCCAGCTCGAGACCTGGCTGTCGCGGCAGTGGCGGCGGCGCGTGCTCGGCGGCCGCGGCGCCTCCGCGGTGCCCTACCTGCACGTCGACGACGCGGTCGCCTTCCTGCTGCGGCTGCTCGCGCGCCGCCGCGAGATCGACCCCGCGCCGGTGCTGATCGCCAGCTCCGACGGCGCGACCTCGCATCGCGAGCTGTTCGACGCCGCCACGGGGGCCGCCTCCGGCGCGCCGCTGCGACCGCTGCTCGTGCCGCGCCCGCTGTGCCGGCTCGGCTTGCCGCTGCTCGAGATCGCCTGCGAGGCGACGGGCGCGCCCCTGTTCGAGCGGCCGTGGATGGCGCGCTACATCGACCTCGCGCTGCGCGTCGACGCCCGCCGCTCGCGCCAGCGCCTGGGCTTCGAGCCGCGCCCGCAGCTCTCGATCCTGACCCGGCTGCCGCGCCTGCTCCGGAACCGGTCCGCCTCGCCGCTCGACTGGCTGCGCCTCAACGAGATGGCTCGCCTGCGTGGCGCCGCGCCGCCGATGCGGGCGGCCTGAAGCGACTCAGCGGTCGGCGAACAGCGCCTGCAGGTCGGCGTAGCTCCAGGCGTCGGCGAAGAGCGGCTCGCAGGAACCCTCGCGCAGGAACTCCGAGACCACCGCCCGCAGGTGCCCGAAGGCGGCGCTCGCGACCCACGAGCCGGCACTCAACCGACGCACGCCGAGCTCGGCGAGCCGAGCGGCAGGCGGCAGCCCCGGCCGGGCCAGGACGTTGAGCGGCAGGCCGGCGCCCGCGGACAGCGCGCGGATCTCCTCGCCGTCCGTCACGCCCGGCACGAACAGCCCGTCCGCGCCCGCCTCGCGATAGCGGCGCGCGCGGGCGAGCGTCTCCTCGATCCGGCGCTCGGCGGGCACCAGGCCGCGCAGGTAGACGTCGGTGCGCGCGTTGACGAAGACGTCGCCGCCGCGGGCGCCGACGACCCGCTTCGCCTCCTCGATGCAGGCGCAGAGGCGGGCCGGGTCGCGGGTCCCGTCCTCGATGTTGAGGCCGACCGCTCCCGCGTCGACCAGGCGCGCGACGAAGGCCGCGACCGCCGCGGGCTCCTCGGCGTAGCCGCCCTCGACGTCGACGCTGACCGGGACCCGCGCCACGCGCACGATCGTCGCGACGGTGCGCAGCAGCAGCTCGACGGGCAGCCGATCGCCGTCCGCGTAGCCGTGGGCCCAGGCGACGCCGGCGCTGGTCGTCGCCAGCGCCTTCGCGCCGAGGCTCTCGATCATCCGCGCGCTGCCGCCGTCCCACACGTTCGGCAGCAGCAGCACGCCCTCGTCGTGCAACCGCCGGAAGCCCGCCGCCCGTGCCTTCTGGTCGCTCATCGCGCGCTCCTTGTCGGCGCAGCGTAGCCGACCGGAAAGTCGATGCGCAGGGCAACGACCAGCCGGCTGGACGCACCGCTGGCGGGAGGGGGCGTTCTCGTCGACGATTCAGCGAGGGGGCCCGAGGTCGTCTCATGCGCCACGCGCTGGTTCGATTGCTCCCGATCGCCCTCGCTCTCGCCGCTCCCGCCGCCGTCCAGGCCGAAACGATCCGCCTCCAGGGCCGCTATCGCTGGGACCTCGGCGGCGCCGAAGGCCCGTTGCAGGCGCGCTTCACGTCGCAGGCGGCCGACACCTGGCGGGTCTCCTTCTCGTTCCGCTTCGAGGGCCGCGACTACCAGTACGACGGCACGGCCACCGGCAGCCTCGACCGCGGGGAGCTCGTGGGCCAGGTCGACGAGGGCACCGGCGGCCGCACGTTCACGTTCCGCGGCTCCGTGCGCGACGGGAGCTTCACCGGCACCCACGCCGAGCGGCGGCGAGGCGGCCGCCCGGAAGCGACCGGCACGCTCCGCCTGACCCGCGAGTAGCGCGTCGCGGCTCAGCGCGCAGCGGCCGCCAGCGGATCGTCGAAGGGCTCGCCGCGGCGGCGGCGGTCGATGGCGGCGAGGATGCGGGCGTGCACTTCGCCCGAGATCGGGTAGGCGAAGGCGATCACCAGCGCCGCCAGGTTGCACAGCGAAGGCACCCCCGCGTACAGCACGCGCAGCGTCAGCTTGACCGCTTCCGACTGCGGAGCGTTGGGCTCGTAGCCGGCGAGGCCCAGCACGCCGAGGCCGGCGCCGACGCCGATCGCCGCCGCGAGGCGCTTGGCGATCGACCACAGCCCGACGTAGAGGCCCTCGCGGCGCAGGCCGCTCTTCAGCTCGTCGTAGTCGAGCACGTCGGCCTGGATCGAGGACGGCAGCGCGAGCGTGGCGCCGAAGCCGACGCCGGAGAGGCAGACGAGCACGCCGTAGAGCGCGGCGTCGCCGGGGCCGAGGAAGAACACGCCGACGAAGGCGCCCGTGTTGACGCCGATCGAGGCGAGCCATGCCGCCTTCTTGCCGACCCGCCGCGCGATCGCGACCCAGGCCGGCAGGAACACGATGCCGGTCGCGAAGTACAGCAGCAGGAACGCGTCGGCGTGCGGCGACTCCAGCACGTACTGCACGTAGAAGAGGATCAGCGTCGCCGGCAGGTTGGAGCCGATCGCGCTGATCGTGTAGGCCGACAGCAGGATCGCGAACGGGCGGTTGCGCAGCGCCTCGCGCATCCCGGTCCAGAGGCCCGTCGCGCGCGGCCGGGCCACCTCCGGCAGCTCGCGCACCGCGGCCGTGCACCACCACGCGCTGGCCACCACCAGCGGCGCGTAGAGCACGGCGATCCAGAAGAACTTGGCGCGCTCGCCGTCGGCGTCCGCCGGCAGCCCGAACGCCTTCTGCACGATCGCGGGCGAAGCCGCGGCGAACAGCGTGCCGGCGATCAGCAGCCCGTCGCGCAGGCCGAACAAGGCCGTGCGCTCGTGGTAGTCGGCGGTGATCTCGGGCCCGAGCGCCTCGTACGGCACGGTCACGATGGTCCAGAACAGGAACAGCGCGTACATGCAGAACGCGAACCACGCGGTCTCGAAGCCGGGCGAGCCGGGCGGCGGCACGAAAAGCAGGCCGATGAACAGCGCGACCAGCAGCGAGCCGCCCGCGATCCACGGCCGCCGACGCCCCCAGCGCGTGCGGTAGCGGTCGGAGAGGTGACCCATGGCCGGGTCGATCACCGCGTCGAACACCCGCACGCCGGCCAGGATCGTGCCGAGCGCGGCCAGGTTCACGCCGACGACGTCCGTGTAGAACTTGGGGATGTAGACGTAGACCGGGATGCCGACCACGGCCAGCGCGAAGGCCGGTGCGGCGTAGGCGAGCTTGACCGCGAGCGGAACCCGGCTCACCGCGCTGGCTCCGCGACGGCTGTGAAGTCCTCGCCCGGGTTGATGAACTCGTCGCCCTCGACCCGGTGCTGGCGTTCGTACAGCTCGCGGTAGCGGCCGCCGCGAGCGAGCAGCTCGCGGTGGCTGCCGCGCTCGACGATCTCCCCCTTCTCGACGACCAGGATCTGGTCTGCCGAGGTGATCGTCGACAGCCGGTGCGCGATCACGAACGTCGTGCGCCCCGCGCGCAGCCGGCGCAGGCCGTCGCGGATCAGCGCCTCGCTCTCCGAGTCGAGCGAGGAGGTGGCCTCGTCGAGCAGCAGCAGCCGCGGGTCGACCAGGATCGCGCGCGCGATCGCCACCCGCTGGCGCTGGCCGCCGGAGAGCTTGACCCCGCGCTCCCCGACCACCGTGTCGTAGCCCTGCTCGAAGCGCAGCGCGAACTCGTCGACGTGGGCGATCTTCGCCACCGCCTCGACCTCCTCGCGGCTGGCGCCCGGCTTCGCGAAGCCGATGTTGTCGGCGATCGTGCCGTCGAACAGGAAGTTGTCCTGCATCACGACGCCCAGCGCGCGGCGGTAGTCGCGCAGGCGCAGGCCGTGCACGTCGCGGCCGTCGACCAGCACCTGGCCGCGCTGCGGCTGCCGGAACGCCATCACCAGCCCGAGGATCGTGCTCTTGCCCGAGCCGGAGGAGCCGACGAGGGCGACGGTCTGGCCGGCCGGCACCTCGAACGAGACCCCCTTCAGCACCGGCACGTCCGGCTCGTACTCGAACCACACGTCGCGGAACTCGACCCGCCCCTCGACCACGGGCAGCGGCTCCCGCACCGCGTCCTCCTGGTCCTCGGTCGGCAGGTCGAGCACCTCGCGCACGCGGTCGAGCCCGGCGAACGCCTCGCTGACCTGGGTGCCGATGCTGGCGATCTGCACCACGGGCAGCGCCAGCAGGCCGACGAAGAACGTGTACATGACGAGGTCGCCGATCGTCATCGCCCCGGCTTGCACGGCGCGCGCGCCGACCACCATGATCAGCAACCCGATCCCGCCGACGATCGCGGTCGAGACCGACGTCAGGGCACTGGTGCCGGTGATGGTGCCGGCGACGTTCTCGAACAGCCGCCGGGCGCCGGACGCGAACACCTCGGCCTCGCGCGCCTCGGCGACGTAGACCTTGAGCAGCCGCACGCCGCCGATCGCCTCGGCGAGGCGGCCGCTGATCTCGGCGGTGATCTCGTTGCGCTCGCGGAACCGCGGCCGCAGCCGCCGGAAGGCGAGGGCCATCGCCGTCCCGAAGGCCGCGAGGAACAGCAGCGTGCCCAGGGTCAGCCGCCAGTGCAGCCAGAACAGCACGCCCAGCGCCATCGCCGCGGTCAGCACGCTGCCGACGAGCTGGATCAGGCCGGTGCCGATCAGGTTGCGGATGCCCTCGGGGTCGTTCAGCACGCGGGCCACGACGGAGCCGACCTTCGTCTCGTCGAACCACCGCACCGGCAGCCGCAGCACGTGGTGCTGCACCCTCCGCCGCAGGTCCATGATCGCGCCCTGGGCGGCGATCGAGACCACCTGCGAGTTGGCGAAGCCGGTGGCGGCCTGGAGCAGCGTCGCCCCGCCGGTCGCCGCCGCCAGCGGCAGCAACAGGTCGTGGCGACCGCGGCCGAGCACGTCGTCGATCAGGAACTTGGTCGAGGCCGGCAGCACCAGCCCGGCCAGCCGGCTGACGACCATCAGCGCGAGTCCGAACGCGATCGAGCGCCGGTGCTCGTGCAGCAGCGCCTTCGCCTCGCGCCACGCGCGGCGGGTGTCGACCGGAGGCTTCGCCTCGCGGGAGCCGGCGCGCCCCGGGCGGCCGGGACGCTCGGCCCGGCCCAGGCCCGGCGGCTTCACCGGCTCACTTCGACTGCGGGCGCGCCGGCCGCATCTCGACCCGGCTGGAGTGCGCGTTGTCGGGCAGCCGCAGCAGGTCGAGCACGGTCTGCGCCACGTCCGAGGGCTGAATCATCCACGCGGCTTCCGCGGCCTCCCGCCCTCCGAACGTGGTGTTGACCGAGCCGGGCGCGATCGTCGTCACCTTCACGCCGCGCTGGCGCACCTCGAGCATCAGGCAGGTGGTCAGGTGGTCGAGCGCGGCCTTGCTCGCGCAGTAGGCGGAGAGCCCGGCGATCGGGTTCTGGCCGGCCAGCGAAGAGATCATGAAGACGTGGCCGCCGCGCTCGCAGAGCTGCGGCAGCGCGTCGCGGGTCATCCGCATCACCGCCGTCAGGTTGAGGCCGATCACCTGGTCCCAGTCGGCGTCGGTCAGTTCCGCGAACGGGCGGTGCATCGCGACCCCGGCGTTGTTGACGAGGATGCGCAGAGGCCCGTGCGCCTCTCGTGAAACGGCCAGTGCCCGCGCCGGCGCCGCCGGGTCGAGCAGGTCGGCGACGACGGGCAGCACCCGCCCTCCGAACCCCGCGGCCTCGGCGGCGAGCGACTCGAGTTCGGCGCGGGTACGGGCGAGCGCGGCGACGCGGGCGCCGGCCCGGGCCAGCTCCAGCGTGATCGCCCGCCCGATCCCCCGCCCGGCCCCGGTGACGAGGGCGGGTGCGTCCTGGATCTCCATGGAAGTCAGTGTAGCGGCCCGGACAGCCGTCGGTGGAACAGGGCAGACAGGCCGCCCGCCGCCGACACGACGAGCAGGACGACCAGGGTGGACAGGCCCGGCCGCAGGCCTTGGCCGGCGACGTGCAGCGCCGCGGCGCTGGCGAGCGACGCCGCCAGCGCCAGCCCCGCCGCGGGGGCGAGAGCCGTCGCCCACTCGCGAAGGCGCAGGCCGGCCACGCGACGGGCGAGCGCGAGCAGGACGGCGAGCAGCAGCGGGTAGGCCGCGAGCCAGGCGAAGGCCACGCTGGCCTCGTCCCAGCGGGCGCCCCACGCGGAGGCGCACAGGACGAACGCGCCGCACAACACGACGCACGACAGGGCGGCGTCGACGAGCGCCAGGCCGGGGCGGCCGCAGGCATGGAACAGCCGCGGAAAGAGCTGGGCCAGGCAGCGCAGCACGGCGGCCGCAGCCAGGACCTGCAGCGCCGGGGCCGCGGCGGCCCAGCGCCCGCCCCCGAGCCAGGAGAAGAGGTCGGGCGCCGCGAAGATCAGGAACGCGGCCACCGGCGCGGTCAGCAGGCCGACCACGCGCACGGTCCACAGGAAGCTGGCGCGGAGCTGGGCGGGATCGTCGGCGTGTCGCGCGAACACCGGGAACGCGGCGCGGTTGGCGACGGTGAGGACCGCCAGCACGGGCGTCATCGCCAGGTCGAACGCCGCGCGGTAGAGGCCGAGCGCCTCGCGGCCGAAGAAGCGCTCGACCACCAGGTAGTCGGCGTTGCGATAGAAGTGGTAGATCACCGAGGCGCTGGCGGCCTGCGCGCCGAAGGTGACGAGCGGCCGGATCTCCGCCAGCGCGAAGCGCGGGCGCGGCCAGAACGGCTTCAGGACCAGGGCCCCTGCCAGCGTGACCAGGCCGTGCGCCGTGTGGGCCCAGACCAGCGCCCAGGCGCCCCAGCCGGCGGCGGCGAGGCCGACGCGCAGGAGCGCCGTGAGCAACGTTGCCGTCGCCTGCAGGCCGGCAATCTCGCGGAAGCGCAGCTCGCGGTTCAGGAGCTGGAGCGGAACCAGCGCGGCGCCGACCAGTGGCAGCTTGAGCACGCTGACGACGAGCAGCCCGCTCAGCTCGGGCGCCGCCATCGCGCCCGAGATCGCGGGAGCGGCCAGCGTGACCGCCGCCGCCAGCAGCAGCGCCAGCCCCAGCGTGTACCACCACACGCCGTCGAGCTGCGGGCGCCGGAGCTCCGGGGCCTGCACGATCGCCAGGCCGACGCCGAAACCGTTGAACGCCTCCAGCACGACCGCGAGCGACCAGGCCAGGGTGGCGATGCCGAGCTCCGCGGGGCCCAGCAGGTACAGGATCGCCACCCCGCTCAGGGCGTCGATCGCGTGGGTCGCCACCCCGCCGGCGCCCAGCCACAGCATGCCGTCGCGCAGCGCGCGGCGGGTCGCGCTCTCGAGCGCGGGCGGGCCCGGCCGCGGGTTCGCCTTCCCCTCCGTCGCCACGCTCACCGTTGCCTCTCCGAGGGCCGCCGTGGAAGCCGATCATCGCGCGAGCGGCCGGGCGCGGCGAGGCCGGGACGGCGCGCAACTTGCATTTCGACGTCCGCGCATGCAGGTCGTGATCCTGGCGGCGGGCACGGGGCGCCGTTTCAACGGCGGCCAGGCGGGACCGCCGACGCCCAAGTGCCTGCTCGCGCTCGGGGGCGGCTCGACGATCCTCGACCTCGACCTCGAACGCCTGCACGCGGCCGCGCCGGAAGCCCGCGTCCTGGTGGTCACCGGCTTCGCCGCGGACCGGGTGGAGACCCACCTCGAGCGGCGGCGGACTGAGCGCGCCTCGCCCCCGGTGCGGACGGTGAGGAACCCGCGCTTCGAGGAGAGCGTCGTGCACTCCGTGCGGCTCGCGCTCGAGGTCGTCGGCGGCGTCGAGGCGCTGCTGCTGCTCAACGGCGACACCTGCTTCGGCAGCGCCGCCTTCTCGCGCATGGCCGCGGTCGCCCGCGCGGGCGGGCCGGGCATCCACCTCTTCGGCGCCCGCACCCGCGACTTCGCGCCGGACGACATGCGGCTCGAGCTGGACGGCGGCCGGGTGCTGCGCGTCGGCAAGGACCTCTCCGGCGCCGGTGCCGTGTCGGCCGGGGCGGTGCTGGCTCTGGGTTCCGGCGTCGAGGCCTACCGCCAGGCCGCGGCGCTGGGCGGGGAGCGCGTGCCTGCCACCCACCACGCCCTGCTCGAGCGGGTCGAGCGGCCGGTGCTGTTCGAGGACCTGGGTGAGCGCGACTGGCACGAGGTCGACACCGTCGCCGACCTGGCGATGACGGGCGACGATCGTCCGTGACGGATCGGCTGCGGGTCTGCCTCTACGCCACCGACCTGCAGGCCAACACGTACGCGCTCGCCCATCACCTCTCGACCCGCGACGACGTGGAGGCGCTGGTCGTCTGCGAGCGGGAGGTGCCGCCGGCCGAGCCGGTGCGCGAGTGGGTGCCGATCCGGTGCCCGATCGTGTCGGCAGCGGACCCCGACGCGGAGCGCCGGCTGCGCCAGCTCGCGCCGCAGGTGACGATCGTCGACAACCACTTCCCCGCCCGCGCCTGGTCCCCGGCGCTGGCGACGACGTGGCACGGCTTCGGCTGGAAGGGCCCGCAGGACCGCCGCGAGTTCGCGCAGATCCATCGCGCCATCCGGCGGCTGACCGGGTGCGGCGGCGATCGCCCGAACCCGCGCTTCCGCTGGCTGTGCGCCGGCCCCACCGACGCCCGCGTGCGCGCCGAAGTGTCGGGCTTCGCCGCGGAGAACCTGCGGGTCACCGGCCAGCCGTACCTCGACCTGATCGTCGACACCCGCGTCCCGCGCGACGAGCTGCGGCGGCACTACCCGCCGCGCCTGCGCGATCGCAAGCTCGCGTTGCTGGCCTTCACCTGGCAGTACGGGCGCGTGTTCGCGCACTGGGGCGACGACATCGAGGTCTTTCGCCACCTGTTCGCGGCCGCAGAACGGCTCGGCTGCGGGCTGATCCTTCGCCTGCACGACCGCCGCCGCTTCGACGCCCCCTACGTCGCGGCGCTGGAACGACTGGCGGCCGCCCACGGGGTACTGGTCAAGTTCAAGGACGAGCACCCCGACAACCTGCTCGACATCCTGGCGTCCGACGTGGTCGTCAGCAACTACTCGTCGCTGCTCACCTTCTTCTACGCGACGGGTCGCCCGTCGATCCACGTCCACCCCGTCGCCGCCGACGCGCCCGCGGTCTGGCGCGAGTGGCGCGGAGGCCGGGTGCGCGAGCAGCGGGCAACGGACCCGGCCCGCCGCTGGCGGATGCCGCTCTCGGAACATGGCGGCCTCGTGGCGCACTCCCCGGACGAGCTGATCGTGGCGCTGACCCGATCCCTGGCGGAGCCGGACTGCTGTCGTGAACGCTCGGCGGACTTCTGCCGCCGCCACCTCGCGCCGCTCGACGGCCAATCCTGCGCCCGCGTCGCCGCCGAAGTGGCGGCTCTCGCCACAGCCTAGGCAACCTTTGCGGCCGAGCCGGCAGCGTCTTCGGCACGCCTCTTGCGGAGGGGAGCCTCCCGGAACCCCTCCGGCGCAACACTGAGGAGCACGTGGCACGGCCTCCGGGGACACCTCGGCTCACCTCGCCGCAGCAACGGACCCGGCTGCCGCCCGCCGCCGCGGTCGTCCGGCCCCGCCCCACCTGCCGACGTGCGCCCGGCCTGTGGCTCGACCGCAACGAGTGCACGCGCCCGGCCTCGAACAGGGTGCGCGAAGCGGTCGCCGAGTTCGTGGCGGGTGGCGGGTTCAACTGGTACGCCGACCCCGAGGCGCGGGCCCTGCGCCGGCGCCTCGCCCGCTACACGGGGCGATCCGCCGGCGAGATCCAGGTCTTCAACGGCTCCGACGCGGCCCTCGAGCACCTGGTGCGCGCCTTCGTGAAGGCTGGCGACCACGTGCTGCTCAGCGCGCCCTGCTACGACCAAGTGCGCGTGCTCGGCGAGGCGCTGGGCGCGCGCGTGGAGCTCTCGGTCGCGGGCGACCCGTTTCGCGCGGACGTGGGGCGCCTCGTCCGCCGCCTGGAGCCGCGGACCCGGATCGTCTACTTGTGCAATCCCAACAACCCCACGGGGCGCACCTACTCCTTGCGCGGTCTCGCGCGGCTGGCGCGGGCGATCCCGGCCGGGCTGCTGGTCGTCGACGAGGCCTACTTCGAGTTCATGGGCCGCACCGCGGCGAGCCTGCTCGACGCCCACCCCAACCTGGTCGTGACCCGCTCGTTCTCGAAGGCGTTCGGCCTGGCCGGGCTCAGGATCGGCTACCTGCTGGCGCGGCGCCCGGTGATGCGCGTCGTCGAGCGCATCCGCAACGGCAAGGACGTCGGCGCCGTCGCCCAGGTCGCGGCGGCCGCCGCCCTCGACGACCTCGGCGCGATGCGGGCCCACGTGCGCGACGTCGCCGCCGCGCGCCGTCGCCTCGTGCGCGCGCTCCGCGCGGGCGGCCACACGGTCGTCGAGGCGCCGGCCAACTTCGTGCTGCTGCGCACGGCCGACCCCGCGGGCCTCGTGCGGCGGCTGCTCCGGCGCGGCGTCAGCGTGCGCGACCAGAGCGCGATGCCGGGACTCGGCCCCTGGGTGCGGGTGACGGTCGGATCGCACGACGAGTGCGCGCGCTTCCTGGCGGCGCTGGAGTCGGCGTGACCCCCGAGCAGGCCGTGATCCTCGCCGCCGGCAACGGCCAGCGGCTGTGCTCGTGCGGGTCGCCCAAGCCGCTCGTCGAGGTCGCCGGGCGCGCGCTGCTCGACCACGTGCTGGCCCTGCTGGCGGCCGCCGGCGTGGGTCGCGTGGTGGTGGTCACGGGCCACGACGCGGAGCGCCTGCGCGCCCATCGCTTCGCGGAAGCGCCCGCCGTCGAGTTCGTCCACAACCCGCGGTACGACGAACCCAACGGGCTGTCGCTGCTGTGTGCCGAGCCGCGGGTGCGGCCGCCGTTCCTGCTGCTGATGGCCGATCACCTGTTCGGGCCCGAGCTGCTGCAGCGCCTGCTGCAGGCCGGCGACCCCGGGCTCGGCGGCTGGCTCGCGGTCGACCGCCACGTGGAGTCGGTGTTCGACAAGGACGACGCGACCCGCGTCGCCACCGCGGCTGGCCGGGTGCGCGCGATCGGCAAGGGCCTCGAGCCGTTCGACGCGATCGACACCGGCGTGTTCACGCTCGGCGCCGGCGCGTTCGACGCGATGCGCGCGAGCCTCGCGGGCGGCGACGCTTCGCTGTCGGGGGCCATCCGCTCGCTGTGCGAGCAGGGACGCATGGGCGCCGTGGACGTGGGCGACGCCTGCTGGATCGACGTCGACACGCCGGCGGCGTTGCGCGAGGCGGGCCGGCTGGCGGCCGCGGGGCGCGTCGGCGCCGGCACCCTGGTCGGGGCCGGCGGGCCGTGAGCGTCGTCGCCGCGCTCGCTCTCGCGGGCAGCGCCCTGGCAACGCTCGCCAACCCGCCCGCCGCGTCGTTGTCCGGGCGCGTTCTGGCCGGTGGCGAACCGGCCCCGGGGGTGACGATCGTGGTGACGCGGGACGGCCAGGTGCTCGCCGAGACCACGACCGACGGCGAAGGACGCTACCGGCTGGAGAACCTCGCGCCGGGCACGGCGCGGGTGAGCGCGCGCATCGACGGCTTCGCCCCAGCCGAGCGAAGCGTGGAACTGCGCGCCGGCGAGCGGAGCGAAGTCGACCTGGCGCTGGAGGTCGGAGGCCGCGCCGAGTACGTCGAGGTGAGCCCGGTGCCGCGCGCCGCGGAGAACACGGCTTCGCCGGTCGAGACGCTCGACGGCCTGCTGCTCGAGCGGGTGCCGGCCGGCGGCACCAGCGTCGACGACGCGCTGACCGCGATGCCGGGCGTGCTGCGGGTCGACGCGGGCCTCGGCCTGCGCGGCGGCCGGCCCCAGCAGACGGGGATGCAACTCGGCTCGATGAGCCTCACCGACCCCGGCACGGGCGAGTCGCGGGTGCGGATGCCGGTCGACGCGGTGGCGGGCGTCGAGGTGCTGGCGAGCCCGACGGCCGCCGAGTTCGGCCGCTTCGGCGCGGGCCTCGTGCTGCTCCACCCGCGCACCGGCGGCGAGCGCTGGAGCTTCGCCCTCAACAACCTGGAGCCGGCGCTGCGGACCCGGCGCGGGAACCCGCTCGAGATCCTGGGCATCCGCTCCTTCGCGCCGCGCCTCGCGCTGCGCGGCCCGCTGCAGCGCGGGCGGCTCTACCTCGCGCAGAGCGTCCAGTACCGCTACACGGTCGCTGACGTGCGCAGCCGCCCGGAGGACGAGTTGCGCAAGCAGGAGTTCGTGTCGTCCGTGACGCGACTCGACCTGCGCTCGGGGCCGCGCCACCACACGGGGCTGCTGCTGAGCGCCTTCCCGGAGATGCGCACCCAGACCAACCTCTCGACCTTCCAGCCACCGGCCACGACCTGGGACCAGCGCGCGGGCGTCTACAACGTCTCGCTGACCCACGACGCGGTGGTCGGCTCTTCGGCGGTGCTGTCGACAGGCTTCCACGTCGGCCGCCAGACGCTGCGCCTGGGCCCGCCCGCGCGCGGCACGCTCGCGCTGCACCCGCTGGAGAACGGCGGGCGCTGGTTCAACAGCCAGCGCCGCGAGTCGACCAGCGTGCAGCTCGTGCCGTCGCTGTCGCTGCTGCGGCGCGGGCCGTGGGGCGAACACGACCTGCGGCTGGGCCTCGACCTGTTCCACGTCGACTTCGCGGGCGAGAGCACGAGCGACCCGATCGAGCTGCGCCGGCTCGACGGCAGCCTCGCCCGCCGCATCGGGTTCGGACCGAGGGCGTCCTTCGCGCTCGCCAGCACCGACGTCGCGCTGTTCGCCCGCGACCGCTGGCGGCCGCGGCCGGACCTGGCGATCGAGCTGGCGCTGCGCCTCGACCGCGACGGGGTGCTGGGTGACGCGGTGCTGGCGCCGCGCATGGGCGCCGTGTTCTTCTCGCGCGATGGGCGCTGGCGGCTGGCCGCCAGCGCGGGCGTGTTCACCGAGCGCACGCCGTCGCTGGTCGGCGTGTTCGAGTCGCTCGAGGCGCGCCGCGAGCAGCGTTTCGCCGCCGACGGCCGCACGCTGGTCTCGGACCACCTGTACCGGCCCCAGGCCGCTGCCGACCTCGGCACCGCGCGCTGCACGGCCGTCACCGCGCGCGCCACCTGGCAGGTGGCCAGCCACCTCGAGCTGAGCGCGGGCGGCCTGCTGCGTCGCGGCCGGCGCGAGCTGGTGGTCGACCCGGTGACCGCCGGGGGCGACGCCAGGCTGCTGCTGCGCGGGGACGGCCGCTCGCGCTACCGAGAACTCGAGCTCTCCGCGCGGCTGACGCCGCGGCCCGGCACGGAGCTCGCCGCCTCCTGGATCGCGTCCCGCTCCGAGGCCGACCTCAACGCCTTCGCCGCGCTCTTCGGAACCGCGCGCCCGCCGCTGATCCAGCCCGTGGCGTGGGGACTGGCCGACTTCGACGTGCCGCAGCGGCTGCTGCTGCGACTCAGCTCGGCGATCGGCGAGGACTGGGCGCTGACGTCGGTGTTCGACGCCCAGCGCGGCACGCCGTGGACGGCGCTCACGCCCGACGGCGACGTCGCCGGAGCGCGCAACCGCGCCGGCCGCTTTCCGACGGCGACGGTGCTCGACGTGTCCGTCGAGCGCCGGGTGCGCGTCAGGAAGTGGCAGCCGTGGGTCGGGCTCGGCGTCGCCCACCTGCTCGGCACCTTCGTTCCGCGCGACGTCCAGGCCTTCGTCGAGGCGCCCGGCTTCGGCGGCTTCTTCGACCCCGCGCCGCGCCGGCTACGCTTCTTCGTGAGGCTCGCGCGATGACGGCGCGAGCGGGCTGCGGTAGCGCACCGCGTACTCGCGCAGGTAACGCCAGCCGGCGACCCACTGCAGGCCGATCCCGACGTGAATCCCCAGAAGGCCCAGGACATGAACGCCCGCGGTGAGCTGCGCCGACGCGAAGGGCCGGATCAGGTCGAGGCCGAGCACCAGCATCGCGTAGTAGTTGACGTTGCCGGCGACCTTGCCGAGCAGGCTGCTGGGGATCGCGAAGCCCTGCTGCGCCGCGCTCAGCCGCAGGCCGACGACGGTCAGGTCGCGCACTCCCCAGGCGAACAGCAGGTACAGCGGCCACAGCCCGGAGTGCACGCCGGCGCCGAGGCAGAACAGCGTGTAGAGCATGTCGGCCATCAGGTCGAGCACGGCTCCGAGCGGCGTCACCTCGCCGCGGCGGCGGGCCAGCCAGCCGTCGACGTAGTCGGTGAGGGCGGCAGGCACGGCGATCGCGAAGGCCCAGACGATCTCGCCTGCGAGATAGAAGCCCGCGGCGACGACGATGCCGGCGACCCGCGCCAGCGACACCAGGTTCGGCAGCCGGCGCAGGTCGGACCAGAAGTCGGCGGTGCGGGGGGCGGTGTCGCGGCTCATCGGCGCAGGGCCGGCAGGCTAGCACGCGACGCGGCGGCGAGCTGTTACGTCGGCATCGACGCCGGGGCGGAGACGCTGAAGGTCGTGCTGCTCGAGCGCGAGGGCGAACGCCTCGCGTGGCGGCACCGCGCGCTGCTGGAGCACGCCAAGGAGCCGGGGCGGCGGCTGGCGGACGCGCTCGCGGCGTGGGGCGTCGATGACGCCGCGGAGCTCGCCTGTGGGCGGCTGTCGCGGGCGCTGGGCCGGCCGCGGGTGCCGGAAGGCGAGGCCCGCGCGGCGGGCTTCCGCTTCCTCGCGGGCGACGCGCCGGCGACGCTGGTGTCGATCGGCTCGCACGGCGTGCAGGCGCTGGAGCTGCGCGCGGGCGGCCGCGCCGTGCCGCGCGAGAGCCCGCGCTGCTCGCAGGGCACCGGCAACTTCCTGCGCCAGCTCGTCGCCCGCTTCGGTCTCGACGTCGAGGAAGCCGACGCGCTGGCGGCGAACGCGCCGGACGCGGCGGCGCTGTCCGGGCGCTGCCCCGTGATCCTGAAGACCGACATGACCCACCTCGCCAACGCGGGCCACGACCGCGCGCGGGTGCTGGCCGGCCTGTTCGACGCCGTGGCCGAGAGCGCCGAGGCGCTGGTGCGGCCGCGGGTGTGCCCGCCGCGGGTCGCGTTGTGCGGCGGCGTCGCGCGCTCGCGGCGGGTGCGCGCCCACTTCGCCGCGTTCCTCGCGCGCCACGGCCTGCAGGCGCTCGAGCTCGATGCCGCCGACGCGCCGTTCCTCGAGGCGCTCGGCTGCGCGCTGCTGGCCGCGCGTGCGGACGGGCCGGGCCGGCGCGCGGTCGACACGGCGCCGCCTCGCCTCGACCCGCTGCCGCCGCTCGCGGATGCGCTGGCGCGGGTGCGGCGGCTG
>JAANMY010000691.1_pt1 | contig 45050 bp, 33 predicted proteins | sample 7279691 | NCBI WGS metagenome assembly JAANMY01 (sample SAMN14094543, study PRJNA606508) | bioreactor metagenome | isolation source: A lab-scale SPAN reactor treating ammonium-rich wastewater day 388 | place: Ireland: Galway | collected 2018-02-07 | reverse complement strand
CATTCTTTCACCCCCCGCGCCGGGTAGGTCTTCCTGATTTCCCCGCAGCGCAGCATTTTCGATCCGAAGTAGGGATTGGCGATGATGTCGCCGGTCTGGATCCAGTAAGCCCCTTTATTATCAAAGGCCATCGGACAGAAGCTGTGTTTGAGGGGCTGGTCGAGCGGATTTCCGAAATGGCGGATCCAGAGGTTCATCGCTTTGGAAACTCCCTCGAATTTCTCACGCAGCAGTTCGATATCGGCGGCTTTGCCGGCCTCTCCAGCTGCGGCAGCCAGGGCCTGCTGATCCTTTTCCCAGGCAGGCTGCTGCTCTTCAGGGAGTCCGGCCGGTTTGAGTTCTCCAAGCAGGTGGGCGAGGTTTTTCGAAGCCTTTTCCGCATTGTCAAAGGAATCACCGGCGAGTGCCTCCTGAAGGGCGAGATAGGCTTCGAACACCGGACGGACTGCACCTGCCAATGGTTCATTATCTGAAAAAGCATCGAAGATCCGGGAGGGCTGCTGATCTCCAGTTGAGTCGCTGCTCGATCCATCCAGGCTCATCATGCTGGGTTTGGCGACAATCTGAAAAGCGCTGTCGATCTTGAAGTTGCCTTTTGTAACAACCCGTTCACCTGCTTGAATGCCGCTCTCGACCACATAATATCCATCGGCATGGGGGCCGAGCTCGACTTCACGCCCGATATAAAAGACTCCATCTTCGCGCTTCTCTTCGACATACACAATGGCGCGTTTGCCGGTGATCAGTGGCGCCGTGTCAGGAATCACCAGCGGAAGCTCCTCATCAGAGGGGAGAGTTTCAAACCCGAGGGACTGGGCGGTTTCGAGCTTCATTCCACAGATCGAACAGAAACCAAACAGATCCTCGACCACCTCCGGGTGCATCGGGCATAACCATTTTCCGGCGAATTCAGGAGCCAGCACACGGCCGCCCTGGGCGGGAGTTGCCTGCACAGTCGCCCGGACAAACATTCCCGGTTTCAGGCGTTCATTGCTGTTGGGAACATTGATGCGAAGTTTGATTGTTCTGGAGCGTTCATCGAGAACCGGGCTGATGAAGGTCAATTTTCCCTGGAAAATTTCTCCCGGAAAGGCTTCCGCCTCGAAGGATACATTCTGGCCATAGTGGAGCCAGGCAAGGTCTGACTCATAAGCATCGAGCATCAGCCACACCATGGAGAGGTCGGCTATGGTGTAAATGGGATCGCCTTCATCGACATACATGCCAACAGTGCCTTCACGCCGCATGACGATGCCGGAGGTGGGTGAATAAAGCGTGACTGTATCTTCCGGCGATCCGCTTTTGAGCACTTCCTCGACCTGCTCCTGAGTCAGCCCCAGGCGCACCAGCTTTTCTTTGGATGCCTGAATCAGGGACTGCCCGGTATTCTTGAGAAGGTTGGAAGCCTCCCCCTGCATCTGACGGTCGGTCTGGACCGCCTGAAGCAGTTCCTGTTGAGCGGAATAAAGCTCCGGGCTGTAGATTTCGACCATGTGATCGCCCTGACGGACCTTGATGCCTGTGAAGTCTACAAACAGGCGCTCGAGCCGTCCGGGGACACGGGCACTGATGAATGCCAGGCGGGATTCATCGGCCTGGATCTTTCCCACCAGGCGGAGAGTTTTGGTCGCCTGGCGGTGCTCCGCCGGAGCGGTTTCGACCTCCGCCAGGAATCGGGCTCTTTCAGAAAGGGTGATTTCCGGAATGCCAGCATCGCCTCCACCGCTGTCATCCAGCGGGATGAGATCCATGAAGCAGATGGGGCACTTCATGTCTCCTGAAGGCAGTTTGATCTGGGGATGCATCGAGCAGGTCCACCACTGCGGTTTGGCGGCTTCGGCAGTCTCTTTGGCCGGTGCTGTTCCGGATGAGGATGCACCATCTGTGCTGCGCTCTCCGACGGAGGATGACCTCTGGTGTTCAACAAATATTCCACCGGCAAACGCAGCCAGGACAAGGATCAACACCAGGATCCAGCGGACAGCTCCTGATTGGTTCTTCATGGACTAACTCCTTGGATTCTTATTCCGGGTTGTGTGACGGCGCCGGAGGTTCTTCCGGCGAAGGTGAAACAGGCGCGGTGTTCGTTGCAGGCTCTTCTTCGAGAGGAGCCTCCTGGAGTCCGGCAGGGCCAGCTGCCCTCGGGAGTGCCGCGATGGGCCTCCCGGTCAGGCTTTCGATTCGTGCGAGTGCCTGAAGAGAATCGGCCACAGAGCGGTAATAACTTTCCTGGAAGACCAGCAGTTCTCTTTCGCTGTCGATCAGTTCAAGGAAAGAAGCCTGGTCGGTCCGATAGGCGCTCTCGGTGACCTCCAGGGCCTGACGGGCTTTGGGGACCAGGACATCCGATAAAAGGCGCAGCTGGCGTTGCGCATTCCGGTATTTGTAAAGCTGGTCTTCGAGATCGGCAGAGATGCGGTTATGCAGCTCCTGCCTCATGCTGAGGAGTTCACGAACCCCCGATTCAGCCTCACGGACTCCCGCTTCGATCCGTTTACGGTAAACCGGCAGGTTCATTTCGAAGGAAGCGATCCATTCATCCCGGGCGTTTTCCATCATCCTTTCATTGGCATCCATCCAGTTCAGTCCGATCGAGAAATCGGGATACTTTGCCTGGTGGGCCAGGGAGAGCATGGTTTGAGATTTCTGGATCCGCATATCCAGGGCCTGAAGTTCGGGATTCGAGAAAGAGGCCTGGCGGCGCAGATCGTCGATATTCGGCTCAAACGATTCCAGGGTGATTTCAGTAAGCGGCGGCAGTGACGATTCGGGTGGGCGGTTCAGGAGGGCATTCAACCGGGCATGGATCGGCTTGCGCGAATCCTCCAGGCTGCGCAGTTCATTTTCCATTTTCCCCAGCTCCACCTGGGCTTTGACTACATCACGATTCCCGCCTCGTCCAACCCCGAATCGAGCGGTCGCCACACTCTCGAAATGACGCATCAGATCCAGGTTTTCGCGGGTGGTCCGGATGGTCTGTTCGAGGTAATACAATTCATAAAAAGCATCTTTCACCTGGCTGCGCAGCTCGAGGCGTGCCTTTTCCATCTCCTTATGCAGGGCTTCCGCTTCGGTGGATTCGATCGTGCCTTTGAGCCTGCGCTTCCCGGGGTACGGAAACATCTGCATAAGCCCGATTTCACGCTCGGTCTCCATGGTCTTATCCAGATACTCCATGTAAGAAAGGCGCGGATCTTCGAGCGATGTGGCTTGGGGGACTTTCAGTGCGGCGGACTGCCAGCGATGAAAGGCTGCCTTGAGGCCCGGGTTGTTCCTCTCCGCCAGCTGCAGGAAATCATCAACCTGCGCGGGGGAGGGAAGCGCTTCGGTGGATTGCAGGCTGCCCGGATAAACAGCCATTTGTGCAGGACACACAGCCGGGAACAGGCAGATGGATAACCCGAAAAAAATGAACATGAATCGGCGCCCGAAATTGAGGAGCCTGGGAATGCAGCTGGCTGCTTTCATGATTCTTCTCCGCTCTGAATTCAGTTCCAACTTTTTCACGCCCGAATTTGGGCGGATCTGGGAAGCATGCCGGGAGAGACCGAGCCGAGGATAAAACAGAATGCTCCTGCTGTCAGGACAGATCTCTCCTGTTCAGGGAGAAGGAAATCAACATCGAAGGATGGAGTCTGAACTGTTCAGGTTGCCAAAAAACATGAGCTGGCTTGAAGGAAAAAGCAGGGCCAGGATTTGATCCGGGGAGAATGGTGCAGTCCAGAAGTCCTTTGCGGGGATGATGGGAATCCCTTGCAAGTGGTTCTGGGAGGAATCGGGAGAGGTGGATTTCGGTGCCCTGTCGGATGGCTTGTCGCCACAATGGCAAGGCCCCAGGCCGGACTGGCATTCACAGTGGGCCGAACCACACTGGCAGCGGGTTGGCTTCTCGATCCTGGCGGTACAGCAGCAGTGCTCCTGGCAGGATTCTTCTTCAGAGGCTTTCTGTGAGCAGAAGCAAAGTGTGTGGGGGATGGCCGACACAATCGAAACCACCAGCAGAAGCCTCATGAAACGGTGCGAGTGCATGACCATAACTAAACAGTCCCTGCAAGGGGTTGTCAAGGATCGTTTTTTTTCATCAATCCGGTCTTCACTTCATTGACCTTTTTCCGGTCATGCCTACACTTGGACTGTTATGCCCGAAGAGGTCGAGACCACCATAGAAATCCTCCGTGAGCTGCTGGAAACGGAATCCGAAGAGGTGCTGCGCTGCCTGCTGCCGGATTTCCATCCTGCGGATCTTGCGCTGGCGATGAGCCAGCTGTCCCGTGATGAAGCCACACGGATTTTTTCCTGCCTGAGTGAGGTCCTGGCGGCCGATGTGCTGGCCGAGGCGGATGAGGAACTGATCGCTGTCCTGACCGAGGACCTTCCCGACCAGGAGCTCTCCGATCTGCTCGAAGAGATGGAGCCGGATGATGCCGCCGATGTGGTCGGCGAGCTCGAGGATGAGGGCCGTGCACGCCGTGTGCTCGACCTGATGGATGAGGAAGACCGCAGCGACCTCGAACGCCTGCTGGCGCATGATGAGGAGTCTGCGGGTGGCATCATGACCTCGGATTACCTGGCCTTTCCAGAGTTCTGGACAGTCCACCAGGCGATCGATTTTCTGCGCCATTCCCAGCCGGAAATCCACTTCACCTATGCCTTTACACTCGACCGGGCCGGGTGCCTGCAGGGTGTTTTTCCGATCCAGATGCTGGTCTGGACCGATTCTTCCGTGCAGCTCAAGCAAATCGCCGATCCCGAAGTGATCCGGGTTGAAGGGGATATGGACCAGGAGGAAGTCGCCAGGCTGTTTCTCAAACATGACCTGGTTTCGCTGCCGGTGGTGGATGCAGAAGGGAAGTTAATTGGGCGAATCACCAGTGATGACGTTCTCGATGTTCTTCAGGAGGAGAGCAGTGAGGATATCTTCAAGCTGGCCGGCACCAGCGATGACGAGCTGATCACCCGGTCGATCCTGAATGTTCTCAAACTGCGCCTTCCCTGGCTGCTGGTGGCGCTGCTGGGGGGGATCGGCTGTTCGTTCATTCTCGGAAAATTTGAAGTGGAGCTCGATAAGTTCACATATCTGGCTTTTTACCTCCCGGTCATTATGGCAATGGGGGGAAATGTCGCCACTCAATCCTCGACATTGATCGTTCGGGGCCTGGCTACCGGACAGGTGCATTCCCGCAAGCTCTTTCGGACCATCCTCAGGGAGGCTCGTGTGGGCAGCCTGATCGGGCTTGTGTGCGCATTGATCGCGGGTGGATTGAGTGGGCTTTTCGCGCGCCTGGCCGGCCTGCCACCGGCCACCGGGCTGGTGGTGGGGCTGTCGATGCAGATCTCGATGACCTGCGCCGGCCTGTTCGGTTCCCTGGTTCCTCTCACTCTGTCGCGGCTGGGGGTGGATCCGGCAGTCGCCTCAGGTCCATTCATCAGCATGTCGAATGATGCCATGGGGTTGCTGATCTATCTGACTGTCGCGCGAACATTGAGTATCTATCTGATCTGAGGAAATTCCAGTCAGAAAGTCTGCATTGGATTACTGCAAAGATGCGATGGAATCTTGAAACACCTGGATGGATGCTGGTGTGGGGTGGGCTGGTGGGCCTGTTCACCGGTGGAGTCACAGTCCTGTACCGCCTGGCAGTTATTGCAGGCAATCATGCCATCTGGGGGGAGAATCTGGCGGGCGCCTGGCTAAGCCCGATGCTGCGCCTGGTCATGCCGGCGCTCGGGGGCCTGCTGGCGGGTGTGCTGCTCTATCGATGGAGGTCTTATACCCCGGGGCATGGAATCCCCCTGGTGATTCACTCGGTTCAGACCAACCAGATCCGGTTTCCCTGGAGAATGGCACTTCCCTCATTTGCTTCTGTGATTGTCCTGACCAGTGGAGGTTCCGCTGGTCCGGAGGGGCCTGTCGCAGAGATCGGCTCGGTCTTCGGCTCCAATGTGGGGCGCATTTTGAATGTCAGCCAACGCTCCCTGAGGACTCTGGTCGGGTCGGGAGTGGCTGCTGCGATCGCAGCCGTGTTCGGAGCGCCGATCGGCGGAGTCTTCTTTGCGGTCGAAGTCATCTTTCAGGGTTTCGAGGTGGCCCAGTTCGCCCCGGTGGTTCTGTCGGCTGTGGTTGCCTCTCTGGTGAGCCGGGCGGTCTTTGAGCATGAAACAGTTGTCGCGCTCCCGGCATTCACTTTCAATGCGGTTGAATTTCCCGCCTACATCCTGCTCGGGCTGCTGTCTGGAGCCATTGCGGGAGTTTACATTTTCTGGATGGACCGTTGCTCGATTCTGTTTGGTAAAATCAAGGCCCCGATGTGGTTGAAACCCGCACTGGGAGGGCTTGGAGTGGGGATCATCGGGCTGTATCTCCCCAGGGTCATCGGTGAAGGCTATGAATCCATGAACCAGGCCTTCCAGGGGCAGATCCTGATCCATGAGTTGTTCTGGATGCTGGCAGGCAAACTTGTGGCGACCGGTCTGACTATCGGCTCCGGCGCTCCGGGAGGGTGTTTCGCACCGGCGATTTTCATTGGAGGAACCCTGGGAGGATTTTATGGCGCGCTGCTTGAAATCATATTTCCTGAGACAATCACCAACCCCGGTGCCTATGCCCTGATGGGAATGGCCGGGATGATTGCCGGCTCTTTCAATGCGCCGATGACCGCCATATTGATCGGGCTGCGTGTGTCCCGTGAAAGCTTCGATACCCTGCTGCCACTGATGACCACTGTGGCGCTGTCGACTTTTGTCATGTCACACTGGGATCATGTCTCTGTCTATACTCGAATTCTCCGCCGTCATGGACGCTGGTTCCCCTTTGGATATGACCGGGATCCGCTTCTGCATATCTCTGTCGCGGATGTGGTCCAGAAGAATCCGCGCAGCCTGCCGGAATCGATGAGCGCCGAGGAGGGGCTTGCCCACATTCGCGAATGTGAAGATCCGGCATTTCTGGTTGTGGATGAACAGGGGCAGTTTCGGGGTGTGGTTTCACTGGAAGATCTGCGCCTGGCCCTGGCTGATCCGATGATGGGGCGTTTGCTCAATCTTTCCGATGTGGTCAACCCGGCGCTGCCGCACCTGACCCCGAAAGCCAGCCTGCGCGATGCGGTTCATCTCTTTTCTTCCACCAAGGCGGAAGCCCTGCCGGTATTCGAAGGAGGGAAAGAGCTGGTCGGCCTGGTCAGCCGGGATGCCATTCTTTCCGCTTACCGCCGGACAGTCCCGGGAAAAGGGGAAGGGTGAGCGGAAAGGCTTCGTGGTGATGAGTGGGCTTTAGTTGCTGCAGGGAGGGAGTACAGTACTCAGAATCTCTCCTTGAGAGATTCAAAATATATCTGACAGATAAAAGGGATGGGAAAACGATGAAAACGCGCACTGGGAACTTTCCAATTGGTTTTCGCAGAGGGGGTGGCTGGCAGGGGGATATCGAAGCCCTCGCTCAATTCGCGAAGAATGCCGGGTTTGAGGCGATCGACCTCGGAAAGGCGACCCGGGAAGATGTCGCTGTTCTGAAAAAGCATGGGTTGATGGTAGGGAGTGTCGATCTGGAGAACTGGCAGAACCTGTTTTCCAAAGATGAGGGCGAGCGCAAAGCGGCAGTCCAGCAAAATATCGCCTATATCCGAGAAGCCAATGCGCTGGGGGCAACACGCTTTTTCCTGTGTGTGATGCCCAAGGATCCTTCACTCAAGATGACCGAAAACCTTTCCATTGCGGCGAAGAGCCTTTCGGAACTGGCCAGGGCTGCGGAGAGTCTCAACTCCATGCTGGTCATCGAGGGGTGGCCGGGGGGGTGGCCGCAGTTTTCCAACCTGTGCTGCAATCCCGAAACTTACCGTTGGATGATCAAAGAATGCGGGTCGAAGGGACTCGGGATCAATTTCGATCCCTCCCACCTGGTGAGGATGTATATCGATCCGGTACGCTTCCTGGATGAGTTTCTTCCAAGTGTTGGCCATGTCCATGGCAAAGATACCGAGATACTGCCCGAAAAGATCTATGAGTTTGGAGTCTACCAGTTTTCGGCTTTCGAGCCGCATCCTCACTGTGGCGAAAATGTGTGGCGTTACACCATTCCGGGCCATGGACAGGTGCGCTGGGTCCGCCTGTTCCAGATGCTGGCCAATGCCAACTGGAAGGGCATTGTCAGTGTGGAGCTGGAAGATGCCTCTTTTACCGGTTCGCCCGAAGCGGAGCAGCAGGGCTTGAACTGTGCTCTGGCATTTCTGAAAACTGTCTGAACCTGCTGGATCACCACTGGAAAGATCAGGGAAGGGGGCGTAAATTCTGTCCCCTTCTTTTTCTAAAATGTTGCTTAAAGGTGGATCCTGCCGATAAACTGAGTGGAAGAGGAAGCGGATCGGATGATTTCACCTGCCCCGGGATGTGTGAAAAGGATATTCATCGGGCTGCCCTGCCGGATGGTGGCTGTGGTTCTCTTTCTGGGGATGTTTCAACCTGGCTGCGACCCATCCCATGCCCAGGATAGTGATTCCTATTCTCTGCCGAATGTTTCTTCTCTCTCCCCGGCGACACCGGCGACTGTTCTCCCATCCACCTATTATGGGCGTAAGAGGAACCTGACCTATGATCCCTTCCGGCGGTCTGCCACCGGCCGGATTCTCAATGAGGAGCTGGAGGAATCGCTGACAGGCAGCTCCAGTAACAGCCGGATCGATACAGCCGCAGAGGATTCATCGATCTATCTCGGCCTGCCTGAAAGGCGCGAATCCAGACCGCCCGCTCCGTCGCTTTCCATGACTCAGCCGGGTGCCCCGATCAGCCTTGACCCGATGGGGTGGAATGGCCTGATGCCGCTTGCGCCCGGCTCGCAGCTGCTGCCTGTGCCATCCATAAAAACAGGGGGCCAAACACCCGCGCTCCAGGCTCCTGCCCCGATTCTGCCCAGCCAGTCCGACCTTCAAAGCCGGACACTGTCGACCAAGACCAAAGGAAGCCAGGCGGAAAAGCTCGATCCTTCCCGCCTTTCGGAAACCAGTTCGACTGTTCTCAAAAGCCGTGGGGAAAATCTCACCGATGAAGCCGGACATTCCACCCCACAGGCCAAAACCACCCGCAAGAAAAAATTGAAAAAAGGGGATAAGGAAGAGCCTGTGGAGGAGCCATCCGCATTGCTGATGCAGCCGGTCGAACCGGTGGCCTCCAGGGCTGCGGGAGAAAAACTCAGGAGCCAGAGCCTGTCGAGCAGCGCCGGTGTTTCGAATCTTTCCACCGGGAAATCCGGGTCAGCAGCCCAGTTCACTTCGCCGTTCGGCGGAACAATTGCCAAACCACCCCAGCTCCCATCCCGCCGGTTTCATGGTGGGAATCCGGGTGAAGCCCGCAGGCCGGATTACACCTACCAGTTCCAGGGTCCACGGCGTTATTCGGTGGGTGAAACCGAATATGGCAATGGAACCAGCTACGAAAGCCTGCCTTATTACCGCCGGAAAAGGTGAGAGGGTTTGAAGGCCACTCTCCCCAAGATGCCGGATTTCCGGCCCTTTGCGCTTCTCAAAGGCCCGCATCTCCAGACCCTGGCAGGCTGGGCGGCAATTCCTGAAACTCCCTTGCCGGAAACAGAGATTATCCGGATGCGGTTGGAGGATGGCGACCAGACCACGCTTCACCTGCACCCTTCTCGCGATCTGGAAAGAAGTTGTCCGATTCTCCTGCTGCTGCATGGCCTCGAAGGGGATGCTTCGAAGCCATACATGGTTCGGACTGCGCGCAAAGCCTGGCAGAAAGGTTTCCGGACTGTGCGCATGAACCTGCGCTGCTGCGGAGATGCCGAGGGTCTTTCCCGCCGGTTTTACAATGGGGCTCAATCGGAGGATGTGGCTGCTGTCTGCCGGTGGCTCACAGGCCAGTTTCCCGATGCTCCTCTGTTTGTCCTGGGATTCTCATTGGGGGGCAACCTGGTGCTCAAGACAGCTCTGCAGGAAGACTTGCCCCGGCTGGATGGAGTGATCGGCATCTGCCCGCCGGTCGATCCGCACCGCAGCGCATCCGCCCTGCGAAGCTGGCGCAATCTTCTTTACCACTATCGCTTTGTCCAGAGCCTGGTGGATCGAGTCGAACGGAACCGCCATCTTCTCTCCCCACACCCGGAGATGGAGCTGCATCCGCGCATGAGCCTGATGGAGTTCGATGCGCTTTTCACTGCGCCGCACAGTGGATATCGTGACCTGAAACATTATTATGACACCTGCCAGACCAGCCATCTGCTCAATCAAATCCGCTGTCCCTGGAGGATCATCACCTCACGTGATGATCCCATGGTCCCGTTCGACTCGTTCGATCCAGTTGCCGGGCAGGCGAACCTGATTGCCACACGGCATGGAGGCCATCTTGGATTTATCGGGCCAAAAAATGGCCAGGATCCAGACTGGCGCTGGGCTGAAAATCGTGCCATCGATTTCTGCTGCAGGGTGCTCGATGGGAGCGGATGACAGAGGGTTGGATTCACACAGTTATGAATTAAAATCAAGTTTGAAAGGAAGGATGAAATGGTAAAAATTTCAGCGGAATATCAGAATCAGCTGCGGTGCAGGGCCATTCATGGCCCCTCAGGGAATGCGCTGCTGACCGATGCACCCGTGGACAACCATGGGAAAGGAGAAAGTTTTTCTCCTTCAGATTTAGTCGCGACAGCCCTGGGAACCTGCATGATGACGGTCATGGGGATTGTGGCTGAAAGAGACCGGATCCCCTACGAAGGGGTTCGTGTCGAAGTCATCAAAGAGATGGCCACCGCCCCACCCCGGCGGATTGCACGACTGCAGGTGCGCCTCGAAATGCCGGGCGGGTTGACACCGGATCAACGCAAGAAGCTGGAAAACACAGCCCATTTCTGCCCGGTGCACCGAAGCCTGCACCCGGATATCGAGGTGGATTTGGAGTTTGTATACCCGGATGCGCCATAAGACACCCTCGCCTCAATGTGGGCAGTGAATGCCCGCTGGGGGACTTGTAACGAATTGAAGTGTGGCAGAATCGCAAATTCAGGTTATAATCCAGGGAGTAGTGCCGATAAGCAGGTAAAGAATCCGGATCAACCTCAAGGAGGAGGTGAAAGATCATGGAAGTGGGAGGAATCTTCCACATCAACAGTCTGGATGCCTGGCAGGGATCTTTCAGTACCGGCGGAGGGTACCGGCCCAGGCCGCAGAAGAAAAAAGAAGAGAACCCCTCTGACCAGAAACAGCCGGAACCATCCGAAGGTGTGACCCGGGATGATTCCGGTGTGGTCCATGTCGATCTGACCGCCTGACTTCTGCGCGAAACCTCAGGGATCGCCTGAATCTTCTAATGAATCCTCAGTGCAGAACGGGCCAGGTCGGCTTTTCAGCCCAGGTGAGGCTCAATCTTCGATAAGAGGGCCTTTTTGGGCATGAAGCCGACAAAGCGCTCGACTTCCTGTCCGCCTTTCAGGATCACCAGAGTAGGGATACTGTTGACCCCGAAACCATCACGAATATTCGGGCAGGCATCGGTGTCCACTTTGCCGACTTTGAGCTTTCCAGCCAGTTCATCCGCCAGTTCATCGATAATAGGAGCGAGCATTTTACAGGGAGGGCACCAGGTTGCCCAGAAATCGATCAGCACAGGAATACTCGATCCCTTCGCTTCGGTTTCGAAGTTCTGTTCGGTAAGTTCCAAGGTATGTGCGCCTGCCATTTGACTCTCCTGATTGGGTGTAGTGATAGTCTTGCCACTGCTGCCTCAATAGTGGACCGGAATCCTCCACGCATCGAGACATGCTTTGAATCTACACGCCTGATCGACTGGAAACAAGAGAGCGACCCAGGAGGGGCTGGGGATGAGCATGTAAGATATTATCGCAAATCACCCCGTTCTGTTACATCCCCAGTGGGCTGGTCTGTGTAGAATATGTGGATAACTGAAGAAAATAGAGGAATTATTACCAGTGGAATATGGCATAAGGACTGCTAATATCCTTTCCTGCGATGCACCGCTGGAACCAATTCTGTTGGGTATCCGGTGGTTTGGTGATACATTGAATGAGAAGGCAGGCCGGGTGGAAACAAGTGGTACTGTTTCAGCCTGTGAGGCCGATGAGATCGAAGGAGACTCGCCATGTCCTGGATGCCACGCCCCTTTCGGACGAAGACTGCAAAAGTCCCTTTCAGCCAGTTCCGGTTTGCGGATCCGGGGCTGGACCACTCGATTGATGCGTATGCCCGCTTTCTGTTTGCACGAATCACATTTGTAAAAGGGACACTCTGCGCGAATCATAAAAAAGGGCGTTTCCACGAGAAAGGTGAAATGAACCTGCTGCATGTGCGCAAACATGCGGATCGTGATGGAATTTTGGGAGTTTCTCTTGTCCAGAAGTCGACCGGGTTGACCAAATCGGTCTGTGTCTCCCTGCCACAGGACTCGATTCTTGAAGGTTTGGGCCAGGGGTGCCGCCTGGCCAGTTCGCTGGTCCAGGATGGGATTGGGGGGCTGGTGGAGCTGTGTCCGAACAACCGTGTCCGTGTATGGGCCTTGTTCAATGAACCACTGCCTGCACGCGAGGCGGTCGAGAAGGTCAAATCCCTGAAAAAAAGGTCCTTTATATCCAATGAAGGGACCTATTTCCCCGATCCGGATGGCCAGACCAGTTTCCTGGAACTGCCGCCTTACCCCGATTCAGATTCCGGTCAGTGGTCCTTGCTCATGCCGCTCGACCAGGCGGAATCGCTGCTGGATGATCTTTCGTACCCGGTTCCCCCTCCCGACTGGAATGGGCTTCTGGGGGACCTTCCGCTTGAAAGCCGTTATTCGATCGAGAAAACATCAGCCGCACGCTCCGAGATCAACCTTGTTTCTGACCGGGAGGAAGAAATTCCCAACCCTACCACCGGAAATGCCGGTGAGGATTCGACCCCTCCGGTTTCACCGGAACCCTCGGCGTTGGAGCCAGCACAGAGCACATCTCCGCTGAGCGCAATCGCTGGGAAAGTGGTCTACTTCCCCGGCGCAGTGGAAAATGCAGAGGTATCAGAGGACGAAGAAACCACGAATGATCCCATCGAGGAGGAGCCTGCCTCGGAAAACGAAACAGTGCTCCAGCCCGAGGTGGATGAAGATCCGGAGGAAACTCCTTTCCCGACAGGGCATCCTTCAGAAGACCGGGCACGAGTTTATAACCTTTCACCCCTGTCGGCTTCGGTGCCGGGAATTATCGGCCAGCTGCTCAATCCAACCCGGGTGAGCATTCCCACTCCCAGTGTCACACTCAATGAAGTCCTCAATGGAGGCTGGACCATTCAGCGCCTGTACCTGATCACCGGTTGTTCCGGTGACGGAAAAACCACCTTCTGCTCCTGGGCTGCGGATTTCGCAGCCAGCCGCCATATTCCGGTGATCTTTGTCTCCTTCCAGGCCCCCAAGGAGCTGCTGTCGATCTATGCGCTGTCCCGCACTGCGGGAATCGATTCGGCACTGATCGAAAGCGGACTGTGCCGTGATACGAAATCCTCTTCAGCGGAGGATCTCCGCAAAGTTCTGATGAACGCCGGTCGGCGTTATTTTCGGACCGGCGATTATCTGCATGTGCTCGAAGCCGATTCCGAGACCACGGTCGATGATATCCGGGAGGCGGTGTGCTCCACACGGCGCCATTTCGGCCTGGAGGAAGGTGCGCCAGTGGTTGTTGTGGTCGATTCGCTGCGCGAGTTGCGCTGTGATATTGGAAAGGGTGGCAAACCCAAGCCGGAAAGGGCTCGGATCGCCCAGGGACTGCTCGAGCTCAAGGAAATGGCTCAGGAACTGAATGCCGCTCTTCTGGTCACCATGGATATTCCCAACCGCCAGCCGATCCGCCATGGAGCCATCGAGCAGAATGATTTTGAAACCGCCTGCGGGCTGGCAGACTCCTGCTTCCTGCTCGACAGCCGTGCGATTCTGACAGACTTTTCCCCGGACGATGCCAGCTTGCGGCGCCGAAATGCGTCACGCCTGCAGGATCCACTTGACCGTGTTCTGGATCACTGCGGCCAGAATCCAGTTCTGGCCAAACGGCTGCATTCCATCCGTAAAGATTTTCCGCTGGAGGAAAAATCCGCCTCGACCTATGCGCGGCTCTGGACAATTAAGAACCGTGGCGGCAGAACCGATGTGCAGCCGGTCTTCAGGTATCATCGGGCCTACCACAACTTTGAACCGATCCCACTGGATTTAACCGACCTGCAGCCCGAGTGAGACGGGAGCAGGGGTTCAGATTCCGTATTTTTCCCGACGGTACGCCAGGGTTCGCCGTGTGATTCCAAGCCTGCGTGCGGCTTCACTCTGATTGCCGCCACATTCGTCGAGGGCTTTCATCAACATTCGCTTTTCGACTTCTTCAAGGGTGGCCGACTCGGGGATCGAGGTTTCAGGGCTTGCCTGGGATGGGGGCAATGTTCCCGACGGTTCCCGTGTGCGGATGTAGGAAGGGAGATCCTGAACCTCGAAGTGTTCTCCTTCGCCAAGTATTAACGCTGATTCGATGGTATTTTCGAGCTCGCGCACATTTCCCGGCCAGTGCCACTTCCGCAGGGCATCGAGAAATCCGTGCGATGGGGATTTTTCAGGCAGCCCCTCCCGGGCGGAAATCCGCAGGGTGAAATGGCGGACCAGCTCTTCCAGGTCTTCGAGATGATCACGCAGGGGGGGAGCCTGAATCGTGACCACATTCAGGCGGTAGTAGAGATCTTCCCGGAAAGAACCTTTTTCAATCGCCTTCTCGAGGTCGCGATTGGTCGCGGCGATGATGCGCGCACGAACCGGCCGTGTTTGTGAACTGCCCACCGGGTCGTATTCCCTTTCCTGAAGAACACGCAGCAGTTTGACCTGGAGGGAAGCAGGGAGATCTCCCATCTCATCCAGGAACAGAGTCCCATCACCGGCCAGCTCGATTCGGCCGGTGCGCCGTTCGGTCGCACCGGTAAAGGCTCCTTTGACATGCCCGAAGAGCTCGCTCTCCAGGAGGGTCTCGGGAATGGCTCCACAATTCACACGCACCAGCGGGTGTGAGCTGCGCCCGCTCTGTTCGTGGAGCGCGCGTGCAATCAACTCCTTGCCTGTCCCGCTGTCTCCGCGAACCAGGATGGTGCTCTGGGTGGGGGCGACCCGGGCGATCAGGCGCCGCAGCCGGGTCATTGCTTCAGAAGCGCCGATCAGCGCCCCTGGCCCTTCATATACCTGAAGGCGAGACCTTAAGGCTTCATTTTCAGCGGTGAGGAGGATTTCATGCTCGATTCGACCGAGGACATGAAGCAGCTCTTCATTCGGGAAAGGCTTGATCAGGTAATCCACAGCACCGCCCCGCAGGGCTTCGATGGCGCTCTGGACAGTGGCATAGGCGGTCATGAGGACAAACCGGATGGAGGGGTGCCTGGCTCGAACTGCCTGCATCAGGTCCAGTCCGCTCATACCGGGCAGGCGCAGGTCGGTCAGGATCACATCAGGGCTGGATGCCCCGATGCGGTTGAGGGCTTCCTCCGCATTTTCCGAGGTCGATATTTCCCAGCGCTGGGTTTCAGCGAGTGTTCGTGCCAGGAGCTTGAGCAGCTTAGCTTCATCTTCGACAATCAGCAGGCTCGGCATCGCGGTTCAAGTTTTTCCCTCCATCCCCATGGCCAGGAATCCGGGGATGGAGGGAATGGATTGCTGGGCTGGTTTTACAGCTTCTCGACTTTGGCGCCCTGGATGAGCTGGTCAAACCAGTCGCTCAGAGTTTTCTGCTGCATCGATTCTTTAACTTCTTTGGAGACTTTCTCGAAAGGTTCGGTGCCAGCATCGGCGTGCTGGGAAACTTTGATGATGTGGTAGCCGAATTTGGTCTCGACCACATCACTGATTTCTCCGGGTTTGAGTTTGAAAGCGGCATCCTCAAATTCAGGGACCATCTGGCCGCGTTCGAAAGATCCCAGATCGCCTCCACGCTGGCTGCTCGGGCAGGAAGAGTTGGTGCGCGCGAGTTCGGCGAAATCCGCACCTCCCCGCAGCTGATCCCGCAGAGCCTGAGCCTTGGCCAGGGAGGCGCTCTTCACCTGCGGATCGGTTCCTTCGGTCGCTCCGATGAGGATGTGGCTGGCGGATACCGATTCCGGATGTGAGAAATCTTTGGAGTGTTCCTTGTAATAGGCTTCGAGTTCTGGAGTTGCCGGCTGGGGAAGGCTGCTGGTGTAATGTTTGACAGCATTCGCCAGAAGGAAATCCTTCTTGATTTCGCCGGTAAGGGATTCGATGGTCATGTTCTGTTTGGCCAGGGCTGCTTTGAAGGCTTCCGGGTCGGGGAAATTGGCGCTGATCTTCTTAATTTCGTCATCGACCTCCTGGTCGGATACAACCACATTGTTTTTAGTGGCGTAATCACGCAGCTGGCTTTTGAGGACCAGCTGGTCAAAGGCGCGCGGCTCGAGGCGTGCACGATACTGCTCCAGCATGGCCGGGGGAACTCCGCCGGCGCCCATGCGATTGAGCAGGGCGGCGATTTCCTGATCCAGATCAGCCTGGGTGACCGGCTCGCCATTGATGTTGGCGATCACTTTCTTCGGATCGGCAGGAGCTTCCGCCAGACGTGGCTCGATCTTGATGGATCCTTGCGGAGGAGCGGCCTGATCCTGGCCGGCAGGTTCTCCCTGCGCGAATACAGGTGAAATGAACAGGGTTGGAGCGGTGAAAAGCAGAACAAAGGTCAATAAAGCGATGACTGCCGGGTAGTAAAGGGGTGGGTTCAACATGGATTCCTCATTCAGAGATAAATCTGGGTTGCTCTCATGCAACCTCTGAGTTCGGACTGAGTGCGGGTGATTCCTGGTTTTGGGAAAGGACGGCACATACGGTCGTCCGAAATGACCTTTTATGACGCGCTTACCGCCTTATCAGAGAGAACTGTGGGAAGATTAACCGAGACTCCGGATGGCTTCAAGGCTGCCTGTGGTTCTTTTCCGGCGGGATTTGCTCCTCTGCATTCATGCTAAGCCTTCCAGGGTATTCAGGCTGTTTCAATGCGTTTAAATTCAGCCACTGATCTCAATGAAACTCAACGTAATATCGAAGTCACTTATTTCCTCCCGCTCGGGCTGTGCCGGTTCGGATGCATGGGGATTCACACTGATTGAGCTGCTGGTGGTGATCGGGGTGATCCTGATCCTGATTGCCATTGCACTCCCGCATTTTCTGTCGGCGCAGATTCGTGCCAATGTGGCCAGGGTCAGTGCCGATATGCGCTCGGTCTCCCAGTCTCTGGAGGAATACCAGTTGGATTACCGGAAGTATCCAACCATGATTTCTCCGGGTTTTCCCGGAGGAGTTCCGCCTCTGGCAGGTTCCGATCTGAAATGGTGGTATGTGCCCGATTCCCTCAGCACACCGATTGCCTATCTGAAGAATGCCAACCTGCAATGCCCCTTTGGAGGGAATTATGCACGTTCAGGCGATTTTCCCGATGAGATCTGGAGGAGGTATGGTTATGAGAATATCTTAGAATTGATTGCCAAAGTCCCGGAATTTCCAATTCTGAAGACACGTTATGGGCATCCGAATGCCCTGGTCTGGTCGGGACCCTGGAGGCTGCAGTGTGTGGGGCCGGATCGCGAGTGGGATCCGAACATTCAATATAATCCAACCAATGGACTCGTGACCCGGGGGGACATCCTCAGAACTCAGAAGTCCCCCACAGGCCTGGTCAACGATTTTGACAACCCTTACCGTTGAGGCTCTTACGGCTTCAGGGGCCTGTCACTGAATGCCACTGCTCCTGAAATAGAAACAGATCATTGGCATTCACCAGGCCATCTCCATCCAGGTCCGCCGAGCCGGCTGGAGTCAGTGTCAGCAGGTTCTTTTCACCGAATCCTCCACCGATGATCAGCGAAGCGCCATTCGTCCCCGAATCAGGCTCGAAGGGGCGGACACGGGTATTTATTGCGGCGGCACTCAGGAAAAATGAATTGGTTCTGGCAAACTCGGCCACGTTGGCCTGTTCGGCCAATGGATCGGCAGGCGCTGGGAAAGTGTAAATGGATCCTCCGCTGGCCAGGAACACATCATCCTCTCCATCGATTGTCAGGTCCGAGCCACCCGAGGGGAGCTGGCCGGTGTCCACCACAATGTTGGATTCGCCATCACCGATGACCCCATCCCGGTTGACATCCAGGACACCATATACACGCCCGGCAATGAGGAAGCTGGTGGGATCCACGACTGTGGCGCTGCCGACCAGCAGGTGGCCCGATTGATCGAAAGCGAAACCGCCATTGTAATCTAATCCACTGAAGAAAGCGGCTCCGGGAGGGAAAAAGGCCGGCAAGCCGAGTGGGTTGCGGATCTGAAGCAGTTCTCCTTCTCCAAAACCATCGGCTGTCTGGACCAGCACCGACCCGCTCTGCAATCCGCCTGGATTTCCTGGCGGGACCACATGGGCCTGGGCTCCGCTCCATCCGAAAAATCCGGTCAGGATCGGTGGAATCAACTCCTCGATCTCCGAGGGGTCGTTGTAATCTCCATCCAGGTTCAAATCGGAAGCGAGCAGAATCGTTTTATCGGGTGGTCCTCCGGGGGCGCTCGCATTGTCGATCAGAATCAGCTGGGTCGCGCTGATCACCGCAATCCCCGCCACATTTCCGAAAGGCCCCTCGGCGACAATGTCGAGACTTTTGGTTTTCAGGTCGATGCGGGCCAGCTGATTGTTGAGGTAGCTGCCAGTCGAAACAAAGACACGATCCGGATTGTTTGGATCGACACCGATGCCACCGCCAAAGTTTCCAGGAAGTTGAATTGACCCCGGAATAAATCCATCGGGAACCTGGGTAAATTCCAGGCTCTGGCCGATCGAGCCGCTGCTGAGAGCCACACTCACCAGCAGGATTGCAGGAAATAGCCGCCTTACCATTTGAAACCCCTCCTCATAGCAGTTGTTGGCCTCAGCATCTGCAAGGCCGACAGTTCTCGATCGCGGACAGAAGAGGTGAAAAAGGAGCCATTCAGAATGGGGATCGGGAGACCACCCCTTCCGAAGGATTCGTCAGAGGGGTGTTCAGGAAGGTTTTCCTGGCCACTCTCCGCCTTCTATCCCCGAAGAAGACTGTGCGGAAAGCAGGCAGGATTCGATATTCTGGCTCACGGATCAATCTACTTGCCGCGCCTTCTCAGCCGGATGGCCAATGGCATAACGTAACGGCTTTCGTCCTCGTTGACAGCGACGGGTTCGCGCCGGTTTTTCACCGGACTTCCCGAAATTCCTGCTGCTTCTATGTGAGTGAAACCTATAGGATGACGGCTAGTGAGTCAATGGCCATCTGCATGGATGCGCCACTGGAACCAACAGTGCAGACAAGGCAAGGCCGGGGTGGGATGACTGAATGGTTGGGAAGAGCCAGTTGTAGGGGCGACATTCATGGCGCCCGAAAAAAAACTCGGCGCCAATCGGAAACTCCCCGGCGCCGACCGGGGAGCCAATTGGTCTGGAAGTAAAAGTAAAAAGCGGATGGAAGCAATTTGTGTGCTGCCATCCGCTAATTTTTGACTACCCTTAAGCCTCTTAACTATCTTCTATCTACGGCTGGACTTAATCCTTCTGGCCAATGATATCAATATCCCTGACATAGACATACTTATTCTTAACACTCCCCTCGGGGAAATCAAATTTTACAGCTGATGCACTCGTCGGATCGAGATGGAATATCCACCGGTTGACTGTTTTTCCAGGCCAGAGTTCTATCTCTCTTTTTTCAGTCTTAACCTGTGGAGCCGCCTTCCAATCAGAAGATAAGTCGGCCTTAACTGATAGGCTCACTGATGGAAAAGCCAAGTCGCCACCACAATCCTCCACTTCAACCCGTGTAATTTTTGACCCGGAAGGAAGATTGATTTCATAATGTGCCGGTGCTTTTGCGGCCCAATAGCCAGGGACTGGCTTACCTTCTGCGTTTTTCAATTTAGCGCCATCCATCAACGGCAGCCGGACATCTCCATTGCCTGGCAGGTTCTCAGATGCAGAATACTTCAGGTCAGGGAATTCTTTCAGCGAGGCAAAATCAACCTCAGATGATTTCTCACCAGAGGAAGGTGGTACTGGGGGTTGAGCCGGTTTGGTGTCGGCCTTTTCGGTGGCCGGGGTTGCCTTCGCGGCAGCGGGTTCTTTGGCAGCAACCGCCGGAGTGTCCGCTTTTTTGGCATTTGTCGGTGTCGCGGCGGGCTTCTTGGCGGTGGTTTTCGACACAGCTTTCTTCGGTGGTTGAGGCTCTGAAGAATTTCCGCAACCATAAATCCCCAGCACTAAAGCTGCGAGCGCAATAACCAAAGAAATCGAAACTTTTTTCATAGTTCTGTGTTTCCACTCCCCTCAGTGATAAAACTTCTGTTTCCTGAAGTTTGAAATAATTTTCCACGGTGAGTCAACCCCTGCCAGCCTGCCCCTCATCAAAAATCCCCTGATTTATTGAGGACTCGTGCATAAAAAGACCGGATCGAACATTCAAATGCCTCCGGCGAGTAACGTTCACAAACCAGCTGGCGGGCTGCATTTCCGATTCTGCGGCGCTCATCCGGGTGGTCCAGAAGGAAGCGAATCGCATCGGCGAACTCATCCGGGCTTTCAGCCACCAGCAGGTGTTTCCCCGGCTCGCAGTCAATGCCCTCATACCCCATCCGGGTGCTTACTGTGGCCATTCCGGCCGCAAACGCCTCCAGCAGCTTGTTGCGCACCCCTGCCGCAATGTGAATCGGGCAAAGGTAGATGTCCTCCTGAAACAGGTGGTCCGACATCCTCTCCACATACCCGGTCATGTGGAAGCGCGGATCGGCCTTAACCGGGTCGAGTTCGGAGGTCGCTCCAAATCCCACCACATCGATCATCATCTTCCGGTCTGAAATCAATGGCAGGACTTTCTCCCGCAGCCAGAGCAATCCATCGATATTGGGGAGGTAATACAAAGTTCCGGTAAAGACCCCACGCGCCGCCAGGTCCTTTCTGGAGCGTGGCTGAAACTCAGCGGTATCGACACGATGCGTAATCACTTCAATGTGGGCCTGCGGATTCAGGCTCCGAAGAACCGCACGATCCACCTCCGAGCAGACCAGGTGGATGAAATCATGGCTCAGCAGCACCTGCTCATACTGCGGAATCACCCGGTTCTCACGCCTGTCGATAAATGCCTTGAAAAAATGGCGGGGATTTTTTACAGCCCGCTGGTAATAAAGGGACAATGCATCGGGGTAATCGACCACCACCGGACCGCAGAAGAATTCACGCGCCGCCATGGCATAGGGTGCCATCCGGAATCGATCGACATGGAGCAGGTCATATCTCCCATCACGCAGTTCCGAGAGGAAAACCTCTCTCAATGCTCCGCTTCGGCAGTGGAGTATCCGCAATGGAGTCTTGCCGAACCAGCCTGTCAGGCAGTACCCCCATCGCTTCAGCCGGGAGATAGAAACCGCATGGATCGGAATGCCAAGGCCCTCGATTCTCCGGGCGGCATCTTCAACAGGCCCCGGATCCGCAATGCAGCACAAGGTGATTTCATGGCCTTGAGCCGCCAGAGCTGAAAGAAACGACCAGCCGCGGCGACCATAAGCACCGGAAGGGATCTGGGGGGAAAGAAAGCAGATGCGCATAAAAGTTTATCTTTGTCGTTGATGGCGCTTATGCTAGCTTTGTGATTGTATGCTCAAGAAAATTTTCAATCTGGTTTCCACATTCCCTCTGTTTATCACCACCATGCTGCTCCCGGTCGTGGCATTCACGGGTTATATCACACAACAGGTGGGTGTCGATAACAATATCCGGATCTGGTTCGATGCCAAAGACCCCGCGATGACCGAGTATGACCATTTTCTAAAACGCTTCGGGCGGGATGTGGCGGTCAGTATTGTTTTCTATGGGGATCATCTTTTTACCGAGGAAAAGATGGATCAGTTCCGGGATGCTGTCCGCAAGCTCAAAGACAAGCCGGAATGGTTCGAAGATGCGGTCTCGGTTGGGGATGTCTACACCGGCTGGAAGGAAATTCATGAGAAATTCCCTTCTCCATCCAAAATCGAGCAGCAAAAGCCGGCCATCGATCTTTTCAAAAAAGAACTGACCGAATCGGATCTGTTTCGCGGGCTGCTGGTTTCGGATAACGGAAAAGCAGCGGCATTGAATTTTACCCTGACCGAAGCCGGGAACCACTATCACCGCCCGGAAGCGCTGGCCATGGCGCATTCCATAGCCACTGAGATTTCCGGTGGTGGCCAGTTCGACATGGTCGGGCAGCCTGTCCATGGAGCTGAACTGGACCGCCTTTCCCTGAGGGTGAAGAAACTGTACACCCTGGTGATCCTGGTTGCTTTTGTGGTGCTGCTGATCGTTTTCAGGTCTTTCGGGCTGGCGGCTTATGGGATCCTGGCGGTGGTGGCGACCCTGTTCCTCCTTCAGACTTATGTCTACATCCGCGGCCTGGACTTGAATGTTGTCACCTCAGCCATGCCGACCCTGGTGATTGTCATCTCCCTGGCGAACTGTGTTCATTTAACCACCGAGTTCCGTTCGTGCCTGGCCCAGGGCACACCCGCCGAGGAGGCTCTCAAGGAGGCTGCCAAAGCGGTTTTCTGGCCATGCCTTCTGAATGCCGCCACGACCTCCTGCGGGTTCCTTTCGCTGGTTTCAAGCAACATGCTGCCGGTTCGGAACCTGGGAGAACTGGCTGCGGTCGGTGTGTTGTTCGCCTTTATCATCTGCCTGCCGGTAATGACTGCGGGGATCTCTCTATGCCGGAATGGAATCGTGAGGGGAGTCGCGAAGCGTCCACCCAAACCGGAGGAAACAGAATTTTTCTCACGGCTCGCCCTGTTTGAATACGACTACCGCCGTGAGATCGTCTATGGAGCCATCCTGGTGGCTGTATTTGCCATCGGGTCGATCCTGCATCTGCGGGTGGAAACCAATCCGATGGAATTCTTTCCTGAGTCGAGCGCCTTCGCTCAATCGCATCGCCGGGTGGAACAGGATTTTACCGGGCTGTCACCCTTCAGCATCGAAGTCACCGGATCCACGGATATGCTCGAACCGGACAATCTGCGTGCGCTCGAAACCATCCAGCATTTCATCATGACCGATCCGGAGCTCAAAGGCCGCATTGTCCGCAGCAATTCAATGGTGGACATGATCAAGGAAATCAACCGGACATCGCGGGGAGGAGGGCGCTTCATGTCCTTCATTCCGAATGACCCGGCTCTCCTGCAGAAGATCATCGACGGGATGCCCGAGAAGCTCAAAAACTCGATGCAGAAAAATTTTCTGGCGGATGGCAACCGGACCGCACGCATTGCGGTGCGCGCAAAAACCCTTTCTTCCACAGAATATACCGGCATGTTGAATCGCCTTGAGAGCTGGATTGACCAGAATTTCAAGGATCGGTACAAGACCACCATCACGGGTGTGGTTCCCCTGATCAACAGCGCTCAAAGCACCATATTGACCAGCCAGTTGAAAAGTTTCGGCATCGCCGACATGGTCATCTTTCTGGTTTATCTGGTTCTGTTGAGAAATCCACTGGCGGCGGTTGTGGTCATGTTCGCCAACCTGGTCCCGATCTTTGTCACCATCGGATCCATGTATTGGATGGACATTTCGCTGAATGCCTCGACCATCATGATTGCCAGCGCCGCGATTGGAATCACTGTGGATGACAGCCTCCATTTTCTGCACCGTTATTCCCATGAACTCAAACGCCTGCATACCCGCCGCAAGGCAATCCGGGCTACCCTTCGTTCGATTGGGAAAGCCATCGCCACCAACTCACTGGTCAACAGCCTGGGGTTTTCGGTTCTATTTTTCTCGGGTTTCATGCCGACAGTCTATTTTGGTGGCCTGCTCGGGCTGGCGATGCTGACTGCTGCGGTGGGGCTGCTGGTCATCCTGCCTGGGTATATTCTCGTGTTCGGGGTTGCTGGAAAGGAAACCCCAATACTCGATCAGCTGGAGCCGGAAAAATGAAAATCTCTCTCTGGCCACCCTGGCTCCTCCTCGTTTTTTCAAGCCTGGCATTCGCCGAACAGCCCGGGAATCTTTTCTCCCTTCACCTGGGGAGCTGTGCCCAATACATTGAACCCGCGACTTTTGAATTTTCTGTCGGAGATGAAACCCGCGAAGTCGCCATCGATGGTTATTACATCAAAACCGGCCTGGTGACTGTGGAGGAATATTCCAGATACCTGGCCCAGAATCCTGCGGCTGCCACTCCGGAGTACTGGTTCCATCAGAAAGAAGATGCCAGCCAGCCTGTTGTGGGGATCGACCTGCGCGCCATTGTTCCATTTCTCAAATGGATGAGCCTGAATGATGGAAAATTTGTCTACCGTCTCCCGACAGAAGCGGAATGGCAGCGTGCACGGTCCTTCAAGGTCATCGAAACCAATACTTTTTCAGTAGGGGAATTTCTGCTCGATCGATACAGCGAAACCTTCAGTGACTGGGGGATTGAGCCGGGGATCATTCAAAACCCCTATGGTCCGCTCGAAGGCCTCAATCAGGTCGGGATCCGCCTGCTTCATGGAAACCTGGTTGAGAGGGGCCCTGTCGCTCCCGACCATGTCAGCCTGGGAGTTGGCTTCCGTTATGCATTCAGTCTCTCAGGTCCAGGCCCGGCGGGAGCTCGAATGATGAAGGAGGCTTCTCTCAAGGGAACCTTGCCGGACCTTGGAACAGCGGGCAGTGGCGGCGGGTCCGCAGCAGCGGCTCCCGCGGTGGCTCCACAAGCACCTGCCTTGCCACCCAATGCGCCCTTCGCAGCGCTGTTCGGGGAGCTGGTGCGGTTGCAGGGTGAAATCCTCCAGGCCAGGAAGGAATACCAATCCACAACCCCGATCCAGCAAATTTTTCAGCAGGCGCAGGATAATCCTCTGCTGGTGAATTGCCATAAGATTTCGAATGAATTGCGCCAGGGTGGCCTCGACAATGCCACTTACGAAAAAACCGCCACCCGAATTCTGCCGCAGGTGAAACCGCTCATTCCTCTGGCGACTTTTGAGGTGTATTCCCGGCTGATCCATGAAACTGTCCAGGGGCATCCTCCCCGTGATGCGACCGATGAGCAGTTTTTCAATCTGGTCACTCCATTCATCAGGCAGAAGGAGACACTGGCAAAACAACCGTTTCAAAATCCTTTTCCCGATGGGAGCCTGGAAAACCGTGTGGCCGCCTATCTGACCGGTTATGAACTGGACCGTTTTGCCCATCTCTGGAAAATCAGCATCGGGCGGGAGCCTGAAGATATCCGCCAGAAAGAAAAACAGGCCAAAGCGTTGCTTGCCCGCATATCGCATGAATTCCCGGAAGAACTGAAATCAGTTGTGGGACAGTTGGCCGGTGCGCTTCCCACAGAGAAGACCACGCCATGAAACTTGCCTTGTTCGATATCGATGGAACCCTGACGAAAACTATATCCGCTGATGAAATCTGTTTTACCCGGGCATACCAGCTCGCCCTGGGAGTGGATAAAATCAACACCGACTGGTCGGTTTACAGGCACTGCACCGATTCCTGGATCGCTCTGGAAATTATCCAGGACCAATTTCAACGGGACCCACTCAATGGAGAGGTCGCGCATGTCAAAGCCGCTTATGTCGGCCAGCTCAGGCAGGCCCAGGCCCGGGATCCGGATTTCTTCCTCCCGATTCCTGGCGCCCGGGAAATGCTTGAGAAGCTCCTGTCGCTGAAAGAGTGGGCGGTGGGCATAGCGACTGGCGGATGGGAACCATCGGCACGATTCAAAATGAAATCCGCCGGCCTGGGAGATTTCGATATTCCCTATTCAACTGCCGATGATGCCTTTTCGCGCGAAGACATCCTTCGGATTGCCATCGAAAAAGCCCGCCTGGCCTGGAATCGGGACAGGTTCGATAGAATTGTTTCGATTGGGGATGGAACCTGGGATGTGATCTGTGCCAGGGAGCTCGGGATCCCTTTTCTCGGGATTGCCGATGGGCAGCAGGAGCAGCGCCTGCGGGAGCTGGGAGCGGAGGTGATTGTTCCGGATTACAGGGATCTGGATGGTTTTCTGGAAACCCTCGAGCAGATTTCCAATTTGCAAATTCCACAGACCAAGGAGCTGGAACCATGAAGTCCTACCTGGTAAAACCCGGCAGCCGTGTGCGGCTTAAAGACTGGGATCCAAAAGATTCCTCTGCATTCAAAGGCACCAAAGAGGAGAGCCTGGCCGAGCTCTCCACCCTGACCCGTTCGCTGGAAAAACTGCAGGAGAAACTGTATGCAGAACATAAGCACCGCATTCTGGTGGTTCTGCAGGCCATGGACACCGGCGGGAAGGATGGCGCGATTCGGAATGTGTTCGAAGGGGTCAATCCACAGGGAGTCCGTGTGGCCAGCTTCAAAAAACCGACCGATGAAGATCTGGATCATGATTATCTCTGGAGGATTCACAAACACACACCCGGCAAAGGGGTGATCGTGATCTTCAACCGCAGCCATTATGAAGATGTGCTGATTGTGCGTGTCCACCAGCTGGTTCCAGGCCGGGTGATCCGGAATCGATTCACCCATATCAACAATTTCGAATCCCAGCTGGCTGACGAAGGAACCACAATCCTGAAATTCTTTCTGCATATCAGCCGGGAGGAACAACAGCAACGCCTCCAGAGCCGCCTGGATGATCCGGCCAAAACCTGGAAGTTCAACCCCGCTGATATTGAAGAAAGGAAGAAGTGGCCCGATTACACGAAGGCGTATGAGGATGTCCTGTCTGAGACCAGCACCCCCTGGGCTCCCTGGCATATCATTCCGGCGGATCGGAAGTGGTATCGAAATCTGATCCTGAGCCGCATCATTGTAGACTGTCTGAAAGGTTTGAAAATCAAGATTCCAAAACCGAACTTCGATCCTTCGAAAATCGTTATTCCAGAGTAGCGGCGCCGGTGTAAAAACAGGGGGATGCCCCTGCCTGAGGCGTGCTGCCAGTCTTGTCCGAAAAAGAGAATAGTAGTACCGTAAGTGCTTGATTTGTTGTGTTGGTGGATTCTCTCAGCAGAGTGAAAGACACATTCCTTCGAGGTGATTGTCCATGCTGTCATTTCCGAGACATTTTCCATACCTGCTGGCTGCTTCGGTCCTTCTCGTCTGGAGCCAGGCCCAGGCACGAACAGATCACAGATTCTTCATCGACCAGTATCGCGGGCCGGCCCAGTGCATCGGATGCCACTCGACCGCCTTTTCCAATACCCCGGCCATCTCCCTCAAAGATATCCATCATTCCGTCCATTACCGATTTGAATCGAAACTGCCGGACAACTACCAGCACAATGAAGCGGGCGCGGTTGTGGAATATGCGACCTCAGGCCTGCTCTGGAAAATGTGCGGCCTTCCATCCACTGTCCCGCAATTCAACTGGCTATCCAATATCAAGGACCTGCCTGAAACCCAGCATGTTGACAAACCCAGCGGCTGCGGGACCTGCCATGCGGGGATTGGGCTGAAACCCTATACAGCTCTTGGACAATCCAAACCGGCTGCTTCCGAGGATAACAATATCGACTGCCTGGTCTGCCATGCGCTGAACTATGACCGCAAATATTTCACCGCAACCCTTTTTGGGCAGCCTGAACTGGATGCCAAGGGCCAGCCGATCATTCTGTCGGTTCCACGCATCAATGGGGTTCTGAACTGGTCGGTTTATACCGATGCGGCCAGGACAGTGGGATCGACCAATGCCTCCACCTGCCTGCGCTGCCATGCGGATCTGAGTGACAGCAAGGTCCCGGCAGATGACCACCATTATGGCTCCTGCCAGCGTGGCGTGGTTTTCGCCGCGGACCAGGATGTTCATGCCTCAGCCGGTATGAGCTGCTCTAAGTGCCACGATGCCGGCCAGCATAAAATGAAGCGGCCCCTCAACAACGATCTCTCGGCGCATGATGTTGTGATCGACCACCAGATGTGCACCGATTGCCATGGGCAGAACCCGCATGATTTCGAAACCTATAACGAACATGCCGGCTTCATCTCCTGCACCGCCTGCCATGCACGGACAGAAAAAACGGCCGCCATCCGCGACTTTGCGGTTGTGGTTCCGCCTGATCCAAACAATCCACTCAGCATTTACAGTGTCGGGATCAGCGACGCCACACCCGATTACAAGGTCTCCTTTGCCTGGTTCGATGGAAGTGTCGGGCCGGAAAACAAGCCACGCGGCGCCCGTGGAGATGGCAAGAGCCGGATTTACCCCTACAAACCGGTGGGCATGAACCTGCCGCGTGATGCCGATGGAAATGTCATCCCGCCCAGGTGGGACTCCTTCTTTAAAACTGGAAACATGATGGATGCGCTGGCTCAGGGCCGGAGTGAGTATGCGGCTCTCTGGACCCCGGAAATTGGCGCGAAATATGGACTCCCTCCGGTGCCAGGTGAATTCGATCATTTTGCCGCCAGCGAAAGTGGTTTTTCGATCAGCCATGGAATCACCAGAAAAAATGCCTACAAGTGTGCCTCATGCCACAATCCAGCCGGTGTGATGGATTTCGAGAAGCTGGGTTACAGCGAAGAAAAATCCGAGAGCCTGGAGAACCTGCTGGGATTGCCTCCGGTGGGAGACCTCAATGGAGATGGCAAAATCGATGCCTTCGACCTGTTGATATTCCAGAACTATTGGCATGGCAACCAGGATGCCATGCTCAAAGCCCTGAAAAATAACCAATAATCAGAGATATCTATCCGCCCAATGAAAAAACCGCCTCCTCAAGGGAATGAGGGGGCGGTTTTTTTGAATTTAACAGACAGCCTGCGGGTCTCTTTTAAAAATTCAATCCGCTTTGACCGCCTCAACCCAATGTACCGCCTTGACCCCTTCTGCATCGAGTATCTGGTGGCGGCAGCTGAAACCACAGGCGATGATCTCTGTGCCCGGGGTTCGGTTGCGGATCGCCGGCAGCAGCCGCCTTTCCGCAATTTTCATCGACAGGTCATAGTGCTCTTTCTCATACCCGAAAGATCCGGCCATGCCGCAGCAGCCGGAATCCAGCTCGTTTACTTCCGCTCCCTCCACCCGCCGCAGCAGTGAAATCATCGGGGCGGTTCCATAAAGGGCTTTCTGGTGGCAATGCCCATGCACGATGAACCTGGAGGCCCGGGATGTGAAACGGGGCTGGATGTGCCCGGCTTTGATCTCCCGGTCGAGAAAGGCATCGATGAGGTGCACATGCTGTCTGATTCGATTCCCCAGTGCTTCGTCATCGATCAGATCGGGGAGGTCATCGGTGAGGGCGGAGGCGCAGCTGGGTTCGCAGACAACAATATCCAGGCCTTCACGGATATAGGCATCCAAAGCCCGCAGGGTGCGTTCACCTTCTTTCCGGGCTTCCCGCAAATGGCCATGCGAGATCCTTGGCCGCTGGCAGCACCCCGCGCGCGCCAGGGTGACACGATAACCGCAGGCTTCCAGCAGGTTCACTGCGGATATCCCGATGTCCGGTTCGTAATAATTCATATAGGTGTCATCGAAAAGAACAATCCGCCTGCTATTGGCATTGTGTTTCGGCTGCCGTTTGGCGAAGGTTTTATGAAAGGGCCTGGAGGTGTAATGAGGCAGCCTGCGGCGTTGATCGAATCCGGTCATGAGCTCCAGGGGTTTCCTGAACAGGGCGGTATCCTGGAACCAGTTGACCATGGGGGCCAGCCATCCGGCGAAAATGGGGGCAATATCCGCGGAGGTCGCGATCATCCGCTCACGCAGGTCCATTCCATGGCTGTCATGATAGTGCTGGAGGAATTCCCCCTTCAGGCGGGCGATATCGACATTGCTGGGGCATTCGGATTTGCATCCCTTGCAGGAAAGGCACAGGTCCAGGACCTCATAAAGGCGCCTGCCGGTCATGCCATCCGGGCCGAATTGCCCGGTCATGGCCAGCCGCAGTGCATTGGCACGGCCGCGTGTCGAATGTTCTTCGTCATGGGTGGCCATGTAACTGGGGCACATCAATCCGCTCAGGGTTTTGCGGCAGGCTCCCACGCCGGTGCACAGCTCGACCGCCTCGGCAAAACTTCCTTCGTTGCGGTAATGGTAAAAGGTGGGAAGCCTGGCGGCGTGGTAGTCAGGGCCATAGCGCAGGTTCTGATCCATCGGGCCGGCATCGAGGATCTTCCCGGGGTTCATCAATCCGGCCGGGTCGAAAAGCTTTTTGACCTCCTTGAAAGCGGCATAGATTGCCGGTCCATAAAAATCTTCCATGTAGGGGCTGCGGACCAGCCCATCCCCATGCTCGCCAGACCATGAACCGCCATAACTTCGGACAAATTCGAAGGCCTGACGGGAGATTCGTTTCATCAGATCGATATCCTGGCGGTTGCGCAGATCGAGGCGCGGGCGTATATGGATCAATCCGACACTGGCATGGGCATACAGGGATACCGGCACTTCCAGGCTCCGGCAGAAATCCAGCACTTTGCCGACATACTCCGCCAGAACCTCCACCGGCACTGCGGCATCTTCGATGAATGGAATCGGCCGACGGTCGCCTTTCATGCCAAGCATCAACCCCAGCCCATTTTTCCGGACCGAAAGCACCCGTGCTTTCCCTGCGGCATCATGGCGCATGGGATAGGCATACCCCATGCCTCTGCCTTTCAGGTCAGCCACCAGCGCATCGCATTTTTCTTTGGCCTGATCCTGGACATCCCCGTAAAACTCAACCATCAGAATGGCTGCCGGTTCTCCCTCCAGAAAATCGATCAATGGGGCGATGCTGAGCTGCTCACGCGCCATCTGAAGAACCGACCCATCCATGATCTCGACTGCCGATGGGCCATGCGGAAGGATTGAGACCACAGCACGAATTGCTTCCATGAGGTCCTGGAAATGGACAATGCAGATGGAACTCGCTCCAGGCAGCGGTTCCAGGTTGACTTTGGCATCGAGGATCGTGGCGAGGGTTCCCTCACTGCCGGTGATCAGCTTGGCCAGGTTCCACTGGCTGGACCGGGTCAATTCATCGAGGTTGTAGCCCATGACCCTCCGCATGATCTTCGGGTAACGCTTTTCGATCTCCTCGCGGTTGTCCTCGATGATCTCCCGCATCTGCCGCAGGATGGCTCCTTCACGAGTTGAAGCCCGTGCGCGCAGGGCGTATTCCTCCGCATCGAGAGCGCGCAGGTCCAGGACTTCCCCATCGGTCAGCAGGACCCGTGTTTCAAGGACATGATCGACTGTCTTTCCATAAATGATGCTGCGGGTTCCGGATGAATTGTTGGCGATCATCCCGCCGAAGTTCGAACGGTCCGAGGTGGCTGGATCGGGGGCGAAATGAAGCCCGTCTTTCGCCAGGACAGCATTCAGTTCATCGCGAACCACGCCCGGCTGCACCCGCGCCCAGCGTTCTTCCACATTGATCTGAAGGATCCGGTTCATGTGCCTGGAAAAATCCAGAACCATCGAGGCTCCTACCGCCTGGCCGGCCAGGCTGGTGCCGCCACCCCGTGGAAGGATGCTGACCCCGTGTTCAATGGCTGTCTGAACCGCCAGGCGCACATCGGATTCATCCCGTGGTGCGACCACCGCTACCGGCTGGATACGGTAGATGCTGGCATCTGTGGAATAGATGCCTCTTGTGACCTCGTCGAAAGAGATTTCTCCATGGACCCGATTGCGCAAATCGCGTTCGAAGGCTTCAGTGTTGATTGCAGTCATGTGGATCCCCCCTGGTTGTTGTGGAGCCGTGGTTGATAATTATACTTTAGAATCCGCCTCGCAATGGAAGGGTGTCCAGCCTGGCTCCCGAAAGCAGGCGGAAAATGCCTCAAACTGCAAACAAGGTTAATATTTTTTCCCGAGCCGCTTGTATTCAAAAAGGCCCGCCAGCACACCACAGCCACTGACAAAGGCATCCACAAAATCGAGAAGCGACCCGCGGAGAGCAAACCAAAGCCCCTTTTCCTTTCTCAGGTGCCGCAGCCAGTTTCTGGAAAATAACAGAAATGCTCCGATGCAAAGCGCCATGGGGGCCGCCATCCAGGGGGTCAGGATGGAAAGCAGCAGACACAGGATCGACAGGAAAACCGCCGGGAGTCGATACATGGATTCCCGTGAATGAGTCCCGAAACCGCGCCCGGGAAAAAGAAATCCGCTCGCCTTCTGGCGCTGCATCAGCTTGGCGAGATCCCGGCTGCGGCGAAACTGATTGCGGAAAAAAACACCCGGCGAGAGATGCTTGTTATGGATGACCTCGAGGCGCTTTTCGAGATAGATTGTTCCTCCATGGCGAATGATGTTCTCTCCAAGGGTGCGGTCCTCGACACTGGCTGTACGAATATTCTGATCAAAACCGCCACACTCGAAAAAAAACTCCCTGCCGATGGCGGTCAGGCTGGTGTATGTGGTTTCAATCCAGTCCGGCAGGCGGTTGAGGACATAACGGTTGTACAGGTTTTTATATTGTGAAAAGAAATCCGGGTATGGACACTGTTTCGAGAAAGTCCCCTGCACACAGGAGCAGGCATGGTCTTCAAAAGCCTGGCGAATGATCGAAATGGTATTTTCCGGCAGCCAGACATCCGAGTCAGTGAACAGCAACACCTGGCCACTGGCGACTCGTGCACCTTCTGTGCGCGCCGCTGCCGGTCCCATATTCATCGGCAGGCGATGGTGCCGGGCGCCCAGCTCACGCACCAGTGAGCTGATATTTTCGGTGGAGCCATCATCCACCACGATCACTTCGAAGGAGGGATCTCGCTGGCGCTGGGCGGTTTCCAGAGTTTTTCGCAGGGTCCTGGAACCATTGTACACCGGGATAATGATGGAGACCTTGTACGGAATCTTCATGGGGATAATCTTAGCAGAGGGAAGATTCGGAAACCTATCCACTTGGATCATAGCCGGGAGGCAACAGAAATGGCTGAGAATTATTTAAATGACCTGTTCGATCTCAAAGGAAAAGTGGCTGTCCTGTTTGGGGGAACTGGAGAACTGGTCAGCGCGATTGGAGCCGGATTCGCCGGGGCTGGAATGAAGGTGGTCCTGGGAGGCCGGGATGCCGTGAAAGCTCAACGGCGCATGGAGGCCATCCAGGAAGCCTGGCCCGGGTCAGAAATTCTCTTCTGCCAGGGAGAGGTTCACCGCCGGGAGGATATTGAAAAAACGCTGGAATCCACACTGATCCATTTCGGGCAGGTGGATGTGCTGGTCAATGGAGCCGGGGTCAACTCCCCGACCCCCTTTTTCGATATCTCTGAGGAGGAATTTCAACGGATTGTCGATATCAATCTCCGTGGGGTGATGCTGGGGTGCCAGGTTTTTGGAAAGCATTTTGTTGAGGCCGGACGCCCGGCGAGCATCATCAATATAACCTCCATTTCTTCCCGCATTCCGCTTTCGCGTGTGTTTACCTACTGCGCCACCAAAGCGGCTGTGCTCAATCTGACATTGAACCTGGCGCGCGAATGGGCGGCTCAGGGGATCCGGGTCAATGCCCTTACTCCCGGTTTTTTCCCAGCAGAGCAGAACCGCAAGATACTGACACCTGAGCGCACCAGCCAAATCCTCGGCCGGACACCCATGGGGCGGTTCGGCGAGGCTCATGAGCTCACCGGGGCGGCCTTGCTGCTGGCTTCCTCCCGGGCAGGCTCCTTCATCACAGGTGAGGAGCTGGTTGTCGATGGAGGGTTCAGTGCGATGGCTCTCTGAGAGGGAATCCAGCCCGGCTGTACATCCTTGACAGCTGGGTTTCTGGCAGTCACTCTCGAAAAGCTGAAATGGTCTCGAAAGGTCTCTGGATTAGATGATACAGGAAAGAAAAGCGGTTCTCGCCCTGGAAGACGGGACTGTTTATCCCGGGCGGGCGATCGGCACAGGTTCAAGAACTGCCGGCGAGGTGGTTTTCAATACATCTCTGACCGGCTACCAGGAGGTCCTCACCGACCCGAGCTACCGTGGACAGATCGTGTGCATGACCTACCCGTTGATTGGGAACTATGGATTCAACCGTGAAGACATGGAATCACGAAAGATTTTTCTTTCCGGTTTCATTGTCAAAGAGGCCTGCCCATACCCCAGCAACTGGCGCTCGACCGGCAGCCTTCAGGAGGCCCTGGAAGAATACGGTATCCTCGGGATCAGCGGGATCGACACACGCGCCCTGGTTAAAAAGCTCCGTGTGGCCGGTGTCATGCGGGGCATCATCACAGCCGATGCCAGCGATTACGAACGGGCTGTAGCCGAGGCCCAGTCGATTCCCTCGATGGCCGGACAGGAACTGGTGTCCGAAGTCACCACAGATCAACCCTATTTCTGGGATCCACAAAGAGGGCCGGTGCAGGAGCGCCCCGCGGGGACATTCAAACGCCATATCCTTGTTTATGACCTCGGGGTGAAATACAACATCCTGAGAAGCCTGGCGGCACGCGGCAATCTGGTGGAGGTGCTGCCTGCTCAAACCACTGCCGAAGAAGCCCTTGCCCGCAGAGCCGATGGAGTCATGCTCTCGAATGGCCCGGGAGATCCCGAGTCGGTCACCTATGCCATCGATGCGATCCGCGCCTTGATCGGGAAGATCCCCATTTTCGGAATCTGCCTCGGCCATCAGCTGCTCGGATGCGCCATCGGCGCGGGAACCTACAAACTCAAGTTCGGGCATCGTGGAGGCAATCAACCGGTTCAGGATACACAGGGAGGACGAGTCTTCATCACTTCTCAGAACCATGGTTTCTGTGTCGATGGGGAACGGGTCGATCCGGATCGAGCGCGAGTGACCCTGGTCAACCTCAACGACCAGACTGTGGAGGGAATGGCCGGCTTAAACCAGGGGTGGTTTTCAGTGCAGTACCATCCGGAGGCCTGCCCCGGGCCGCACGATGCCGCTCCATTGTTCGATCAATTCATGGATCTGGTGGATCGCGGGATTTAGGATCCCGCAGATAAAGAAAACCTCAAAGTTCTTTCACGCAGCTCGGCACGGATTCCCCCGGGCAGGCAGAGAGTTCCCTTTTTCCCATTGTCCAGCCAGGTGAAGAGTATCCTCAATGGGGCACGCCTCACCGGGTACCATCCTGCGGCAGCTGGCCTCAGGTCCCGCAGCAGCTCCCTCAGACAGAAGAACCTTCCATCTTCAGGGAGAGCCTCAAGAAAAGATCGCGGGAGAACCAGGCTGCCGGGTGAAGAGAGAAAACCCTTTCTTCCTTCATCGAGAATCCGGAGCCAGCCCTGCTCCTCCTGAATCCTTTCCTGGCGCTTCTGCAAAAGCGCCTGATATGCACTCTCTGTCTTTATCTTTTCACCGATTTCGGCACGCAGGCGGTTGCGGCGGTACTTTCCGGTCAGGTTCGAGGAATCGATCCGATAGGGGAGGCGCTCCGCTGCGAGATAATCGAGCAGAGACTGTCTTGAAGTTTCCAGGAGAGGGCGCAGAACCCAGACTCCCTGCATCCGGATTCGATCCCGGATCCCCAGCCAGGCGCCATCTCCACCCCCCCGTTCGAAATTCAGCAGCAGGGTCTCGATCTGATCCTCCCTCTGATGCGCGGTTGCCAGGACCGGGTAATCTTCCTGGCGGGCTGTTTCGAGGAGGAAGTCATAACGGGCCTTTCTGGCCGCCGCCTGGGGGTTGCGGTCCTGATGAGGGAGGCTTTCCCGGGGAAGGGGAGTCCATTTCCCGGCATAGCAGGGAACCCCGAGCCTGCGGGAAAGGTCTTCAACAAAAATCTGGTCCTGATCGGATTCATCGCCGCGAAGGCCGTGATTGAAATGGGCGAGAGCCACCTGGTCCAGACAGGAATCGCCTGCCTGGCAGCACAGGTGAGCCAGGGCGGCAGAATCCGGCCCTCCCGAGCAGGCGATGAGGAGTTTGCGTGGAAGATTTGCCGGCCACAGGCTGGCCAATCGCCAGGCCAGATGCTCAACAAGAGCCTCTTTGCTCATCGTTCCTTCTGGTTCCCTCCAAGCCTGGAGCAGCTGCCTCTACAAAAGCGTATGCCTCTGCTTCACACTACCACAGCAGAATTGAGGAGTCTTCCTTGCCCGGATTATCCACCATCAGCCTCAGGCGGTTTGCGCTCGATCCGATCCAGTCAGCCCTTGCCGGGCTGGTGGCTGTGGCTCTTCTGGGCGGCCTGCTGTTTTCGGCTCTGCTGGGGAATCTCCGGATCCTGGGCCTGGTTCTGGCCGGATCGGCTGGCCTGCTGCTGATAGCCCACCCGCGCTGGATCTGGCTGCTCCTGCTGACTCTTCTACCCTTTTCGGTCGAAGTTAAAAACCTTCTCGGAGCGGGGCATAACCTGGTTGTTCCGACTGAGGTTTTGACTCCGCTGGCGCTCGGTGCGGCAATGCTGATGGTCATCCGCAATGGGTGCCTGAAGTGGAGCACCTCCCCTCTGCATATCGCGGTCGGGCTTTATATTGCGGTCCAGTGTCTTTCTCTGCTGACAACTCAGGTTCCTGTTGTCACCCTCAAAGCCTTGATCCGGAATTTGAGTGCATTCATGGGTGGTTATGTTTTGACTCAGATGTGTGTCCAATCTTTCGAGGATCTCAAATGGCCATTCCGCCTGCTGGCAGGCTCCTTTGTTCTCATCACTTTGTATGGGCTGTACACACAGTTTTCCGAGGGGATCGCGATATACCAGGAGATTGCCGCACCGTTTATCGGCGACCATTGCATTTACGCGGCTTTTTTATCGTTTCCAGCCGCGTTCCTGCTGTCGGCAGTGACTCAGCCGGTGCGCCAGAGATGGTGGGCGCTGGGCTTGCTCGGGCTGTTCGCCATCGCCATTCTGGCCAGCTTTGTGCGTGGCGCCTGGCTGGGATTTCTGATCCTGATGTTTTACCTGCTGATTCACCAGCGTGCGGCGCTCAGCTTTCGTTATGCGCTGATCCTCAGCCTGACAGTTCTGATCGGCCTCGGTGGGGTGCTGGTCTTCGGTTTGCAGGCTCTGATCCAGGAAAGATGGGAAACCCTTTTCGATATCCGGTATGTTGCCAATGAGAGCCGCATCGACCGATGGATGGCGGCCATTTCGATGTGGGTGTCAAGCCCGTTTTATGGAGTCGGTCTGGGGTGCTACCCGGACCTGCATTACCAGCATGTTTATTACGCACGTTCCTTTGAGGCTGAGCAGCACATGGGGGCGCACAATCTCTATCTGGAGATTCTGGCCGAGCTGGGAATCATCGGCTTATTCGCTTTCCTGCTCCTGATCGTGGCATTTCTCATTGAAACACGGCGAATCTACCGCCTGGGCGTGGACAGCCCGGAAATCAGAGCCTTCAGTCTGGGGCTTGAAGGGATGATGCTGGTATATCTGGTTCATGTCCTGGTCAACAACCTTGGCCCGAGCGACAAGATCGACATCTGCTTCTGGACTTTGTGTGGCCTTGCCCCATCGGTGCGTTGTGGGCTTCAATGGCTGCTGATACAAAATAAACAAAAAGGAGCCTCTCCATGACCCTTCCCGGTCCCCTGCATCCAAGTCCGCGCCTTCTTTTAGGCCCTGGCCCCAGCAATGTTCATCCCCGTGTTCTCCAGGCCCTGTCGCTCCCTCTTCTGGGGCATCTCGACCCGGAATTTCTGGTGATCATGGATGGGGTGAGATCCATGCTGCAGGAGGTTCTCCAGACGAAGAATGAATTGACCTTTCCCATCTCGGGAACCGGCAGTGCGGGGATGGAAACCTGCCTGGTCAATCTGATCGAGCCTGGCGATGAGGTGGTTGTCTGTGTGGCTGGAGTGTTCGGGGTGCGGATGTGTGACATTGTCGAAAGATGCGGGGCACACCTGATCCGTGTGGATGCAGAATGGGGCCATCCGATCCAGCCCGGCCAGGTCCGTGAGGCGCTGAAAGGCCGCACACCGAAACTGGTTGCGATTGTTCATGCCGAAACCTCCACCGGTGTGCTGCAGCCGCTCGAGGAAATCAGCCAGCTGGTGCATGAGGCCGGTTCATTATTCCTGGTCGATGCGGTGACTTCGCTGGGTGGAGTGGAGGTGCGTGTCGACGAGTGGGGGATCGATGCCCTTTACAGCGGAACCCAGAAATGCCTGAGCGCTCCTCCCGGACTTGCGCCGGTTACCTTCAGCCCGCGTGCGGTGGAAATCATCGGTGGCCGTAAGAGTAAAGTGCAGAGCTGGTACCTGGATATGACCATGGTCCGCAAGTACTGGGGAGCGGAGCGTTTCTACCATCATACTGCGCCGATCTCCATGATTTATGCACTGTATGAGGCGCTCCGGCTGGTCCTTGAAGAAGGCCTGCAGAACCGGTTTCAGAGGCACCGGGAAAACCATGAGCTGCTGAGGGAGGGGCTGTCCAGCCTGGGATTCAAGTTTGTCGTCGAACCTCAGTACCGCCTGCCGGAGCTGAATGCGGTCTGCATCCCCGAGGGGATCGAGGATCTGCCGTCACGCCGCCGCCTGCTCAATGAATTCAATATCGAAATCGGAGGTGGGCTGGGGGCATTCGCCGGCAAGGTCTGGCGGATTGGATTGATGGGTGAAAGCTGCCGCAAGGAAAATGTCGAGGCGCTCCTTTCGGCTCTGAAGAAAGTGATGGGGTAGAGAGGTGATCCAGGCCCTGCCGGGCGTTCTGATATAAGGTTCTCGTCCCATAAAGCACCATTTCGGCAGGGGCGCGGCATGACGTGCCCCCACTCAAAACGCCGGTATCGTCGATTGCCGAGAGTCAGCTGTTGTCTGAAGCGGCGATCCTTGGGCCATTCACCCCAATTCCAGGTCCTGTGCCAGCCTGGCTGCCAGTGGCGCGACAACCTCACGATTGAAACCGAAACGCAACCCGCTGGTTTCAAACAGCACCGGCAGGGGGCGGCTTCCACCGAGAGCCAGACCCTTCCGGTAATCCTGGACTGCGCGGGCGCGATCCTGTGAGGCATTCAACCACAGCTGGAGAGAGCCAAGCTGCGCGATCCCGTATTCAATGTAATAAAATGGATGGGTGAACAGATGCAGCTGGCGATGCCAGGCAACCCGCGCACAGTCCTCATAGCCACTCCAATCCACCGGCGGGCCAAATCGGCGGCGCAGTTCCAGCCAGTAACCCTCACGCTCCTTTCGCGTATGTTCGGGATGGAGATAGACCCAGTGCTGAAAGGCATCGATGGTGGCAATCCAGGGCAGGATCATGAGGATACCCTCCAGATGGCTGATTCGCGAACGGTGCGCTTCATCCTCTGTGTAAAACTCCTCGAGATAGGGTGTGCACAGCAGCTCCATGCCCATGGATGCCACCTCGCAGAATTCGAGCGGAGCTGAACGGTAAGCCTGAAGCGGCTCGAGCCGCGCTGCGAAGGAGTGAAAGGCATGGCCGCCCTCATGCAGCAGGGTGAACAGGTCATCATCGGTCCCTGCGGCATTCATGAAAATGAAGGGGAGGCGAATCTCCGACAGAAATGCCTGATAACCACCCGGGGCTTTTCCTTTGCGGCTTTCCAGGTCGAGCAGGCCATTCTGGTCCAGGGTCTTGAACTGCTGCCCGAAATCTTCACACACCCTGGAAAAGACATGAATGCACCCATCGATGAGCCGCCTGGCCTGATCGAATGGGCGCAATGGAGGGCGGCCTTGGGGATCCACCTGCATATCCCAGGGACGCAGCCGGTCGAGGCCCATCTGCCGCTTCCGCCGCTCAGCCAGCTGCTGCATCAGTGGCACCACTTCCTTCTCGACCGCATCCTGGAAATCCACGCAGTCGGAAGGAGTGTAATCGAACCGCCCACGGGCCAGGTGCTGGTAATCACGGTAATTGGCGAACCCGGCATGATGGGCCATCTGTGTCCGCAGGCGGACCTGCTGGTCGTAAATTTCGTTCAGCGCATCGGCATCTTCGAGGGCACGCCTGGCCACCTTTTCCCAGGCTTCCTGGCGCACTGCCCGGTCGGTTTCTTCCTGGTACTTTTTCATCTGCGGAAAGGTTTTCTCTTCACCCTGAAACTGGACAGTCATGGCTCCGCAGACCTTTTCGTACTGTTGGCGCAGCTTGTCATCTTCAGTCTGAAGCGGAACATTTTCGGCACGAAAAAGCTGTGCCTCGTTTTCAATTAACCGCTGGTAAACCTCATAGCGGAGCGGATCGAGGTCTGTTCTGGCAGGTGAATCAAGAAACTGACGGTTCATCCGGTCCCAGCAGGGTTTGAGCTGAGGAGTGATTTCCTCGATGAACTGAAGATGCGCCTTTTCCCTTTCGGGATCATCGGTCTGGCAGGTATACAGGATCGCCCGCCTGGATTCTTCCTCTTCGATGCAGGCCTGCGCTTCGGAGAGATCCGCCAGCCATCGCTCCAGTTCTTCCTGTGTTGACAAAGGGCGGGAGCAGAGGTCCTGAAGTATCGGTTCGATCCGGCTCCACTCGCCCAGATCGGCTGAGTCGGGGATATAGCTCCTTTTGAACTCACTGGATTCTCTCGGCGGCAGCAGGGTGGATGCCATCAGGTTCTCCTTGGAAATGATCAGGTGTTTGTTTTATCTGTTTTTTCACAGCCTGGCAGGCAGTGAGGATGAAAAGCCTTTTGATTTGCCTGGTGAATCATGTCCATTCCAGGCCCTCTCATCCGCCGGAAAGCTCCCGGGAGCGTCGGCAGGCGGCACGCACCCCCTCGAGGAGGGCCTGTTGCAGGCCATTGTCCTCCATGGCTTTCAAGCCGGCCAGCGTGGTGCCTCCCGGTGAACAGACCCGGCGGCACAACTCACCGGCTGGCTCCGAAGAGGCGATCAGCATCCCGGCCGCCCCCTGGAAGGTATGTTTCACCAGGGTGGCGGCCTGGTCCTCTGTCAGCCCCAGACCGACTCCCGCCTGGATCAGGATTTCAGCGATCCGAAAAAGGTACCCGGGGCCGCTCCCACTCAAAGCGGTGACTGCATCAAGCTTGTCCTCGGGCAGCCTCACAGTGGCGCCCACAGTCGAAAGCAGCGATTCGGCATCCTGGAGGGCTTTGGGTGAGGTGCTCCCTGTTTCGGCGATGCCACTGACCCCAAAACCGAGTGTGGCGGGCAGGTTCGGCATGGTTCGCACAATTCCCGGATGATTCTGGAGGCTGGATGAAAGGGCCTGGCAGGTCACCCCGGCCATGATCGAGATCACACTTTGAGTGGCGGGCATCCGGCCGACGATGTCCTGGGCGACAGCAGGAAAAATCTGAGGTTTGACCGCCAGCACCAGGCATTCGGCTTCCTGCGCCACTTTGCGGTTCTCCCGGGTGGTGAGAATTCCATGCTCCGCAGCCAGCAGTTCCAGCCTTTCAGAAGAGACATCGCTGGCCAGGATATTTTCAGGCAGGCAGATTCCACCGCCAAGGATCCCGCGGATCAGGGCGGCGGCCATGTTGCCGCCACCGATAAAACCATAACGGCAGGCCATCATTCACCTCACTTCAGATTGAAACCTTTTGATTTTGCGAATTCGATCACATTTTCACGGGTGACGACATCAGTTCCAGTATCGACATCATCGGCGATCTCGGTCATTTTCGCACCGGACTTGCGCAGGCGGTCGAGGGTCATGATCGCCTCATAGCCGACCGCAACCGGCTTCTGGCCGACTACCGCTTCCATCAGGCCATCCTTGATCAGCTGCAGCTCGATCTCCATCGTATCGAATCCGATAACCACATAGTTCAATCCTTTATCGCGGCGGATATTGGCGGCAGGAATTGCGCTCCACAAGCCGACACCGAAGATGCCTTTGACATCCGGATTGGCGGCGACAAAGGCTTCGATGAGCTGGGTGGCGCGGTTCATGTCATCATTGCAGTACTGAAGCGGAGCCAGCTCGAGGTTCGATCCCTTGATCGCACGCTTGAAGCCCTCGACCCGCTGATTGAGGTTGAGCGCTCCGGGGCCTCCACTGACCGCCAGAATTTTGCCTCCACCGGGGATAAATTTCTTCATCAGCTTCCCGGCTTCGTACCCCGCCTGCTCGTTGAATGTGCCCACATAACAGAGGCGCTCGGACTCGGGAGAATCGGCATCAAAACAGATGACAGGAATCCCTTTCTGGCGTGCTTTGGCAATCACCTCGATGACACTGTCCGGAACATTCGGGGAAATGCCGATGCCATCCACCTTTTTTTCAAGGAGGGCTTCGATCTTCTGCACCTGCTGGTTGGCATCCGCTTCGATGGGAGCGATAAATTCCGCTTTGACACCCAGCTCTGCGGCTGCTTTATCCATTCCGATCTTGACCTCATCCCAGAAAGGATTGTTCAGGGACTTGGGGCACAAGGCATAATAAATCCCCTCTTCTGCATGAAGAGCGCCAACCAGGCACATCATTAATAAAGCCGAAACAACCGCATTCACACGCATGGATGCCTCCCGGAGCCAGAATTCCCGGCCTGAAGCATGGCCAGGCAGGGGTGTTGCTGTCCAGGTTTTAACTGGAATTTTTCTTACCTTGAATTCAATCCTGGAGGGTGTCAAGGAAGGAAGGAAGCATTATGCTGGGGGCCTGCCCTGGACTCGGGGATTTTCAACACACTTGGGGAGGAACATGGCATGTTACTCAAAATGCTTCGGGTTCTCAGTCTTGCAGGGGTGCTGGTGTCCTGGTCCTGCCAGGCCGGAACGACCACACTGGATGCGGATGGGGGGATTCGCCTGGATGGGAAGCGCTGGTTTCCCATCGGCCTGTATGAGACCCCCAAAAACGCCACAAAGATGGCGGAAATCGCCCGGATCGGGTTCAATCTGGTGCGCAGCGGCCTTTCATCATCCGATCTGGACCTGGTCCACAGCCATGGGCTTAAAGCCTGGATTCCGATCGGCGGGCTGGCGGAAGTTTATGACAGCACTGGAGGCCAGAAGCTGGCAGCAGCTGCCCAGGGGCTGATGAATCACCCTGGGTTAGCCCTGTGGGAACTGCCGGATGAGGCTCTCTGGAATGTTTATTATTCCCGCCTCCAGGTTCACGAGGAGGAGTTCAAAGCCATTCGGGATCGTGTCAATCAGAAAATCTCGGAAGGTGGCGACCCGGCGGCCTTGAAATCCCTGTTTCGGACCCTGGTTGCAGCCAAGGCGATTCAGGATTGGGCACGTGCAGAATCAGCTATCGGTGAACTCTGGAAGGCATTGGGTGAGAAAGACAAAGCGACCGCCACAACTCTTTCTCAAATCCTGCCTGAAGAAGAAGCTCTTTATCAGCGTCTGCTGGCCGGATACCGCACACTGCAGAGCAGTGATCCCTCCCACCTGGTCTGGCAGAATCATGCCCCGCGCAACAGCCCCGATTTGCTCAAGAAACATGCGGATTACTGTGATCTGATCGGCTGCGATATTTATCCTTACCCGGAAAATCCAACCCAGGGGCATTCGGATTTGTCAGACAAGACACTGGCATCCGTGGGGGCATATACCCGGCGCTTCCGGGACATTGCACCCGACAAGGGGATCCTGATGGTTCTGCAGGGGTTTGGCTGGCGGGATTTATTCCCGCTTCCACCGGAAAAACAGGACTCCGACATTGGAAGGCAGCCCAAATATCTGGCCAGCCGCTTTATGGCCTATGATGCGATTGTGCGCGGTGCGAATGGAATCTGTTACTGGGGGACCAGCTATCCCGATAAAGACGAAACAACCTGGAAAGGCCTGGTGCCGGTCATTCAGGAACTGGCCAGCCTGCAGGACTTTCTGGCTGCGCCGGTGATTCCACTGCCGCTGGTCATCCAGCCGGCCCCTTCCTGGAGTTCTCTCGATAAGAGTGTGGTCTGCTCGGTCCGCAAGGTGAATGAGGACTGGCTGTTCATTTTCGTGAATGAGCTGAATGCCCCACAGACTATCCAGGTCGAATTCCCGAAAGCCTTTGTCGGAAAGAAGATTTACTTCCTGTATGAGAATCTTTTCATCGAGCCGGTCGCAGAAGGGTATTTCCCGTTGGCCTTTTCCTCCTACGGGGTGCGGATCCTGTCAACCCGCCAGAATCTCGAGGTGGAGGGACTTAAGGGACTCAACCGCCAGTTTGAAGAACCGTTCTGATTCAATTTCCTGAGGGACCCGTGGCGGTGCTCCTGCCGCCATGGGTCTCCATGGCGGCCTGTTCAAGCCAGGAACGAAAGAAGGCTGGGGTGGCACTTAAAAATCCCCCCACACCCCCAGAGCACAGTATAATCCTCAAGGGATTTACACCCCCCACCCTGCCTCACACCCCGGTCATCATCCTGTAAAAAAAATCCTCTCCACCCGCTGAGCCTGGGATTTGTTTACCGAAGTGTATCGATATGTTCCGAATATATCTAAACAATACGTGATCGTTACGAAATATTGCGTTCCAGTCGGCGGGTCTTCTATTTCCAGGTGGTGTAATTAAACGATATTTTATGTAATTTAACAGAATAGTTGCGTTTCATTTCTTGGCATTCGATTTGCCTTAGTTTGTGGCTATAGCGACACGAAATAAGGTGAACTGAAATGAAACATTACTTTTTTCTCCTCCTCCTCGCCACTCTCCCTGCACACAGTGCTCAATTTACGAATCTCCAGCCAGACAACCTCTATTCGGTCTGGATTAATGGCTCCACCGCCTCTGTTCAGACTGCCATGAACGGGATCCTGGAAGTCGATCTTCCCGCGGGGCGCAATCATATCGCACTTGAAATACTCGATACCCAGCCAACTCCAGTCGAAACACCTTCAACCTCCCCGACCCCGACAGCAACTCCAACCGCGACCGCCACCAATCAGGGGCGTGAGGTGATTGTGGGCAGCTTCGATGCGGGAGAAAAGAAAAATAAATTCGAAGTCTTCGGTGAAAATGGAAACAGCCTTTCCGGAAGCATCGATGTTCTCAGTGGAGTTCAGACAGAAGGCATGATCAAGACCGCCGATCTGAATGGCGATTCAGCCCTCGAGGTGATCGCAGCCGGTTACAGCCAGGAAAAAGGAGTTGTTCTGGAATATTGGACTGGAAAGGGTGAACTGGTTCGGACAATCGAAGCCTTGCCGGCGGAGTTCAACCAGGAAAATTACCTGCTGACCGGACCAGAAGATGGACTGCAGGCAGGAGCGGCGATTGTAGTTGGGCGCGCTTCGAATGGTTCATATCATCTGGTATCGGTCGATTTCCAGGGAAAATCAAAAGG